>Ga0247815_10000054_pt1 | contig 84350 bp, 73 predicted proteins | sample UWRJL194509B1_FD_181014 | JGI IMG/M metagenome (GOLD analysis project Ga0247815, IMG submission 181014) | Plant litter microbial communities from Arlington Agricultural Research Station in Wisconsin, United States - UWRJ-L194-509B-1 | ecosystem: Environmental > Terrestrial > Plant litter >... | reverse complement strand
TCCCATTCCGAACAGAGAAGTTAAGCCCGCCAGAGCCGATGGTACTGCAGTAAAATGTGGGAGAGTAGGTCGGTGCCCAATCTTAAAGTTAAACCCTTCAACCAAAAGTTGAGGGGTTTCTTTGTTTATACAGGTTTCCAGGTTCCAATCACGCCTTTCTTCATCCCCACATCTGCATATCCCCACATCTGCACATCTAATCACGCATCTGCACATCCGCCAAAGCGTTCATGTTCACGGCGTGAACACTGGCCTGTTTTCGCAAGTCGCTTATTATCAACATTTCCAATATTCAACTACTGACAGAGTTGTGCCACCATGAATGACAAAAAAAAATCGCATGACGTAATTAAACGATCATGCGATTTTTAAGACGTAAATACAGCTTATTTAGCGCGCTCGATATATTCTCCGGTACGGGTATCTACTTTAATTCTATCACCCTGGTTGATAAATAAAGGCACTTTTATTTCTACACCATTCTCGGTCGTTGCCATTTTCATAGCTCCCGATGAGGTATCGCCCTTAACAGCAGGCTCTGTATAAGTAATTTCCAATTCAACATTGTTGGGGGCCTGGGCCATAATAGGCTCTTCGCTTTCAAAAGAAACAATAACATTCATGCCTTCTTTTAAGAACCTAACCGCAGGGCCAAATAATGATTTGGGGATATTATGCTGCTCGTAGTTAGTGTTATCCATGATCACCATGGTATCGCCTTCTTCGTATAGATACTGATAATCGGTAGTTTCTACGCGGCAAATCTCTACCTGCTCGTCTGTAGCTAAACGTGCTTCAACAATTTTGCCTGTTTTAATATTCCTGAATTTATCTAAATAAAATGCACCGCCTTTACCTGGGGTGCGGTGCAGAACTTCTGTAACTGTAACAAGTTCGCCATTGTATCTTAAAATATTTCCTACTTTAATTTCAGATGCTTTTGCCATTATATTGATTTAATTTTTTGTTTGCTAACCTAATTTCGACTTGAATATATTTTAATAATAGTTTTCGAGCCAATTTAAAGGATACAAAAATACCCTAAATGATGCATTTAAGGTATTGATTTTAAATATATTATTTTGAACGTAATAGGAATTTGGTTCGGTTTGTAACTAGTTGATATACAGTATATAAATGTTGTGTAAACTACTTGTTATACTGCCGGAGAAATCTTTCGGCTTTGTAAACGGTGATAACCTATAAAAATACCGATCATTGTTATGGCTGATAGCGATATGAGTATCAGATAGCTATAACCCAGGTGCCCTTCATCTTTAGGTGGTAATACATTAACAATGCTGTAGCTTAAAACAGATACCATAATGTAAACAACGCCGCCCGTCATCCCGCCAGAAATACCGGCATATTGCGGGAATTTGCTTAGGCAGTAAGTAAAGTAATTATTATAGGTAAAACCTGCACAAACATGTATTAAAAAGGCGAAAATAAGCATAGATGCAAGCCCTTGTGTAAACATTAGGCTTAATATCATCACCACTACAAATAATAGCTGCATGCATATATTTACCAGCATTTTGCCATAAAAGGGCTTTTTAATAAGCGCCCTGCCTATAAATCCGCCTATCATCCAGGCTATGCCTAGTAAAAGCGAGCAATAACCAGCTATAACTGGGGTTAGTTTTAGCTGGTGTTCAATTATAAACGGCCCGGTCATATTGTATATCATCACCATGGTATAGGCAAAACTAAGCATCAGTATACCCATCGTAAAACTGGTGGTACGTATCATGGTCATGTATATACCGCCAATATTTTTTAGGTTAAAACGGACAGGGTTACGCAGCGTTTCGCCACTGTAAAAATATTCAAGCACGGCAATTACTAAGGCAAACGCAGCTAAAAAGTAAAAGTTGGATTGCCAACCGAACAAGTGTTCTAAATAACCGCCAATAAATGGCGCCACAATGGGCCCTGCCGACCAGATTATGGTAAACATACTTAAGTAATGCTTAAGCCGGTCGCCTTCGTAAACGTCTATAAAATAAGCGCGTTTAGCTACCACAATCATGGCTACAGTTATACCCTGTACCACACGCATGGCACAAATAATATAAATATTGTGGCTTACTGCTATGGCCAGGCAGGATAAACAAAATACCACCAGCGATATTAAACTAAACTTATACCTGCCATAACTATCCAGTATACTGCCGATAAATAATTGCGATACCCCATAGCTGATCAGAAAAAGCGTTAACGTTAATTGTACTTGTACGCTGCTAATGTGTAAAGCTGTGCCCATGCTTGGTAATGATGGGATATAGATATCTGTGGCAAAGCCTGATAGCGGCAAAAGTGAAAATGCCAGTATGGTAGGTGTGCGTTGCTGTTGTTCTGTTTTCATGGTGTTAGCTGCAAAAGTAAAATACCCTGCATGATTAAGCGTGCTAAAACTTATTAATGACTGATACCTGACTGTGTTACAGATAAAAATGAAATTTTACTTACATTACGATCATAGCCGCTTATAGGTGAGATATTCTCAGGCTATCCACTGAAGAGAGGGAGAGGGGAAACCGATGTTGATTTTATCAACTACAGGCGGTTTAATAAACATTAATTTATTAAGGCTTTTTAGCGGTAAGCACATCAATACTAATTACCCGCATAGCGCTGCGTGCCTGCTTTTTATCTCCGGGTACCATTAATCGGTAGGGGCCAAGGTTTGCTGCAAGATCATCGCCATCCTGCTTGTTGGCCAGTATAATGGTTTGCTCGGTATAGGCCGGGTCAACCTCGGGCAGGGCTAATACCACCTGGTAGCCATCGGCAGCGCTAACCAAAATATATTTAGTTAATGATTTTCCCTTAAGTTGGTTATTAGGCACAGCTTCGGCTTTGGTTAATATATCATACAAGGCAACGCCGGTGTATTCGTGTTCGCGGCCATCTTTGGCTTTAACTTTTACAGTCACCTGCTTTAGTTGGGCAAAGGTGGCGGCTGTTATTTGAAATGGTTTGGCTACATCACCACCAATGGCAACCCCGGCGGTTTGCGCCAATGCAGGTAGCCACAGGCCCGCAAGCAGGCAAACAAGGGTTAACAACTTTTTCATGTAGTTAAATATCTGTAATTAAATTAAGTATTATAATAATAAAGATACACTAATCTTCAAAAAGGTAACCACTGTAGGCTAAACCTTTGGCTACACTCTTAAAGTTATCGCCGGAGTTTACATTAACATGCGGAAATTTGGTTTTAAACAAGGCCTGGATGCTGCTTACCATAGATGTGCCACCGGTTAAAAAAAGGCTGTCGATATTTTGGGGCGCTATGTTATTTTGTGCCATAAAATCATCCAGGTAAGCGGCTATACGGTTTACATCTTTGGCAATAATTTGCTCGTATACAGGTAAAGATATTTGTTCTTCAATATCAATATCCATGTTGTGATAACTGAACATAGCGGTATCTGCATTAGATAACGTGATCTTAGTTTTTTCGATAGATTGAAATACCGAATACCCCAAGTTATGATCGATAAGCGTTATCAGATTTTTAAATTTGCGGTCTTGTCCGGAGAAATAGTAATAGTCCTCAATATCCTTTTTAATACGCGGGCCATTAAAAAAGTTCATTTGCTCCCAGGAGCAAATATTGGCAAATAACGATTTTGGTACGGTTAATATCTTGCCCGGTGTAGCCTCATATTGGGTATGTTTACCAAAGTAGGGCGTGCCTTTCTCCCACATAAAAGCCGAATCCAAACTGTCGCCGCCAATGTAGATACCGCCGCTGGCCATCATATCATTTTTTCTGTTTTTACTGCCAACTTTTGCCGGGTCGAGTATCAGATAGGTAAAATCTGTGGTACCGCCGCCCAAATCTGCTACCAAAACATGCTCCTGTTTTAACAATGTTTTCTCGTAAGCAAAGGCAGCGCCAATGGGTTCAAACTGGTAACGTACATCGTCAAAACCTGCTAATGCTGCCGCTTTGCTCAGCCTGGTTTGTGCCAGGGTATCCTTTTGTGTGTCGTCGTCGTCAAAAAAAACAGGGCGGCCAATTACGGCCTTACGGCAATCCTGACCGGTTAATTGATCTGCGCGCTCTTTAAGTTCTTGTAAAATTAGGGCTACCAGGTCGGCAGCATTATATCTTTTGTTATGGATGCGGGTTTCGGTGAAGCTGCTTCTGGATAATACCTGTTTAACAGATTTGATGAACCGGCCCTTCATGTTATCGTTTAAGTAAGCCGTTATAGCTTCCTCGCCCACCACATAATTTTTAGCATTGCCGGGATTAGCTTGCTGATAAAAATAAATAAGCGAGGGGATGATAATGGTGCTGTGGATCTCTTTGGTGTCTTCGTCAAAAATAGCTAAAGCCGAGTTGGTGGTTCCAAAATCAATTCCGTATAAAAACCTTTTCATAGCAAGCGTAATAAACAATAAGAAATTTTAAGGGCGGCGAAAGTAAAAAAATAAATTAAGAATAACAGGTATTTATAGCTTATAAAAGCAGCTATTAATTGGCTATCAGTTACTGTATACTGATGCTAACTAGCCAGGGTGGGCGGTGCAAGCTTAAAAACTGATTTTCGCTAACTAAGTAAAGAAGTAGAGATATGGATAAATTTACCATGGGATTAAAACCGCTCATTTAAAAGATGGAATACTTATAAAATACTTTGCTGCACATCCTCTTCGAATAAGTTAGGCCTTGTGTATTTTATACACTTTGTTTAAAACTGAAAAATAGTTACATGTGTATATTAAGTTAACCTTAACATATACATTTAACCACATTGTTTTAGATGGTTAAAGTTGAATTATTTATCCAATATGTTATTAATTAAGTATTTGTGTTGGTTTCACCTGTGCTTAAAGAACGATCTGTAAACAAGGTGGTGTGTTAATTTTTTATTTTGTTTAATCTTCAATTAAAGTAATAACCATGCAAGGTTAATAATCCATATATCCTGCGTTAATGTTGCAGGTACATTTTTGCGCTTAATTAAAACTCACACAAATGTTAAGCGTAAAAAAGGAATTTTTGAAAAAAGTATGGCTCGCCTGCTTGTTTAATTTGCTATTTATTGGCGCCGCTATGGCGCAAACCAACTTAGCCGGCATATCCGGTAAGGTATCTGATGCCAACGGCGTTTTGCCAAATGCTACCATTACGGTAAAAAACGAATCTACCGGTTTTGTGATCAAAGCCACATCCAATTCTCAAGGTACATTCTTATTAAAGGAGTTACCTTTGGGCACACCATACAGCATAACTGTAGAGGCAATGGGCTTGGCAACACAAAAACAAACCGGCTATTCGCTAAACCAGGGCGATTTGCTGCAGGTGTCGTTTGTTATGCAAAATAAAGTTAATGAGCTTAATGCCGTAGAAATTAAAGCCCCGACTTTACGTAACAAAATAGAAAACATTGGTTCGTCTACAGCAGTTACTGCTAAAGATATTGCCAAACTGCCTGTAAATGGCCGTAACTTTACTTCACTGGCAGATCTTTCTCCGTTAAGTGCAGGTAGCAGTTTAGGGGGCCAGTTAGCCTCTGCAACCAACTATACCATTGATGGTATGGCGGCAAGAAGTACCATCGCCGGTGGCCAGCCAACCGGTGCTTACTCTATCTCGCTGGAGGCGGTAAGGGAATTTCAGGTGGTAACCAACCAGTACGATGTAACTTATGGTAATGCAGGTGGCGGTACCATCAGTACAGTTACCAAATCTGGTACTAACGTACTTTCGGGTAGTGCATTTACCTACGCACGTGCCAACTGGCTATCTAGCCCGTATGGTTTAAACGGTGTAAAACGTAACCAGACTTTCTCTACTTACCAATACGGTTTCTCGTTAGGTGGCCCAATTGTAAAAGATAAAGCACAGTTCTTTATCGCATGGGATCACCAGGCAGATTCAAGGCCGCTTTACATTGCCAACATCCAGTCGGCCGATGATGAAAAACGTTATAACGTAACACAAAATACCTTAAATAACTTTTTAACCATTGCCCGTAATAAATATGGTGTGGCTAACTCGCCACAGTTTGGCCAGTTTGATAAGTTTAAAAACACCCATGCAGGTTTTGCCCGTATAGATTGGCAGATCAACGCTAAAAACTTATTTACCATACGTGATAACTTTATTTACGATTTGGATAACCAGTCGGACGGTGATAACACAGCCATTAACCTTTACGAGGTATATAGTACCCGTAAAAGTATGAACAACAGTGTTATGGCATCATTACGTACCATCCTGAGTCCTACTTTGACCAACGAGTTAAAAATTCAACATTACTGGGAATACAATAAAATGTTTGCAAATAGCCAATTACCGGCAGACAACATCCCGCGTGCTATCATCCAGAACATCCCGTCGGTAGCAGATAATGGTGCTACCTATACAACCTCCATCCAGTTGGGCGGACAGCGTTACGGCGGCGATTATTTTAACAACAACGTAGTACAGCTTACCGATAACTTATACTGGACCAAAGGAAAATACAACTTTACTTTTGGCGGTGGTTTATCATTTACCAACCAAAATTCTATTTATGGTAGCGAAATTAACGGCCGTTACTACTTTACCGGCTTAACCAATTTCGACAACTTAACCCCATACCGTTATGCAAGAGATATCTACACATCATCAGACAGGAATATAAAATTTAACATACTTGCGCCAAACTTATATGCACAGGTACAAACATCTTTATTCCCGGGATTTGACCTGACAGCCGGTATCCGTGCCGATTATACTAATTACCTTGATCAGGCAAATTTCAACCAGGTTGTATACAACACACTGGGTTTAAATACCTCTAATAAACTGGCAACCTTCCAGATACAGCCAAGGGTACAAGCTACCTGGGATGTTGGCCAAAACGGCAAGGACATCATCAGGTTAGGTGGTGGTATCTTAGGTTCGGCATTAAACCCGTACTCGATGATCAACAATATGTTGTTTGATGGATCGCACATTGTGGGTGTTGATATTACCAACCAGGCTTTGATCCCTAAACCAAACTTCCCGGGCTACAGGGCCGACCCATCAACTGCACCGGGTTTAGATCTGCTTAACAACCCTAATATCGCTAAACTGGCAACCATTAATATGAATGGTAAAGATGCCAAGGTACCGGTTGTGTATAAAGCTAACTTCTCGTACTCGCACTTTTTTGCACAAAACTTTAGGGTTACGGCAAGTGGTTACTTAAGCTTAGGCCGTAACAACTACACCTACTTGGATAAAAATATGGTAGATGCACCTTACTTCCGTATTGCTGCCGAAGATAACAGGGGTGTTTACGTACCTGCAAACACTATTAATGCTACTAACGGTAGTGTTGATTGGACACAGGGCAGAAAAACTAACCAAGTTGGCCGTGTGTTAGAACTGCAAAGTGTTGGTAAAGTAAACCAAATGGCATTTGTTTTTGATGCCGACTACAAGTACTACAAACAAGGCGAAATTTCGGTATCGTACACCTGGAACCAAACTAAAGATAATACTTCATACAACGGTAACGTAGCCAACACTGCTACACTGGTACAATACGTAAAAGATGACCCACGTAACCTGGGTGGCATAAGCTACTCAGATAACCAGTTCCGAAATAAAGTTGTGGCTTACGGTAGCTCACCAACATTCCACGGTTTTAGTGCAGGTGTTAGGTTCTCGGGCTTAAGCGGTACACGTTATTCATTATATGTTAACGGTAACGTAAACGGCGATTTTGTGGCAAGTAATGACCTTGCTTACATCTATGACCCTAACGCAGCATCTACCCCGCAATACCTTAAAGATGGCATTAACGCTATCTTAAACAATCCTAAGGTTGAAAAAGGCATGAAAGATTACATCAGAAACAGCTTTGGTAAAATTGCCGAGCGTAATGGTGGTGTAAACCCTTTTTATGGTGTAGTTGATTTAAGGCTGATCAAAAAGATCAACTTCTTTAGAAAACAATTCGTAGAGATATCAGTGGATCTGTTTAACGTAAGCAACTTGTTAAATAAAAACTGGGGTGTAAACCATAACCTGGGTTCAACATCTATCTACAATATCAAAAGCTTTGATGCCACCAAGCAAGAGTATGTGTACTCGGTTAATACTAATGCGGGTGTATCAAACTTAAGCGGTAACCCTTACCAGTTCCAGATAGGTTTACGTTACGGATTTTAATTAAAAAAACATGAAAAAAAACATATATACCATAATGGCAGCCCTGGCTTTAGTGGCAGGTGCCAAACAAATTGCACAGGCACAGGCCCCGCAGGCAAAGTATGTGGTTATGGTAACGGTAGATGGCTTTAGGCCCGAGTTTTACCTGGACAGCATTAACTATGCTATGCCTACCGTAAGGGAATTAATGAAGAACGGAGTAGCAGCACAGGGGGTAAACCCTGTGTTCCCTTCGGTTACTTACCCGGATCATACTACCATGATAACAGGTGTTACGCCGGCTAAACACGGTATTTATTACAACACCCCGTTTGAACCCGAGGGCGCAACCGGCAAATGGTATTGGGATTACAGCCTGATAAAAACAGCAACCCTTTGGGATGCCATGCACAAAGCCGGTAAAACAACCGCCTGTGTGCGTTGGCCGGTAACTTATAATGCCCCGATAGACTACAGAATACCGGAATACTGGGACTATAAGAACATGGGCGATGCTAGGCCATATACTGCTGCTGCTACCCAACCGGCATCTTTATGGAAAGAGGTGCAGGATAACGCAACAGGTTTATTGGAAGCAGATGATTTAAATGCAACCAATAACGAGTTGATACAGGATGAAAATGCAGCCAGGATGGCTGGATATATCATCAAAAAATATAAGCCTAACTTTTTAGCGCTTCACCTGGCCTGTACAGATCACTATGAGCACGAGAATGGCCGCGACCATTACATGGTTAAAGCATCTGTAGCCGGCGCTGATAGGGCCATTAAAACTTTGGTAGAAAGTTTAAACCGCGCAAAAATTGCTGATAGTACTTTAATAATTGTATTGGGCGATCATGGTTTTGAGAACATTTACCGCAGCTTTAACCCTAACTATTTGTTAAAACAGGCCGGTTTAATTACCGATGTTAAAACAGGTAACTGGAAGGCACAGTTTCATTCATCCGGTGGTTCTTCGTTCCTGATGTTAAAGGATAGCAAGGATAAAGCAACCCTGAACAAGGTAGAAGCTATACTGGCACAACAGCCGGATTCTGTAAAGAAGTACTATCAGGTAATTAGCAAGGCACAGTTAACTAAAATTGGTGCCGACCCTAATGTGCCACTGGCATTAAGCGGTATAGATGGTACTACCCTGGGCAACAAAAGTGATGTGATCTTTGAAAAGTTCGAACACGTTAAAGGCACACACGGTTTCTTCCCGGATCATAAGCAAATACAAACAGGTTTTGTAGCTTTTGGCCCAGGCCTTAAAAAAGGTGCAGTTATCCCGGTTATGAATATGGTAGATATTGCCCCCTTAATAGCAAAACTTACGGGCGTTACTATGCCTGCAATGGATGGTAAACTATACCCCGAACTTTTACAATAATTGCTTTAACCAGGCATGCAAAAATCCCCGGCTCGAAAGATCCGGGGATTTTGTGTTTTAGAGGGAGCTAAGTATAGAGGAAACATTAACATTCTGACATTTTTAGCCAAAATCACTGTTTGGTAAGCTTTTAATCTTAAAATAACCCAAAACTATACTGGCACGAATTTTAGAAGAGGAAGTATATTTCTAAATTTGTGGTGATGATAGATCTGAACGAGTATGAGTGCGAAATGCTTGATGCTGTACTGGAAGCTTTCGGCATCCCGGATAGCCTTACGCGCTTGCAATTGATGGAGCTTTTTGATCAGGATGAAGCAACTGCCTTTGCCATGGTACAGATACTTACCCGCGAAGGCCTTATAGCGGCATCCGGCAAGCACGGCGACTACGAATTACCAGATCGGCTTATCCTAAAACCTAAGGGCGAAAAGTTTTTGAAAGAGGGCGGCTTTACACGCCGTTTTCAGGCAGAGCAACAAAAACCGGTAGAGGTTGGCGGCACGCTTGCCAAACTACAGCAACAAAACATGCGCCTGCAAAATCAAAAGCTGGCTCAACAAACCGAAATAAACAATCTTAAGAAAGCCATGGGTGTTATGCAATTAAGGCAATACATTTGGTTGGCTATGATATTGGTAGCCTTAATTATAGGGTATATAATAGGCCAGGTAGTAAAATAAGCTATATAAACTTATAGGCTATCAGCGAAACATTATTTGATCAGATATTGCTGAAGTAAACATTATAATCGTATTTTTTTTAGGGGAGCGTTTCACTAAAAACAAAAGCACCGGTTTTAGGCCGGTGCTTTTGTTTTTTATATATGTTGATCAGGCAATTATGCCCGGGAATTGCGTTAATGCAAAATGTATCTCTTTTAAAGTGGGGATCCTTGATTGCACGGATAATTGTACCACTTTACATGCATTTTTTACGGTTGATTTTTTGTAAACGATTTTCATATTATGATGCGTTAGCCAGTAAGTAAAGTTTGTTTTGTTGTTTTTCAGGGTTTAGGGTTATTGTTTTCTTTTGCGCGTCTATAGCGTAATATTTTTCTTTTAGTTTCTTCAAAATTTCAAAGCTAAAGGCATCTGCAAGCGGCATGTGGTAATCACAAACAGTTTTTGCATGCAAGGTAAGCTGGCTTGCAGGCACCCTAAGATTTTGATGGTTAATATTAGTAAGGCCCGTAACATCATCCGTATCAAAAACTACAAACGTGTCGATCATCTGTCCGTCCAGGTCTTTATATATTACAGTAGCGTTTTCTTTGAAGTGGTTCATAATAATTGCTATTCCAAAAGTATGCCAATAAACTATCATGCTAAGAAATTAGCGCGTCTTACTAGGTGTGTACGGATTTACATACAACCAGTGTATGTTTTTATTAATATTTAATTCTTTTTACTTTTAGGTAAGTTGTGCTTGTTGTATGATAACAAGTGGATAATCAAAAAATGGATTTGATTACCAAAATATTGATTGTAATTTTTCCGTATTACTATACATATCTCCATACGTTCAAAGTAAACTGAAACACTATTAATTACTAAGCTGTGACCAGTGCAAGTCTACTGGATGCTTACATTTGCTCATATATAATCTATCTAATGATGAAGAATATAGGATTTTTATCATTCGGGCACTGGTCAAACCACCCCGCGTATCAAACCCGCACCGCCGGCGATACCTTGCTACAATCTATAGATTTGGCTGTCGCAGCAGAAGAAATAGGTTTGGATGGCGCCTATTTTAGGGTGCATCATTTTGCGCGCCAGTTGGCTTCTCCGTTTCCCTTGCTTTCGGCAATTGGGGCAAAAACCAATACTATCGAGATAGGAACCGGTGTAATTGATATTCGCTATGAAAACCCGATGTATATGGTAGAAGATGCAGGCGCTGCCGACCTTATTTCTGGCGGGCGCTTACAATTAGGTATTAGCCGGGGTTCGCCCGAGCAGGTGATAGAGGGTTGGCGTTATTTTGGTTACAAACCCGAAGAAGGCCGGGACGACGCCGATATGGGGCGACAAAAGGCTTTGGCATTTTTGGATAAGTTACAAGGGAAAGGATTTGCAGAGCCCAACCCGCAGCCGATGTTCCCTAATCCACCCGGCTTACTACGGTTGGAGCCATATTCGGAAGGATTGCGGGAACGCATTTGGTGGGGGGCCGCGTCTAACGCAACCGCAGTTTGGGCGGCAGAGAACGGAATGAATCTGCAAAGCTCAACCTTAAAGTTTGATGAAAGCGGTAAACCCTTCCATATTCAGCAGGCAGAGCAAATTAGATTATATAAGGAAGCCTGGAAAAAAGCTGGTCACCAGCGAGAAGCAAGGGTTTCGGTAAGCCGCTCTATTTTTGCATTGGTAAATGACCAGGACAGATTATACTTTGGACAGCAAGGAAAAGGCGCTGATAGCTTTGGTTACATAGAAGCCGATAAACGTGCAGTTTTTGGAAAAAGCTATGCCGCCGAACCCGATCAGCTGATTAAAGAACTGGCCCAGGACGAAGCCATACAAGAGGCAGATACCTTATTATTAACTATACCCAACACACTGGGGGTTGATTATAATATTCACGTATTATCGGCTATTTTAGAGCATGTTGCCCCGGCACTTGGCTGGCGGTAATTTGGTTTTTTAAATTTGGCTGTAAGATACGGTTTGATATTTTACAGATACAAAGATGCATCAAACCAGCCACTGGCTTTTGCCAGGCTTGTGGCAAACTATAAAGTAAGCGTTTAGCCGGCAGGCTATTAGCGATATCTGTTTATATTAAACAGGCAGGCCATGCGTACAGCATGCTGCCTGTTTTTTTATGGCTTTAATAATAAGCAGTATGCTACCGTTAGATTGTTTAAAAGCCTCTAAATATTTTTTAGTAAGAAATTGTTGATAGTTTTGTGACTATATGTGCAATTTGATTTGTTAATTGTAACAATTCATGCTTACTTTTGCGAAAGATACATGAGGTTCGTTATTATCCTTTTATTGTCACTGTGCCACCTTGTAACAAAGGCTCATGATCATACCAGCCAGGCTAAAAATAGCCAATCGGCTGACTACGTTCAGTTAGCCCAAAATAACGAGCATAATACCTATGTACAGCCTGGCAACATAAGCGATCAGGATGAGCTTGTTGTTGAGATCGACGACGACGATAACGACAACGTATCAGCAAGAAAGTATACTTTGCTGGTTAAATCTCCAATCGTTCAGATCTATTTACAGCTTCTCTCTAATTTTTATGCAAATGCTTATAAAAATCGGTTTAGCTGCTCCCAATCGTTAATTATCCCCACAGATAGGTACATAACCCAACGGGTTTTAAGGATCTGAAGCACACCCATGCGTCAGATTTTGCACGGGGTACAATGTAATTTGTACGTTGCGTGTAGGTAAGCAACATCTTTTAATTAGCAAACCGGTTATCTGTTGCTGCTGCCATTTGCAGCTGATGCTTTCTTAATTTTTACCTGGTTTATTGCCCGCTACTAAAATCAAATATTTTTTATATACCATGAATAGGAATGTAATGTTCGCTGCCCTGTGCGTTCTGTTATACAACACCGGCTGTACCTCGAACAAAGAAGAAAAAACGGAAGAAACGGCTACCTACGCCGCAACAAGCCCGTTAAAAATAGATACCTCTTACACCAAAGAATATGTATCGCAAATAAAATCTGTACGTAACATTGAAGTGCGGGCACAGGAAAAAGGTTATCTGCAAAAGATCTACGTGGATGAAGGCCAGTTTGTAAAAGCGGGCCAGCCGCTTTTCAGGATAATGCCGCAGGCTTTTGAGGCAGAGTTGCAAAAAGCTGAAGCCGAAACCCGGTCTGCCGAATTAGAATTACAAAACACTAAAACCCTTGCCGATCAAAATATCGTCTCAAAAAGCGAATATCAGTTGGGCAAAGCTAAGTTAGACCAAGCTAAGGCCGAACGGTCGTTGGCTAAAATGCACCTGGCGTTCACCGAAATTAAAGCGCCCTTTAATGGGATAATAGATCGCATCCCATTAAAGTTGGGTAGCCTGGTAGATGAAGGCGCGTTGTTAACCAGCCTGTCAGACAATAACCAGATGTTTGCCTATTTCAATGTATCCGAGCCGGAGTATTTAAACTATCAAACCGATGTTAAGGACAGGGGCGAACGCCACGTAAGCCTGCTTTTGGCAAATGGCCAGCCTTTTAAATACAAGGGTGATGTACAAACAGTAGAAAGCGAATTTAACAGCGAAACAGGCAATATCGCCTTTAGAGCAATATTTAACAACCCGGATAAGCTCCTTAGAAACGGCGAAACCGGCAAGGTGTTAATGACGGTGCCATTTAAAAATGCCCTGGTTATCCCGCAGAAAGCTACTTACGAAGTGCAGGATAAGATTTACGTATTTGTTATTGATAACAACAATGTGGTAAGATCAACCAATATCGAAATAAGCGCGCGCATGCCCGATCTGTATGTGGTACAAAGCGGCCTTTCGGCCAGTGACAAGATTCTGCTGGATGGTGTTCAGAAAGTACGTGATAACGATAAGATCAAGTACAAATTCCAAAAACCTGAAGAGGTTATCTCTCAATTAAAATTAAAAGCGGAATAATCCTTCAATTCTTAATAACCTAATTACATGTTCAATAAATTTATTCAAAGGCCGGTCCTGTCGATTGTAATATCGCTCATGATCGTCTTTTTAGGGGTACTGGCCATAACCACATTGCCGGTAACGCAGTTCCCTTCCATATCACCCCCAAAGGTGAATGTTACGGCCGATTACCCGGGTGCAAACGGCGAATTGATGATCAAATCGGTAGTTATTCCGTTGGAGAGAGCTCTGAACGGTGTGCCGGGCATGAAATACATGACCTCTGATGCGGGTAACGATGGTGAAGCATCTGTACAGATCATATTTAACTTGGGTACCGATCCTAACCAGGCGGCGCTAAACGTGCAAAACCGTGTAGCATCTGTTGTAAACAAGCTGCCGCCACTGGTAGTACGCGAGGGTGTGAAGATCACCCGCGAGGAATCTAACATGCTGATGTATGTTAACCTTTACAGCAAGGATAAATCAATGGATCAGAAGTTTCTATATAACTTCTCGGAGATCAATATCCTGTCGGAATTAAAAAGGGTTAACGGTGTAGGTTTTGCAGATATATTGGGTAACCGCGATTACGCCATGCGCATCTGGTTAAAACCCGACCGTATGCTGGCCTATAAAATTTCTGCTGATGAGGTGATGGAAGCCCTGGCTGCCCAAAGTTTAGAAGCGTCTCCGGGTAAAACCGGCGAAAGCTCCGGTAAAAGATCGCAGGCATTTGAGTACGTTCTAAAATACTCGGGTAGGTTCACTACTAAAGAGCAGTACGAAAATGTAGGCTTACGGGCCAACGCCAATGGCGAGATACTGCGATTAAAGGATGTGGCTGATATAGAATTTGGCAGCTCGATGTACGATATCTATTCTAACCTAAACGGCCGTTCTTCGGCAGCGATTGTGTTAAAGCAATCTTACGGAAGTAACGCGAGCCAGGTTATTAAGGATGTAAAGGCCAAGATGGAGGAGATCAAAAAAACCTCTTTCCCCAAAGGGGTTGATTACGAGATAAGTTACGACGTTTCTAAATTCCTGGATGCCTCTATCGAAAAGGTAATCCACACGCTGATAGAAGCCTTTATATTGGTAGGTTTAGTGGTGTTCTTATTCCTGGGCGATTGGCGCTCTACCATTATCCCTGCTATGGCGGTGCCGGTATCCCTTATAGGTACGTTTGTTTTTATGCAATTTTTTGGCATAACGCTAAACTTAATCACCCTTTTTGCCCTGGTGCTGGCCATTGGTGTGGTTGTGGATGATGCCATTGTGGTAATTGAGGCGGTACACGCCAAAATGGAGGAGGAGCATCTTTCGCCCTTAAATGCAACCAAAAAAGCTATGCACGAAATTGCAGGGGCTATTATCGCTATTACTTTTTTAATGGCAGCGGTGTTTGTACCGGTAGCATTTATGTCGGGCCCGGTGGGTATTTTCTACCGGCAATTCTCTATCACTATGGCAACCGCCATTGTGTTATCTGGTATTGTAGCGCTTACATTAACACCTGCCTTATGCGCCATGATCTTAAAGAACAATCATGGCAAGCCCAGGAAAAAAACGCCTATAAACAGGTTTTTGGATGGCTTTAACAATAAATTTAACAAGGCACAGCATAAATACCAGGGTGTATTGGGGCGTATTGTAAGTCGCCGGTCGGTTACTTTTATTACGCTGCTTGTTTTTTGTGCCGGTACTTATTTGTTAAACAGTACCGTTCCTACAGGCTTTATACCAAACGAGGATCAGGGGATGTTTTATGCCATTATCCAAACGCCTCCCGGTTCATCACTTGAGCGGACCAACGATATTGCCTTAAAGCTGCAAAAGATTGCCGAAAAGGTTGATGGTGTACAATCTGTATCTGCATTGGCAGGTTACGAGATCCTAACAGAAGGTACAGGCTCTAACTCGGGTACTTGTTTAATTAACCTAAAGGATTGGGACAAACGCAAGCACTCTGTTCAAGAAATTATAAACGAACTGGAGGAGAAATCTAAAGATATCCCGGGGGCTAACATCGAATTTTTCCAGCCACCTGCTGTGCCGGGTTATGGTGCCGCCGGAGGTTTCGAGTTGCGTTTGCTTGATAAGGCCGGTTCAGGCGATTATAAGCTGATGGAAAAGGTTAACAACGATTTTGTAAAGGAGCTGAGCAAACGCAAGGAGCTATCCTCGGTGTTTAGCTTTTATAGTGCCAGTTTCCCGCAATATATGCTAAAGATAGATAACGACCTTGCCTTGCAAAAAGGGGTAACGGTTGATAATGCGATGAACACCCTTTCTACCATGGTAGGTAGTAATTACGAGATCAGCTTCATCAAATTCGGTATCAACTATAAAGTAATTGTGCAATCGGGCCCCGAGTATCGCGCACAGCCTGATGATATCCTGAAGTTGTACGTAAAAAATAACCGGGATGAAATGGTGCCGTACTCAGATTTCATGAAACTGGAAAAGGTATATGGCCTCTCAGAGATCACCCGGCATAACATGTACAACTCATCCGAGATCAGCGGCTCTGCTGCACCGGGTTACAGTAGTGGTACAGCCATCAAAGCCATTCAGGAGGTGGCCGAAAAAACTTTACCAAGAGGCTTTGGTATTGGTTGGGCTGGTATCTCTGCCGATGAGGTGGCACAAGGCAACCAGGCGGTTTACATCTTCCTGATCTGTTTAGGGTTTGTTTACCTCATCCTTGCTGCGCAATACGAAAGCTTTATCCTGCCTTTATCGGTTATCCTGTCTTTACCTGCTGGTATTTTCGGTGCCTTTTTGTTGTTAAAAATAACCGGACTGGAAAATAACATATATGCGCAGGTAGCAATGGTGATGCTGATTGGTTTGTTGGGTAAAAACGCCGTACTTATTGTAGAATTTGCCGTACAGCGCCATGCTGCAGGTAAATCTGTTTTAGAAGCAGCCATGGAAGGTTCCAAAGCCAGGTTCCGCCCAATTTTGATGACATCGTTTGCATTTATTGCCGGGTTAATACCATTGGTAATTGCTTCAGGGCCGGGTAAGGTAGGTAACCGAACCATTGGTACAGCTGCTGCGGGCGGTATGCTTTTAGGCACCATCTGCGGTGTGTTTGTTATCCCGGGCCTATATTACATTTTCGGCACTATAGCAGAGAAACGCAGGCTTGCCAAACATGAAGATGAAAATCCGTTTACCGAAGAAATTGACAACAACCATGTATAATTTTAATAAATATAAAAGTATTGGTGTGCTGGCGGTTTGCCTTGCCCTGGCAAGCTGTAAAGTGCCTGCAATTACGCAGGTTGCCCCAAACAAGCCGCTGCCCGGGATGTATAGCAATAGTGCGGATACAACCAATATAGCCGCTATGCAATGGCGAAGTTTTTTTACAGATGCCAACCTGGTAAACCTGATAGATACTGCACTGAAGAACAACCAGGAGCTAATGACCACGCTGCAGGAAATAGAGATCGCTAAAAGCGATATTGGCATCAGGCAAGGGCAATTATCGCCAACTGTTGGTTTACGGGCCGGAGCAGGGTTAGAGAAAACGGGCCGTTATACCAGCCAGGGAGCAGGTGATGCCTCAACAGATATTACGCCGGGCAGGGAAGTGCCCGATCCGCTGGCTGACTACAGGGTGGGTGCCTATGCCGACTGGGAGATAGATATCTGGAAAAAACTGCATAATGCCAAAAAAGCGGCAGTAACCAGATACCTGTCATCAGTGGAAGGCAGAAACTTTGTTATAACCAACTTAATAAGCGAAATAGCGAATGCTTATTATGAATTACAATCGTTGGATAGCCAGTTGGCCATTGTACGCCAAAGTATCGAACTGCAAAAGAACGCGCTGGCAATTGTAAAGGTGCAAAAAGATGCAGCCCGTGTTACCGAATTAGCTGTTCAGAAATTTCAGGCAGAGGTATTAAGTTCGGAAGGGCTGGAATTTGAAACTTTGCAAAAAATAAGAGAGACTGAGAATGATCTTAACTTATTGCTTGGCCGCTATCCGCAAGAAATACCCCGTGATAAGGGCGATTTTTTAACCCTTACACCTGCTGCTGTACATACCGGTATCCCGTCGCAGTTACTGGCAAACAGGCCGGATGTTAAAAGGGCCGAATTGGACCTGATAGCCGCAAAATTAGATGTAAAGGTAGCGCGCGCCGAATTTTATCCTTCATTTAGTATCTCGGCAGCGTTGGGTTTCCAGGCATTTAAGCCAAGTTACCTGTTTAAATATCCCGGGTCGCTGCTCTATTCCATAGCCGGTGACATTGCCGCGCCGCTGGTAAACCGGGCAGGCATCAAAGCCGAGTTTAACAGTGCTAACGCACGCCAATTGCAGGCTATGTACAACTATCAAAGGGTGATCTTAAACGCCTATATAGAAGTTAACACGCAGCTTTATGCTATTGATAACCTGGAGAAACGCTATAGCCTTAAATCAAGAGAGGCCGACGCATTAACTAAGTCGGTAGATATTTCTAACAAACTATTTAAATCTGCCCGTGCTGATTACTTTGAAGTATTGATGACCCAGAGAGATGCACTGGCTACCAAGCTTGAGTTGGTTGAAACTAAAAAGGCGCAGCTTACAGCAGTAAATACCATTTACCGCAACCTGGGTGGTGGCTGGAAGTAAAGCTATCTGCTTAAACAGTAAGGGGCCATTTGATGAAAATGGCCCCTTTTTTTAAGTATGAACAATAGCCGGTACAAAGCAATTGCTTTTAATTTGGAGTTGAATTTTTATCTTAAAATTGTGATATGTTTTTGCAACATATTTGTAGTTTTACCGTATGCAAAGACGTAATTTCATCACGCTGAGTGCTATTGGCGCTGTATCAATACTTAATAGCCGCTTAACTTTCGCAGCAGGAACAAAATCTCTCATCAACCAGCCCGACAGCGTTTGGGTGATGGTAAACGAGCAATGGATAAAGCTTGCCGGTGCAGGTAATGCTGTTTACACCTATCAGGATGTAAGGGTAGAGCTTAAGCAAAATAATAATGCGCAGGCTGTATATGTCCAATCACCGGTAAGCCGGTTGCAGGCTGTAAAATTAAATTGGAAATTTGACACCGTAAAATACACCAAATCTTTAGGCGACCACTGGGAACGCAGCTATGGTGACCTTGCCTGGAAACATCAGGAAGCAGGGGTACGTAACCCTTGGTATGTATTGTTGAACGATGGTAGAGATACCGCTTGTTTTGGCGTTAAAACCGGGGTTAAAACCATGTGCTGGTGGGAAACCACCAATAATACCATTAGCTTGGTTATGGATACGCATACAGGTAGTGCCGGTGTAAAGCTTGCCGATCGTAAATTACATGCGGCAGATATTGTTACCTATCTTAATAAGCCCGGCGAAAACGCTTATGCAACGCTGACACGGTTTTGTAAGGTAATGTGCGAAAAGCCGCTTTTGCCTAAACAACCTGTTTACGGCATTAACGACTGGTATTTTGCTTACGGCAATAATTCAGAAAAAAGCATAAGGGAACAAACCGCTTACATGGCAGAATTTGTAACCTCAACAGTTAATAAACCATTTTCTGTAATTGATGACGGGTGGGAGCAGGCAGATGATTTTTCTATTTCAAATGCCAAGTTTCCGGATATGCATCAAATGGCCGAGACCATTAAGGGCCTTGGTATGCGGCCGGGTTTATGGACACGGCCGTTAATAGCCAGGTTAGATGATCCTGCTTATGTACTTGCGCCTAAAATAGCAGGCAGGGACAATGTTAAAGAGCCAATTCTTGATCCTACTGTGCCGGAAACGATAGCGCGGATCAAAAAGAACTTTAAGCTTTACCAGGATTGGGGCTATGAAATGGTTAAGCATGACTATACCACCTGGGATATTTTTGGAAGGTGGGGGATGCAGATGAAAACCAGCTTTACCGCACCTAACTGGACCTTTAACGACCAAAGCCGCACCAATGCCGAAATTATTGGCGATATGTACCGCGAGATACGGGATGCCGCGGGCACTATGTATATCATCGGCTGTAATACCATCAGCCATCTTTCGGCGGGTTTGTTTGAATTAAACCGTACAGGTGATGATACCAGCGGAAAGGAGTGGGCACGTACTAAAAAAATGGGTGTAAATACATTAGGTTTCAGGCTGCCGCAACATAATACATTTTACGCTGCAGATGGCGATTGCGTTGGCCTGACCAAAGATATTGCCTGGGAAAAAAATAAACAATGGCTGCAGTTGCTTGCCGAAAGCGGTGCGCCGCTATTTATATCTGCAGATACAGCTTCACTAAATGCAGAAAAGAAGGCGGCTATTAAAACAGCTTTTACCCAGGCGGCTGCCAACCAACCAACAGGTGAGCCATTAGATTGGATGACTAATCCGTTCCCGGCCAAATGGAAACTTAATAACCGTACAGTTAATTTTAACTGGGATTGATCCGTTTTTTTTTAAATTAGGTTGATTTTCTGACTAATTAAAAGAGCCTGTAAATACATTTACAGGCTCTTTTTGCTTTATCTAAGCCATTGGAGATTAAGTAATTGATTATCCGCATCTAAATAAATACGTAATTAGATTTTGTCAACATCAACAATTTAATAATCCGAGCCTACCTTTAAAAACTATTTATTTTTTTCACAAAGTCAATCATCACAGATAATTTAAAATCGCTCTAATTAGTACAATTAAGTATCTTTATTAAATATTTAATACATTAATGTATTAAATTTGCTTTAGCAGGTTAGGATAATAACCTGATGTTTTGTACAATTTATACACATTCCTTGCTTTAAAGCTAGGAGATAAAATAACTAAGGCATTGAAAGAGAGTGTAATGATAGTAGATCCCGATGGTCAAACCCGGGGAACAATGGATAAAATGGCCGCCCACAGGCTGGGTATTCAACACAGGGCCTTTTCTGTATTTATATTTAATAGCAAAGGCCATTTGTTACTGCAACAAAGGGCTTTAGATAAATACCATTCCGGCGGGCTTTGGACAAATACCTGCTGCAGCCATCCCCGTTTAGGTGAAAAAACGCTTGCTGCAGCTGATCGACGTTTGCAGGAAGAAATGGGAATGACTTGTGAACTGACCGAATTATTTCAATTTAGTTACCGGCACGAATTTGAGAATGGGCTGATAGAAAACGAATATGACCATGTTTTTATAGGTATTAGCGATGATTTGCCATTACCAAACCCTACAGAAGTTGCCGGTTTTAAGTATATTGATACTGATCTGTTAATTTTAGAAATAAATGAACATCCGGAACATTATACTGCCTGGTTTAAAATATGCCTGGAACAGGTATTAGAGTTTTATTATCAGATTGTTTAGATCAATTTCCTTAAAGTTTCCCTGATTATAAGTAACGTTTATAGACAGGTTTTTAGATAATTTAAAAGCAAGCTGATGACAAATATCGGAACAGAAGAAATATATCAATTAGAAAAATATTACCGTGTAAGCCTTATTAATAGTTTAATAGGTTACCGGGCATTAAATTTATTGGGTACAAGCAGTGCAGATGGCATTACAAACTTATGCCTTATCAGTTCAGTTTTCCATCTGGGTGCAAATCCTCCACTAATTGGCTTGGTGCTTCGCCCGCAGCGCGAGTATAATGATACACTCAAAAATATTATATCAACAGGGCAGTACACACTAAATAACGTGTTACCTTACTGGTATATGCAAGCACATCAAACCAGCGCCAGTTATCCATCAGGTGTTTCTGAGTTTGATGCATGCGGTATCAAAAAGCAATATATTAAAGATTTTAAAGCGCCTTTTGTAGGCCAGTCTACCGTTCGTATAGGGCTTGAATTTAAAGAGGTTATTGATATAGAAATAAACGGCACAAGTATCGTTATTGGTGAAGTTGTACACATTTTAGCAGAGGACGGACTGATTGGTGCCGACGGCACAATTGACCATGGCAAAGCAGAAACGATGACGGTAGCCGGGTTAGATACGTATTACCTTCCGCAGCCCATTGGGCAGTTGGCTTATGCAAAACCTGGAGTTGAGCCTCATATATTAAAAACAGATGTTGAATTCTAAATTTACGGCATGAAAAACGATGCCGACGTAATTATAATAGGTGCTGGTTTGGGAGGGTTAACGGCTGCCCGCGTATTAAAGGAAGCCGGCATATCCATACTAGTACTGGAAGCATCTGATGCTGTAGGTGGTAGGGTGCAAACAGATGAAGTGGATGGTTTTCTACTGGATAGGGGATTCCAGGTGTTTTTAACTGCCTATCCGGAAGCAAAGCGTTTTTTAGATTACGAGGCGCTGGAACTTTGCAAATTTGACCCCGGCGCATTAATCCTGAATAAAAAAGGTATAACCAGTTTGGGCGATCCTATCAGGCAGCCAAGTTCATTGGTTAGCACATTACTTTCATCAGCGGCTACCTTTACGGATAAAATGCGGATGCTTAGGTTAAAGCTAAAATTATCCGGTAAGAGTATAGAACGAATTTTTTCAGAACAGGAGATCACAACAACCGAATATTTAAAAAAGGAGGGTTTTAGCGCTACGATCATGGATCAGTTTTTTCGCCCCTTTATGACCGGTATCTTTCTGGAAGACCAGTTAACCACATCCAGCCGTATGTTTGAGTTTGTGTTTAAGATGTTTAGCGAGGGTGATGCTGCGATACCGGCAAAGGGCATGGGGATGATTCCCAAACAATTGGCAAAGGGCTTATCGGAAGAAGAAATTTTATTTAAACAAAAAGTATGGACAATAGATGCTAACACAGTAACCACAACAAGTGGAAGGGTTTACAAAGGTGCCTTTATACTTATTGCAACAGATCAGCTAAATTCCCCGGTCCCTGCTTCAAGAATGCCAAGTGAATATCATTCCGTTAGTAATATGTATTTTACATCGGTACAAAGGCCTTTTTATATGCCGCTTATCGCTTTAAATACATTACCCGGAAAACTTGTAAATAACATAGCCGTAATGGATTTGATTTCGCCTGCTTATGCTAAAAATGGCGAAGCTTTAATTTCATTATCATTAATTGGCAACCATACCAAAACAAACCAAAAACAGTTACAGCACGACGTTATAAGCGAACTGAAATTTTGGTACCCGGATGCTATTAACTGGAAGCATTTAAAAACCTATCATATAGCTTATGCATTGCCTGCTGATGAACATGTGAGTAATGAGCCCGACTATAAAGAGATGCGTTTAAATGCCCAATGCTTTGTTTGCGGCGACCACTTGATGAATGGCTCTATTAATGCGGCCATGAAAAGTGGCAGGCTGGCTGCTGAAGCTATTATAAACACCATGCGTTAATGATTGATAACACCCCATATACTAATGATCTTTTAGATCTTAAGCGGCTGTCTGGCGATGTGCAGGCAGATGATTTTATAAGTAAGGTATTTGCAGAGGAAGCAAAGAAGAAACAATTGCAGCAATGGCTAAGTGGTCACTCCGGTCCGGAACATTTGCGATCATTACAACTTGCATTCCCCGGTTTTACCCTGATAGATAACGCAACAGATTTGCCGGTATGGGCACAGCCCAGGTTAATGAAAGCAGGCGCCGTTTTTTTTGCCCGGCATTCAGAGATCATTATGAGTTTGCTCGGATTGTTATCTTTGCCCTATTGCTATAATGCAGCCAATGGCGCAATGGTGTTATACCTTTCTGAACTGATTAGAAAACAAACCACTAAAAGGCTTTATGATACCGCTGTTTTTGTTTGGGAAGTGATGGGGCCGGACGCTTTTAGTAAGGAGGGCAACGCTTACGAACAAATATTAAAAGTGCGCCTGATGCACGCAGCGGTTAGATATTATACATTACAAAGCGGCAAGTGGGACGAGCGTTGGGGCTTACCTGTTAACCAGGAAGATATGGCAGGAACCAATCTGTCATTTTCATTAATTGTGATACGTGGGTTGCGCATGCTGGGCTATAGCGTTAGCCATGAAGATCAGGCTGCGTTTATGCATATTTGGGCAGTGGTGGGTTACCTATCGGGGTTGGATGAAGCTTTGATCCCCCAAAACGCAAAAAGGGCGCAGCAACTGGATGGTATAATTAAACAAAGGCAATTTAGCGTTTCTGCACATGGGCAGGAATTAACAAGATCCCTAACCGATCATATTCTTTCCGTTAATAAAAGTAAAGCTACGGCTAACGATATTTTGGGGCTTATGAGGTATTTGCTTGGTAAGGATGTAGCGGATATGCTGGCTATTAACGCTCCGGAGTTGCCTGCTTATAAGCTTACCCTGATCAAAACACTTAATCTGCTAAAAAGCTTTAAACCGCAGGGCGACCCTAAACAGAGTTACCGTGCGGCCTATACTTCGTTCAAAACACAAAACCCGCAATTCGCTAAAAGGAATTAGATTTGAACGCTTATTTGCTAATAATTAATTATAAAACATGAAATCATACCAACTTATTCATCAACTGATAAACCTGGTAGCCGAACTGGAAGAAGAAAACCAGGGGCGGGAAGCATCTTTACAGGATTTTACAGGTTTTTTGCTGAATAAAGTTGGCGAACCTAACGCTAACAATCATAGCAATGAGGTGAGGTTTGGTAGTAGCGATAGCTCGGCGTTAAATATTGCCTATCAGTTGGATAATAACATAGGCCGCTTATTTGTTTTTATGAGCCGTTACGCAAAATTTTATATTAAAAAAGCATTGGACGGCACCCCAATGCAAACACCAGAAGATTTTACTGCGCTGGCAATTTTATTAACGCACCCCTATTTGTCAAAAAGTGAACTCATTAGCCACAATTTGCAGGAAAAAACATCGGGTACAGAGGTCATCAGGCGCTTGATTGCTGCAGGGCTTGTAAGGCAGTGGGATGACGACCAGGATAAGAGAAGTAAACATATAGCCATTACCGACGACGGTAAGAAACTATTATTCCAGGTATTTGAACATACCAGTTATGTGGGTAAGATCATCACCGGCAGGCTAACCGTTTCAGAGAAATTTACCTTGCAATATCTTTTACAGAAGTTAGAAAACTTTCATCTGGAACATTACGAAAAGAAGACGATTGTAAATAAAAGCGACCTGAAAAAACTTGCACAGGAGAATTAGCCAAATACTGGTAAAGGGGAAACTAATAAAGGTAAGTTTAACTGAGAGATGATTACTACTGCCCGAATAATTAGTCAGTAAACCTTTTTAGGGGCATTAGATATTACTTTTGTTAAGAAATACGGAAAAGACTGAACCTTCTCCAAGCGTACTTTTTACCGATATTTTGCCACCGGCGCTTTCCAGTATCTGTTTAACCAGATATAATCCAACACCGTTTCCCTCGGTATTAGTGGTAACACGAACGTATTTGTCAAAAATTGATAGCTGATTGTTAGCATCAATCCCTATACCATTATCGGTTACGCTGATAACCAAAAAATCGTCCTGTTGAAAGGATTTAATAAGTATTTCTGGTTGGCGAGCTGGCGAACTGTATTTAAGTGCATTACTAACCAGGTTATATATAACGCTCCGCAACTTGCGCCTGGTAAAAGTAACCTCGGTAACTCCTACATCAAACTTTAACCGGGCGTTCAATTCCTGAAGCTGCGGAGCTAAAGAAATTCTTACGTCCTCTAGTATATTCTGTAAGTCCAGTAATTCTTCATGTATCTGGTGTACATCGTCATGCCAGCGGGTCTGTACCAGATCGGCAATTATATCCTTCATCTTAACAAGGCTGTTCTCTACGTTGCTCAAAAGGACCGGAAATCTTTCCATTCCCTTTTCCGGAAGCTTTTTAAGCATCTGAATAGTTAATCCGAGTGATGTAAGCGGATTTTTAATGTCATGAGCAATCGTGTCTAAAAGCAACTCGTGTTCGGCAATAAGTTTTTCCTGTTCCTTAAGGTCTTTAATTCTTGCCGTTATATCTATAAAGGTGATGATAACCCCATTAGTTTTGTTGCCTTTTTGAACGATGTATGGCAAAATATTCATTTGATACCACCTCAGGTCAGTTGTTTGGATCTCTTTTTCCAATATGTCATTGGTCTCTATAACCTGCTGAATATTATCTATTATGGTAGGGAAACGAAAGTTCTCTTTTACGTTGGCCAACGGCTGGCCAATATGCTCTGTTTTAAGTTTAAATTGCTTCATGGCCGGAGGCGTAAACTTTCTCAGGATCAGTTGTGCATCTACAAATAGCTGTGGGATGATCGTATTGCGAAAATAGTTTTCAAGTTCATCATTGAGTTCAATGAGAGAATCTATACGTTCGCTTTTACTTGTCATAGTACTTAAATAAGGCCCTTGAAATTTCTACGGAAGGTAGAGATAAACATTGGCATAAAAGTGGCGTAAATTATTGCCTTTTTTAGGGGAAGATGATACAAGGTCGCTTGGTTACTTGCTTTTATTTCTACGCCGTTTACATAATGGCTTCTCGCTAAGAAACTGCCAACTCTTACCTGTTGCTTTTAACGTTGATATTGCCGATCAAATGGCATGTAATAGTGGTTAAAGCAGCTATAAAAATGGTGATCTGTATTGTGTAAATAGTAACTTATTGATTTTTAATAAAATATAGTGGTTTATAAAGTGTATCTTGTGGACTTATTATTAATATAAAATATAATGCAACAAGGAACAGTAAAATTTTTTAATGAGACAAAGGGATTCGGATTTATCACACCTAACAATGGTGGCAGCGAGATCTTTGTTCATTCTACAGGTCTTATAGACAACATCAGCGAAAATAGCGTTGTTAGTTTTGACGTAGAAGAAGGCCGTAAAGGACCTAACGCAGTAAATGTAAAAATAGCTTAATACACTATATAATCATTGTAAAGCACCTTCCATACCGGAAGGTGCTTTTTTGTTTAATATGTATTATATAACTTCATCTCCCTAAGCTCAATCGCATTTAAAACTCAGTGGCTTCTAAAATTATTTTCATTCGTTACTTCAAAATCTTCCTGATGAGAAAACATTCTTCCCTCGTGCTCCCAATTGAGTGTAAGCTTCCATTTACCTTCATTACAATTGTTGACAGGTACTTCCAATAAATTATCTTTCGAACTCTCAACCTTTATACGCACGCAGGCGCCACCATCACAGTTGGCCGGCGAAAGGGTTGCATTGCCCTTAACCGGGTGATTAAAATTAAATTGTATAGTTTTCATGTCGGATAACTTTATTAACTAATATAACCATCCTAGACCTTTTAAAAAATGACTAACGTCAATAATTTGATTTGTTTCAAAAATTAAATAACGGTTGTTTAAGTAACATATCTTCAAAAACTTGTAGTTGTGCCCTTGCATCGTCTGGCAATAACTGTATTTCGCTAAAAATGGTTTTATAGTAGCTTATGCCATTTAAAAGCTGTTCTTTAAATTTAGATAGTTGTTTGCTTTTTTTATCGGTTAAAGTCAGTAGGTTTTGCTGAATATCTTTTTGCAGATAACTAACATAAAGTTCCAGTTCTTTTATGAACATGTGCGGTCGTGTTACATTTTTTAAAATATCTAATTTTCCGTAGATATGGCCTACCATTTCATCCAGCGAGAAGATGTGTTTAAAATAAGCCAGATTTGGCCCGGGGCATATGGCAACGGCAGTATTCTCTTTAGGTTTGGCAATGCCGTATTTTAAATACGCCGAAGAACAAAGGCCTTCGCAAAGGCAAATCTTTTCGGTTATGCTATCAAACGATGCCTGATGTTCCGCTTCGGGCAAATTCAGCGCTTCAAGCTGTTTTATTTTTTGGTTTTGGTACTCTCTTGATGCTGTACAAATAGGCTGGGCCGTAAACTCGGTATTACTGCACAAGAATTTTTTGGTACAGGGGCTGCCAGGCCTGTTTTTTTCGATCCGGCTTAGCCTTAACTGTTCAGACGAGCTTTGTTTAAAGTTATTAAACAATATGCCAAGGGGCGAAGAGTTACTTAAGTAGTAATCACTTTGGCCCGCGGCGGTTAGCTTATTCAGTGTTTCGTCATCAACGTTAGTAGCTTCGGGTACCAGCAGGAACGGGCTACCCCAGCCGGTTGCATCAACATTGTAATAATGTTTTAAAAAATCATTTTCGGCTGCTGTACCTATACCACCTTGTACACTTATTTTTTGTACCGGAGGCCTGCTGGTAAACATCCCTTTTTGTATCAGTGCGCTATCATATAACGCATATAATTCATCAAGCATTTCTGAGCGGCGCATTTTAAACTCATCCAGTATGGGCCCAAGCAGAAAACCCTCGGTTGCAAAGGCGTGCCCGCCGCAATTTAGGCCAGATTCTATCCGGAATTCGGATACCCAAAGGCCCTTTTTTGCCAAGAACTTCGCCTGTATAAATGCAGAACGGAAGTCGCTTACTTTAAGAATTATTTTCTTTTTAAATTGCTCATCATCGTATGGAAAAAAATCGGGGAAGTTTTCTAAATAGCTGTATAATTTAGGGTTCATCCCTGCCGATAATATAACAGAAGAATACAGGTTGCTTTGCGCAAAGCCCCTCAGGGCAGCTAACGCATCGGTGTTTTCATCGCCGGTGTAGTTGCCTTCGGTATTAAAGTTCAATTTATCCACCTTGGCCATAATATTCACATCCATGGATCCTGTCTCGATTTTTTGGCGAAGGATAGCTTGAAATATTTTTTTCTGCGTCCCTTCAGGATATTCCAGCATCAAATCGTAGCCTTGTTTTAACTGCGAAGTTTCTGGCAGCAATTCAAAGTAGCGGCAAAGGTCGGTTCCCGGCTCAAATGGCTGTTTTTTTAAAAGCTCAAACTGCTCGTCAACCAGTTTTTTAACCAGGTTTAAATAGGCCGTTATACGTTTAGCACGGTGATCTGATACGTTTTTTTTAATGGGCGTAAATGCCTCGCCATTTTCGTGCGAGTGATATTCGCGCATACGTTCTATCAGTTCATCGTCAACAACCGACATTACTGATGATATACCGTAGCGCGCTACTTTAAGCGGCGTATCAATAGAAAAACCTAAACCTAAAACGGGGATATGAAATGTATGGCTCATGGGTCAAAAGTAAATACATGCATTATGGATAAAACTGACCAATATCACATTTTACATCAATCATCGTCACTATTTATAAGGTTAAAAGCAGGGAGTTTTGGGATGATCAATATTCACAAATGACGGAAAGTATTGTTACCCAAAAAAACCACTGTTACCACTGTGGCGACGAATGTTTAAGTACCGGGTATATGGCAGAAGAAAAGCACTTCTGCTGCCTGGGTTGCCAAAGCGTATACACGATATTGTCGGCAAATAACCTTTGCAGCTATTATAATTTTAACGATCATCCGGGTTTAACCCGTACCCGCACAGATAAGCGTTTTGATTACTTGGACGAGCCCGGCATTATCAAAGAGTTAGTAGATTATACAGACGATAGCCTGACCATAGTTACACTCTACATTCCGCACATCCATTGCAGCTCGTGTATTTGGTTGCTGGAAAAATTGAATAAGTTTAACTCTGCCATACTTTATAGCCGGATAGATTTCCTGAAAAAACAGATCATTATTAAGTATAATACCAAACAGCTAAGCCTTAAACAACTGGTTGAACTGCTTTTTAACATTGGTTACGAACCGCTAATAAGCCTGCAGGATGTTATAAAAAAGCAAAACCGCGTTAATGATAAAGATAACCTGGTGCAGCGCATTGCTGTTGCTGGTTTTTGTTTTGGCAATGTGATGCTGCTTAGTTTCCCGGAGTATTTGGGCTTGTCTGCTTTGGAACAAAACTTTAAGCATTTCTTTGGCTGGTTAAACATCCTGTTTTCGTTACCGGTAGTTTTTTATAGCGGGCGCGAGTACTTTGTTTCTGCATGGCAAAATCTACGTAATAAGGTTTTAAATATAGATTTTCCGCTGGCCCTTGGCATAGCCGTGTTATTTGCCCGTACGGTAATTGAAATAGTTACACAAAAAGGCGCCGGCTTTGCAGATACACTTTGTGGGCTGGTTTTTTTTCTGCTGGTGGGCAAGTTTGTACAGCGCAAAACTTACCATCACATCTCGTTCGAGCGCGATTACCGTTCGTTTTTCCCGGTGGCTGTGCAGGTAGTAGAGAATGATATGGAACACCCTGTGCCGCTTGCAAACCTTAAAGTAGGCCAGCGCTTAGTGTTGCGCCATAACGAAATTATCCCTGCTGATGCCATTTTGCTTAAAGGCGAAGCCCTGATAGATTTTAGCTTTGTTACAGGCGAATCTGTACCGGTAAGCAAAACTTTGGGCGAAATAATTTATGCCGGCGGCAGGCAAACCAGCGAGGCGATAGAGTTAGAAGTGGTTAAACCTGTTTCGCAAAGCTACCTTACCCAACTTTGGAACAACGAAGCATTTGCAGGCAAGCAGGATAACCGCATGCAAACCTTTAACCAGCGTGTTAGCAAATACTTTACAATTGTGCTGCTGGCTGTTGCTTTTGCTTCGCTGATTTTTTGGCTGCCCACAAGCTTAAATAAGGGGCTTGCGGCTTTTACAGCAGTTTTGATTGTTGCATGCCCATGTGCATTGGCATTAAGTACGCCGTTTACCATGTCGGCAGCGTTAAGCGTATTTGACAGGAACCTTTTCTACCTAAAAAATACCGCTGTAGTAGAGCAATTGGCCAAAATAGATACCATTGTGTTTGATAAAACAGGTACCATAACAACAGCTACCGATAACCAGATAGTACTTACAGGAACCCTGTCATCAATAGAAACAGAACTGGTTTACAGCACCTGTATCAATTCTAATCATCCGCTGTCCAGAATGATATGCCAATATCTTGGTAAGGTTAATAAGCACGGTTTGGATCATTACAAGGAAACGCCCGGCGGGGGTATAACCGCCCTGATAGGCAAGCATGAAGTACGCATTGGTAGTGGTAAGTTTTTGTTTGGCGAGTTTGACGAAACTGCCGGGCAAACACAGGTACACATATTAATAAATAAGCGTTATTGCGGCTACTTTGCTTTCAGGCAAAATTATAGGGCCGGTTTGCAGCAAACGGTACATGGTTTAGCACCATACAAAACGTTCCTGATATCGGGCGATAGCGACCACGAGAAAACTGAGCTACTGCACGTATTTAAGACCGCCGACAGGATGCGCTTTAATCAATCGCCACAAAATAAACTTGATTTTATACAATTATTACAAAGGTTGAGTGGCAAGGTTATAATGATGGGCGATGGCCTTAACGATGCAGGTGCCCTTAAACAAAGCGACCTGGGGATAGCCGTAACAGATAATATTAATAATTTTTCGCCGGGTTGCGATGCCATATTGGATGGCCGGTCGTTTAACAAACTGCCTGCTTTTTTAAGTTTTTCTAAAAGCACAATGGTTATTATTTACATTTCGTTTTTAATATCACTAACCTATAATCTTATCGGTTTAAGTTACGCGGTAACCGGTAACCTGTCTCCATTAATAGCGGCTATACTTATGCCTTTAAGTACAGCAACAATTATCTCATTTACTACTATTGCAACCCATTTTGCAGCAAAAAGGAGGGGCCTGTTATGAACATTATTTATTTTTTAATAGGGTGTAGTGTGCTTTTGGCACTTGCATTTTTGGCAGCCTTTTTTTGGGCACAGCGCACGGGCCAAAACGATGATCTTTACACCCCATCGGTACGTATTTTATTAGATGACGATATAGAAATACATGAAAAAAAGTGACGGCTATCATCTTTTGCAAAAATCCCGATCATTCTAAAGCAACCTGGCTTAAAATACTTTTACAACATCAATAAACACACTTATGCAGCCCGAAAAATTTTACTATGATAATAAGATCGTAAGGAATTTTGGTATTGCCACCATTGTATGGGGCATTATCGGAATGACGGTAGGCCTTATTGCAGCCATCCAACTATTTAAGCCCGGTATGAACATGGGCAATCAGTACACCACATTTGGCCGTATCCGCCCCTTGCACACCAATGCGGTCATCTTCGCTTTTGTAGGCAACGCCATATTTATGGGTGTTTACTATTCTTTACAGCGGTTGTTAAAAGCCCGTATGTTTAGCAATTTTTTAAGTAATATACATTTTTGGGGATGGCAACTCATTATTGTATCAGCTGTGATTACGCTGCCTTTAGGTTTTACCACATCGCATGAATATGCCGAACTGGAATGGCCTATTGATATTGCTATAACTATTATTTGGGTGGTGTTTGGTATCAACATGTTTGGCACCATATTTAAACGCCGCGAACGCCACTTATACGTAGCTATATGGTTTTACATTGCCACATTCGTAACCATTGCTGTTTTGCATATTGTTAACTCATTCGAGTTACCGGTATCTGCATTTAAAAGCTATATGGTTTATGCAGGCGTACAAGATGCATTAGTGCAGTGGTGGTATGGCCACAATGCAGTAGCGTTTTTCCTGACCACGCCTTACCTGGGTATGATGTATTACTTTTTACCTAAAATGGCTAACCGGCCTATTTATTCATACAAACTTAGTATCCTGCATTTTTGGGCGCTGATATTTATTTATATATGGGCTGGCCCGCATCATTTGTTATATACTACCTTGCCTAGCTGGGCGCAATCTTTAGGTATTGCATTTTCTATAATGCTTATTGCACCAAGCTGGGGCGGTATGATAAATGGGTTGCTAACCCTGCGCGGCGCTTGGGATAAAGTGCGCGATGATGTTGTACTTAAATTTATGGTAGTTGGTTTAACTGCTTATGGTATGGCCACGTTTGAAGGCCCAATGCTATCTCTTAAACAGGTAAACGGCCTTGCCCACTTTACCGATTGGATAGTAGCTCACGTGCATGTTGGCGCACTTGGCTGGAATGGCTTCTTAACCTTTGCTATTTTGTACTGGCTTATACCGCGCATCTACAAAACCAATTTATATTCAAAAAAAATGGCCGCATTCCATTTTTGGATAGGCACATTGGGGATCCTGTTTTATGCGATACCTATGTATTGGGCGGGCTTTACCCAAGGGCTTATGCTTAAGGAATTTACCCCCGAAGGGATGCTTAAATACCCTAACTTTTTAGAAACCACCCTGCGCATTATTCCTATGCATGTTATGCGTTCTGTAGGGGGTACATTTTACCTGCTTGGTGTAATTGTAATGGCCTATAACCTGGCCCGTACCATGTTACAAGGCAAACTGGTAGCCAACGAAGCTGCCGAATCTATGCCATTAGAGCCTGTAAATGCCGCAGCCGAAAGCGGATGGCACCGTAAATTGGAACGCAGGCCAATTCAACTAATGGTGGCCGCGCTGATAGTTATTTTAATAGGTACCGTAATAGAACTTATGCCAACCCTGACCATCTCTTCAAATGTACCAACAATAGCAAGTGTAAAACCTTATACACCACTGGAGTTGCAGGGCAGGGATATTTATATCCGCGAGGGCTGTTCTAACTGCCACTCGCAAACGGTAAGGCCATTCCGCTCAGAAACGGAGCGATACGGGGAGTACAGCAAAGCCGGTGAGTTTGTATATGACCATCCTTTCTTATGGGGTTCTAAACGTACCGGGCCCGATCTGGCGCGCGAAGGCCAAAAATATGGTAACGCATGGCACTATAACCATATGATGGATCCAAGACTGATGTCGCCGGGAAGCATTATGCCAAATTACGATTGGCTGCTTACCCAAACATTAGATACAACAACAACCCGCACTAAAATAAACGCTATGCGTACACTGGGAGTGCCTTATGCACCGGGTTACGAAAACCATGCAAATGCCGATTTAAACAAGCAGGCGCAAGGCATTGCTGATAACCTGGCAAAGGATAAAATAAAAGTAAAAAGCGATAAAGAGATAATAGCCATAATAGCTTATCTGCAAAGGTTGGGTGTAGATATTAAAGCAAATAAAACCGCCAATAAATAATAAAACCATGTTTAAACAATTCACCGAGAACATAAACGGGCACCAGGTTTACCTGCTTAGTTCACTGGGTATATTCCTTGTATTTTTTATTGTAGTTGCCATTATTTTGTTTCGCTTAGGTAAAAAGCATGTAGATCATATGAGCGCACTTCCGCTGAATGATAATGAGACAGATTCACCTAAAAACGTATTGCAATGAAGAGGATACCGTTTATTATAATAGCAGTTGTATTAGCTGCACAACCAGGTTTTGCCCAAAATGACAGCATGTTACCCGATGACGTTAAAAACTATATAGGGTACGGTGCAATCATAATTATGTTACTGCTCTTTTTAGGTGTTATGCTGGTTTTATTACGCACGTTTAAAGTACTAACCCGTGTAATTCTTAAATCGCAGGGGTATACTAACCAGCAAATTGAAGCAGAATTGCAGCCGGTTAAAAAAGAGTTGAAGCCAAAGGGAGAGGTATGGAACAAGCTGTTATCGCTTAAGCCCCTATCAGAAGAAAAAAGCCTGCTGATAGCGCACGAATACGACGGGATACAGGAGCTAAACAACCCAACCCCGGCCTGGTTTATGGTGCTGTTTTATTCTACCATTATTTTTGGTATCGGCTATTTGTTAGTTTACCATGTGTTTGATATTGGCCAGTTACAGGATGCCGAATATAAAACAGAAATGGCGCAGGCAGAGGTTGCTAAAAAAATATACTTAAGCAAAGCTGCTAACCAGGTAGATGAAAATACAGTTAAATTAATAACAGACCCTGCTCTCCTTGCCGAAGGTAAGGCTACATTTAAATCAACCTGCGCGCCTTGCCATGGTGATAATGCCCAGGGCGCTGTTGGCCCTAACCTTACAGATGAATATTGGTTGCACGGCAATAAGGTAAACGACTTGTTTAAAACCATTAAATACGGTGTGCCGGCTAAGGGTATGCCTACCTGGGAAAAACAGTTGTCGCCAAAGCAAATTGCAGATGTGGCAAACTACATTTTATCAGTACAGGGCACGCATCCTGCTGGTGCTAAAGAACCCCAGGGAGATAAAGTAATAAACGAAAAATTAGCCGCTAATTAATAATAACATGGATGCAGTTGTAGGCGATGTACGAACAGAGAAAAGGCGATGGCTGTATCCATCCTTACGAAAAGGGCGGTTATACAAATGGCGGTCGGCAATTAGCTACGTTTATTTACTGTTATTTTTTGCAGGGCCATTTTTTAGAATAGGTGGTCAGCCGGTCTTGCTGCTCAATTTTATAGAGCGCCGGTTTGTAATATTAGGTCAGGTTTTTTGGCCTCAGGATATTTTTCTGTTTGTAATAGCAACACTGGTTTTTGTTGTTTTTGTAACACTTTTTACAATAACCTTCGGGCGGATCTTTTGCGGGTGGATATGCCCCCAAACTATTTTTATGGAACTGGTTTTCCGTAAGATAGAGATCTGGATAGAAGGTGATGCCAACAAGCGCCGCAAACTGGACGCAGAAGGGTGGACTAACGAAAAGATCTTAAAAAAAGCAGCCAAACACTTTATCTTCATCCTGCTATCATTTCTTATTGCCAACACATTTTTGGCATATGTTATTGGCAGCGAAGGTTTAATTAAAATAATAACTCAACCGGTTACAGCGCATGTTGTAGGGTTTATTAGCATTTGGGTATTCACCGCTATATTTTACCTGGTATATAGCCAGGTACGCGAATTGGTTTGTACAGTTATATGCCCATATGGCCGTTTGCAGGGCGTTTTAATTGATAAGGATACCGTTGTAGTTGCTTACAACGATGTTAGGGGCGAGCCACGTGGAAAGCTGCGCAAAGATGCCAACCAAACTTTAAGAGGGGATTGTGTAGACTGCGACTTGTGTGTGGCCGTTTGCCCTACAGGGATAGATATAAGAAAAGGTACACAGTTAGAGTGTATTAACTGCACGGCTTGTATAGATGCCTGTAATTATGTTATGGAAAAAATAAACAAGCCGCTAAACCTGGTAGGTTATTATTCTGAAAACATGATAACAAACAATCAGAAACCATCCTTTACCTGGCGCATGGCTGGTTACAGCGTTATAATGGTTTTATTGATAGGTATACTAAGCTATTTTATATTTAGCCGCAGCGATATGGATATAACTGTGATGCGTAGCGCAGGTATGCTTTACCAGGAGCAGCCCGGAGGATACATCAGTAATATTTATAATGCCGAGATCATCAATAAATCTAACGTTACTAAAACAATAACTATTAAGGCAACCGATCCTGCTATAAAGATAAAATACATTCAATCGCCGGGAGCCATTGATAAAGGCGGGGCTGTAAAGGTGGTGTTTTTTGTGATGATGCCAGCGTCATCTATTCATTCGCCAAAAACAACTGTAAAATTACAATTACTAAGTGGCAATAAAGTGATGGAAACCAATAGTACATCATTCATTGGGCCAATAAACAACTAACGATATGAATTGGGGAAAAGGAATGGCTATAGTAATGATGCTGTTTATTATATTTATTGTGGGCATGAGCTGTTATATGTTTAATATGCCCGCCGATGATTACGACCATCAGTATTATGAGAAAGGGCTTAACTACAATAAAGATTATGTTAAAGAAAAACAGGTAGTAACTGACCAAGCCCAGCCTATAATTAAACAGGTTAACGGCGAAATATCTGTTGAGTTTAAACAGCCGGCTATTGGTACTATAAAACTAATTACGCCACTTGGTAAAAGTAACGATGTAACGTTTCCATTAAATACCGGGAGTGGTATTTACGCCAATGTTCCGCTAATTAAATTAAGTACAGGGAGGTGGGCCATAAGAATAGACTGGAACAGCGGGAATAAAAGTTATTTATTTCAACAGGATTTATACATTAATGGGAAATAACCAGATAGCGTTTTTTATAGGCCTTTTGGGCAGTGTACATTGCGTGGGTATGTGCGGCCCCCTGGCCTTTAGCATCCCATCAAATCAAAAAAAGTGGTGGGTGTTACTTGTTGATAAGCTGCTTTACAATTTTGGCCGTGTTATTACCTATACCGGCTTTGGCTTGCTTTTAGGCTATACCGGCAAACTATTATGGTTATCCGGTTCACAACAAATAGTTAGCATACTAAGTGGTATGTTTGTTTTGGTTTTAGGTTTAATCAGGCTATTTAAATGGAAAGGCACTGGTGGTATTGTAGGGTTCCCATTATTTTATAAACTGATCAACTACGCTATTAAACATAAGGCCGGGCATTTGCTAATAGGCATGCTTAATGGGTTTTTGCCTTGTGGTTTTGTATATGTTGCCCTTTTTAGTGCCTTAAACACTACTTCGCCTGCTGATGCTGCATTGTTTATGTTTTGGTTTGGCCTGGGTACGTTCCCGTTAATGCTTGCAGCAACCTTTAGTTTTGGGTTTTTAAGTATTGCAATACGGCGCAAAATTAATGTAGCTATGCCTTATTTATTAGTTTGCCTTGGGTTTTGGTTCATACTACGTGGCTCGGGCCTAAACATCCATTACTTAAGCCCTGCTGTAAAACAGATGGGTGTTGGCGTATGCCGATAAAATATAAATAATGTGAGCCTCATCATATTTTAATGGTCCCTGCATCATTCGTTAGCTGTGGCTAATACGCCACTTTTGTCATAATAAATATCAATATTATGGCAACTTTAACAAATACAACAGCTCAATGGAGCGAAGCTTCTGTAACAAATAACAATGTTAGCTTATTAACTAAAATAACTGCCTGGGCAGATCAGCAAGCCCCTAACCGTACGCTATGGTTTATGGTTTCGTTAATAGCACAAGGCGTATTGTTTTTGCCTGTGCCTGCTGTTTTGCTTTATTACTTTCATGCGCCCCTTGCTGTGTTAGCGGTTACCCTGGGGCTTTTCTTTTCAAACATTATTGCAGGTATGGGCGGTGCAGGTATCCGCGTAATGCTTGGTTTTTTTGCATTTAGCATACTTGCACATTTATTAATGATAATAGTATTTACAATATAATTATGATCCCAAAAACAATGAGGGCCGCCGTTATCCATGAATTTGGGCAACCGCTGCGTATTGAAGATGTACCTGTACCTACACCTGGCGCAAACCAGGTACTGGTAAAGGTGGTAGCATGCGGCGTTTGCCATACAGATTTGCATGCCGCAAATGGCGATTGGCCTGTAAAACCGCAACTGCCATTAATACCCGGGCACGAGGCTATTGGTTATGTGGTAGCTTTGGGCACAGATGTTAAGAATGTTGCCGTTGGCGACATTGTTGGCGCACCATGGCTATATAGTGCCTGTGGCTGCTGCGAGTTTTGTATAACCGGTTGGGAAACCTTATGCGAAGAGCAAAAAAACGGGGGCTATAGTGTTAATGGCGGGTTTGCCGAGTATGTGGTTGCCGATTCGCGTTACATTGCGCATTTCCCAAAGGGGATAAACTTTGCTGAGATGGCACCAATTATTTGTGCAGGCGTAACCGTTTACAAAGGGCTGAAAGAAACTGAAGTAAAACCCGGCGAGTGGGTAGCTATATCAGGCGTTGGCGGATTGGGCCATTTGGCTGTACAATATGCTAAAGCTATGGGTATGCATGTTGCCGCTGTGGATATTGCCGACGATAAGCTGGCTTTGGCCAAAAAACAAGGTGCAGAGCTTACTGTAAATGCGTTGAATGAAAACCCTGGCGAAACCCTGAAGAAAGCTACCGGTGGCATGCATGGCGTGTTGGTTACAGCCGTATCGCCCATTGCTTTTGAGCAGGGGATAGGCATGTTGCGCCGTAAAGGCACTATTGCCTTAAACGGTTTACCAAAAGGTAATTTTGATTTGCCTATTTTTGAAACAGTACTTAACCGTTACACCGTTCGTGGCTCTATTGTAGGTACCCGTAAAGATATGCAGGAAGCTGTTGCTTTTGCTGTAGAGGGTAAAGTAAAGGCTGATATACATATTGCAAAGCTGGAAGATATTAACCAGGTGTTTGATGATATGCGTAAAGGAGTTATTACCGGCAGGGTGGTGCTGCAGATAGCAGATGAATAAGGAAGTTTGATTATTTTATAGTAAATAGAAGAAGAGGTTATACAGCCATACTAAACAATTGTGTTGTTGGCTTATCGCTCCAAAGCCTTGCATCCAGGGCCATGCAAATATTCCGCAAAAAGCGTTTGCCTTTATTGGTTACATGTAAGCCTAATAAAGATAATTCTATCAAGCCATCCTGCGCTAAAGCTTCCAGGCGTTCTATACCTTCAGATAAAGTTTCGCAAGATTCTGTATGATCGTTCCAGGTGGTTTGGCCGGTGCACATAATGTTGAGGATGTGCTTACGGATAATAAGGTCGTCGTGTGTTAAGATGTGCCCCTTAAATACAGGTAGTTTATCTTCGTTAATATCATTAATATAGTCTTCCAGTTTTTTTTGATTTTGGGCAAAACCATACCAGCTATCGCTAATGGCCGATACGCCAAGCCCTACCATTAATTGTGTATGCTGATGGGTATAGCCCATAAAATTACGGTGCAGGGTTCCTTCAACCCCTGCTGTTACCAATTCATCATTAGGTAAGGCAAAGTGGTCCATACCTATTTCGGCATAACCAGCGCTTTTTAAAAGGCTCCTGCCTGTTTCATATAAATTGGCTTTAGATGAAGCATCCGGTAGATCTGCTTCGGTAAACTTGCGCTGTCCGGGTTTTATCCATGGTACATGAGCATAGCTATAAAATGCTATCCTGTCGGGTACCAGTTGGCTTACCAAATGCATGGTTTTTACAAGGCTATCCATGGTTTGCAAAGGCAACCCATAAATAAGATCGTAATTAATTGAGGTATAGCCAATTTTACGGGCTAGGTAGGTAACGTTAAATACCTGCTCTAAGGTTTGATGCCGGTTAATAATTAATTGCACGGCAGGGTCAAAATCTTGTATGCCCAGGCTAAGCCGCCTAAAACCAAGATCAAACAAGGTTTGCAAGTGCGCTTCGGTTGTATTACCGGGGTGTGCTTCAAAGCTAAATTCGGCTTTGGGGTGAATAGTTACCTGGTGTAGTGTACCTGTTATTAATTTTTGGAGGTTACCGGGGCTAAAAAATGTAGGTGTGCCGCCGCCAAGGTGTAATTCGCGAATTACGGGTGCAGCGCCCATAATGCTCCTGTACATTTGCCATTCTTTTAAAACGGCATTAATATATGGTTCTTCTACATTATGGTTTTTAGTGATGCGGGTATTACAGCCGCAATAAGTACAAAGGCTTTCGCAAAATGGCAAATGAATATAAAGGCTTATACCATCTTGGATATTTGTTTCCTGAAAAGAAGATTTTACAGATGCTAACCATTGCCGGCTATCAAAATTGCACGTATCCCAATAAGGCATAGTAGGGTAACTGGTATAACGTGGCGCGGCTACGTTATACTTTTGAGTAAGTTGCTTATCCATAACAACAAGTTAGATACGGGGTGAGGTTTTTGGCACCTGGCAGCTATTTGCACAGGCGCAGGCTTTGCCAACGCATTTATTTTGTTGCCAAAGATCAAGGTTTTTAATGGTATAGTCGGCAATGCCCTGTAGTGCTTCCCTTGTTAGGTAGGCTTGGTGCGGTGTTATTAAAACGTTATCAAAATTCATCAGTTCTTCAAGCAACTCATCTTTAATAACGTCTTTTTCGTGGTCTTCAAAAAACAGTCCTTTTTCAAATTCATAAACATCCAGGCCCAGGTAGCCTACTTTACCGGAGCGAATAGCCCTGATCACATCTGTAGTTTTTACCAATGGGCCGCGCGAGGTATTAATAAGCATTACCCCGTCTTTCATTTGTTGTAAAGATGTTTCATTGATGATATGCCTCGTGCCATCACTAAGGGGCACATGAAGCGATATAATATCTGAACCGGCATATAGCGCGGGAAGTGGCACATGTTCTACCAAGGTATTTTCTTCAGAAAAGTTAAGGTCATAACCAATCACTTTGCATCCCAATCCCTTAAAAATAGCGGCTACAGCCAGCCCTGTATTACCAAGGCCAATAATACCAACCGTTTTACCAGAAAAATTAAAACCCATTAAACCGTTGTTGGTAAAATTAAAATGGTGGCTATGATCATCGGCTTTTATTAAATTGCGGTTAAGCGCAAAGGCAAGCGCAACCGCATGCTCGGCAATAGCCTCGGGCGAGTAGTAGGGTACGTTGGCAACTTTTATGCCATGCAGGCCTGCAGCTTCTCTATCAATATGGTCTGTACCTGCCGAGCGGGTTGCAATGTATTTTATACCAAGCCCTGCCAGTTTATCAATCACATTTGCAGAAACATCATCGTTTGTAAAAACAATTACAGCATCTTTCCCCTCAGCATAAAGGGTAGTTTCTAAACTAAGCGGGTTTGATATCAGGGTTATTTCATGTTTTTTTTGGTTGGCCTTGGAGAGAAATTCCTTTTCAAACGGCTTTATACTATATGCTACTACTTTCATTCGCAATTTTTATTTCTTCAAAAATATTGCAAATGAAAGGTGCTATAGCTGAGCGCGGTCAGCCGTAAATATGATATTCGTCAGTTTTTCATCCTGGCTATCTTTTTTTCATCAAGAATAGTAATCAGGCTGCCTTTTTTTTCAATCAGGCCCTCATCTTTAAAATCTGTTAAAGTGCGGCTTACGGTTTCGGTGGCCATGCCGGTCATGGCGGCCAGGTCTTCGCGGCTTATTTTAAAGCCATCAGTAGTGTTGTTTTGCTTAAACAGCTTTATTAACGATTCGGCCATGCGTTTACGTACCGAATTGTATGCCAGGTGTAAAAGCTGCTCTTCTTTGTCCCTTACATCGTTTGCCAATATGCTAATAAACTCGCGCGCAATATCCGGGTATTGATTTATCAATTCATCTAACTGGTCCTTAGGTATCAGGCAAATTTGCGAGTCTTCTAAAGCTGTGGCCGTATCGGCATATGCTTCATTAGCTAACATGGCGTTTACGCCCAGGTAATCATCTGCTATAAATATACCTGTCATCAATTCCCGGCCGTCTTCGGCAAGTTTCATGGTTTTTACTTTACCACTTAAAATAATGTAAAGCCCGTTTGCTTTATCACCGTCATAATAAATAACCTGGCTTTTTTTAACCATGCGGCTTTTGCGCTCGGCTACAATCCGTTTAAGTTCGGCCAGGCCATTGTTTTTAGATAAGAGATTATTTAATCGTTCAAGCGGGTTGCTGTAAAAAATTTCTTGTGTTGCTTTCTTTTTTAAACGGGTTTCAATGGCATTAAGTAATTCAATATCATCAAAAGGCTTGGTTAAATAATCATCGGCTCCCATTTCCATACCTTTCCGCAGGTCTACACGCTCGGCTTTGGCTGTTAAAAATATAAAGGGAATGGTTGCAGTTTCGGGGTTTTTATTAAGCATGTAAAGTACACCGTAGCCATCCAAATCGGGCATCATAATATCGCAAAGTATAATATCCGGTTTGTTTCTAAGCGCCAGGTCGACGCCAATTTTGCCGTTATTAGCCTGTAGTACGGTAAAGTCTGCCAGTTCTAATATTTCAACAATATTTTCCCTAATGTCGGTATTATCCTCTATAATCAATACTTGCTTACTCATAATTTATTAAACGAAATTGTAAATGATGTGCCCTGGTTAACGTCACTATTAAATTCTATTTTTCCGTGCATCAGTTGGGTATAACGCGCAACAATGTTTAGCCCTAAACCGGTACCAGGAATATTGCCGGTATTATGCGCCCTGAAAAAGGGTTCGAAAAGATGTTTCTGATCTTTTTCAGGGATACCAATGCCGTTGTCTTTTATAACAACCGTACATCCGTTATCATCAATTTCGGTATTAAATTCTATAAAACTGTTTTCGCCCGAATATTTGATAGCATTAGCTATTAAATTAAATACGCAGTTTTTTAACAGGTTTGGATCCAGCTTAACCATACTTTCTTTACCGGTATGCTGGTAAATAATATGCTGGTTTTGTTTGGCTATCATTTGCATTTCTTCTGTAATTTCTTCTGATAGTTTAACCAGATCAAAATAGGTAAACGTGGGCTCAACCTTGCCGGCTTCTAGTTTCTCGAGCGAAAGAAAATCGTTTAGTATAGTAGTTAAGTTGCCTACGGCATTCTTTATTTTATTTACGTGCTTGGCAATATTTTCACTTTGAAATGCTTGCGCATACTTGTCAACAAGCGAGGCAGATAGTTGTATAGCACTTAAGGGTGTGCGGAACTCGTGCGATGCCATAGAGACAAACCGGCTTTTAAGCTGCCCAAGTTCCTTTTCTTTCTCTAAAGACAAGCTCACTTCCTCTTTAGCATTTTGCAGCGCCATTACCGTTTCTTTTAAAGATTGGGTTCTTTCCTGTACCAGGTCTTCTAAATGCATTGCGTAATCTTTCAACTGCTCCTCGGCTTCTTTTTGCTTGCTTAAGTCGTGTATAAAGCCTGTATATATTTTCCTTCCCGAATACGCAACCTCGCTTACCCCTAACCTGAATGGGAATGTCGTTTTATCTTTTCGCAGTCCGGTAACCTCGCGCCCTATACCAATAATGTGCGGAACGCCGGTGTGTTGGTAGCGCCTGATGTATTCGTCGTGCTGGTCGCGGTCGGGTGCGGGCATTAAAAAAGAAATGTTTTTGCCTATGATCTCTTCTGGTAGGTAGCCAAATAAACCGCATGCAGCCGGGTTGATCGTTTCTATCAGCCCCCTTTCATCTATTGTGATGATGCCATCAATAGCATTTTTAATAATGGCTTTAAGTAGCGCGGCGTTTTCCATAAAACTAAGTTAGCCCTTTACAACCAACAACTACAAATATCATTACCCTAATGCTTCAAAAATGTAACATCATTCATGTTAAAAAGTGATCCGGGTCACTTTTGATCTACATGCCCCTGTAAACTGATGTTGCCCATTTAAAAATATGATGCAGGTCATCTGCATGTATGGTTGGGTTATTCACATTTGTGCCAGTTAAGCAAACAAAATGGCAAATAATACCGAGATCCAGTTTTTAGATGGGCCGCACTCCAGGTTAAAAGAGTTGAAATTTACTTTTCAAACCATGGTAGATCTGGTACGCGGACTTCGCGCCTTACATTTTTTAGGGCCTTGCATCACATTTTTTGGCTCGGCACGCTTTAAGGAAGATCATCCATATTATGAACTTACCCGCAATGCTGCAGCAGCTTTTGCAAAACTTGGGTTTACCATCATAACAGGTGGCGGGCCTGGGCTCATGGAAGCTGCCAACCGTGGTGCAAAAGATGCAGGTGGATACTCGGTAGGGTGCAATATTCAATTACCGGTAGAGCAAAAGCCCAACCCCTATCTTGACAAGTGGGTTTACATGAGCCACTTTTTTTTAAGAAAGGTATTATTAGTAAAATATTCGTTTGCATTTGTTGTGATGCCCGGAGGATATGGCACCCTCGACGAATATTTTGAAGCGCTTACGCTTATACAAACACACAAAATAAAAAATTTCCCCATCATCATATTCGGTAAAAAATATCATGAGGAATTAATGCAACATATAGCCGTAATGAAACGCGACGGTACTATAGGGGCAGATGATGAAAATTTTTACCTGGTAACTGATGATATTAACGAGGCCGCAGAATTAATAAAAGAAAAAAGCATTAAACAATTTGGGCTAAAGCCTAAGCGAAAATACAAGCCATTTAGCTGGTTGTTTGAGCGTAAATAACAATAGCCAGCATCACTGAAAACCCCTATACTAAATACCTGCAGGCGCCATAAAATTATGGTGCCTGCTTTATGATGATGAGTTAAGTCAACATAATAGGTGACTTGTGTCATTATTTAACGCCTCTGTTTATCAGATATTTATGTATTAACCCAAGGATATGAAAACACAGACAAACACCGGATATTATTATCGATATAGCCGCAAAGCTAATGCTTTGTTGCTTGTATGCCTGTGTATTTTAATGACGTTGCTTACGGTAGTAAAAAGCGAGGCTGCAACCCAACGGCCCACCCGTAAACAATATGACAAGGAACAATTATCTGCCGAAATTAAAAAGCAGCTTGCTGATGGAAAATTACCATTAAACTTTCCGGCATCCGTTAGTCGCTTTTACGCACAACACCAGTTTAATGCAAGTTGGCTTGCTAAAGAAACCGATGCCAACCAAACATGGGCAGCTATGCTTATGATAGATTGTGTTTTGCAATTTGGCCTTAACCAGGCCGATTATCATCCTAAGGAATTATTATACAGTAAACTTCATGATATTTTAGAACGGCCCGCGCAGGTGCCTCTTAACCAGCAAGCACGTTTTGAAATTATGCTGACTGATGCCCTATTATCATTCGCCAACAACCTTCACTTTGGTAAGTTTAACCCGCAGTACCCCGCTTCAAAAATTGATAAAGGTAATTTGGAATTTGACGCGGTAGGCCTAATTAACCGGGGGATGTTAAGTAAGGATCTGATGCTAACTATTACCGGTGCACAACCGCAAAATAAATGGTATCAGAATATACAAGACCGTATGCATATAGTAGCCGGCGTGCAATTAGGAGATTGTTATGAGTTTCCGGAGGCGGAGGTACGCAAAATGGCGCTTAATATGGAACGCCTAAGATGGGCTGCGCTGGATACGGATAATTATATACAGGTGAATGTTCCGTCTTACAAACTTAGTTTTTGCCATAAAGGCACAATAGATACTTTTAGAGTAGTAGTAGGCAAACCCGCTAATCCAACACCAACGTTAACCAGTGCCATTAAATATTTTACAACTACGCCTGAATGGAAGGTGCCCAAAAAAATATTTATAAAAGAGTTACTGCCAAAAGCCCTTAAAGATACCGCCTACCTAAACGCCCATCACTATTCTATTTATAATAACAAAGGGATGCTTGTTGATGTCGACAAGCCCAGTTTGCTTAAAATTATACAAACCCCGCAACGGTATCATGCAACACAAGGTGCCGGTTGTGATAATGCGCTTGGGCAACTGGTATTCAGGTTTGCCAATATCTATGATATCTATTTACATGATACCCCCCTGCAAAGCCTGTTTTATAGACCGAACAGGGCGCTCAGCTATGGTTGTATAAGGGTGCAACATGCTGCTAAGCTGGCTAAATTAATGTTGGAAAACAACGGTTTAGGGGCTGCCACACAAGCAATGGAAAAAGCGATTGACGGCGGTGTAAGAAAAAATTTCTCATTGAAAAAGCCGGTCAAAATAACGGTTACTTATTTAACCTGCGAAATTGTTAACGGCCGGCTTGTGGTTTATGATGATGTGTACGGATTAGATAATAACCTTGATATGATGTTATATAAAAAAGACGACCAAACCCTTAAAGTAACCCGGTATTAATTATCGGATAAGCAGTATTATAAAAATCATTCATGAATATGACCGGTGTCATTATTTAAATAAATGCGGATATGCAATTTTGAAGTATAAAAATCTGGAAAATGAAAACCATAGTTGTACCAACGGATTTCTCGCCATCTGCCAATAACGCTGCAAAATACGCGCTTAAGATCGCCCAAAAAGTTAAAGCAAACATTAAACTATGTAATGCTATAAAAGTTCCTTCAGAATCTGTTTTGGCGGCACAGGTTGCCTGGCCAATGGATGACTTAGAAAGCTTGCGCGAAGGTGCCGAGGCTGAATTGAATTATTTGACCACTGTTTTAGAAAAGGAACCCAGCGATAAAGATAATGGCTTTAAACCTAACATAAAGCACACTAGCGGAGTTGGCTACGTTACAGACTATATTAGAAATATAGTTAGCGACAATCATGTAAATATGGTGGTAATGGGGATGTCGGGAGCTAATGTATTTTCGCGGTTTTTAATGGGTAGTAACAGCCGCGATCTGATCAATAAGGCCGATTTTCCTTTATTATTAATTCCTAAAGGCTATGCTTACAAGCCAATCAAAAAAATGGGTTTTGCAACAGATTTAAGTGAAAATGATATTGATGCATTGCATTCTCTTGCCAACTTTGCCAGGTATTTTAATGCCGAGATACTTATAACCCATGTTTTACAAACCCCAGGGCAAGATCAAAAGCAAATTGATGCATTTTTAAGTAATGTAACCTGCAAGGTAGATTATCCTAATATTTATTACCGCAGCTTACAAAGTGATGGTGTAAAGGATGGCCTGCATTGGCTGGTAGAAAACGGGCATATAGATATGTTAGTTATGATTCATCGTAAGCATAGCATTTTTGATAATAGCTACACTCAAAAGCTTGCGGTTAAAAGTAAAGTGCCTTTAATGGTATTGCCGGATGAATTTGATAAATTTTTGATATAAAAATCTTTAGCATATTAAACTATTGAATCGTCGATCTATTGAAGTTAATTTCAGATAATGTTAGTGTTATACTCAGGATACGTACTAGGAGGCGGGAAAACCTTACACGATTGTATACTTATAGCTTTAATGTTTTAAAATAGGTTAATATATTTTAGAGGGATCAGCAAACGAGCCACTTTGCTCGGCAATCTGATTTCCCCAGGCCAGAATAGCGTCTAAAGTAGGGATTAACGTTTTGCCAAAATCAGTTAAACTATAAATCACTTTAATTGGTGGCTTTTTGCCATACACTTTCCTGATGATCAGACCATCTTTTTCCAGTTGCTTCAATTGCAAACTCAGTGTCATCTCCGTAACGGTTTGCATCTCTCTTAAAAGTTCGCTATAGCGTTTTGGGTTTGTTTTTAAATGATAGAGAATAACGGTTTTCCATTTACCGCCTATCAAATCCATTGCCATACTCACGGTACAAGGATAGATCTTGCCATTAAGTTTTACATGATCAGCAATACATTCCGTTTTTATCATAATGTTTTCTTAGGCTATCAGTATTGATAGTTATTGCAAAGCTATAAAGCTATTAATAGTTTTGCAACTATAATAATTATAGTATAATATATCAGTAATGACACAAATAGATAAGCCATTGATTACGATTACCGGGATATTAGGTAAACAAGGGTATAGTGCAGCCCGTACACTTCTACAAAGCGGGGTTTACCGTGTACGTGGCCTAACACGCCGTATAGATTCGCCCGAGGCGCAGGAACTGGTGGCAATGGGAGCCGAACTCGTTAATATCCCACTCGCTTTGGGCTATCAAAAAGAATTCACGGACGCCTTTCGCGGCTCTTACGGCGTTTTCATGATGACCCCTGGCATTGCCCCTCCGGAAACGCATGAAGTGGAATTGGGCATACAGTTGGCAGATGCTGCTGTTACGGCAGGGGTAAAGCACATCATCTTCAGTAGTTTAGAAAACGTAGATCAAATAACTGATAGTAAAAAGTTTGCCCCCCATTTTACAGATAAAGGCAGGATAGAAGCTTATATACGTACACTTCCTGTAACCAGTTCCTTTATTTATATGGCTTTTTTTTACACCAATTTTATGGAGTTTTACACGCCGTATGTTGAGGAGAATAAACTGATATTTCCCATTTACTTGCCCAAAGATTTTCGCGCGCCGTTTGTTGACCCACTTACGGCCACAGGGCCGGCTGTTTTGGAGGTTTTTTCCAACCCATATCTATATGCGGGGCAGTCTCTGCCGGTGATCGGCGATATGATATCACCTCAGGAAATGGTTGATACCTTTGTTAAGGTGACAGGAAAAAAAGCAGTTTACAGGTCCGCATTTAAACGGGAAGAATTCCTGGAACAGTTCCATGACCTGCGAGGGAACGATGCTTTGGTGCAAGAGATATTGGGGATGGCGGAATATGCTGTTGAATACGGCTATTTTAGAAAAGATCGCAACTGGAATTGGAGCCGTCAAATCAATCCCCAAAACCTCACCTGGGAACAGTTCTTACGCACCACCGGATGGCAGGGGCAAAAAGTATCTTTCTGACCTTGTCATGTTTGCCAGATTAAACTTATGATCTTTGAATTGGCAATAATATTAATCGGTGCTTAATGTTTTCCTGCGGATGTTAATTATATAAATCAATTTGCAATAGAAGTATTCGGCTGATTGCTAAAGGGCTGAATTACATTATGCTGGGCGCATGCTTCTTAATTGATTGCGGACAGTATTAAACTTGAATTGGAAGCTGATTAAGCGGGGTGCGGAAGTGACTCCATGATAAAAGCAAGGCTGCACAATCATAACGGCTATGTTGGCCGAAGGCAAACGACCAAAATTGGAATTTAATCCATCTTCAAGCTGTATAAACTTTACAATACTTACCTAAAAGCGCGAATTATTGTTTCTACTACTTTATAAAATAAGGCGAAGAATATTAATGCACCAAAAATAAATTGGAGAACATATTCATATTTACGATTTCTGACTGGCACGATAATTTACTTTTGCGAGTGTTAGATTTTGAATGCATTGAATCAATTTTAATGCATTAGGCTGTTTTAAAATAAACTTATTGGCACCATTGGCAACAATCTGCCTGTGTGTTTCACGGCTTGTTAACGATGAATAGGCAATGATTTGTAGATCAGGCCAAGCCCGTTTCAGATATTTAACTACTTCGAAACCATCCATTACAGGCATTTCAATATCTACAATTACTATTTGAGGATGAATTAACATAGAGCATAGTTTAGCAATTCCACTTTTACCGTCTTGTGCATTAAACATGATTTGTATGTCTGCTCGCTGTAATTGTCTGGAAACCATTGTGCTATAAAGTTTGTCGTCGTCAATAATGCCAACTGAGGTTAGTTTATCCATCGTTTAATGATTGTTTAGTGATATCAAACTCCTGCTGATTTATTTTTTTATACCATACTGAAAAGTTGCTGTTTTTTTTAAAACCTAAATCAATGGCTGATTCTTTAATCGTTTTTTCCCTTTGATTATAAGAAGCCATTGTATAACTAAATTGAATATTGCGAAAATAATTTAACGGAGTTATACCATAAGTTTCCTTAAAATCTCTTTTGAATTTTGATACAGAAATATTGCATTCAAACGCTAGTTTATTGATCCCGGGAAAATGTTCTGAAAAGTTAGCTTCAAGTATTTTAGCAGCCTTTATCATTGCATAATTCTTTTTTGAGGGATCTTCATTTTTAATATCTCCTTTAATGGGTAAAAGTTTTAGGAAATTGGATGTCGAAGCATAAACTACACTAAAGATAGAGGCACGATAGTGAGCTTTATCTCTTTCGTAACGCAATAAATTAAACAAACGTTCCTGAAGAAATAGCTCTGCTTTCGTCGGTATCCGGTTTTTTACATTATCGAAGTAGTCGTTTTCTGCCTGTGAAGAACTTTTATTTCCTCCTAAAAGGTCATTAAGAAAACTTTCTGTATAAACAAGTCGGCTATATTTTAGTGTTGTTCCAGATTTTACGTAAATATCGTGAGAAGTAGCAGGATCAAAAACGAGTATTTGATTATGTGCCCAATAATGATCTTTGCCACTCAGATATCCAATTTTATGAGACCCAGAAAATAAATTTATTGAGTAGAAATTGTTTTTTTTGTTTGGCATAAAATAATAATGGGTATTTTGCTTGATCTTAACTTCTATAGCGACCATCCAAAAACCGTCCTTAAATTTTTCAAAAAATACTTCGCCTGATGCATAATCGAAATTTAAATAAAACGGACTGTTGATGGTTAATCCAGACACCTTAGAGTAGCTTTCGCAATAACGTCGATAGATAATAGGTACAACACGGCTTAAATTTATATTTTTCCATTTTTTTACAAACATTATTTAGCTATTGGTGATTAAGTCTGTTCAGCAATATTTTGGTATGTCGCCACTATAACTGCTGCAACTTTCTTTCTTGAATAGGAAAAGACTTTTTTTTACTTGTTAAATACCTATACGTAAGGCACTTTTGGCAAAAATATTTTTTGATAAAGGGGAACAATAATTTTAGAATCCACGAACGCGGTCTTCTTGTGAGGTGCCCCCCACATTTAGGGCACTTAAATTGGGGCTTGTCTATTTTGGATAAAAAAGATGTGTCTTTCATACAATAAAAAACTTAGGTGCAATCTTAAACAAATTAGGAGTGCGATATAAGCCCAAATAATCCCAGTTTAGCCCAATTTTGTGCATAAATGCAGTTGCTTTACCTAAATATTAATAGATACTGATGTTTCCGTTTTGTGAGAAATTGAAATCTGAAATAATTATTTTACGTATATCAGTTTAAACATGTATTAATATTGTTACTAATTAAAGCCTATGTATTATTGGTTGATATGCAAGCCACAGTAAGGCCATAAAACGTATCTTTACGTATACTATGGGATATGCCACAAAAAGAATTAGATCGGCTGCAGGCTGTTAACCGTTTATTAAACCTGCAATTCAGCAAAGAAAAAGAACTACAGGAGATAGTAAACTTTGCCGCAAAAATTTGTGGTACGCCTACTGCCCTAATTACCTTGATTGGAGAAAAAACGCAACACATTAAATTTAAGGTTGGCTTTGAGGCTGAGACAACCAGCAGGGATGTAGCTTTTTGTGCCCATGTAATAGGCCAAAAAGATGTTATGGTGATAGTTGACGCAAAACAGGATAATCGTTTTGCCGACAATATTCTGGTTACTGGCGACCCGCATATTCGGTTTTATGCAGGTACACCGCTTACTACGCAGGATGGATTTGACTTGGGTAGTCTGTGCGTTATCGATCAGCATCCAAAAGAACTGTCAGAATTACAACAACTCATGCTTCAGGCATTGTCTAAACAGGTAATTCAATTACTTGAAATTGACAACAGTATCAAAGTGCTAAAGGAGCAATATATTCAAGCTAAGCGATCTGAGATTGAATTACGATCGTTCTTTGAAAGTTCTATCGACTGCCATTTATTATTAGGTAAGGATTTTGAGATATTAGCATTTAACAAAGCATTAGATAGGTTTATTAATAATGTTTATGGGAAAACGTTGGTGAGAGGCAAGCAAATAGCCCCGTATTTGAGCCCGCAAATACTTGATCAATTTTATAAAAATTATGAAAAGGCATTAAAGGGAACCGCAAGCTTTGAGCAACGGATGGTAAACTATGGAAACGAGGAGATTTGGTGGGTTATCAAATATGAACCCGCGTTTGACCCAGAAGGGGCGATTATAGGTGTGTCCGTAAATTCATCAGATGCAACAGCAAGGGTTCGTCAGGAACAGCAGGTTATGGCACAAAATAATTCTTTAAAAGAAATAGCCTTTATACAATCTCATGAATTGAGGCGCCCGGTAGCCTCTATTTTGGGACTTATGGTTTTGATAAAAATGGATAGCCGCTGTAGCGAAATAGAGGAAATAAAGCTCATGGAGAGAGCGGTAGAAGAACTTGATGAAAAAGTTCGTTTGGTTGTTGGATATACTCAATAGCTATACCATAATATTTATTAGCCAATTGGCTGTTTATGGTGTTTGTGTTGTTAAGTGATCCTTAACCATGTAAAACCATATCCATTTAGTGAAATTTGTTTACTACCGGGCAAGCTAATTACTTGCGGCTTATTGCTGAAAATGTGTACTATAATTACATTCTTGCCCTTATCAGAACATTGAATAATAAAAACCTGGTTTTAAGTTGGCTACCTTCAGTCATACTAATGTGTGCCGCTAATAAGCCATAAGCTTAGTAGAGTACAGATAACCGGGCATCCAATCTTGAAAGTATACATCCCTTATTTTTTAGTGAGCTATTTATGTAGCTGATTGTAAACAACTGGATAATCACCTGCTGTTAGACGATACTGTTTTTGTAGAGCTATGCGAGATAATTGCAGATCTAAATCGGTTTGTGGTGACCATCCTGATACATAATTGCCGTTTGGGTAAATTACTAACAAATAACTCTTAAATTTAATGGCCCATGTCAATATCAATTCGCACAACTGTTGGCAGTTAAGTTTATATTTACTGTACATATCATGATCGAAAGTACTGAACAATTTTTATCCGGCGGCGGCGAAATGGGCAAATTGATCCGTACAATGGATTGGTCTAAGACGGCCTTAGGGCCGGTAGAGAACTGGCCCCAAAGCCTGCGCACATCTGTAAGCCTTTGTTTATCCTCTACATTTCCTATCCTTATAGCCTGGGGACCAGAAACCATACAGATATATAACGACAGTTACCGGCCTATCTGTGGTGCCAAACACCCCGAGTCAATGGGTATGAATTTTCGTGTTTGCTGGGAAACCGCTTTAGCTGTAGTGGGTGATGCCTTTACGCGGGGACAACAGGGCGAAGGTACTTACATTAATGACCAGCGTATGTTCCTCGACCGTTATGGTTACCTGGAAGAATCCTGGATGACTTTCTCTTTTGCCCCAATTCGTGATGAATCCGGCGGTGTAGGTGGTATATTTCACCCCATTACCGAAACTACAGTAAAAATGCTGGGCGCACGGCGTACACAGGAATTGCGTGAGTTGGGCGAAGCGATAGGCAAAGTAAAATCACTTGCTGAGATAGGGCGTGTTACCACGGATAAATACGAGGATTATGTGCTTGATATTCCTTTCCTGATGATGTATGAGATAGATCATCAGGAAGGAAATGCCAGACTAATCAGTAGCGCGGGCATCGTGGCTGGATCCGTTATGGCGCCCGTTCTCCTGGATCTGAGTTCAGCAACTATTGATTCGTCATGGCCCGTGGGCGCAATGCTCGAAACCGGGGAGATCTATGAGGTCAACGATCTGCAAACTCTTTTCGGTGCTTTTAACTGCGAACCTTATGAAATTAGCCCCAACTCGGCCATGCTTCTCCCGTTAAGGTTAAGCGGACAAGATGAGGTTTTTGGTTTTATGATAGCCGGCGTTAGTGTTTGCCGTGCCTTAGATACCGATTACCGCAATTTTTATAACCTTTTAAGCAATACATACAATACGGCCATATCCAATGTGTACGCCTACGAGCAAGAACAAAAACGGGCCGAAGCGCTGGCAGCTATAGACCGCTCGAAGACGGCTTTCTTCAGTAACGTAAGTCATGAGTTTCGTACACCGCTTACGCTGATGCTTGGTCCGCTGGAAGATCTTTTGGGTAAAAGCAATTTAGATACAGACAGCCGTTCATCTGTAGAAGCTACGCACAGGAATGCTTTGCGTTTACTTAAACTGGTGAATAACCTGCTGGATTATAGCCGCGTGGAGGCAGGCCGTGCACAGGCTGCCTATCAAAAAATTGATATGTGCGAATTAACCACCGACCTTGCCAGCAGTTTCCGCTCCATTATTGAAAAAGCTGGAATGGAACTGCTGGTAGATTGCCGTCTACCTAAAGACGATATTTTTGTAGACCGGCAGATGTGGGAAAAGATCGTTCTGAATTTGTTGTCCAACGCATTTAAATACACCTTACAGGGAACGATCAGTGTAAATCTTGCACAGGAAGGACGTTCTGTGGTACTCAGGGTTAGCGATACCGGTGTTGGTATACCCGAAACGGAACTGCCGCACATGTTCGAGCGTTTTCACCGGGTAGAAAATTCCGCAGGACGAACCCATGAAGGAACAGGTATTGGATTATCCCTGGTACATGAGCTGGTTCACCTTCATGGCGGACAGATCACAGTAGAGAGTACCGAAGGCTTAGGAAGTACCTTTATTGTACAATTGCCGGTAGGCAAACATCATTTGCCTCAAGAGCATGTGCTTGATACTAACAAGGAAACAGATTCAACCGCTTTGAAAGGTGCGTTTATACAAGAGGCATTCAGCATACTACAGGATGATGTTAAAACAGTGGCATCTGGTACGATCATTAAAGAAACAGGCGATCTTTCCGGTCACAGGGATATTTCGGAAGATAAAGACACTAATGTATTGATTGTAGATGATAATGGCGATATGCGTGCTTATCTGAAACGTTTACTGGAACCTTACTTTACCATAACCACCGCTGTAAATGGTGCGGAAGCACTGAAAATAATAAAGACGTCGAAGCAAGACCTGGTGTTGAGCGATGTGATGATGCCTGTGATGGATGGTAAATCTATGCTGAAAATATTGAGGGATTACCCCGAAACTAACACTTTGCCGGTAATCTTCCTTTCTGCGCGTGCAGGAGAAGAAGCCCGTATAGACGGATTAGAAGCGGGTGCTGATGATTATCTGGTGAAGCCTTTCTCCGCTGCCGAGCTGCTCACCAAGGTTCGTGCCCAGATCAAGATCATCAAAGTGCGTGGACAGGCCAATAAGGAGCTTGAACAAGCGAACGATATCCTTAACCTGGCCATGGAAGCTGCCGGTATGGGGATCTGGCGCACGGAATGGGGTACTGATGAATTATTAGTGTCTGACCGGGCAAGGCATATACACGCAATTCCGTTGGGTATCAGGCTTTCGTTTGACGAAACTTTGGCCGTTGTAGTACCCGAACACCGGGATCGTTTTCAGCAGGCCATACTCACTGCTGTTAATAATAAAGGGGGGTTTAGCGAAAACTACCAAATACAACCCTTTGATGGCAGTAAGCGTAAATGGCTAAATTCGACGGGTAAAGTAGAATTGGATGAAGCGGGTGAAGTTAAATCTGTGATAGGCACTATCCTGGATATTACCGAGATGAAGGAAGATGAGATCCGCAAAAATGATTTCATCGGCATGGTAAGTCATGAACTCAAGACGCCGCTAACATCGCTCAGTGGTTACGCCCAACTCCTATACATGCACGCGCGTAAAAATGAAGATGCCTTCGCGAAGGAAAAACTGGATAAAATGGCTAACCAGTTTAAAAAAATGAATACGCTGATCAATGGCTTTTTGAATGTATCAAGATTAGAATCAGGTAAGATACAGTTGAATAAAGCCAATTTCGAGATCAACGCACTTGTTAGTGAAATGATAGAAGAAACGGAATTACATATGATCAATCACCGCATATCATTCATAAAAGGTATTGATGTAGAAATTATTGCAGACCGCGATAAGATCGGGTCGGTGCTATCTAACTTACTGGGCAATGCGATTAAGTATTCGCCGGATAGTGCGCCTATAGAGGTTTCAACTAAGTCTGAGGGTAACGTGGTAGCCATATCAATTAAAGATCAGGGCTTCGGTATAAAAAAAGCAGACCAAGCAAGATTATTCGACCGATATTATCGTGCAAATAATGATTCAAATATATCGGGATTTGGTATCGGCCTTTACCTAAGTGCAGAGATCATCGAAAGGCATGGCGGTAACATATGGGTAGAAAGTGAATTTGGTAAAGGCTCAGAATTTATATTTTCACTACCTAAGGATTCAGCAATGGGATAATCCTTAACCTTTATTATAAGCACGAACTACATGAGCGAAAGTGCTAACAATACTTTGAAACGGAATATCGTAGCAAGTGAGGTGCGGTTTTTGGCCTTTTTCTCAAAATACATTATGCACACGGACGCTGGTGGAAAATAATCTATTAGCTGAGCGCATCAATTTATTGATGCGCTTTTGTTTGTTAATTATTTAGAAATCTCTTTTTAAAGGTAACACCTTAATCTAAGTAAGTATGGTAAACCCTAATCAGCTCATTTTGATTTTTGATGGCTTCTTTAAGATTATCTCTCATAAGTACATTAACTGATTTGGGACGTAACGGCCTGGATAATATATCCAGCAAACGAAAAGAAGCTAATTCTATGCCCACCAAAAGCATTATGTGGTTAAGCAATTTAACATCGTTAAGGTACGATGTTACCGTATCGATATTGTTATACATATAATGCTCGTAATTTAACCCATCTACTGGTAAGGCACCATCAAGTAAACGCTCGGTTTGGAGCAAACTAATTGCCATATCCATCCTTAAAAGTTGAGAGTTTAACGTACAACCAGCTTGAACGATTTGTAATTTTAGAGCGATACGTTCTGTTCTGTATGTTATTTCTGGTAACTGCGCAACCATAAATTCTTTTAAATAATACACATCAGATAGTACCTTAATGAATAAGATTCTGGCTTCGATATCACTAACAAGTTTTACGGTTTCTACAGGTGCGTCCATATTTGGCTTCATTTGCAACAAATTCATAAAAAATAGCTCTTACGGTTTATCTAAGATCTTTTTAGAATTCAAGATAAAGTTGCAAATAAATGGCTGACTATTAAATTATAAGGGTATATCCAAGTGTTTCCCCTTATGCGTTTTATAATTAGCAAGATTGTTCCAACAAAAACACTGTATGCAAAAGATTTAACACACTGTCTTCTTTCTATATTGTCACAAATCGTGCCGTAATACATAGAGGTCAGTTGCTGAACTGATTCCGTTAAATTAAATACATTTAGTTCCATTTTAAGCAAATCCTGCAACTTTGGCAATAACCTGTTGCCCATGGGTAACGCCAGATAACAATTCTTAATATTTTAAACCGCATCGTTACTACCAAACATATTTGAATTTTAATGTCGTTAATTCACGCCATCCCCGGCCACTTTATGAAAGCAGGATATTATAGAGAAATGTTTGATTGACAGCTGTTATAATGGCTATTTTAAATAGTAAACAGCTAAATATCAGCTAATTTAAACTTCTAACTAATACTTTGCTATTGCATTTTTTTTTTGGAGATTTGTATTAGGTCAATTATATCGTAACAAATAATTAACCTCCTGCATTTTAGCATGACCAATTATAAAAAGCTTAGTGAAACAGAATTGACGGAACTGTTGCAGCAAGATTCGCTTGGTGCATTCAGGGAGATCTATGTGCGTTATTGGAAAGCATTATACGGAGAGGCATACAAACGCCTTAAAGATAAAGACCAATGCGAAGAGATTGTACAAGAGCTTTTTGCAGGCTTGTGGAACAAACGCATGGCCTTGCAAATTGATGGTACTTTAGGCGGATATTTATACAAAAGCGTAGGTTACCGGGTAATAGACCAGTATCGCCGTGAGATGGTACGCGCCAAACACCGCGAGTTATTTAAGGCGGTGTATTCGGAGGCCGATCACTCTACAGAAAATGCTATTATGTTAAAAGACTTGGAGCACAGCATTAACCTGGCTGTTGGGCAACTACCCGACAAATGCCGGTCGGTATATGAACTGAGCAGGGTAGAGCATAAAACAAATAAAGAAATTGCCGAGTATTTGGGCATATCCGAAAAAACCGTTGAGAACCATCTAACCCGGGCCCTAAAAAAATTGCGCGTTAGCCTGGGTAATTATTATGGCTTGCTGCTGTTTTTATTGATCAAATAAAATATTTTCAGCAGAGTAGGGGGTTAGCCCGTTTTCAAACGTCAATCTTATATAAACCGCCAAAATTTTTTGTTTTCATGAAATCACCCATACCTGTAGAATTACTGGAAAAGTATTTGAATGGTAGCTGTACGGAGGAAGAGATAGCCTTGATCAAACAATGGTATCATTCTTTTGACAGCCATCATGACCATATTTCGGGCGTAAGCGAAGTTGAGGAACAAGAGATTGAGCAACGCATCTATAACCGTATTACCGAAAAGATTGAAGTTGATTATACCTTTGCAGTTACGGGCCGCTCACGTTATGCCAGCATTCTTAGATGGACTGCCGCGGCGGCTGTTGCTGCGATTTTTGTAGGCGGCTTTTATTTTATAAATAATAGTAAAATATCTTTTGCGCCGGCTGCTCAAGTTGCCAAAGCCCCGGTTGAACAAGTTGATATCATAAATAGCTCTAACCAGATCTACAAAGCCGTATTGCCCGATAGTAGTATAATTTGGTTGCACCCGGGTGGTAACATCAGATATCCAAAAGTATTTGCAGCTAATGCCCGCATTATAACTATGTATGGCGAGGGCTTTTTTGAAGTTACCAAAAATGCTAAAAGGCCTTTTATTATTAACGGCCGCACTATTATCACTAAGGTTTGGGGTACCAGTTTCCTGATCAGGGATAATTATCGCAGTAGAACAGCCGATGTATCTGTCATAACCGGCAAGGTATCGGTAAGTATTAAAAAGAACGAGCAGGATAATAACTTTACAACGAATTTAGAGCAGCACGAATTATTGCTTTACCCGAATCAAAAAGCCACTTACCTTATTGATAAACACCTGTTAAAGGCTTCTAGGATGATCAAAGAACCTGCTTTAAAGATATGGACACAAGCCAAGCTATCTTTTGATAATAAGCCGCTCCGAGAGATCATTCCTGTATTAAATGCCACCTATGGGGTGCACATACAGGTTAAAAACGAAAGACTGAATCACTTTATGCTTAATGCTGATTTTGAGGGTTTTAACCTGCCGGATGTACTGGCTGCGTTAAAAAAATCTATCAATGTTAATTACGAGCTAAAGGACGACAACATTATAGTACTTAATTAAAACCAAATATAAAACTTAAATTAAAAGATTAGCCTATGCAGCATAAGATATACATCTAAAAAATCCCGGTTCCGGGGTTTAGCAACCCACTTTAATAAGAAAAGCTTAGAAGTGTTACGACCACTCCTAAGCCTTTAAAGCCCTGTAGTGATATACCATTAAATGGTGTAAAGGGCTCTTAATTGTCTCATTTTTAACAAAGAAACATAACAAATATATGAAATTTCGATTACGAAAGCCTATTCCCTGGTCTAAAATCATGAAGATAACATTTAGTCAAATTCTGATAGCGGTTCTGCTAAGCAGCATAACTTATTCTAACCCTTTAAAAGCGCAAAACGTTTTGGAAAAGGCGGTTAGCCTGTCTTTCAGAAACAGTACTTTACAGGAAGTTTTAAACTATCTGCAAAAAAATAACGATATCAAATTTATTTATAGTAAAAACTCTATAGATCTGACGCAAAAAGTATCGGTTAGTTTTCAACGTAAAGAATTACAGACCGTACTTAATGAATTACTAAAAAGCAACGGCATCGATTACGAAGTATTAAAAGACAGAATTATCTTGGGCAGGCCTGCAGATATCGAAGCGGTTAGGGAAGGTAAGGTTAACAATGTAACAGAAAATGCCGACCACTCTGTAGCTTCGATATTGATAACCGGTAAAGTGGTAGATGAGCACGGCGCCCCGCTACCAGGTGCAACTATCACAGAAAAAGGTACAACCAACGGTACTGTTGCAGATGTTAATGGTAATTATAAAATAAACGTAGCGGATGAAAATGCAGTTTTGGTATTCGCATTTGTAAGTTTCCGTAAAACAGAAATTACTGTTGGTAGCCAAAAAACAATTACCGCTACCCTTTTAGAGGATGTAAAAGGCCTTAACGAGGTGGTTGTAGTTGGTTACGGTACACAAAAGAAAAGCGTTACTACAGGCGCTATATCGGGCGTTACGGCCAAGGAGTTTGAAGATCTGCCGGTAACCCGCGTAGAGCAAATATTACAGGGCCGTACATCCGGTTTAACTATTGCATCAAACAACGGCCAGCCGGGCGAAGGTGCTACTGTGCGCGTAAGGGGTATCACCTCGTTTGGTAATAACGATCCGCTTTGGGTTGTTGATGGTGTGGTGGTTGATAATGGTGGTATAGGTTACCTAAACCAATCAGATATCGAATCTATAGAAGTACTAAAAGATGCTGCATCGCAAGCCATCTATGGTACACGTGCCGCAGCAGGTGTTATACTGGTAACCACCAAAAAAGGCCGCGAGGGTAAACCAAAAATTAATTATGCCGGCTACTATGGTTTATCAGAGCCTGCCCGTAAGGTAAATGTATTGAATGCCCAGCAGTATGCAACCTTACGTAATGAAGCAAGTGTTGCAGGCGGTGGTGCTATCATTTATGCAGACCCTGCATCATTAGGTGTGGGTACCGATTGGCAATCTGTTATATTTAACAACAGCGCTAAACGCCAAAACCACGAATTAAGCATTAGCGGAGGTACCGATAAATCTACCTATTACACTTCATTTGGTTATTTACAACAGGATGGTATTGTTGCAACGGATATTTCTAAATACCGCCGCCTAAACTTTAGGGTTAATCAAACCTATAAACCTGCCAAATGGATAAACTTTGGCGAAAACCTGGGCTATACCTACAATAAATCTATCGGTTTAGGCAATACCAACAGCGAATTTGGCGGCCCAATCAGTTCAGCATTAAACCTTGATCCGATAACCGTTCCGGTAGTTACCGATCAGGCGGCGGCATCGGCCCCGGTTTACGCTAATAACCCGGTACGCAGAAATGCTTTGGGTTATCCTTACGGTATTTCAAGTATTGTTGGGCAGGAAATTACAAACCCGCTTGCATATATATCTACCCGCTTAGGTAATTATGGCTGGGCGCACAACATTGTAGGCAACGTATATGGCGAGATAGAGCCAATTAAGGGCCTTAAGTTGCGATCTACCGTTGGTACTAAACTGGCGTTTTACGGCGGCGAGTCGTTTAACCCGGTGGCTTACCTAAACTCATCAACCGTAACTTCACAAAACAGCTACAACCGCGATGGCAACAGGTTATTTGCCTGGAATATTGAGAATACAGCATCTTATAGCCGTACTGTAGGCAAACACAGTGCTACAGTATTGATAGGGCAGGGTGCCTATTCTGATAATAAACGTTACACCAGCGGGGTTACCTATTACAATCTGCCGGTAACAACTTTTGAAGATGCTTCACTAAACTACAGTATCCCTGCAGCAAACCGCGTAGGTTATGGTAGCGAAGGGCAGGAGCATACTATTAGCTCGTTATTTGCCCGTTTAAACTATAATTATGATGAACGTTACATTATTGAGGGTGTTGTACGCCGCGATGGTTCATCAAGGTTTGGCTCAAACTTTAAATACGGAAACTTCCCCTCATTCTCATTAGGCTGGGTTCCGTCAAAAGAAGCATTTTGGCCTAAAAACGATGTGGTTAACTTCTTGAAATTCCGGGGTGGTTACGGTGTTGTGGGAAGCGATGCTATTGCAGATAATGCGTTTCTCTCTACCATTGGTGGCGGCCGTAATTACAGCTATGGCACAGGCGATACTTACGTGAGTGGTTACAGCCCTAATGCACCATCTAACCCTAACCTGCGCTGGGAAGAAACTGCACAAACCAACGTTGGTTTTGATGCGGTGTTGTTTAATGATTTCACTGTTACGTTTGAGTGGTTTAAAAAGAAAACCAGTGGTTTATTACAATACCCACCTATACCATTATATGTTGGTGCCATATCAAACCCTGCCGCTAACGTAGGCGATATGGAAAACAAAGGCCTGGAGCTAGAGTTGGGTTACCGCAAAAAAATTGGTGACTTTAACTTTAATGTCAACGGCAATATTTCACATATCACCAATAAGGTTACCTACCTGGGTAACGGTCAGAAATTTTTGGATGGGGCAGGTTTCCAGGGTATAGAGGGTGGTATAACCCGTACTACTGTTGGCCAGGCGTATAACTCTTTTTACGGTTATGAAAACCTGGGTGTTTTCCAAACTCAAACAGATATAGATAGCTACAGGTCTGCTTCAGGTAACCGTATACAGCCAAACGCTAAGCCGGGTGATTTTAAATGGGCCGATCTTGACGGAAACGGGATTATTAACGACCAGGACCGAACCTATATTGGTAACCCAACTCCATCATGGATATATGGTTTAACCTTAAATGCATCTTACAAAAACTTCGATATTGTGGTATTTGGACAAGGGCAGGCTGGTAATATGATCTTCCAGGGTTTACATCGTTTAGATATAGGCAACTCTAACTTTACAACTAAACGTTTAGAGCGTTGGACCGGTCCTGGTACTTCTAACACCGAGCCGCGTGTAGTAGATGGCGACCCTAACCATAACACTACCTATAATTCTAAATATTATCTGGAAAAAGGCGACTATTTCCGCATCAAAAACCTGCAGTTAGGTTATACTTTACCTAAATCGCTTACCAGCAAAATTGGTATGAACAGGGCAAGGATATACGTAACCGGCGAAAACCTGTTCACGTTCACCAAATACTCTGGTTACGACCCCGAAATTGGTGGTGGGAGCTACAGCATCGACCGTGGCTTTTATATGCAGGCTAAATCGTATATGCTGGGTGTAAGTGTTGGATTTTAATAAGAACTAATAATATGAAGAAGAATATAAAATATTTATCGTTTTTTCTGGCAGCATCGCTTGTGGTAACTGCCTGTAAAAAAAGCTTCCTGGATGTTAAGCCCAAGGGCACAGACCTGGAATCGAACTATTACCGTAACCAAGCCGAGGCATTTAATGGCCTGACAGCGATTTATGATGTTGTAGGATGGCAGGGTGGCGGATTTGTTACCAAAGAGAATGCCATGGACGCCGGCTCTGATGACCATTATGCAGGTGGCGGTAACTCTACAGATATTAACGATCTGCAGGTGTTTTCAAACTACACGCTATCACCTTCGGTAGGCCCGTCTTACGAATTGTGGAAGGCTGGGTTTTCAGGTGTGTTCCGTGCAAATGTATTGATCCAGAAATTACCAGGCGTACCGATGGATGAAAACCTGAAAAGCAGGTACAAATCAGAAGCGACTGCATTGAGGGCGTATTTTTATTTTGACCTGGTAAGGCTGTTTAAATTTGTGCCTTTATTAACCGAATCTATCCCGGCTGATAAAATTTTCGATATAGAACAGGCTGATCCGGCTGCTGTTTACAAACAGATAGAAGATGATTTAAAGGCAGCAATTGCCGATGCCAACATTCCTGATAAAATAGATGTAGCTACAGATGGTGGCCGTTTAACTAAAGGCGCATTACATGCCCTGCTTGGCAAGGTTTATTTATATGAACAAAAATGGACCGACGCTGCCAAAGAGCTTGAAGAAGTTAACGGTACCACACCGGGCCAGGAGAATGCCAAATATGGTTATAAACTGCAAAGCAACTTTGCCGATCTTTGGAAAACTTCTAATAAATTCAACAGCGAATCAATCCTTGAAGTTGGCCATTCTTCCAAATCAGCAGGTGATTGGGGATGTATAGCTTGTACCGAAGGTAACGTACTGAATATTATTGTTGGCCCAAGGGATTACAAAGCTTTAAAGCCGGGAGCGCCGGATTATATTTCTGGTTACAGTTTCCTGCCCATCACTAAAAATTTATTTGACGCCATCCACTTCGATCCGCGTAATAAACCAACTGTTGCCAACTTAGATAGTTTAAAAGCTAATGGCATTGCAGATTACACAGCAGGTTATATGAACACCGGCTATTTCCTAAACAAATTTGCAGGCCGCGTATCTGATAAAACAACAGGTGGTGGTGCGCCAGAACTTAACTATCCGCAAAATATCTACGAGATCCGGTTGGCAGATACCTACCTGATGGAAGCCGAAGCATTGATACGTGGTGGTGGTAATACAACCCGTGCAACCGCTTTAGCTACAGCTGTGCATTCAAGAGCTTATAATGATGGTAACACACACAGCTTAACAGCAACCTTTGAAAACCTTAAGAGGGAGCGCCGCCTGGAACTTGCCGGCGAAGGCCACCGCTGGTTTGATCTTGTACGCTGGGGTGATGCTGCATCTGTATTAGGTTCGAGAGGGTTTGTTGCCGGTAAAAACGAAATTTTACCTATTCCGCTTAACGATCTTAATAACACCAAGATCAAACAGAGCAAAGAATGGGGCGGCACGCTATAATTAACTTATTTATTTAAATGAATCATGAAATTAAATATTATTAAAGCCTGCGCCCTGGCTGCGATGGCGCTAGGGTTCTACACAGGTTGTAAGCCCGAGAAATATGATGGTAACGGGCTAACCTCGCCCGATTTGCAGGCCTCATTCCAGGTTACGCCTGTAGCCGGCAAAGCAAACTACTATGTTTTAAGCGCGGATACTAAAAGTGTATTAGGTGTTAAGTGGGATTTAGGAGATGGCGCTGTAATAGGAAAGCCTGTAGATACCGTGTTTTTCCCGGATGCAGGCAAATACACCATAACGCTAACGGCTATCGGTAAGGGCGGTATTACTAAAACAGCTTCGCAAGATGTTAATGTGGCTACTTCAGATCCTTCGTCTGGTAACCTGGTGCTTGGTGCAAACATGGGTCCTACAGATGACGCCTTTTGGAACCATACCACCATTTCGAGTGGAGTTGTTTTCGCTATAGAAAATGGCAAAATGGTAGCTAAGGGTGGTGGCTTTGGCCACGCCGGCATCTGGCAGGCTGTTGATGTAGTTGCGGGTCGTAAATATCAGGTAGATATGACAGTGAGCGGCAGCGGCGCTACTGATACCTGGTTTGAAGTTTATGTAGGTACAAAGCTACCAGTAGCCGGTACAGACTATAGCGACGGCGGCGCCCGCCTTGCTATCAACACCTGGACGGGTTGTGGCAAAACACCATTTAACGGTAAGCTATCTGCTATACAATGTGCTGGCAGTGGAAACACCTATACCGCTACTGCAACAGGTAAAGTTTACCTGTTGATTAAAAGTGGCGGCGGCAACCTTGGCCTTACCGGAATTGAATTTACAAAAGTTACTTTCCGCGGTATAAACTAATATTAACACTAAGGGCTGCCTGTTTGGGTGGCCCTTATTTTACTAAATAAGCTATGAAAAAGTTATTATCGGGTGTTTCTGCAATTATGTTCCTGGCAGCCTTGCTGGCCTGCTCTAAAAAAAGTGAACCGGCCTTGCCGCCATTTAAACCTATAGAAGAGCCTGCAAAAACATACGGTTTTGAAACCACGGTAGCCTGGGCAGATGAGTTTAGTACCGATGGTGCACCCGATGCAGGTAAATGGAACTACGATGTAGGCGGAAGCGGTTGGGGAAACAACGAATTACAGTACTACACCAGTACTACCAACAACGCTATGATCAAAGATGGTATTTTAACCATCACCGCAAAAAAAGAAAGCATGGGCGGCCGCGAGTACAGCTCTTCGCGTATGGTTTCAAAAAACAACAGCGATATGTTGTATGGCCGTTATGAGGTAAAGGCAAAATTACCTGCCGGTAGAGGCACATGGCCTGCTATTTGGATGCTGCCTAATGATTATGCCTACGGTGCCTGGCCAATTTCTGGCGAAATTGATATTATGGAGCATGTAGGTTATGATCCAAATAACGTGCATTTTAGCGTTCATAACCAGCTTTATAATGCTGCAAATTCTAAAACCAGCACTAAAAATATTCCAACAGCTTTTAGCGATTATCATGTTTATCGTTGTGATTGGACACCAACATCTATTAAAGGATATTATGATGACCAACTTGTATTTACCTACAATAACGATGGCAAAGGTATAGCCGGATGGCCTTATGATAAACCTTACCATCTTTTGCTTAACCTGGCAGTAGGTGGCAACTGGGGCGGTGTACAGGGAGTTGATGATAGTATTTTCCCGGTATCAATGCAGGTAGATTATGTTCGTTTCTATAAAATGACAGTTAAATAAAACGCCTAACCTTATCACATTTTTAAATAGCCCGGCAGGTTTTGCTCTTGCCCGGAAGCGCTGCTTATTATTTATATACCATATCCTGATATGAGAAAGAATTATAGATACCTTATTTTATGTACTTTATTTTGCGGGTTGCTGTTGGGTTACAGCTGTAGTAAGTCGTCACCAAAAAATAATCCAACGCCGGTTACGCCAACCACGCCTACTACACCAACCAACCCCGTGAGCTCTGATATGCAGGCATGGCTTACCACGGCAGATCAATCGCAATTATTCAAAAAACAAAATATAGCCCTAAATTTTAATACAAATACCAACACTAACCCTACCATAAACGTAGATGATAGCCAGGCATACCAAAGTATTGATGGGTTTGGGTTTGCATTAACGGGTGGAAGCGCTTCGCTCATTAATTCATTAAGTGAGGCAAATAAATCAGCCTTATTAGATGAGCTGTTTAAAACCGACGGGAACAACATCGGTATCAGTTATTTGCGCATTACCCTTGGCGCATCAGACCTTAGTGCTGCTCCGTTTAGTTATGATGACGTTAGTGGGGATGTGGATTTAACCAACTTTAGCCTGGATAAAGAAAAAACAGATCTGTTACCCATCCTTAAAAGGATTCTGGCCATTAACCCTAATATCAAAATACTATCATGCCCCTGGAGCGCCCCGGCATGGATGAAAGATAATAACAGTTTTTATGGTGGTAGCCTTAGGACCGAATATTACGATGCTTACGCCAGGTACTTTGTTAAATATATACAAGCCATGAAGACAGAGGGTATAACAATTGATGCCATTACCCCACAGAACGAGCCGCTGAATGCTTACAATAACCCAAGTATGTTAATGGTATCTGCAGATCAGGCTAAGTTTGTTAAAAATAATCTCGGTCCTGCTTTCCAGGCCGCTGGCATCAGTACCAAGATCATTGTTTACGATCACAATGCCGATCACCCGGAGTATGCCACAGCTATTTTCGCCGATCCGGCTACCGCTGCTTTTGTAGATGGCGCTGCATTTCACCTATATGGTGGTTTCATCAATGCGTTGGGTGTGGTACATAGCCAGTATCCTGCTAAAAATATTTATTTTACAGAACAAGCTACCTTTGGCAACGGCGACTTTGGCGGCGACCTTTCATGGCATATCAGTAACCTTATTATAGGGGCAAGCCGTAACTGGAGCCGTAATGTTTTGGAATGGAACCTGGCTTCGGACCCTAACTATAACCCGCATACAGTTGGTGGCTGTACCACTTGCCTTGGGGCGGTAACCATTGGGGCGGGTGTAACACGCAATGTATCTTATTACATCATAGCACATGCTTCTAAGTTTGTAAGGCCGGGAGCGGTGCGTATTGCTTCTGATCTGCAAAGCACCCTGCAAACTGTGGCATTTAAAAACACCGACGGAAGTAAAGTGCTTATTGTACTTAATGCCGGCAGTAACGAGCAGGCTTTTAATATAAGCTATCAATCAAAAATGGTAAATACATCATTAAAGGCGGGCGCCGTGGCTACTTTTATTTGGCCATAAGTAATTCATAAGTTAATGAAACACCCAAAATGGTACTTTTTACTTTTTTTGTTGATAATACCTTTTACCGTGGTACTTACCCAATGCGTAGGTACCACGGCAAATGCCGACCCGCGCGGAGCTGATTACGCGGGCCAGCAAACTTGCAAAAACTGCCACAAGGCTATTTATGAAAGCCATTTAAATACATGGCATAATCTAAGCACCCGCGCAGCAAATAATAATACGGTATCGGGCAATTTTAAGGCAGGTGATAATAAGTTTGCCTTTAACGATAGCCTGGAGATAAGGATAGAGCAACAGCACGGCAAGTTTTACCAGGTAGCCTATAAAAATGGTAAGCTACAGCAGCAAAAACCACTGGATATTGTATTTGGGGGTAAAAAGGCTACAACTTATTTATATTGGCAAGATAAACGCCTTTTTGAATTGCCGTTGTCGTATTTTAATAATTTAAAAAGTTGGACTAACAGCCCGGGGTATTCGGGTTCTCACGCTAATTTTGCAAGGCCTATTGTTAGGCGTTGTTTTGAATGCCATAGCTCGGCAATCAACGAGGCGGGGTTATCCGGGCAAGGTTTGTTAGACCATGTTGAATTTGAACAGGCATCACTCATCAACGGCATAGATTGTGAACGTTGCCATGGCCCTGCTGCCAGGCACGTTGAATTCCACACAGCTAATCCCGCAACAAAACTGGCTACATTTATTAAACGCTTTAATGATTTAACCCGTGGGCAAAAAATAGATATGTGTGCAGTTTGCCATAGTGGCAATAAAGAAAACTATCTGACCACAACATTTAATTTTAGGCCCGGTGATACTTTGGCTAAATTTAAAGAGCCCGGTTTTGCGCGATCATCTGTAAATGCCGCTAAATTAGATGTACATGGTAACCAATATGGTTTGCTTACAGCCAGTAAGTGTTTTTATAATAGTAAAATGGATTGTACAACCTGCCATGATATGCATACTAAAGCAAATAAACGCCTTGATATGTATGCTAAGGTTTGCATAGGCTGTCATCAAAATGCCGAACAAAAACATGATAAACTAGCCTTTACCAATAAGGCTGGACTAATAGCTAAGTGCATAGATTGCCACATGCCCGCCCAATCTTCGACAGCTATAAACGTACGGTCACCAGGTGGGAAACTAGCGGTACCTTATTCGGTACGCAATCACTTTATAAGGATATACAAACAATAGCAAAAAATACTCTTAAATCAACGCCTGAAAACGGCTCATTTCGTACGTGCCGAATTGCTCACCAGCGTTCAAAAGCATTGTAAATGGATCGACCGGAAAGAGATGGATTTGACAGGCCTGACAGTTTTCGTATATGCGCCGGCTCCGGTTTACCCGAATCTACATACTTATGGGGTATAAGTAGCCATAAGTTTCTTACAATAAACCTTTATGAAGCATTTGAGCCAGCCAAGCCACCTGGCTGTCGCTTTGTGGGAATTTTCCAAAAACGAGCACTTCCTGTTCAAAACTTTTGAAAGCGGCGTTTAATGTTTCTGACAAGAACTCAATGTCTTCGGTTCGGCTGAAAGAGCTAGGGAACAAATACGAATATTTTGTATTCTGTAAATCAACGCTTTATGTATCTAAACACTTCCTAGGTCACCGAATAGGTCACCCAAAAAATACCTCAATTTTTGCTAATGCTTATAAAGTAAATATCGTTAATTTAAATATGATATCAACAGGGTATTGAATAAAAATTATGGTAAAGTAAACCAAAAACTGCTGCCTTTACCTGGCTCAGAACTTACGCCAATCTCTCCTTTATGTTGCATAATGATTTCAGCAGAAATATAAAGGCCCAAGCCGAGGCCTGTCTGCAAATTATTCAAATTAGCCCTGTAATAACGCCGAAATATCTGTGAAAGCTTATCTTGGGTAATTCCAGGCCCCTCGTCAATTACAGCAATCCGGATTGCGCCTTGTGCGACTTGCGTTTGTATCGTAACAGGAGAACCTGGCGCATATTTCAAGGCATTTTGAATTAAATTGAGCAACACGCGCTCTATTTTTTCTTCATCGGCGTACAGTTCAACGTCAATGATGCCATCAATAATCAATTCTTTTTGATGCACCAGTTGCAGGTAGTTTTGAACATGCTCGATCACTGTTTTCAAGTCGAATGAAGCAAGTTTGATGTCAAAAGTTTTCCTGGTTAACCGCATGGTATCAAAGATGTCATTAACCATTAAAGATAATTTATGAATATTTTTATTCATTTGAGCAATCAGTTCATGATCTTTCGAATTTAACTTTTGTAATAACTGGCCCGCAGCCATTAGCGTGGTTAAGGGCGTACGCATTTCATGGCTGGCGACTTCGATAAACTGATCTTTTTGCTCCAAAAGAATAATATTATCGTATCGTAATTCGGTTTGTTCCATCACGATCTTAGCTAGTTGTTGCAATAGTTCCCGTTCTTTATGCGTCAGGCATCTTGGGGCATGATCGATCAGGCATAAAGTGCCAATAATGTATCCTTCGGATGTAATCACGGGCGCTGCGGCGTAGAAACGGATTTTAGTTTCTCCTATAACGTGAGGGTGGTTGGCTAAAAACTGATGCTGACTGGCATCTTCGATAAGCATCAGTTTAGGCTCTAAAATGGCGAGTGTGCAAAACCCTTCTGAACGACTTACACGTTCAAGGCCATTAAGGCCCACTTCCGCTTTGATATGTTCAATATTTGCATCCAGGAATGATATATGACTGATCGGTACTGAAAACAATTGGCAAGCAAGCGTACAGATGCTGTCAAAGGCCGCTTCACGGGGAGAGCCAGCTATTTGATAACGTTCCAGCGCTGCGACTCTTTCAGCATCATTTTCCGGAATGGTATAAACACTACCAGTGGCATTCATGACAAATAGAAGATTTGTAAGCTAAATAATTCAAGATTATGTTTAAGTTATAAATCGCAATATGCGGTAAGCTGTTCACTTGTCTAATTAATATATCTTTTAATAACCTTCACCAAATGATCAATGTGGAATGGCTTTTTGACGTAAGCATCATAATTAAAATTACCGATAGCGATTGCCTTTTTATCATAAGCGGACATGAGGATTACAGGAATATGGGACGTTGCTGCATTGACTTTGATGATTGTTGCGATTTGCCCGCCGGATAAACCCGGCAACATATAATCGGTCAATATCAGATCAGGGCCATGCACTTTAACGGATTCTATAATGTCATTCGTGCCACTTATCCCTGCAACCTCAAAATTTGAATGATTTAAGATCGCCGTCGTGATTTTAAGAATGTCATCGTCATCTTCAATAATCAGTATTTTTTTTTTCATAGAGGTATAAGTAATAGCTTATCAGTGTCAATTAAGAATTTAGGCAGTAAGAAAAATTTTTTTTAGTTTTTCTAACGTAAGAGGTTTTGTTAAAAAATTCTCAATTAAAGGATTGGCATACGAGCGGCTAAAATCCTCTTGGTCAATGGAAGATGATACAATAAAAATATGGGTTTTTTTAATTTGATCAATTTTCAAACGACCGTATTCCTTTAAAAATTCCCAACCATTCATAAAAGGCATGTTAATATCTAAAAAAATAAAATCCGGTAAAAGCGCTGGATTAGTTTCTGATAAAACATGCAATTTTTTGATGGCGTTTTTCCCGTTGGCGATGGTATCTACATTTAAACTTTTGTTAACACGCTTGATCATCATTTTAAAGATCATATTGTCCAAAGGCTCATCGTCGATAAGGTATATACTAGCGGGAGGGTTATTCGTTTCAAACATGGAACATTATATTATCTACAATAATCAAGTCGTGCAAATAAAATTAAAGGGGGTTTGCATTGCAGTGGTATATACGTATTTGCTGTTCATATAGTTACCTTAACTGAAACATAATTATCTTTTTGGTTAACTATAAAAGTTAAATAGTTTTAAATTCCGGAAATTGATGATCTTTCCATGTCATCATTAGGTAGCTGCCATTTCCCCAAATTTGGCATAATAGGTATTATGCGATTGCTATTCGAAACCAGTCAGTAATTTTAAAGGCCTTTTAAATATTGCAACGTAGCTCCTTGCGGTCGGTATTTAAGTAAAAGCAACTTAATGGATTGATACGGAGTATTCATCAAATAATAACTTTCGCCATAAAGAAGGTTTTTGCAAAGTAATGTATTAGCGATTCAACACCGTAGTCAAGTATCAATCCCACGGTACTTATTGCCTAGCTTATACGACAGCCATAGTCAATTGCAGGAATTAAATAAGAACATTAAGTAAACTAAACGTTCAATTTATGACAAAGCGGATTACAGTAATAAAAAATATACCAGGGGAACATCATTCTGTAGTTGGATCACTAACCTGTAATTAGTGTTTTGTCTGCGTTTAGTTGATCTTAAACTATTGTTTTGCGATTGCTTAGTTTAAAATGTTACTAATTATTACTTAATGGTGTTCTGGGCCGTTACGATTGCTCAGGATAAATGATTGCGTTACCCTATTGTAAAGGAACGCTGTAGCCGATCTGATTAGCTAACAACTATTATTCAGCGCAATTATGCGGTTAACAAGTCAGACATATTTCGATAAATAGTATCATGTGGAGGTTTATTAACTTTGTGATCACAAAGTTAAGCTGCTAATCCGCAAGCGAATAGTAATATAAACAGTTTTCCGTCCTGACTGACTTTTGAGACATTTAACAGAACTTTATTATATTTCTCCAATAATGATACGTACTTTTCCTTCCAGTCATAACCGGATAATATGTCAAGATGTTCGAATGCATTAGGAATGACATGAAAGTGTTCAGAAGTAAATAATTCTGGAAACTGAACAGAAAAATCAAGCTTTGCTTCCAGGCCTACTTGATGTATGATATTAGTATTTAGGTAAGGTTGATTAAACCAATTGTAGATCGTTCTTCTGTTAACGTTCAGCCGTTTCGCAAGTTCGCTTATGTTTTGTCCATTTTTACGAATGGTATATTCGACAATTTGACCATAGTGCTTTTCCATACGCCCTCTTAGTCAATTATTGAACCACTTTTAAATAACAAGATCTTGAGGGAGGGTACTCATGCGATAATTGAGTATCAAAATAATTTGATTTGTTCTCAAAAGAAATAATGAAGCGTTAGGTTTAAAAGTGTATTCAGATGCCCAATGCGGGAATTTAATTTTATGTAAAAAACAGGCCTTGATTACACTTTTGATTAAATAAGCCATATAATTATTATTTGGTAAAATATCTACTATATTTCTTTTGATGTATCAGTTCAAATTATAATTGTGTAACAGCTTATATCAGGACAAGGCAGAAAATTACGTTTTTGAGGCAGAGGTTATCTTAGTCATATATCAACCATAAGAGTATAAATCATGCCTATTCATGACCTTCCTTTGTTAATGGAATGCAACTTAAGCTGTAAAAAAACAGCTCCAAAGAATTTCTGAGCTATTTATTAGGAGGGGCCTTAAGTTCAACCCTCGATTACGGACAATACCCCTTAAGAGCTTTCGTTAACATCTGCACCTGGTTTTTAAGCTTTTTGTTATCTTCAACAATTTTTTTACCAGCATCAACAGCATCGTGTAGTTTCAGCATTAAACATTCTATATGTTTTTGATACAATCCTTCATTTTCAATATACAAGCTAATTAAACGAGCAGACGTATCATGGTCAAGTTGGGGAGTCTCGTTATCAATTGATCTCAGCACATCTATGATAATAGAACCGTTATTAGTTATTTGGGTTAATATTCCTTCACATGCTGGTCTTAGCGATTCAGTCGACATAAAAATTAACTTTTTTTTAAATGCATAAATGCAATATGTGCACAATAATTATCAAAAATAGGCATTACACTCCCGATAATGCGCGCAATCCTAAACCTTTTTTAGTTAAACCGCTCTACTAGGTCCGTGAACCTGTCGGGTGCACCGTCGTGCGCATCTTACCTATGAATGTAAATTGGTAACATGATTATAGAACGCTGGCCATTAAAATTCTATACTTCCGGCATGTGTACTAGGTTAAAATACTGCATTACAGGTATAACGCTATTGAATTTGGCGCAATTTCTAAAAGTTAATGTATGTTTTCCATATGTCTTTTCGTCTTAGTAAAAGACATGATTATCATGCCCATACAGGCGTAAGGGAAAAACAAAATGCAAGGTGGGACGGAATTACATTAGGTAGTGTAAAGGCTTGTGTTTATGCTGTAGTTGTTTGCCTTGTGTAGTTATCGGGGCTTAACTTTTCTGAATAACCATCTTATTCTTCTTAAGTTAAGCTAACATCCGATTTCCAAAAAATTAATACTCTTTTATAGTAAAATTACAAAACTTTGCGTTTTTGTGAAATGATTTAGAATTGATCGATATCAGGTTAAAGGCTATGTTTGGTGAGTAGATAATACAATTCGTCATTTATACCTTAAAAGTTACAATTCGCCCTGGTGGGCTAAAAATGATGTAAATCACATGTTTTAGCTACTAAGTTTAGCCTTGGGTAGCACTTAGCTTTCCCATCGTCCAATAGTTGAATAATTTTAGTTACTATAGTAGAACTACAAAGATTTAACATTTTTTTAAATCATAACCTACATTTAGGATTGATGTTGGGTGCATTGTGAAATGCGATCTGGACTGACTTTTTGTAAGGTAACGAATGCAAGTACCATTTAACATCTATTCAGAAAAATAGAGATTTTCACTTTTATAAAGGTTGTCAAAATCTTAAAATTAGACTTTTTTAATTTGGAGTTTGGTTGATGTTGGGATGCAAGTTGCCCTGGCTTCTAAAAAGGCTACAACAGTAAGTAAATCCTTGTATGCTGCAAAAGTGGTCTTAAATTGCACTGGTAGCATATCAAAAGAACATTCTATACTGTCTCACGCACAGTAATTGCTGCGTAGAGCTACGTTAAACTCTTTTAGCCCAAGTTTATTGCATATTCTCGAACACGGGAATGATAAATCAAAACGGGCGACTTCTTATTGCCTCTTTTATAAATTTTTGGCATATAAGCTTAGTTGAACCTATTGAGAAATTATTGGGAAACTGCTTGCGAAGAATTACAATCAACCAAATATATGTGACCATTATAACAATCCAACTGGTTTTTCACATTGAGTAAGTCCTGTGCTAAAGTGGTAAGTTCAGTATTATACGAAATTTTTAAAGTTTGAATTGCCTCTATTATAGACGTTTGATTGTTTAAAAGATTTTGGTAATTGTCTAACTTATCAGCAGCTACATTTGAAATTAAATTCATTGTTAAATATTATTAGGGTTCTTGTTTTACGAAAAAAGTAAAATGTAGGTTACAACATTTTTGAATAAGTTAAAAGGGTGAGCAAGCGCCAAACTTATTAGCTCGACGACGCTTTCCAAGCGAGCGAAAATGTCAAGGATCATTTTGTGGTCAGCTTCAGGTACTCTTACAAACCAGCCAATTTGAAATAGTATATAAAATAAAGAGTGCTGCTTATTACATGGATCTTGCCGTCCCAACTATTATCACACAAGAATTATCACGTTATGTTATCGAGTGCTTAAAGCGCATCTACGGGACGGGATATTCGTACCAAAACCCACCCCCTCTGACGTTGGGCAAATGTATTTGATGGAGGATAATGAACGCCGCGAAAATATGCCTGAAATATTGTTTTTTTCAGCTGCTGATAATACAAATCTTGCACACATAGTTATGGTCAAAAGAGGGTGTTTTGAAATATTGCTTTCTGAACATTCGTTACATGCCTTGCATTTAGTTGCTTGTTAAAATACAAGCTTCGGGCACATGTTTTTTACTTATTTTGGTGCAAGAAATATAAGGTTTCTAGGCCTTGATCAGGTAAAGTCTTTATGGCCCTATCCAGTCATTAAGTCGCCTGTAATCTGACGGATGTTAATTATTTCATACAAAACGAATGTAAGCGTCGGCGGTCGTTAACTCCACATGAACAACATCTCGTCGTCCTGAGCTATTTATAATGACAATGCCAATAGTTAGGCTTCCCAATAGTTCTAATAATCGTGCCCTTGTTTGTTTGTCACTAAACCTTCCTTTATATCTTACCTTGACACATAGTTTCGGTTGGGGGGGCAAATGATTACAGGCAGGCCCTTATGTTAGATATATTCGTCTGCGAAAAGTTATCGCCCAGCTGTCCTAACTATGGGCTGATGGTTGCCTTAGGGATTTAATCGTTTGATAAAATTGCTCGGTTTATTGCTCTGCATTAGCGAACTTTCTGAAATGTTATTAATTGGGTAAACCTCGGATAGAACTGAAATCCGGCGAAGATAAAAATTCGTTTTGACCATCGGCTTATATCTTCCGGTGTCGGCATTACATAAAAGGTGGCAACACGCTCAACGATGTTAAAGTTTTTACTAAACAGGTTTATCATAACATTGTCACGGGGGAGGCGGGTGTAGGATACCTGCCCAATTCTTATGCCCGCATTTTGATGCTCCAACGTAAAATTTCAGATCGTGTCTTGGCGTTGCTTTAATTAATGTTTTAGCGGTCAATACCATCTTTAGCGGCAAAGTGAAGTCAAATTTATCAAGGTCTCTTAAATGTATTAAAATTTCATGCGTGCAAATTAAGCAGTAAAATAATAAAATGGCATAGACGACATGAAAAGCTGCGAGTATGTATATTTGAACATGGAAACAGACTAGCCAAGCTTTCACTTTAAAATGAATACGCAGCTAAAAAATTATCTGCGAAGTTGTCATGTAGCTCGATGCGGACGATATCCTTCGATTAAAGATGAATGGCATTGACAGCATATAATGATGAAAGGATCTAAATACAAGCTTTTGGCCTAAAGTTGCCCTGGGCCGTTATAAGAGATAGGTTTTCAAATTGAAATTGAGTACAAATAAATTAATATGCCTGAGATACCCGACCTGAATGTCTTCCGAAAAAATTTAGCAAAAGAGCTGATTGGCAAATCTTTGTCAAACTTACATATCCTTATAGACCGACGCCTGAAACATACCGAGGCTGAGCTTAAGCAGGCACTTGAGGGGCAAACATTAACCGCGATTGAAAGGATTGGGAAGGAGTTGCATTTTGTATTTAATAACGGGCATACCTTAAGTGTTCACCTGATGCTGCATGGTACAATGTATTGGTACACTAATGAAAATGACAACCGGTTTACCATTGCGGAACTGCGGTTTATAGACGGTACAGGACTAGCCATAACCGATTGGCAAAAAGCCGTTATTCTACAGCTTGATCCGAAACTGACTAAGGTTCCCGACGCGATGGATTTGCCAGCCGGTTATCTTAACAAGGCTTTGATGAAATTTTCCCGTTCCGTTAAAACAGTATTGACAGATGGAAAGACGGTTGGAGGTATAGGAAATGCATATGCTGATGAAATCCTTTATGAAGCAAAGATTTCACCGTTTTCAGTAGCTAACAAAATTCCTCCAGACAAGGTTAAGATACTAGCTAAGGCCATTGAGACAGTTCTCGTCAATGCCGAAGAACATATTCTCAAAAATTTTCCAGATACGATTACCGAAAAAGTACGGGATTTTCTCCAGGTGCATAGACCAAAACAAAATTTAACACTCGCCGGCGAAGGAATACTTAAAGCTCAGATTGATAAGCGCAAAACCTACTATACCGAGGGACAGGAGTTGTTTAAATAAATTATAGTTATGGCGTTTTTTTATCTTATTAACAACCAATAAAAAAATATCATCATCGACTTTTATATCCGATGTAATCTTTTACTTTTCGTTGATTTCTATTTCCATTAAGTAGGCGCCATTCTTCTCCACGACAAATGCCCTTCCGCGTCTGTTATTCGGTAGTCGTGCTCAACCCGATAGTGGTTAAAGCTCCATTGGCTTACTTCTTTCTTTAAGAAGCGTTTCTCCGACTGTTGTTATGTGTAACGTGCAGGTTGATCAAGGGCTTTGATCAGGTCCTCCGATATCAAAAGATCGGCACCTAATTGGTTACATCAGCCTTGTATCCTGGATGAGGTATTAAGGACGTCGCCTGTAAAAATGATTTACTTTTTAAGCGATCCGATCTCCCCAGCAGTGACTATGCCATAATGCAACCCGGCTTTGAACCCAGGTAGTAAGCCAAACGCGCTAATCTACTTATCCCCTTGCATCTCAAGTATGCGTTTCATTGCGAAAAGCACTCAACAATATTGTTTCTTTTCAATCCTTCTTTTAGCTTCCAGGTTAGGACCATTTCATCACCAGCATATTGGTAAATTGCACCGTTATGGTCAATAACAGCATCTGACAGGTCTAAGAAGTATTCTTTTAACATTTCAAAAGTACTTGACATGCCCTAAATTTTCGACAAAAATAGTCGAAGACTTCATGTCCACAAACATAAATATTCGTTCTTCTTCAACAGGATGATGATACTTTCCCAGAAAAAAGTTATTAACGTACTAATGCCAATGCTTTCTCTAAATTCAGCATAAAATTGCGTGATCACCACGATTGACGAGATGTACAGCAAAATGCCAATTAAAGTGTACTTGGTAAAAAAAGTCCAGACCGGGGATGTTAACTGATAAAAAATTGCTCATCATGCGTAAATACAGTATTGTTAAATGAAAACAAGATCAGAAAAACTGTTAGGATTATTAGATAAGCAATTGAACTTGAATATGATTTTGCTGGTAAAGCTATTTTAAATAAATCTCTTACTGAAATAGCTGATTCCCAAATACCAGTCAAAATCCCCATTATCATTGCTGCTACTGGAATTACTAGAACGTTTCTTACAAAATCATATTTAACTTCGATAAAAAGATAACGGTCAAGATTTCCCAGGATACTTTTCACCAATCTCGTATAGATCAGGCCGAAGATAAATTATAGCACGCCGAAAGGAATGATACGTGTGATATCTCTTATGATTTTCGGTGATAGCATGGATTTGATGTGAATGAATCTTCTGTCAAAATAACATAATTTCTACACACCATTTTGATATTTTTCAATTGCTTAATCATGTGAAAAGTTTTTTATGACCTGTTGTGCGGGCATAATTCAAGATATTATGCGAGTTTTTAATAGGATTATTATATTTGAATTTATGCTGATCCTATGGAAGAAAATAAAAAACACCGGCAGCCAGGTAAAATCAGCCTCGGCCCTAAAAAGATAAGGACCTACTTCATTAACCATTTGGATAAGATCTATTCGGCAAAATTGCACCTTGTAAATCATCTCCCGCAAATTTCTGACGAAGCTCATTTTTCCGACCTCCGGCATGCTATACTCGAGACACTGGAAGATGTCGAGAAGCAAATAGCCAGGATGGAGATCATTTACAATATCCTTGACGCAGAAATATCCAAAGGCAGTCACAGTGGCCTGACAGGGCTTGTAGACGATGCGTTCGAGGATATTAAATTACATAGTAGTGAGCCGGAACTTCGTGATCTGTCGATCGCGTTCTACATGCAAAATATTGAAAGTATGGAAATGGCTTCTTTCCAGGTTTTGCAAATGGCTGCGGTCAAATTAAACAGTAAGCAGATCAAACAGCTGATCAAAGAAAATTACGATGAAGCCAAAGCTGACCGTACATTATTGCTACTGATCACGGCGAAGTATATTACAGCGAAGGAGTGATATGTGATAGCCATAATTGTCAGCTGGCGGGAAGAGTGAATTTAAAAGTGCTTCCTTTTCCTGTTTCGCTTTCTACCCAGATCTGACCATCATGCCTTTGAATTATCTCGGAGCATAGATATAAGCCTATACCGAATCCGGTCACTTTTTCCGTTTCCTTACTTTCTACCCGATAATGAGGTTGAAAAACTTTGTCGATAGCATCTGCCGTGATACCCATGCCCTCATCCTGAACTCCTATGACCACTCTATTTTCTTCCTTACCGCAGGTGACGTAAATGGCTGAACCTTTATCTGAGTATTTCGCCGCGTTACTCAGCAGGTTGACCAGCACCTGTTCGATCTTCTCCCTGTCAGCATTTATCTTAATATTTTCACACGGTGCTACCGTAATATGATGCGAGGATGTGATGAAGAGTGTTTCTTCCACTACCTCCCTGAGCAGTTCATCCAAACTGAAAATTTGTTTATTAATGTGGATCTTCCCGACTTCTGCGCTTGACAGGTTGAGCAGGCTATTGATCATGTTCAGCATTTTCCTTACCTGTTTGTCCACCTTGGTCAATGCGCCTACTGCGAAGCTGTCTTTTTGCTTTTTAGCCCAAGTTCCGAGCATTTGAACATAAGCTTTTAATGCGGTAAGCGGCGTTTTTAATTCATGGCTAACCATTCCGATGAATTTGCTTCTTTTTAACTCATTTTTTTTCTGTTCGGTAATATCCATCACTAATCCCGAAAAGTAAGTTGTGGTTTCGTCAAAACTGGTGAAGCCGCCGGTAATGCTCAGCCATCTGTTTTGATGGTCATGATAACCGGTTATGGGATATTCTACATATAAACTGCTTTGTACCTTAAATGCACTTTCGATCGCCGAGATCGTATTCTGCCTGTACTTTTCTAATATCTGTTGCATGGCCGCCTCGACAGACATTTCTTCGTCCGCCCTGAATCCGAAAAGTTCTTTGGTACGGTTGGATGGCATGAATTCACGCGTCGCCGCATTAATAAGCCATATACCGACATTCGCCGATTCGATCGCGATCTGGGCGGCATCCAGTTGCGGAATTTTTCCTGACTGGTCACCAGCGGGAATCTCTTTTGGAAAATTCTCAGAATTGTTACTGTTATTCAAAGCGAGGACGCGCGTTATGTGTTTTGCAAAAATACTACATTTTTGAGCAGATGAAGTTTTATCTTTTTCTAACGGCCACCACACTCTAATTTCTGATAAGACATTTTTCAAACCGCAGAACGAATTATCTGTTATAAAATTCCAGAGCGCTGCTATTATGAATAACGAGAATATAAATCACAAAGAACGGTTGGATGAATGCGAAGAGCGCTTCAACAGGATTTTTGACCTGAGCAGTGCGCCCAGCAAGATCATCGATCCCGAGCTGACGATCTTGAGGGTAAACCAGGGTATAATTGACCTTTTAGGTTATTCAAAAGAAGAAATAGTCGGCACTAAAATCCTGGACTATGCCTGTAGTGAATACATTCAGCATTGGCATGATCTTCAAGAAGCGCTGTGGTCTCGCAAATTGCCTTTATTTAAGCTCGAAGCTTGCCTGCACCGAAAAGATAACTCTATTGCCTGGGTTGATGTAACGACCATTTTATTTGAAGACCAGGGTAAAACGTTTGGGTTTACCGTTTTTGATGATATTACTTATCGCAAAGAGTTTGAAAAGAGTGAAAAGGAACTAAAAAATGCCTTAGCTAGGTCTGAAAAATCTCAGGGTGACCTGAGGCAAAGCGAACAACATGTCGCTCGGATATTGGAAACCATGGCTGAAGGGGTAATTACCATTGATCTTGAGGGTAAAATAACTTACGCCAATAAAATGGCCTACAAGATATTCGGACTTAAGGATGGAGAACTATTAGAGCGGAGCTTTTATGATACGCAGTGGCATAACCTAAAAGTAGATGGAACGTCACTATCCAAGGCCGAACACCCCATTTCGGTCATGATGCATACCGGAGCCCAAATATTTGACCAAGAATACGCTATTCAGCCACCGATGGGCGATAAATTATACATATCCATCAATGCTGCCCCTATCAGAGGCGACGATGGCTTGCTGTTAGGCGGTATAGGTACATTTATGGATGTGACGAACAGGAGAATGGTAACGCAGCAGAAGGACGACTTTATAAGCGTTGCCAGCCACGAATTGAAAACCCCGTTAACGACATTAAAAGCTACGCTGCAGATCTTGACCAAGATGCACGAAGATGTGACTGATACTAAGCGGGCTTTACAGTCCTCCATGTTCGAACAGGCTAACCGTAGCCTGAATAAGGTAAATACTTTAGTAGCAGACCTATTAAACGCCAGCAGGATGAATGATGGCCATTTGATCCTGGATAAGAAGTCTTTTAACATTACTGATCTGATCAACGATTGCTGTGAACATATTAAGATCGGAGGCTACGAGATAATTGTGGACGGCGATAAGGGTCTGATGGTGACCGGCGACCCCGACAAAATAGATCAGGTATTGGTAAATTTCGTTAATAACGCAGTTAAATATGCTCCCCAGTCTAAAATCATCCATATCCGGGTTGAAAAATCAGCTGAGAAAGTCAGGGTGTCGGTAATTGATTTCGGACCTGGCATACCGTTAAATAAGCGGGAACAACTGTTTGACCGCTATTTCCGTGTTGACTCCAGCGGTTTGCAGTACTCGGGATTGGGTCTGGGACTTTACATCAATGCGGAAATTATTAAACGTCATGACGGAGAGATCGGGGTGGAAAGTGATATAGGTAAAGGCAGCGCTTTTTGGTTTACACTGCCTTTAACCTGATGCAAATTACTTCTTATGATCTAGCGGTACTTACCATTTTCTACGATTTTATTAATTAAAAACGTTCGCAGTGGTTGGATGTTTGGAGTTTTACCAATGGGACAAACGCTCACCGTACAAGCAGCTATAGCGCAGGGAAAACAGCAATACCCAAGACCGGAATGTCCAGTACCATCCCCCCCCCAATACCCCATATTGCTTCACCTATACCAGCACCATCATAGTAAACAACGGACTTAATTTGGGATTACTCAAAGCTGTGTCTATCTTGCGTTTACGGAGCTATTACCATGAGCCTCGCTCGGTATTTTGATATAAGGGCATTCGACAATTAGAGGGTAGTGCGACTGCAACATTCATAGGTGTTATGCCTATCAGTGCTTCAGTCTTCTCCTATGCGTTATTAGGCGAAAGGTTCAGGAAGGCGCACGATATAGAAACCATTTCTTCACACAAATAGTTTTTCATCAATAAGCAGTATTTCAACCTACTTATAATGCATCACCAGCTTACTCGCGGATATGATACATAATTATTTGTTCAGGCTTAGCGCAAAGTTGTTATCAAGTGTAAAGCACGATTGTTTAGCATTTAGACACTGAAACAAATTAGTTCGTGCTCAAAAAATTGATAACTACTTATTATTGTTAGCACTTGCTAAATAAATATTTCTGACTATTGTAAAATTATATGGAACCAGATTAACAACTTGACATTTACAATTAAACCAATCGACAATTAATTGTTTATGTGCATTCAATAGGATAGTATGGGGCATAAATCGAAAGGACCCTGAAATTATTTAAAATGTATTACCCTTTGGACATTTTAATTTAACTCGCTGTCATGTCACCTCAAAAGAACCACTTCAAATTTCGAAACCGCGTAGATTTTACCGCTCATCGGTATGATATCGGCAGGCCCTTGTTTAGTAACAGGAAGCTGGAAAACAATTTCTTTTTGCTGAAGATCTATGAGATAGATGAAAGTGAGTATGATTTGTTCTATAATTACCAGTTAGGCTTTTATTTAAAAGCTAATACCTGTAAGGAGGAAGCGTTTTTCAATCACGTTTGCGATATCGTAATCAGTCGCATCCAGCACTTTAAAAGACAAGATCCTTTCTCATCGAAATATGCCTCCGGCCTGGAACAAACCCGCAAACTCGAAGGATTTTTAGAATTCCTGAAAACCATCGATCGCTGGCATAAAGTTGAACCTTTGGAATCGGTCATCGCCGAAAAAGATAAACTGATCGACCAGTTAAAAGAACGGGTTGCAGAACTGGAGTTATCGCTAAAACAGGCTAAAGAATTTGATGCCAATGAAAAGATAGTGATCACGAGCGGTTATATCGCGGCCTTCATGGATCTGATAGAACAGGTGCAGAGATTAAGCCTGGGCGATAAGAAACTGGCGACCTCGCAGGGGCAAAGCCCATGGTATAAAATGATCGCCAAATACTTTATGCATGGTGATAAACCTATCTCCATTGATACAGCGCGTAACTACTTTCCTGCCCGGAAAAGTGATAAGCCATCGAAGTACCTGAATATTGCCGAAGAAGATAAGCTATTTAAGATCGTCCCTAAGTCAAAGAAGTAGAACCCTTTCTCCATTCGTGACCAAACGCCTCCATTGGTCATTCATTTTTATCCTTTCGCATTGACATTTGCTTCCAGATCGTTCAGGCGGCTTTGTATCATGTTGCTTTTGAACGGGTTAAATGTTAGACTAAAACAAGGAGGGAAAGATGAACCTGGAAGTGATCACCAAAGAAGATCTAAAAGAATTTAAGAATGAAATGCTCAGCGAGATTAAGCAGCTGATGCAGCCCGGACAAGGGCAATCCAAACAATGGCTAAAAAGCGTCGAAGTGAGAAAGTTATTGAAAATCTCACCAGGGACGTTGCAAAACCTGCGCATCAATGGCACACTACGCTTTACGCGTATTGGCAGCATTATGT
>Ga0247815_10000053_pt1 | contig 85511 bp, 70 predicted proteins | sample UWRJL194509B1_FD_181014 | JGI IMG/M metagenome (GOLD analysis project Ga0247815, IMG submission 181014) | Plant litter microbial communities from Arlington Agricultural Research Station in Wisconsin, United States - UWRJ-L194-509B-1 | ecosystem: Environmental > Terrestrial > Plant litter >... | reverse complement strand
CCCAGGGGCTGCCGTTTTGGAAAACAAGGACAATTAAAAAAGGTGATTTCTTCAATATGCAGATGATGGTCTGTAATGACCTTGGCTTGGTAGTAAAAGGAATTTTTCGCATTTATTACCATGACCCTAAGTCGGACTCTGATAAAAACCTGTTTTTCTTTTCGGAAAGTCAGTTTGTTGTTTCTTTTCGAAGCTTCATTTCCCAAAACCCCTGCTGGTATTACATAGAGGCATTGGAAGATGCAGAAGTAATTTTTATCTCTTACAATGACCTCAATAACTTGTATGAAAAAAACGCGAATTGGGCAAAATTCGGCAGACTTCTGGCAGAACTGTTTTTTGCTTACGCGCAAACCCGTACAGAGGAATTCGTTTTCTTCAGTCACGAACAGCGATACCTGAGGTTACTGGAGGAACACCCAAATATCATTGAGCGTATTCCCGCCTATCATATCTCGTCATTTTTAGGCATCACGAATCCTTCATTAAGCAGGATCAGAAAACGTGTTAAAACTAATGAAACAGCAGTTTTTGCATAACCTGAGAACTAAAATTCAGCTTACCGTTTAATCATAAGCCCCTATCGCTGTGTTTCTGGCTTCTGAAGATTCAGGCTGGTTAAAAGGTGAAACCATTATCGCCAGTGTCGGGTTGCGTTAATTGATTATAAGAAAATGTTGGTATCAAGATAGATAAGGGCCAGGAACATATATTGAGACTTGGAATTGAAGATTGTTGGATGGGCGGCCGTGAAAGTTTTGAACCAACCGCAAATCTTAATAGATCAGTAGACATTTGTCTACTTGCTTTTCCGATAAACATCATCTTCCCGAAGCCTTCCCGTTGCCGAGAATTGTAGGATAGTTTAAACGATTCTACAACCGGCGATGAAATTTAAAAATCTACTACTTGTAAGTCTGTTTGCTGCTGAATCCCGCCATACCCTAGGTACCCGGTTATGGGCGAATGGAAATGAACTGCTTTACAATTTTCAGATCGGTTATCAGCTTGGCAAGTTTGGCGCAGCTGATATTCGCGCCTGGGCAGGTTCCATGGATGTCGGTTATCGTTTCGCTAACCTGAACGGAGCACCGACAATAAAGCTCCGAAGCGACTTTATTTCAGGCGACGACGGTATTTACCGCCCTGATGGTAGTCTAAGTCTGGGTTCGTCAGATTCCGACAGCCGTTATATTGGTACAGCTTAGGTTTCTACGGTATCCTGGCAGATCAGCAAGTTTCTAAGCTACAATGCCGGCCTGCAATATTTTAAAACCGGTGATTTTATCAACGATGTGATACCGCAGCACATGGATGGGTTTTTTATCAGTTCGCTTTTAGCGTTTAAATTTTGAGTGCACACCTCATCGTTTATCATGCCAGGATCACAAATCTGACGGTAGCACAGCCGCAAGCAACAATAATAACTTAATCTTACATTTGTCAAGTCAGCGAATACCGCTGACTTGACAAATTTAGAAGACCATGGATATAGAAGACTTGATCAGGCAGGTAGAGTTTATTAAAGAAATAGACAAACTAAAATTTATCCAGCGAAAAACTAAACTCATTGGCAGCAACCGGCATGAAAATGACGCGGAGCACAGCTGGCACCTCGCCATGATGACCCTTGTATTGGCTCAACATGCTGACAAACCTGTCAACATTCTTAGGGTTCTTAAAATGGTGCTTATCCACGACCTCGTGGAAATAGATGCCGGGGACACTTTTATTTACGACACCGAAAAAAACCATACCAATACAGATCAGGAGCGACTGGCAGCGAAGCGGATATTCGGCATACTTCCAGACCATCAGGCTGAAGAATTTATGGCCATCTGGGAAGAATTTGAATTGGGGACTTCCGATGATGCGAAATTTGCCAGGGCAATGGACCGGTTTGAACCCCTTTTACAAAACACCTCTAACGATGGCGGAACCTGGGCCGAGTTTAATGTACCTTATGAAAAAGTATACCAAAAGAAAAAGGTCATCAAAGAGGGTTCCGCTTCGATCTGGAACTATGCAGAGCATCTGATTAATGAAAGTGTAGAAAAGGGAATCCTTAAAAAATAGCACCTGCCCGTTCGGCGCCCAACTGCTGCTGAAAAAAGACTATGGACTTAATTGCATTTCTATTTGAGAGGCACTTGAGCCGAAATTGAATACATAATGCTCATATGCATACCACAATACTTCAGTGCTGGAACTGTGTAGATTATACTATTAACGAGAAGCAAATTCAATATACTTTCTTGTTGTGATTTAATACTAATTAGATCGATTATTTCCGGGATAATCTCTTTCCCCTGGAACAAAAGATACCTATCTCTAGGTATATACAATGCTTTGGATAGTTTGCATTTTTACATGTATTAAACTAAAACGATATATGAAGAAAATCTTACTCTCATTGATTATGGTATTTATGGGCAGCACGTTGTATGGTCAGTATGGGGATTCAGAACAAAAAAGTCTGTCTCTTCATCTTGGTACCCAGGGCGTGGGTCTGGAATTTAAATATCACCTTATCCAAAAGCTTTCCGCACGTGCGGGCTTCAGCATCTTGCCGATAAAAACGGACAAAGTGGTCCAGTCTTTTAGCAGCGATACAGACGACCAGTTGAAGGCTTCATTTACCAATGTGCGTATTTTGCTGGATTATCCAATCATAGGAAAAGGCGTACGATTGGTTGCCGGCGGGGCTTACTTTTTTAAAGCTGACGGCACAATAGAAAGTAATGCCCAGGAAGGATTTAACCTCGGCGACCGCCACTTTACAGCGGAAGAGGTAGGCATGATGAAGATAAAGGCAGATTGGAAGGGCCTTAGGCCTTACGCCGGACTGGCCTTTTTTCGCGGCTTCCCGAGGAACAGGTTCAATGTTACCCTGGACCTGGGCCTTTACCATCTGGGCTCTCCAAAGGTAACTACCAGCTCAACAGGCATGCTCTATCTTGACGATACCAACAGACAGCTGCTGGAGGATAATTTAAGCACCTATAAATGGTTGCCGCTAGGGCAGCTTGCAATCAACTATAAGTTTTAGACCGAAATTTAACTATAAAAGGGATGACAAATCTTTACAAAAAAAAGAGCAGATGGATAGTATTGGCTATCCTTACATTTGGATTAATCATAGGTCAGTGGGCCTGCAGGAAACCTACAGAAGGGGTTCAGGCAACGATGAACATATCTGCCGCTACGGGAACAACAAAATACCATATACTTGTACAAGTGAGGGATGCAGCAACATTAACGCAAACTCCGGCTGGCGCTGCAGTAGCGGTAACCGGCCAGGATGCAGCATATGTAATTAACAGCTCTGGATCAAAGAGCCTGGCCATGCAGAACGGCCTGATTGAAATTGCCATAGACCCAAACCGCAATCCGGAATCTAATTTGCCTGTATCGTTTGATTTGGCAATCAGCGCAGCAGGTTATTTACCGCAAGTACGTCAGATCCAGGTGGCCCCTTCACAATTTAACCAAAAGGTTTTTGTAGACCTGGTTAATATAAAAAACCCACCGGCAGGAATGCGCGTGACAGAGGCCAATATTTCGCTGACCAATGGTGCGGTAACTGCCTTAACCAAAATCAATTTGGAAAAGGGTACTGTGGCTACTTTGGCTACCAGTGCCGTTAATGGCCCTTTAAGCATAGCGAGATTGAAGGCAAATGCGGCGGCTGATGATCCTAAGCCGGAAGCCGTTGCTGTTCCTTTTACTGTTCAGGATGGCTTTGTTACCCTGGTGTTTCCTAAAGGCGCTACTTTTTATTATAAGGTACTAGACACCGGTACGGTAAAACATATTGAGTCGGTAGCAAAGTACGATACCGTTTGGCATAAAATTGCAACCAGTAACGTCAACGGAAAAGTTGAAGATATTCCTGTACCCAGGTTTGTAGGCTACTACGATAAAGAGGTTGCCGGACCGCGGTACAAAAAAGTTGCTTACACTGGAGCAGTAAAAATTATATGCAAGTTTTTAAATTATAACAGCTCTGAAAACTTGAAGGTATTTCCTGTCAATGCGGACGGAGTTGATTACGGTAAAACTATCAGCCTTTTAAAAAACAAATCTGGCAGGGAAAACAGACTTCTTTTTGATGGGATAACTACTCAAACCGGATATCCGGAGACTGTTAATTATACCAGTGAAATAAAGTTTTTAGGAACTGATGCAAAGAATGTTCCTTTTAGCATTAGTCCCGATAGTGTGTTTAAGTGGTTTGTTAGTTATAAGCTGGATGGGAACAAAATAAATCCTTTAACAACCAAAAAGATTGCAGCAGGAGATTCTGTGGAAACCGGTATTGACATTGAACATAACCGGACTTACCGAACTGTAGTTAAAGCAGTACCGGTAGGTACTGAAGTTCACCTGCGTACAGAATCCCAGTCGGCCAATGCAGGATTTTATTATGAAGCGCCCTATACACAGGTTTATGACCTGACATTTAGTGGCAATGTACCAAAGGAAATCACCGAGATTCCTGATAAGGAAAATATCGCTTTTACATCCGATGTTGAGATGGGTGAATATAACCTCTCCCTTCCCTATTACATCGGGATGCCTGCTACAGCAATGCACTTTACGGGTAACATTGTTTCCAGATCGCCAATTACATCACCAAGAATGTATTTTGATGTCTCCTACTGGTGGAAATCTCTGGTAAGTAAAAATCAGACCACAGGTTTTACAGCTCAGGTAGATTTCTTTGCTGGCGCCAACATCAGGCTTGAACCCCGGGTAGACTTTGAGATGTGTATCAAATGTACAGAGAAGAGCCTTCTTGTTACGCCAAATCAGTGGGCCTATGTGATTTTTGCAGGTGATGATTCCCCTTATCGGCGTACCCAGCGAAATATCCATTTGGTGAATGGCAAATGGTCTACCATGGGCTTACCTTTAGGCAGCAAGTATACAGCCACGGGAACTTTTCTGGGTAAGAATCCCAGGTACAATTTATTGATAAACACGCAGCTGGTGCGGGATACTGCCTATATTGACTGCGGGTCGATACGTTTGTAGGAAGCCATTATTTCGAGGTGATGGCTTATCGCGTCACCTTGAAATAATACCAAAATTTAAATGCTTTCATATCATGTGGTTTGTTTGGTTGCTACCATTAAATTTAATTAATGGTTATCAATTATCCACCTATCTAAAAGAAAATAAATTAGTTCTGCTTTTGCACCACAATAAGATTATTCAGCTCAAGGCCCTGGTAATCAATTCAGCCCCTTTTGTGCTGTAAGTCAACTTCAAAGCCCAATCTTTTCCCGGTCCGCTCATTTTAGCCCAGGTTTTTTGCAATATACCTACCATCTTATCGTCCGGCTGTTTCGAGATCAGGTCGTCAAATTGGAATTGCAGAAAAACCAGGCATAGGGCATTTTCCATAGTTTGCACGTCAGGCTCTGTCCGGAGGCGTCTTTTAAGTACAATTTCCTGCATGCTGGCAATTATCGATTCGTCGTATCCAATTGATCTCAGAAGTGACGAAGCTGTCTCAGCATGGAATTTCGAAAGATCGCTACGCCACTTCAGATAACCTATTCTGCCATCCGGATAGGATGAGCGTTGTATTTCCCATCGGCCGATATGCTGACAACGTGAAGCAAGCAGTAGAGCTTCACTTGCTTTGGGGTCAAGCTTTACCACCCATTCATGGAGCTTCAGGGCATAGAAATATTCAACGGGGTACGTAACCCCATCGTTCACCAACGTCTCGGGCGAATTGCGGTTATAGTTATCAAATAAGCTGAAAGCCTGGTCAAGTTTACTGATGTTTAGTCGAAATAGAAGCAAATTAGAATTTTTCTCATCAACATTATCGGTATTCATAAATTTCAATTCAGTAAGCAAATGAATTGAAGCTTGATTGTCCTTATGGGTATAAGCCTCAATTGTTTTCACTCCACGTGCTTGAACTGAATAGTCAATTATTCGCTTTGCTGCCTCTCTCATAATTCCTTTTCCCTGATATTCAGTTAAAAGTTCATATCCGATTTCGCATCTCGCTTTCTCTTCTGAAATATCACAAAGACAAATTATCCCTATAAGTTTGTCATTACCTTTTTGCTCAATCGCCCAGTAAGAAAGGCTATCATTTTTAATCTTGCGAATAAATTCCAATGCATCTTCCAGCGTCTTACTTGGCTGGCGGTCAAGATATTTATTCAGCAAAGCGTCAGAACGAAGAAGAAATATTTCCTTTACATCACTGTCTGATAATTGTCTTAGAATCAACCTCTCAGTGGTTAATACAGGGAAGGTTTTCAAAATACTATGTTCCATTGTGGTAAGATAATACTATAACGAAGGTGATTTTGATTTATCTTCTCCATTCTTTAAACGCAATATACAAAAAGCCAGGTCCAAATATATCTATACTTGCAGCGTTGTTAAACAATAACTTTAAGAGAAAAAAGAAGGGACAAGCTATAATTTTAATAGATTGTCCCTTCTTTGTACACCCAGTGGCAAAAATAAAGAAACACTTTTGCAACGATTGTAGTCGACTGTTATATTGAGTCTTTATTCATATTGCATGCTTGCAATGTCCAGTGAGACCAAAAGTATATCCTTCATTGCAGTATTATCAGCATCATTGAGTGGATAAATACGATGGGTTGTAGGTGCTTTAATACCATTAAATTCTTTGTAATCACTATAATAGTGTACTGCAGAATTATTTCCCAATACCTCCGGCCAGTAATCGTGACGTTTAAGCAACCCATCTTCAGAAAAGTAAAAGACCTGGCGTGTACTGTGGGTTGGAAGGTAGTCTGGAAAAATGACCTGCAACCTGCGCCAGGTCTCGCCGTTTTCCTCCCATGGATCCATTTCTAAGAAATGAAAACCTGGCTTAGTAAACATAAATGGCGTGTTCATATAGTTCCAGGTAGCGTATCCTACAAAGTATACTAACTGTAGCCTGCTCCATGGAGTTAGTAACTCATGGCCAGTAAAAGAATCCCGGGCATTTTCCATTTCTTCCACCACTTCTCCGGAATTTTTAACAATAGCAACATCGGTACCGTTGAATGCAGCTTTCTGATCCGGCGCAAAAATAGGCGACCAGGTATCAGACGGTGCATGTAAATTGGCCTTGAATTTAATATCATTCAGTGAATCAGGATAGCCTTTTCTTGGCCATGTTATTCCTTGAATTGAAACCTGAATCGTAACTGTATTTAACAGGTCCCAGCGTTTGCGTCCACCGTGAGCATTTAGCACAAGGTCAACCAGTTCTTTGGCATCTTTCATTGTTCTTTTTTAAATTAATAATACTGCCAAAATTATGACGACAAGGAATGTTGGTGTTGTACAGATGGAGGATATCATGGTATTTATAAAGAACAATGCTTATTTGCCTGGTATCCTTATTTAATTTTCATTCTGTAAACTGAATAGGGCAATGCAGTTTTATTCTCGCCGCCATTGAACCAGGGCATGTATTGGATTTGAGAACTGGAGATATACAAATAACCGTTCGCAATGCTATAGCTGTCCGGCCAGATTAACTTTTGTTCATCCTCTACGATTATTTCCTGCTTTAGATCCGGGCTTATTTTTACAATCCGGCTATTTTCCAGGTCTCCCAAATAAAGATTTCCATCCTGGTCGAACTCCATCCCATCGGTGGTTACAAAACGGCCAAGCTCTTGAACTTTATCAGCTACCTGTTGTTCGGTTGATTTAAAATCCATCAACACTCCCGTAGAAATTCGGTACAACCTATTATCCGTTAGAGGCTTATAGTACAAGTAGGCTGCATCGGGACTGAGCGCAATACCGTCAGAGTTTATTTTTGCTGTAGTTCCATCTGCCTTTAGCAAGCTATTTCCCTTAATGGAGAATTTATAAGAATTATTTGATAAGGTAGAAGGATGTCCGTTGAGAACAAAGCGTGAATCACCTGTAAGGATGTTCAGTACTACTATTCCACCGTTGCTGGAACTCGTTAGGTAGGCATAACCATTTTTATTGTCGATCCTGATATCATTGATATAACTTTGTTTACCGGCAACGGAAGCAGGAAAGCGATAAATGCGCTCAACCTTATTATTTTTAAGGTTGATTTTTATTACCTTATTACTCTCCTGGTAAACCTCACTCAATCCAATTCCCGCAGGGTCAACTATCCAGAGGTAATTTTTATCGTCGGCAACTACTGCCTGAACGCACACAAACTTATTTTTTCCATCCTCAACTTTTTTAAAGCTGTTCCAACTGGCGTCCGGATATGGCTTAGCCTTGCCATCTTTTCCTACTTCAACAACTGAATATTTGTGTTTATCAAGCCAATAAGGATAATTAACGAACACCCGTCCATCAGCAGTTGCCGCCACTCCGGTAAGCTGATAGGTGGAATCTTCGAATACCTTTTCTAATATGGGTTTTTCTTGTGCATTTGCACTCAGCGAGGCAGAAGCAATGAATGTTGTCAGCAGCAATGTGCCACTGTTTAAATACCTGTTCATAATGATTTTGATTAAATTGATCTTGAATTAAATGGTTACTACAACCTTACCCACTGTTCTTCCACTATCTACAGCGAGATGGGCTTCCGCCATTTGAGCAAATGGAAAGACTTTAGAAACATGTGGTTTGAGTATTCCCCTTGACAAAAGTTCCGCTATGACTTTCATATCCTGCCCGCTGGACTCTACCAGATAGAAGAAGGCATCTACACCGAGTTCAGCTGCCATTTGTTTCTCTTCCGCGGTCAATCCGGTAGGGATACTTACCAATGTTCCGCCTCTTTTCACCAGTGGCAATGATCTCAGGATATTCTCGCCACCAACAGCATCAAAGGCAAAATCTACATGACCAATTATCGTATCTAACTGATTACTATGGTAATCTATAAACTCGTCAACACCCAGTCCGATCACAAAGTCGCGGTTTTTTTCTGACGAAGTACCGATTACGTATGTCCCCAAATGCTTAGCCAGCTGGACAGCGAAGTGCCCTACCCCACCAGAGGCAGCATGGACAAGCACTTTTTGAAAGCTTTTTACCTTTGCTTTTTTTAACACCTGAAAGGCTGTCAACGCAGCCAAAGTAGAGGCTGCAGCCTCTGCAAAGCTAATATTATGTGGTTTTAAGGCTATCTGCGAGGCAGGTGCGGCCACGTATTCTGCATAAGCTTTGCCATGACCTGGAAAATTAATCATTCCAAACACTTCATCACCAATTTTGAAATCACTGACGTCTGAACCAGCTTTTTCAACAATCCCCGCTACATCCCAGCCGATAATCAGCGGATGTTGATCTTTTAATCTTCCATACATGCCCTTTCCTTGTCTGGTCTTGGTATCAACAGGATTAACACTAATTGCTTTTACACGGATCAAGACTTCCTGATCTGCTATTTCCGGAACAGCTATTTCCTGGATCTGCAAATGAGTGGTATCACCCGGCTCATTTAATATAAATGCTTTCATTTTTGAATTCTTTTAAGCAAAGTTATACCAATATTAGATGCATGAGTTGTACATATCAGCGTTAAATTGGTACAATTATGACATAGGATGTTTTTTTTGAAAAACAACTTTTCGTACCATAAATAGGCTTTGTGTACATTTTATTTGCAGTACTCCCAATCTATTTTTGTCTACTATGAGTACATTATTCAATGTGCCAGAGAGAGACAAGGTTTCTCCGGCAAATCAAGCAATCTTTGATGCGGTAAAAAAATCAATGGGATTTGTCCCTAATCTATATGCAAGCTTTGCCCATTCGGAGAATGCGCTTGCATCTTTTATGGCTGTCCAAAGTGGAAAAACCTCGCTAACCGCAAAAGAGAAGGAAGTAATCAACCTCATTGTCAGTCAGGTCAATGAGTGCCCATATTGCCTCAGCGCACATACTGTCATGGCAAAAAAGAACGGCTTTTCAGATGAACAGATCCTGGAGATCCGGAAAGCAGCCGTTCCGTTCGACCAAAAGTTGGATGCCCTGGTAAAACTGGCGAAAAGTATTGCAGAAAATAAGGGACATGCTGATCAGAGTTTGATAGAGAATTTTATTGCTCAGGGATACACTCAGGGCAGCGTGATTGATACGATTATGCTCGTTGGAATAAGAGCGATCACAAACTATGTATACGCGGTGACCCAGCCCCCGATTGATTTCCCCGAAGTTCCTGAATTATAATTATAAACCTTACAGCCAAAGCTATCAGACCGGCCAAGGCTTTCAAACTAAAACGCCATGAAAAAAACTTTTAATTCACTAGTCGTCCTGGGAGCAAAAGCAGGCAGGTTCGGCATACATTTTATCAGATTTGCATGTGCCCTGGTCCTGATATGGATCGGCGGCTTGAAGTTCGTTTATTATGAAGCAGACGGAATTGTACCCTTTGTTGCTGAAAGTCCTTTTCTTTCTTTTTTTTATAAAATGCCTCAGGAATATAAACCACATGGTAATAAGGAAGGTGAATTGGTTCCGGCTAACCGTAAATGGAATACTGAAAACGGCACCTATACCTTCTCTTACGGTCTTGGAATATTGCTGATCACCATTGGCACACTTCTGCTCTTAGGATACCGTATTCCCAATGCTGGTTTTTTTGGAAGCCTGCTCCTCATTATTATGAGTATAGGAACGTTGTCTTTCCTGATCACCACTAAGGAATCATGGGTTCCTAATCTCGGTGACGGAAATTACGGATTTCCGTTGCTTTCGGCGAAAGGAAGGCTTGTGGTAAAAGATATTATTATGCTCGGCGCAGCGATTATATTGCTTTCTGAATCTTCAATGGAAATCCTCAGAAAAAGTAATACCAATATCTAATAATCACTCTCTATAACAGATCACGAAAATTGCAGAAAACGCCGACGGTTTATTCCTCCCGGCGTTTTTTTTACGTTCATCTGTGCCATTTATTCAGAGTTATGTACAAAATTTCGTCGTTAGCAGAACCTAATTTTGACTATAAACAAAAGAAAAATATTATGTCAAAAACAATTTTTATTACAGGCGCTTCTAAGGGATTTGGGGAAATCTGGGTAGAATCATTTTTAAAACGTGGCCATAAGGTAGCCGCTACATCTAGGAATATCAATGCCTTGGGAGATTTAGCCAAAAAATACAGCGAAAACTTCCTGCCACTGCAGTTAGATATTACTAACAGGTCTGAGGTAATTGAAATGATCAATAAAGCCAACAGCCACTTTGGCTCGTTAGATGTTGTAATCAATAACGCCGGCTACGGCTTATTTGGTGCAATTGAAGAATTAGCTGAGCAGGATACTAAAGATGTTATTAATGCGAATATCCTCGGAACGTTATGGGTTACCCAAGCCGCATTACCAATTTTTCGCAAGCAGACAAGTGGGCATATCATCCAGTTATCGAGCGTTTTGGGACTATGGTCGTTGCCAACTCTTGGAGTTTACAGTGCCACAAAATTTGCAGTTGAAGGGTTAAGCGATGCACTTGCGCAGGAAGTTGCCGGATTTGGCATTCATGTAACCCTGGTAGAGCCAAATGGTTACAATACAGAATTTGGTGGGTCTTCGGCCGTTGGCAGTCAGTCGATAGCTGATTATGACCAGGTAAAAGCAAGCATGGGATCTGGAGAAGGCTTACAACCAGATGATTACGGTGACCCAGAAGCGACTGTGGACGCTATCAACCTATTAATTGATAGTAAGAATCCGCCTTTACGCTTTTTCCTGGGAAAAGTGGGTCTGCCAAAAACTACCAGGATCTATGCGGAGCGACTTGCGGAATGGAACTCGTGGAGTGAAGTAGCAAAAGCGGCACAAGGAAAACCTGCTTCAACCATTAACCTTTAAAAGAGAAAGAATTAAGGTCTGATAGAAAGGGTAACAACTGCCCTTCTTATCAGACCTTAATTTATTATATTCATAACTTCTTTCAAATCTGTATTATCATTTTGCCGGCAAATATGCGCCTTTATCAATCCAGAGTTTGAACTGTCTGGCAAATTCAGCATGGCTGATTGGCGGAACACTCTTACCTTCCCCATGGTTCCAGCTACCTGCCACGAGCTGGTCCTCGGAGGCATGTTTAATAAGGTCAGCTTTCGATTTGCCACCATTCAACTTAGGATCAAGCAATTGTTTTGCTAATTGCCTTGGTGATTTACCCTCAAAAACCATTTTCATATTGGCCGGAGGAAGGTGCCAGTTCGGGTTTCCAGGGGGCATATGTAAACCTGGGAGATTGGTGGCCTGGTGGCAGTTGGCGCACTTCATGGTGGTTACTCCTTTACCATCTACGCCTCTTTTTACACCCATCGTATGGAGATGACTATCTGTACCTTGCAAAGGTATATCCCCGGCAGGATGGCAGTTCATGCATGCCGGATTCATTAACACCCTATATACCTGCAGAAATGCCTTTGCAGAAGTCACGCTGTCTATCTTTGGGTTTTGTGAAGCCATCCCTGCAAAGGCATCTGACTTTCCGTACCGGTTTGAAGACAAGGTTTTCATTCCCAACACCGCGGTAGTAAGGAACAGCCCTATAGCTATCTTCTGTAGTTTCATGGCGATACTGCCAATTCTAAGATTACTCATGATTTCAAGATTAAGCTGGTTTAAGTGTTTGGTTCATTAACGGCAGGGTATGAATTCGTTTTCCTGTAGCATGAAAAACTGCATTGGCAAGTGCCGGCGCAAATGGAGGAAGACCGGCTTCACCTACCCCACCCAATGCCTGCCCGGTGTATGGAACTAAATGGATATCCATCACCGGTGTTTCGTTCATTCTTACAACTTTGTAATCGTAAAAATTACTCTGGTTAATCTTTCCCCCGGTAATCGTAAGCTCACCATATTTTGCCATAGTCATTGCAAAAACAATACAGCTTTCCATCTGCGCTTTTATATTTTCCGGGTTAATGTTTAAGCCACAATCAATGGCACAGGTTACCTTGTGGACCACCAGCTGATCAGTTTTCTCCAGACTTATTTCTACAATCTCTGCCACGTGGCTTCTGAATGAGGTATGGACAGCTACCCCATGAAAGTGTCCTTTTGGAAGTGGCTTCCCCCATCCTGCTTTTTCAGCAGCCAGATTTAGTGCAGCAAGGCTTCTCGGTGAATCTGCTAATAAACTCCTGCGGTACGCAACCGGGTCTTTTCCCGCAGCGTGGGCAAGCTGGTCTATCATCGTTTCCATAACAAAAGCAGTGTGTGAATGCCCCACTGCCCTCCACCATAAAATTGACACAGGTGTTTTGGTGGCGTGGGCACCAATAAATACGTTGGGTATGCTGCCGAGATAATGTGAGTCTGAAATACCTTCTATACTGGATTCATCTACACCATCTTTCACGAGGTTGACAAAACCATTTTCCTGATAAATAGACTGACCGGCAACGTTGTGATGCCAGAATTCCGGCATTCCCTCATTATTAAGTGCCACTTTTACTTTATGTGCAAATTGCGGTCGGTAGTGCTGTCCTTTGATATCATCCTCGCGCGCCCAAATCATTTTGATGTATCTGCCACTTACTTTTGCTATTTCCACTGCTTCCGTCACCCAGTCTGACTGTGGTGTTGCTCTCCGGCCAAAACCACCACCGAGAAATGCAGTATGGACTTTTACATTTCCCACCGGTATCCCTAAGACTTTGGCTGCAGCGGCCTGCTCATTCATTGGCATCTGTGTACCTGTCCAGATTTCGCAGCTCGTTTTATCATCACTGATTTTCACAGTTGCGTTAAGTGGTTCCATAGGAGCGTGGGTCAGATAAGGGAAACTATATTCAGACTCCACTATTTTCCAAGCCTTGAAGGTTTGCAATGAACCCGTTCCCTTTTTATGCCCCGTCAATCCATCACGCTGTATAAGATTTTTGTAGGATGCAGCAAGGGCCGAAGTATCGAAACGGTCATTATCATTGCTATTATAGGCAACTTTGACCAGCTTTTTTGCTTTATTGGCGCTGTAATAATTACTTGCAATGACTGCAATACCAGTTGAAATCTGCACAACAGCTACTACTCCTGGGACAGCCATTGCTTCGGTGTCATCATATGACTTGACGGTGCCACCTATTACAGGCGAGTGGACAACAGTTGCGATCAGCAAACCATCACCTTTGATATCCATACCAAACACTGCCGTTCCGTTTACTTTTGCTGAACCATCAAGTCTTTTTGTACTCTGGCCTATAAAACTCCAGTCTTCCGGCGACTTTAAATTAATTTTTTCAGGAGGACTGATTTTGGCTGCTTCGGTCACCAGCTCTCCATAAGATACCCTGTTGTTACCCGAAATCACATACCCTTTAGCTGTTTTGCAAGCAGTGATATCCACTCCCATCTTTTTTGCACCTGCTGCTATTAAAAGTGTCCTGGCGGTGGCTCCGGCGGTGCGGTAGCGGTCAAATTCCGAAAATGTTGTACTTGAACCTCCAGTGATCTGTATACCAAACAGGGTATGTTTATACTCAGGAGATGCCGGGGCATGCTCAACCTTGATATCCTTCCAATCGGCATCAAGTTCATCTGCAATTATCATCGGCAAAGAGGTCCATATACCCTGCCCCATTTCTGAATGCGCAAGAAGCACATGCACTGTATTATCCGCATTTATTTTAAGGAAGGCATTGGGAATAAAATTTTCCGCTGCTTCTGCTGTACTTGCCAGTACTCCTCTCATTTTTGCTGGAACGGCAAAAGAAATCAGCAATCCTCCACCCAGCAGTGCGCCCGACTTTAAAAACGAGCGGCGGCTTATGTTTAGATTATCCATTTGTTACTCCTTCCTTTTGTAGGTTTGCAGCGAGATGGATAGCTTTCCTGATACGCTGATACGTTCCGCATCTGCATAGATTTCCTGACATGGCATCATCAATATCTGAATCAGTAGGGTCCGGAATCTCATTCAGAAGTTTAGCAGCGGACATAATCTGGCCCGATTGACAATAACCACACTGTGGCACATCAAATTCCAGCCAGGCTTTTTGTAAAGGATGGTCATTATTTTCGGAGAGTCCTTCAATAGTAGTGATCTCCTGGCCATCAGCTCTTTCTGCACGGGTAACGCAGGACCTGACAGATTCGCCATTTAAATGGATCGTGCATGCACCACATTGTGCAACTCCGCAACCAAATTTTGTCCCGGTTAATCCTACAATATCCCGGATCACCCACAGAAGCGGCATCTCTGGGTCGACATCCAGCTTATATAGCTTTTTGTTAATAGTTATTTGGATCATAATGATAAAGTTTTGTTAATAATGGAGCATTCAAACCTCATAACTGATAATCAATTGATTACACGCAAGACTTTTCAGTTATTTCTTAATGTTAAAGTTCCGGGATGTCCATAACACATTATTGTATCAATAGATCATTTTGCTGTACAATTCAGGCCAGCCGTTAAATAACAGCCCCATATCTGCCTTCTGATAAGGGAATTGCCGTTCCGGTTTTATTCGCAGGTTATCAAAACGTACAATAAAAGCTTCAATCTGTACAATAAATAAAGTGAGGGTAAAATTAGCTTTGTATTGATATACCTTAAAACACCTAAGGTTGCTGCAGGTTAAACATGAAAATAGTAGATACCAATTTATTAAGAAGTTTTCAGACACTTCAGGACGTTCCCGAAGAACAGCTTTCATGGTTGATCTTGCAGAGTGAACAAGAGTTGATTGAGGATGGAGCTATGCTTTCAACACCAGATATTCCAGTGCCTGGTGTTTATTTTATAATTGAAGGAACCTGTGTAGTTTATACCCTGCAAAATGGTAATCAAAGGGAAATAGGTTTGGTAGTGACTGGGGAAATTACCGGTTATCTGCCTTACTCCCGGGGCAGATATTCATCTGTATATATTTGCGCAACCGGTAGTGTCCAGGTGATGATGCTACCTTATGATAAGGTTAGAGACTTAATTCTCAATAATTTTGAACTTACACAGACCCTGGTACATGTAATGTGCAACCGCATTAAATATGTAACTGCATTACAGTCGCAGAATGAAAAAATGATGGCATTAGGAAAATTGAGTGCGGGTATGACCCATGAGCTCAACAACCCCGCGTCGGCAAATATCAGAGATGCGTCTTTCTTGATTAAAGCACTGCGCAGTATACCGGCAAAAATTAAAGAGCTATTGGCTTTCCAGCTCACAGATAAACAATACAACTCACTTTTTCATTTCCCTGAAGGAAGCCTGCCCACAAAGGAAAAACTGGCTTTAACCCTTCGCGACCGTCGCCAACTGGAGCATGAGATGGCAGACTGGCTTGAAACGTTATCTGTTAAAGATGCAGTAGATATTGCTGAAACATTCATAGACTTTACTATAGCGCCAGAGGAGATTAAGAACCTGGGAAATCAGATTCCCCCGGACAAAATTTCTGAGGTATTTCATTGGTCGGTTTTTACTATGGAACTGACCAGAACAGCTGAAAACATTCAGGAATCTTCCAGACGAATAGCTGACCTGGTCCGATCGGTAAAAACATATACCCATATGGACCGGGGGTATGATAAGCAAATCACAGATATTCATCTGGGGATAAAAAACACATTGGTTATGCTGGACCACAAGATTAAAAAGGGAAATGTGAGAGTTGAAGAAAACTTCGACTACAAACTTCCACAAATAAAAGTTCTGATAGGTGAAATGAACCAGGTTTGGACTAATATTATTGATAATGCACTTGATGCAATGTCTCAAAATCCAACTGGCATACTGATAATAAATACTGTCAAAGACAAAGAATTCGCGAAGATCTCGGTAATCGACAATGGACCGGGGATTCCTGATGCCATATTTCCGATGGTATTCGATCCCTTTTTTACGACCAAGAGAATAGGAGAAGGTACAGGCATTGGACTTGACCTGGTAAAGCGCATTATTGCACAACATCGTGGGAACATTCAAGTCCAGTCCAGACCCGGAAGAACCGAATTTATTGTCTCTCTTCCGATAGACATATAGTGGCAAGCTACAAAATAAATAAAATGGATAAACCGATAATTTTTGCAATTGATGATGATCCCCAGGTGCTAAGATCTATAGCACGTGACCTTAAATCAAAGTATGCACCAGAATATACAATCATTACCACTACTTCCCCAACAGAAGCAATTGAAAGCCTGATTGATCTACGGAATAGCGCGATGGAGATTAGTCTATTCATCTGTGATCAGCGCATGCCCGGAATGGACGGGGTATCCTTTTTGAGTAAGGCCATGCAGATTTACCCAAAGGCAAAGCGTGTATTGCTCACCGCCTATTCAGATACCGACGCCGCCGTGAGGGCTATAAATGATATCCAGCTCGATTATTACCTGCTGAAGCCCTGGGACCCACCGGAGGAACGCCTGTTCCCGACTATTGACGATCTGCTGGACGATTGGCTCAGCGAATACAGACCTGACTTTAAGGGAATCAAAATTATTGGTTATCAGTATTCTCCACTGTCACATTTGGTAAAAGATTATTTGGGTTGTAACCTCATCCCTTTTAAATGGCTGGACATGGAAAATAATCCGCTTGCCAAAGAGATGCTTATGCTGAATGGTCTGTCAGATGCAGATCTACCGGTTGTCGTTTATGATGATGGAAGCTTTTCAACACGTCCGGGGATCCACTCTATTGCAAAGAAGCTTGGCAGAAGCCCTGAGCTGGCAAATAAAATCTATGATGTTACTATCATTGGCGCGGGACCTGCAGGTCTTGCAGCAGCAGTTTACGGTGCCTCTGAGGGATTAAAAACCTTACTGATCGAAAGGAAGGCGCCTGGAGGACAGGCAGGAACGAGCTCCAGAATCGAGAATTACCTCGGTTTTCCTAAAGGCCTAAGTGGTGCAGACCTTACCAGACGGGCAATTGCACAAGCCAGCAGACTCGGTGCCGAGTTTATTACGCCCTGTACAGTTCAGGAAATAAAGCAGGCAAATGGATACAAGCTGGTAATACTTGAGGATGGCAGAGAAATAATAAGCCGGTCAATTATTGTCACTACAGGAGTTGATTACCGCCGTCTGGAGGTGGAAGGAATTGACAGTTTAACCGGAGCCGGCGTTTACTATGGTGCCTCATCAACTGAAGCTGCGGCCTGCAAAGGTAAGCCGGTTTTTGTGCTTGGGGGCGGAAATTCAGCCGGCCAGTCTGCAGTGTATTTATCAAATTTTGCAAGTGATGTTTATCTGGTTATCCGCAGAGCTGATTTGTCGGATACCATGTCTGCCTATCTGATTGAGCAGATCAGAACTATCGGAAATATCCATTTACTGGCAGATACAGAAATTACCGGCATTGGCGGAGATGACAGGCTCAAAGCCATAACGCTCAAAAACAGGACGACCGGAGGCACGCAAATAGCCGAAGCAGTGGCGCTGTATATTTTTATTGGTGCGAGGCCATTCACAGCATGGATAGCAGATAAGGTGCGTTGTAACGATAAGGGATTTATTGAGACGGGACGGGAATTGAAAGCAAATGAATCATTTGCACATTTCTGGAAGGAAGATAGAGACCCATACCTCCTGGAAACGAGCACAAAAGGAATCTTTGCGGCTGGAGATGTTAGGGCCGGGGCAATGGCGAGAGTGGCCTCTGCTGTCGGTGAAGGATCGATGGCAATCAGTTTCGTCCATAAATATCTTTCTGAAAGCTGAAGCATGAACATGCAAACTTATCAGTAAAGACAAATATCATATGTCGTGTTTCTAAATGCGAAATATCGCATACGGCTCGATAGTTTATAACACAACCAATTGTATACCAAATATATACCTTTATGGCATCAGAGTTGTCCAGTTGATACAATGTTAAGTGAAATAATAACTCAAATCCCCATTGTATCAAATTTTTCTTACTTGAATATAATCACCTGTACCTTGGGAGCAGATCTACTGCCCAAAATCACAATGGGGTTTCCATTACTGTCGAATTTACTAACTTAAAGTCCGAAATCGAAAATATTACCTGATACCTTATTACCTAATTGTATGAAAGAAAATGTGCTTATAGTTGAGGATGAATTCATTGTTGCCAATGATCTCCGGTTGAAACTGCTGAAAGCAGGATATACTGTATGCGGGATCGCTGTAACCGTGAGTGAGGCCAAAGAATTAATCGAACAAACCAAGCCAACCTGGGTATTGCTTGACATTTTCCTTCAGGACGGATCAATGGGCACTGATCTGGCAATATACCTGAGGGAGAAAAATATAGGCTTCATTTACATATCTGCAAATACTAATCAGAGCGTGCTTGAAAAGGCAAAAGCTACCCAGCCTTATGCTTTTATCGTAAAGCCATTCCGTGAGCGCGACCTGTTGATTATGCTTGATATTGCAAGCCAGAAACACCAGGCCAACCTGCAGCTGAATATTCAAAAAGAACTTGTATGGAAAGGGAAGCTGCAGAATATCATTGACGCTCCGGTGGATATTGAAACCAGGATTGAACGTATTCCAGCGGCTTTCCGAACCTTTCTTCCGTTTGATTACATGAAAATCGACCTTTTAAATAAGCGGGAAAGCGGCACTATTCAGTTTGGCTTTGTAAGAATAGGCTTCGAGGAGTATCAAATATTCAGGGGTGTAGAAATTCAGTCGGCCATGGGCCTAAGTTCCCAGGAGATGTCGCGCTTCAGATTACGTTTTCCAGAGAACAAGGCTGATCAAATATTAAATGGGATCGATTATAAAAAGTCGCTGATGGAAGATTTGTGGGAAAAACAACTGAGCAACTTTTATTCCCTTGAATCCAGGATGTTAAAAAGAGTGGTCCTACCTGATTTTGAAACCGTGTTTGTGACTTTTTACAGCAAGAATGAAGCAAGTTATTCCAGTGATCAGTTGCAACTGCTTGAAAAAACAGAAAAAGAACTCGCACAGCTGTTTGGACAGCTCAGGGAGCCGGCAACGAGGCCTCAAACTCCCAGATCTGCCCACAAAAATTTGACAAGAGATACTCAGGGCCAAAGTAATGAAGAAGGTAAATTTGACGGAATCATAGGCAAAAGCCCGGGCCTGCTTAGAGTGCTCGACAGGATCAATATGGTTGCAGGTTCAACTACCTCAGTGCTCATTACCGGGGAAAGTGGTACGGGAAAAGAAAGGGTTGCACAATGCCTGCATAAACTATCAAATAGGAAATTCAAACCCCTGGTTATTGTTAACTGCGCTGCCTTGCCATTTGATTTGGTAGAATCGGAATTATTTGGACACGAAAAAGGGGCTTTTACCGGAGCATTGGAACGCCGTATAGGGAAGTTTGAAACCGCCGACGGAGGCACGATCTTTCTTGATGAAATTGGAGAATTACCCTTAGAGGCACAGGTGAAACTTTTACGGGTGACTCAGGAGATGGAGTTTGAAAGGGTAGGCAGCAGCAGAACTACCAAGGTTGATGTAAGGATTATAGCTGCAACAAATAAAAATCTGGAGATGGAGGTTTCTCAGGGACGGTTCAGGCTCGACCTCTACTATAGGCTGAATGTTTTTCCTATTGAACTTCCTCCATTGAGGGATAGAAAACAGGATATACAGCTTTTGGCAGAAACCTTCATCGAAAGATATGCGCAACGAATGGGACGACAAATACATGGTATGAGTAGCGAAGTGATAAGTAGGTTGAATGACTATTCCTGGCCAGGGAACATACGCGAACTGGAACATGTTATTGAGCGTAGTGTACTGACCAATTTCGGGGAAACAATTACGGAAGTCAGCCTGCATAACAAATTATGGAAGATTGAGGAAAACAGTATCAATACAAAAAGGAAAACGCTTGAAGAAAATGAGGCCGACCATATTATTAGTGTGCTAAAGAGCTGTCATGGAAAAGTGGGCGGACCCGGCGGGGCGGCGGAAATTTTAGGATTACCTGTGAGTACTTTACATTCCAAAATGAGAAAACTGGGAATAAAAAAAGGATTTGACTGATACCCGGTAGTTCAAGATAGCACGGGATATAGCCAGCTACCTAAATGGGCTGGCTATATCCCGTGCTATCTTGAGAAATTTTTTTTTATATTAAGCCTCTTCATTTTAGCGTTTAAAGTTGTTGAAGGTACTCCGAGTAGCTCGGCCGCGCCATTTGGACCGCTCACCTTTCCACCACAATATTTAAGCGTCCTGATAATCAGGTCCCTCTCATGTTCATCAATTGTTTTGATAACTATAGCGTCATCAGTAGCGCCCGCTGCATTATTATTATTTATTATTCCCAATGCAGGTAGAAAAACCGTTTTAATGGTACTGCCCTGAGTCATCAGCACGCTTCGTTCAATCTGATGCTCCAATTCTCTCACATTTCCGGGCCAGTTATAATTAACCAATTCCTGCATGGCCCGTTGGCTGATGGTATCTATCGCCTTACCGGTTTTTTTTGCAAAACGGCCCACGAAATGCGAAGCCAGGATTGGAATGTCATTTCTTCGTTCTTTGAGTGATGGCATGGTGATTGGAAATGTACTTAACCTAAAATAAAGATCGCTCCTAAACTTCCCAGTGACAATTTCCTGTTCCAGGTTGCGGTTAGTGGCGGCTATAATTCTTACATCAACCTTAATTGGTCCTTTCCCGCCAACCCTTTCGATTTCACGTTCCTGCAAAGCCCTTAATAACTTGACCTGGAGCTCCAGAGGCATCTCCCCTACTTCATCCAGAAATAAAGAACCGCCGTTTGCGAGTTCGAATTTGCCAACACGTCTTTCTGTCGCGCCTGTAAAACTTCCTTTTTCATGACCAAAAAGTTCACTCTCTATCAAATTTGCGGGCAAAGCTGCACAATTCACTTTCACCAGCAGCTTATTTTTCCGCGGCGAATTATTATGAATTGCCCTTGCTACCAGTTCTTTCCCCGTACCGGTTTCACCCAGGATAAGCACTGTACTATCAGCGCTGGCCACCTGCGAAACCATATGAAATACGTTTCTGATTTCTTTACTTTCACCAATTATCTCAGCGTAGTTGTGCGTTGTTTCAAGTTCCTGTTTGAGATAAATCTTTTCCTCTTCCAACCGCTCTTTATACATATTGATCTCTGAAAGCTGATGCAATACTTTTTCATTCGCAATCAAATTGGACACCGCAATAGCCAGCTGTGTGCAAAGCCCCCTGAATAAAGGCTGATCAGCGGTTTCTACATTAAACTCCTTAACGAATAAAACCCCAACAATATCTTTACCTCTAAATAAGGGCACCCCTACTATATTTCCCGGATTCTGTTTGCAGAGAAACCTGATGCAGGCTGGCCCATCCGTCGCTTTTAGCAACTCACTGACAGTAAAGGTTTGTTCCAAACCAGTAGTGATAATGGGCTTGAACACCCGATCATCAACCGGGTATTCAATTGATACCAGTTTCAAAAATTCAGGTTCTTTTGCATGACGGGCAGTATCGTCCCAGAAATAGCAGACCTGGGAATTTTTATCCTCAGAAAACCAACTCAGACAAATGTCATCGATGAAACAGAGATTTTTTAAATATTGATTGAATATCTTTCTCAGCTCAAATTTATCACGTACTCCTGCAATTGCCTGAGTGAATTCCAACAGCGAGGTTTTCTCCTTATCCCGTTTTTTAATAATATCATTGAATGATATATTGGATATTGTGGCAGACATAATTTTTCCAATCTCCTCCACAAGTTCAGTGTATTTTAAACTACTGTCGGGCTTATCTACAAACCAGAGATTCCAAAAACCAATGAGTTCGTTACGTACAATAAGCCTGATATACATTACATAGTTGATGCCGCTCTCGTAATTTACTCTGTAGTACCTTGGCATGGGCTCGGATGCCGGGAAATTAGCCAGGTCAACGAGCATGGAACGACTTGTCGAATCCACAGCCTTCTGGATGTTAGCGTCAATTGGGGTCAGGCGGTTAATTGAATCATACTCCCGGTGATCCTTTGCTTTAGCCTCAGACTTTAATACCCATGGATAAAAGTGATCCCTCTCTTCGTTGAAAATAATAATAATAGTATGGTAAAAATTGAGGATATGTTTTAAATCCCGGGCAACTGTTGAGATCAGATCAGTGGGGTTTCTGGCAGTCGAAATATTCTTACTAAACGAGAGCAGCATACTTTTTTGCATCTCATTATGCGAAAGCTTTTCATTTGCAAGGATATTGGCTACTGAATTAGAAAGCTGATCGTTTATACCCTGGAGCAACCTGAACAGCCTGGTATCAATTTCGGACAGGCTTTTATAGAACATCAGCCATATGCCAAGAAGATTATCAACGTGCATAAATTTTGTCATCACCGCATACTGATAATCATACTCCTTCGGCAAGCCCTCGAGAAGTGTCCTGTGTTCTGTTTTCAGATCAAGGATTAATGGTGATGAGCTTTTCATCAGATGCAGGTTCAGATCCGGACTAATAGGGATATATGGCACCTCATCCCCAGTATGTATTTCATCGGGTCCTTTCCAGGGAACGTCCACCGAAGATAAGATCTTAAAAGACCTGCCATCATCTTCCTTTATTCCCACAAGGCAGGATTGAAAAGCAAAAACGTTTCGGAATTTAGTGGAAATGAGTTCCATCAGTCCGTTAAAGTTTCTGATACCCGCTGTTGTATTACCAAGCGAAATGAGCAGTTCGTTCTCTTTTTCGCGGTTAATGATTTCCTGGTTAGCCTGTATATTATAAATAGCCGTAGAAAACTGGTTTGCCACTCCTTTCAAAAGACCAAATTGACCCGGACTAACGATATTTATTTGACTATAGAAAAAGAAACAATACCCAAAAATAGAAACACCGTCAGATAATTTTGTGATTGCTATTTCCTTAATGCCGCTTTCAAAATTGATCAGCATTACATCTGGAACCTGAGCAAATTCACTGATATAATCTTTGTTAAAAATAAGTGGTGTGGGGCTTCGATTTACGAAATCCATAAAATCTGCGCAATATTCCTTTTCCTGTCTGAATACCTTAGTGTAAGAGGGATGATGTTTTGCCTTAGAATCGGGATCCGAGAGGAACGAAATAATACTATTATCAGGCACTTTAACTCCAAGTGCAAAATGCGAAAACCCGAGATTAGGCTTCAGTCTGTTTTTGATAACGTTAATGAGGTTTTCTTTATCCCTAACAGCAGCGATATCTTCGCTTAAGGCGAGCAATAGTTCTTTTTCCTGATCCCTTCGTTTCAGATCTTCGTTGTAAAGAATTTCGGCTATTGCGGTCGAAAGTTGATAGGACACTTCCTTGAAGATATTTTGCTGATGCTCGGAAAAGGTCATATTTTCAGTCAGGAAAACAGCTAAAACACCAATACGCCGATTATCATTACGGAGTGGAATAACAGCAATAGACCTGGCGCCTGCCGCAAATTCAGATGGAAGGCACCCAAAGCTTTCCTTTGTTTTCATCATTTGTTCAAGTTCCAATACTGCAACCTCAGGCGAATCAAACGATTTTAAATAATCAAAAGGAATTTTCGCTCCGCAGTCCTTCCGGCCATGTGCATACTTTTCTGCCAGCTCTGTTCTCTTGGAGAGATAAAGAAAAGGCTCATTTACATGGCTGATTTCATCAACAAATACAGAGAGACTTTGATAATTCAAAAGTTTTGGCAAAAATTGGTCGAGGGTCTGGATGAGTTCACCTTTATTACGCGTACTTGTTAACTCAAAACTCATTGCCATCAGCTTGTCGCGTTCAGCTTCTCTATCCGTTAATGCATCGTTAACCCTGATATTGGTAACGGCGATTGAAATTGGTGCTGCAACGGCCTTGATTATGTCCAGAATTTTCGGTTGTAAGAGCTGATCAGCCGTGAAGGCGATTGTCCATATCCCCTGGATCTTGGCATCAACGCGCAGTGCAAGCATAACCACCTTTTTAATTCCTGAATCGTAATTTACCTGAAGATGCATGGGCAATGGCCCCCTTTCCGCGAACTTACCTAGATCGAAAACAATTGGTTCGCTGGAAAGCAGTACTTTATTGTAAATTCCATCAGTTATTGGAAATTTAGACACTTTAACAGACTCATAAAACGGATGATATTGCGATCTGGATTGCGGATCACTCAGTAAGAGTGAAACAGTCATATCATCATCATTTATCTTGCAGAAAAAGTGATGTGAAAATTTAAATAGCTTTTGAAGTCGCGCACGGATCAGTTTGAGCAGATTATTCTTGTCACGCGTAGCCGCCAGGTCCATATTAAGCGACAGCAGAATCTCACTTTCCTTCTTCTTATCTGCCAGCTCCTCATATAAATTGATGTTGTGTACCGTAGAAGCCATTTGTGCAATCATGGGTTCCAGAAGTTCCGGATTAAAATTAAAGGTTGTTCCAACCTCAGGAAGAACGAGCCAAAAACCGAATAATGAATTATCCCTAAGGAGGTGAATTGCATAAACAGACCTTCCTCCATTTTTATAATATGATTTTAGATATGGGTGTATCTCATTCTTTGTAACATATTTATCAAGATCCAGCACGGAGTATATTTCATTTTCATTTGCCTTTTCCAAAAAATCGAATAAATATTTGTCCGTATCGGCATTTACCAGGAGGGGATTACTGAACTCAATAGATGCGCTGGAACCCCTATTGAAGTCATTGGGAAGGTAAAAAAGGAAATCTTTAACCTTTTCCAATCCTCTGGAGCAAATAATGGTGGAAGATTCCAGTTTGAAGATGGAGTTTACCTGGTATTTAAGAATATATTCCATTTGCCGTGGCTCGTGGACATTTATAAAAGCCCTGGCAAGAGAGTATACTTTTTCCCTGTCAGATTTCAATTGCTCTTCATTGTGGTTGAGCAACCGGGTCAGGGACCGCAATAGATCATCGCCAACTTCAATCTTCCTCATTTTGTCATTCATGAAGCCGAGGATAAGGACGCCAATTGTTACAGAAGAACCATCGATGGGAACAAAAATAAAATCTGAAAACAATGCCCTATGGGCGGCGGGGATCTCTGCAATCTTTGCACTTTTTTCTAAAATTATCTCACCAGCACCAGACTTTGATAATTCGTTTTCGGCAAAAGTTTTCAGGCCTTGTACGAAGACCTTGTCTATTCCGGAAATTTTAGAATGATAACTGGTTTGATGAAAACGGTCGGTACCGAATGGCTCGAAGAGCAACTGAATATACAGTGCTCCTTTGCGCTCCATAATCTCTGCCAGCAATGTTGAAAGATTTAACGGAATATCATTAAGAGAAGTTTGTTTAGTCGACAATGACATAATTAATGTCTTTATGGTCAAAAATTCAACAATAAAGATAGGTAAAAAAAGATTTCTTAGCGCATCATTACAGTGCAGATGTTTCGGCAGAAGGATAATATTTCATAGGCAGAAACCTAACTTTTAGGCGGCAACATTTCTTTTAAAGTCAGTAAAGCGTTTACCTGTGATTCGTTTGAAGAACTTGCTAAAATGAGAAACATCAAAAAAGCCCAGATTATAAGCAACTTCTTTCATATTAAGTTCTTCAAACATCATCAAACGTTTTGCTTCAGTTAAAATACGTTGTTGGATAAAGTAGCTGGTGGTAAAGCCTAAACTGTCTTTAATTACGTTATTAAGGTAAGCAGGTGTTACCGCCATAAGATCAGCATAATCTGCAGGCATTTTAAGTGTTCTGAAATGCTGGTCCAATAACGCAAAGAAACGTTTGGTATAGCGGTTGCTTTTTACTTCAGCTACGGGTTTCAATTGTGCTGTTGCACGGCTTAAATAAAGTGCAAAAACCTGGAACAATCCCCTGACAACTTCCTCTCTCATACCATTGCTCACACCGTACTCCTGCATTAAGCGATTTGAAATATCAGCAAGAAAATTATGCTCAGAAACGGGCACCGGAACTGTATCAAGATTTGATATTCCCAGATGGAGCTGTTGGATCAATGGCGATGATATGATCGCAAGCTGCAGATAATCATAAGAAAAAGAAATTACATACCCTTCAGCAGAAGCGTAATTTACATTTTCAAAAGATTGATTTGGTTTCACAATCCCAATGCAATGGTCATTTACGGAAATACTACGTCTGTCAAGCAGATACTGGCACTCTCCCCTGGTCAGGAACACAAGTTTATAATGGGTTGTGCAGCCATGCATTTTTTCATTGCTACGTTGCTCTGCCAGTGTTTTGATTGTAAAGGAGTAGTGTGCGGCGGCCGAGACTATTAGTCCCCGGTACCTATCGTTTGGTGTAGAGTTAGGATTTGTCATAATGCTGATCTTTAAATAAATGCCTTTGAATGTCAAATCCTTAATACCAACAACGTGCCACCCACTCAAACAACTGTAAATCAGGTATTTATCTTATTAAAATCAATTTGGAAGCTTACCATATATGGTAAATGTACAATGCGAGAGTATGGTGTTACCACATTTGGCTTTTTGTATTCGTATGAGCTGCTGTATGCAATGGCAGGTGATTCTCATTTAAGATCTTTAATCTTGTCAACCTTATCCTGATAACGAGGCCCTTATTGTTATAAAACTCTAGTTCGCCACCGAGTTGCCTGGTTAAACCGTGGATCAGACTCATACCGAGCGAATGGCTGTTGGAAACATCAAAATCAACCGGCAGGCCAGAACCGTTGTCGCCTATAAAAAGATCAATTACCCCGGCCATCACTTTCAGCCTTACAGTAACAACACAGTTGTCAATTCCAGCAAAGGCATGTTTTAAAGTATTGGTAATAGCTTCATTTAATATCAGGCCAAGGGGAACGGCTTGTGATACATCAAGCATAAGGCGGTCTACGTCTGTAACAAAGCGGACTTTCGATCCCGTACCAAAGCTGTCTTTCATATATTCAATCAGATCAGAAATATAGTCGCGCATCTCGATACCTGACAAGTTATCGTCCTGATAAAGCTTCTGGTGTACCAGGGAAATACAGTTCATTCGGTGCTGGCTTTCGCGGATGATGCCCAAAGCGCTGTCATCACTAAGATATACCGATTGAGAATCCAGCAGACTGATAATAATCTGAAGATTATTTTTAACCCTATGGTGTATTTCTTTCAGCAACCATTCCCGTTCGGTTAAGAGTCCCTTAAGCGACTGGTTCTGTTCATTGATAGCTTTTTGCTGCTGTTCAAGTTGCAGGTTTGCATTTTTCTTGATAATATACCTGCTATAGGCAAGTCCAAGCAGCATCACCAGAAGAACTATGCCGGCGATTAGCAGGTTCCTTGAAGTTCGCTCACCACTTAGGGCCCTCTCCCGCAGCGAGGCCTGGCTTTGAAGTAAGTGTATGTCCTTTGCCTTATTGCTAATTTCCAGATCTTTCTTATCAGATTCGAATTCAGCCTGGAACCTAGCTAGCTGCTTGTCATGGTTCCTCATATTCAAAGAGTCAGACAGCACCTTAAACTTCTTATAGTGCTCCAGGGCCGGCCAGGGCTTACCTAATGCTGAATCAAGCTGAAAACAAAACAGTTCAACAGCTGCCAGATCCCGGACAGACTTTGTCTTGTTACTCGCTACTTTAAAGCTGTCTATGGTGTTAGCCATTTTATCAAAATCTCCGATAGCCAGAAAAAGTTTGGCTGAAGCATTATAGTAATTTACCTGAAGGAAATCATAGGTGTAAAAGCTTTTGACGTCATTACGGGTACGCTTGTAACACTCCATGGCCAGGTGTAGCTGATTTGTTTTCAAATAAGCTTCCATAAGTGTCGTATTCAAATCTATCTTCTGCGCAGTATCAGTCGCAGAACACCTTTTAAGTGCACTGGTTAGTACACCGATAGCTTTGCTGGATTTATTAATGCGAATATATACCCAGGCAAGATTGGAGGATACAAACAAAATCGCATCCTTGTCTTTGTTACGCTCTGCGAGAAAAAGCGATTTTTTAAAAGCCCTGGCCGCATTTTCAAGCTGGTTCATTCCGTTGTAAACAGTACCCATCCGATTGTAGATAGTAACAACCGTTGAACTGCTGTCCCGGTATGCCTCAGCTGTTTTGCCTGCTAAAAGAAGATATTTGAGACCCTCTCTCGTATTTCCCATGCTGCTCAGCACTGCACCAAGCAGCGAATATACATCCTGCAGTTTATCATATTTATTCTTCCTATAAACAGTTAGAGATTCCATTAAGAGTGCAACCGACTTCTCATTATCATCCTTAATATTATACAAATCGCCCAAAAATTTTAAGGCATCAGCAAGTTTGATCGTGTTGGGTGCGGCCTTTCGAAGAAGATCTACTCCCCGTTGGTAGTAGCGTATTTTGTTTGCCACTTCCGCATCGGTGCTAAGGTTGTAAGAATTCGAAAGTTCAAGATTGGCCTCGGCAAGGTCCAAAACATAGCGTGTTTCTTTTTGAAAAAGGCGAAATGCCTGAAGCGCGTATTGACGTGATTCTTCACGTTTTCCCTTTTCCCTGGCAATTTGCGCCTGAATCATGTAATACCCTCCAATGCCACGCGGGTAAGCATTACGTTTGCTAAGTTCGCCAGCCTTTACGGCATAAACCATGGCTGAAGACATATCCTTTTCATCTTCTCCTGGTTTATTGACATAAAAGTGAGCGAGCATAATCATGGCGTTAACTCTTGCATTATCATTCGGTGCCATCCTCAATGCTTTCAACAACTCTTGTTCACTATCGGTACCAGCGGCAAATACCCGTGTATGTACTACTGAAAAAACTACAAGTATGATGGCAAAAAAATGGCGGGGAGAGAGCATGAGAGAATTTTAGTTTTTATAAAGTTAAAAAAAATCAATTATTTCATAAAGTCAATTGAGAACAGGTTTCTGAAAATTGTATGTAGGAATTAATTAGCTGCTAAAAGGCCTTGATGTTGTTTTGATCCGGTATATCTTAACAGGAAAGGCGATCGTACTTCTTCCATTTTGAAAAGCTGCTAGCCTGTTGATTTGAGCGCATGGTAAATAAAGATAACCCTGTTCATCGAGCCACATTGCATCACACCAGACCAGCCTTTCGTCCTGCAGCAAAACAGTTGATTTACCATCTGGCGTAATTTTAATAATTTGCAGTTTGTTTACATCGGACAGAAAAATATTGCCTTTGCTGTCAATACACGTTCCTCCAGTAGTTGGGCTGTCAAAGAAGTGTTCAACGTGAGCCGCAAGGCTGGAGGGAGATAATGAAAAATCGGTCAGATATTTGAGCTCAATTCGAACCAAAGGTCAGCTTACAGGTTGAAAATAGAACCATTTACCGTTTGGAGAGATTTCCAGCTGATCCGCATTGACACGTAAGAACGCTCCGTCAAATGTTCTAATTTGCTTGCCTTCTGCAAACAGTGGTAAAAGATCAATAGTTGAGGAATGATTTTCAAGTACGCGCCTTCCCTTTCCTGTCTTAAGGTTGATTACTACAATACCAGGCTCACCGGCATCAGTGATGAAAATAGTGTTTTTGTAGATGCGCAGGTCATCAAAGAAGGAATGTTGCCTGGAAAATTGCGTCAGCTGAATGATTCTGATCACAGCATTTGTTTTGAGGCTCACAACAACTAGTTTAGCAGCGTTTCCAGGGACTGGGTCGGCACCGAGCGAGGGTGATCCTGTGTCTACAATCCATAAATTACCATCTGGCCCTATTCTGAGTGAGTTTGGGCGAATGATTTTATTATCAGGTTGCAGCCCCGGCTTCCAGCTATTCCAATCCGCGTCAGGATAGGGAGAGAACCTATTGGCGGACATAATTTCTGCGATTCTTAATCCTTCTCCACCCTCCAAATGTGGATAACACACAAAAGTCCGCCCTGACTTACTTACGGTAACACCGTTAATCACATCATTCGAAGTTGCTACAACCTCCATCTGCGCTTTTGTCACTAAAGCAATAGACATCAGTAATCCAAAAATTAAAACCGTTCTTTTCATCTCAGGGTTTTTTAAAGTAATTGTCTGTTCCGTTTATCCAATCCTCTCTTTTTGGGGCGAAGAAGTCAAGATCAAGTGTTCCCTCTTCCAACGATTCGAAGAGATGGGGAACATTTGGTGGAATGATAATGCAGTCGCCTGCCTTTACAATATAAACTTTGCCCTCAATGGTAACTCTTACGCTCCCGTTTAGAATAAAAGTATATTGTTCATTTATATGTTTATGCAGTGGAACAACTGCAGATTTCTTCATGGTAAACAATCCGAACGTGCCGTTTTGGCCAGACACTGTTTTTCTGGTAATCAACTCATTCATCTGCTTTGACTGTAAACTATCAAGCGTATAGTATTGCACCTGCTGCGCCATCGTAAGATTTGCCGCCAACATTAGCGTGGCGATTGAGATTTTTTTCATATTACTGATTTCTATTTAGAGTACAACTACTATTTTACCGGCTGTACGGGAGCTTTCAAGCTGTTGATGTGCCTGCCTCATCTGTTCAAAAGGGAACACTTCAGCTATTTTTGCCTTTATAATTCCTTGCTCAAGTAAACTGGCTAAAACTTTCATATCATTACCGTTGGAGACAACCCTAAATACAGTACCGTGCACATCAAACTCCTTAGCCTCTGCTTCAACAGATTCATTTTTACCTGAAGGAATACTGATGTGCGTTCCGCCCGGTGACATTCGCTTCAATGACCGCCTGATATTATCTCCACCTATGGTGTCAAGACAGAGTGTTACACCATTTATTTTATCTTCAAGTTCCGTACCCTTGTAGTCCACCTGTTCATCTGCTCCAAGAGAAAGGACAAATTCCCGGTTTTTCGAAGAAGAAGTCCCAACAACATATGCTCCGGCATACCTGGAAAACTGCACAGCAAAATGTCCAACTCCGCCAGCAGCTGCATGGATCAGAACCTTATCACTTTTTTGAATATTCCCTTTTATAAACAGGGCCTGATAGGCCGTTAGGGCCGCTAAAGTTGTTGCTGCTGCTTCCTCAAAACTTATATTTACCGGCTTCTTTGCCAGATGCGATGCAGGAACTGAAACATACTCTGCATATGTTTTACCATGCCCAGGGAAATTGACCATTCCGAAAACCTCATCGTTGATACTAAAATGTGATACGTCTTTACCTTTTTTGATAATGATACCTGCAAGGTCCCAGCCCAGAATAATTGTGACCTCATTTTTTAATACTGGGTAAATGCCGCTCCCTGAGCGGGTTTTAACATCTACGGGATTGATGCTGATTGCTTTTACCTGCACGAGAACTTCATCGTTGCCTATCTCAGGCAGGGGTAAATTTGCCATCTTTAAAACAGAGGTATCTCCAATACCATTTAATACAATCGCTTTCATCTTTTTTTTTAACAAAATTATACTGGTATAAGGGAATTTTGTTGTACAAATCAGTTGTATTTTGGTACTTTTGTGCCATGCAAAGTGAACATCTTTACAGGCCTTTTTCCGTTAGTTTTGAAAAAATGGAAGAGTATACCAAACAGGAACATCAGCACAGCTTTTTTGAATTGGTTTATATTCTTTCAGGAAAAGGCAGACAGTGTATTAACAATTATAAGTTTGATTATCAGCCAGGGCATATGTTTTTGATTACACCCCAGGACTGTCATTCGTTTGAAATTGAAGAGAGCACCGAATTCTTTTTTCTGCGGTTCAATGACATATATATTAAATCAAAAGGAATCCATGTAGAGAATGTAGAGCGCCTGGAATATATTCTTCACAATGCCAATCATAAGCCGGGCTGTATATTGAAAAACCAGTCTGATAAGGGCTTGGTGAAACCAGTGGTTGAGGCATTAATCCGGGAGGCTATCAACCGGGATATTTATGACAAAGAGATAACAGCACAGCTGGTAAATACTATAATTGTTGTAGTGGCAAGGAACATCGCCAAATACCTGCCTGAAAAAGTAGATATGAGCTCGGATCAGAAAATAGTTGAGATCCTTAACTATCTTCAAAGCAATATTTATGAACCTGAAAAAACAAGGGCATCCGCAGTCAGCCAGCACTTTGGAATTTCTGAACATTATCTTGGAAGATTTTTCAAGAAGCATTCCGGGCAGACTATGCAATCCTACCTTAACAACTATCGGACAACGCTGATTGAGCACCGGTTAAAGCATAGTGATAAACGAATGAATGAGATTGTTTTTGAACTTGGCTTTACTGACGAAAGCCATTTGAATAAGTTTTTTCGTAATCAAAAAGGGCTAAGCCCCAGAGAGTACCGCAAAGCTTTTCAGAATAGTGCTGTGATGGTATCTTAAATCTAAAAGAGAGATGACCAGCTTATGCCAGTCATCTCTCCCACAGCGTAACCTCAGCTACTATTTAAAAAGATATTTCCTTAGTTCTGCCGAGGCTTGAGTAAACAAATCCTTTGTCTGCTGAATATGCGCAAGACCATTTAACAATCCCCAGTCATGGATTACCCCGTTGTAGCGCACAGTTGTTGCTTTCACTCCGGCCTCCAGCAATAATCTGCCATAAGCTTCTCCTTCATCACGTAAAACATCATTTTCTGCAACTTGAATCAATGTTGGAGGCAGGCCGCGCAACTGATCAACTGTAGCACGCAACGGAGAGGCGAGAATATCAGACCGCTTTGAAGGATCAGGAATATACATATCGTACATCCATTTCATCAGCGGCGTTGTCAGGAACCGGTCTGCTCCAAATTGCTTGTACGACTCCGTCTCGAAGTTTGCATCAACGATAGGCCACATCATTACTGCCACCTTAATCTCTGGCCCCTTACGTTGTTTTGCAAGAATTGAGGTAACAGCGGTCATGTTACCACCAACACTGTTGCCAATTACGCCAAGGCGCTTTCCGTCAACTCCTATTTCAGCACCATGTTCCGAAACCCATTTCGTTGCGGCATATATTTCATTGATAGCTACCGGGAATTGTGCGTCTGGTGTTCTGGTGTAATTAACAAATACGCCCACCGCACCAGATTCAACTGCCAGGTCTCTAACCATGCGCTTGTGTGTTGGATAGTCTCCCAATACCCAGCCGCCACCGTGGATAAAGATGAAAACCGGAAGAATACCTTTAGCGCCGGCAGGACGGACAATATTGAGCTTAATTGTCATCCCATCAGCTCTAATTGTTTTCTCAGATTCTGTAATGCCTGAATAATCTATTTTTACGCTATTCTGCGCATTTACAAGTACCATTCTGGCATCTGCCGGAGATAAAGTTTCCAACCCCGGTCCCCCGGTATTTAAACCTTTTAAGAACTCCCTCACTTCGGGAGCCAAATGTTCATCGGTCCGCCAGTCTTTCACCTGAGCACTGGAGACCGACATTGCGGCAACGGCGATCATTACGTTTAGCATTAATACCCTTACTACGTTTGTTGTGTTTGTTTTAGTCTTCATCTGATTAATTGTTATGTCTGAATTGATTTCATACGGTTATGCTCCAGCTATTCCAATCCTAATGCCAACAAACAACAATCTGTATATGAGTTAATTACCAAATAACAGCGAATTTATACTTACTTAGTATCGCCTTTGTGAAGTAAAAATATGAAATATCGCCACTTACCTTGTCTGCTATGAGGCATCCCTCAGGTGAATGGTATTTCGCAATAAGGATGACATTAACTATAACCTTGAAACTCTGCAACGTTTTTCCTATGCTATTTGGCGAAATGTCGTTCCAGCAGAAAGCGTTAAAAACAATCAAAAATCTGATTACCAAACACTTAATAAACCGGCATCCTTCTTGGAATGTTAGTTGAAAGCCGCAGAATCGTGCAACAGGGATTTCAGTTCCATTATCACAACGAGTAATCAACATATAGTATTTAACATATAAAAAAATCAAATGAAAGCAGAAAATACACTCTCCCGCAGACGTTTTCTAACCTCTGCCGGATTGCTCGCCGGCGGGCTGATTGTAGCTCCGGACCTGGTATTTGCAAGAAGGCAAAACAGTCCGGTCACCATGATTATCGCAGAAGCTGCAAAGTCGCCTGTTACCCTCCAAAAGCTGCGGGGAAATCTTACGCTGATCAATGGGTCTGGGGGTAATATTGTGGTAATGGCAGGAAAAACAAGCAAGCTCATGGTAGATGCCGGAATAAATGTTTCGGAGATTAAAATGAAAGCAGCGCTCGCGTCAATCAATGAGGCACCGGTAAATCACCTGATCAATACACACTGGCATTTTGACCACGCAAGTGGAAATGAATGGATACATCAGGCGGGAGCGCAAATCATTGCACATGAGAATGCGAAAAAAAGGCTGTTGCAACAAGTTACAGTTGAGGACTGGAATTATACCTTTCCACCCTCTCCGGCAGGCGCAATTCCCACGGTGACCTTCGCAAATGAACACAAACAGGTTTTTGAAGGAGAGACTATCCATTTAAAGCATTATGGACCTGCCCATACAGATGGTGACATTTCTGTATTTTTTCCAGAATCGGATGTTCTCCATGTTGCAGACACCTGGTGGAATGGATACTACCCGTTCATCGATTACAATACCGGTGGTAATATTAAGGGTATGATCAGTGCTGCAAAAGAGAACGTTGAAAGAACAACCGAAAAGACCTTAATCATCTCCGGGCATGGACCTATTGGAAACCGCTCTCAGCTCATCGCATACCGAGACATGTTGATTGCAATTGAAAGTAATATCCATAAGCTTAAAGATAAAGGGATGGGACTAAACGATATCATTGCTGCAAAGCCAACTAAGGCATACGATGAAAACTGGGGTAAGTTTGTGATTGGCCCTGATCTTTTTACCAGATTGGTGTACAAAGGCTTAATTTAATATCATATTCCGGATGCAGAATCATGTATCCGGAATTTTAGCGATTTAAAAAATGTAGAAATTCAAAATCAGTTCTGCCCGCCGGGCGAAATATGGGTACGCAGGATGCCTAGCCGCTTGATCTTCGAAGTTAGTGTTGTTGGCGGCACCTTTAAAAGTTCTGCTGCCCCGCCTTCGCCGGCAACCTTGCCAAAGCACCTTTTCAACACTGCAAGAATATGGTCCCTTTCATTTTCCTCAAAAGACTTCACATAATGCCCTTTTTCCTCGCTTTCCTGTTCGCCGGGCATTGCCCTTGGAAGCGTCACTTCCGTGATCACATCGCCCTTGGCCAATAGGACTGATCTTTCCATTACATGGCTGAGCTCGCGAATGTTTCCGGGCCAGGAGTACCTGATTAACTGGTTCATTACCAGGTCTGATACTGAACGTACAGATTTATTGATGATCGCACTGTATTGGTCAATAAAATATTGTACAAGTTCGGGTATATCGTTCCTTCTGTCTCTTAGCGATGGAAGTTCTAAGGGAAAAACATTTAGCCGGTAATACAGATCAAGGCGGAACCTTCCTTCAGCTACCTCCTTTTCCATAGTACGGTTGGTTGCAGCAATTATTCTCACATCTACCTTTTTCCTTTGATTACTACCTATGCGTTCAATTTCTTTCTCCTGGAGCACCCGCAAAAGTTTAACCTGAGACTCCAGGGGCATTTCTCCAATCTCGTCAAGAAATATTGTTCCGCCATCCGCCTGTTCAAATTTCCCGATTCTTTTTTCACCTGCTCCTGTAAACGCACCTTTTTCGTGACCGAACAGTTCAGACTCAATCAGTGACAGTGGAAGGGCCGCACAATTTACAATGACAAACGGTTTTAGACGGCGTGGTGAGAGTTGGTGAACAGCATGGGCTATCCTTTCTTTGCCGGTGCCGCTTTCTCCCATTATCATCACGGAAGTTGATGTTGGCGCTACAATTCTTAATTGGTCCAGTACTTCCAGCAATGCGGGACTGCTTCCGATAATTCCATTAAATACCTTCTCATAGCCCTCCTTATACGGCTGCTCTACCACTCTTTTTTTTACTGTCCTTACCTCAGATAATAATGGCTTTTCTTCCAGAAGTATTTTTCTTAGTGAATCTTTTAGCATGTCCTCGAGCTCTTCAAGCACCAAGACGTCCTCGCTTCCAAAGCCATTTCTCTTCCGGCTAAAAAACGTAATGCCAGGCAGGGCTTCTTTTGCTTCGAAAGGAAAGTACAGCTCAGATTCAATATTAAATTCCGTGCTCAGATGTTTTAGTAAAGGCCAATCCATTCTTAATCTTTTAAACGCTAGATCTACCGTATATGACCGTAAATTTTCTCTGTTAAAAACCTTTCTCATATTTATATATTCATGCCCTGAGATACCCAATTTCAGGGCGAGTTCTGAGCAGTACTGCACTGAATAGTCATCCTCTGCAGAACGGTAAATATATAGGTCATGCTGTAATAATTTCGAGCCCTTTTCTGCAGTCAGGCATATCATATCAAAGTTGATGTAAGTATGCAGGGCATCCGCAAACCGGATCAGACTTAATTCCTTACCGCCCCCTGCCCTACCTAAAACTGCGGTACTATTTTCATTACCTGTCATCTGAAGTTGCTCAGCCTCCAGGATTAGTATTTTCTCTTTCATATACTCTTGTATTTAAGTTAAATAAACAATTCATAACCTATCATTATTTCTACATCAGCACAGGTAGTCAGTAGTATTGACCAATGTTTTTCACTCACAGCCGATTATCAAAAATAAATAGATCAGTAAGGTCAAGAATAGTATATATCAGTGATTTTGATGTAACTATCCAATTAAAATGAAAACATAAAAGTTTGCCTCAATTATATGTTGCTAACTGTAACATTTTCTGCTGTTTCCATGAGGTAAAGAAGGTGGCACAGGGAAAAAAATGGTACAGATAACATTTTTTATGGTACCATACCTCGCAAAACATCTTCTGCCGTACTCAGAGCTGCATCTCAATTGTAATATTGCCATTTTTCCGTTACTTTCATGCGTATTACATTCTATTCTTACGAGCATGATCAAGCTTAAATTATTACTGCTGATATCTTGCCTGATTATATCAGGAATAACGGCAACTGCACAAAGTATAAAACCAGAACTGGCGGTAGTACGTGAACAGGAAAAAGATCCTGCAGTTATACTTGCGAAGGTCAAGGATGGAATTGAGGATACTTCGCAAATCCAACTGATCCTAAAAGCGGCCCGCATCTATTATAATAATGTTACCCCTGAAAGACATGAATTGGATACAGTAATCATGCTTGCAAAAAAGGCTTACTTGATGAGTAGACATACAAAGTACGGAGAGGGTATAGCAGAGTCTGCATTTTTACTCTGCAAGGTTGAAACTAAACGCAATAATCCTGAAGCAGCCAGACGTTACTTAAACGTTGTAAACGGAGAAGCAAAAGCCAGGCTCCTGCTTGTTATTGCGGAGTTTTATTGCTTTAATTTCGATTCAGATACTAAGGAATTCAAAAAAAGCTTACCGCTGATCGTAGAAGCCCAGGGGATTTGCAGATCGGTAAACTCATTCAGATGGCAAGCCGAATGTCAGGTTTTGCTTGGAAAATTTTACTTCAGTACAGGTAACATTAAAAGTGGTATAAATGCTTTCATGATTGCTATCACAGCCTATGAAAACACTAAAAAATTTGCCGAAGCCGCAGCAATCTGGTCCAGACTAGGCGGCAATATCCCTGAAAGTGCTGCTACATTCCCGGATATTAAAAAGAGTCATGAAAATGCGATCAAGGATTATTTACTGGCCAATGATAAAGAACAAATGGCTTATTGCCTCAGAGATCTGGCTATATTGAATGGAAATTTTCAACACCTTGATTCCGCAGAGCAGCAACTGCTGAGAGTAGTGTCTACCTTAAAGTCTGTGAAGGCCCCTATAAAATTCACCACCTATAATAGCCTTGCGGATTTTTACAGGTACGTGGGAAAATATGACAAGGCATTATACTACGCATTGGAGGCCAGAAAAGCGCCAGACGTTAATCAGAAAAAAATAGTTGATAGTGATTGGGTATTGGCCAGCATATATGAGCGAACGGGAAAAAAGGACTTGGCGCTTCACTATTATCAGGACGCACACCAATATCTGGAGCCAATTAGTTATCCGGGAATGTATCTTACAGCATTTCATATTTCATTGCTGCAGGCAGGTATGGATAAGGTGCAGGCAAAGAAAGCGCTGATATTTTTAAACAAATTCCTTAAAATACATGAACCTGATGATGCTGTCAATCAGCAGCGTTTTGCTTATGCGTATGGCGATATTTTCGCAAAACTGGGAGATTATAATAAAGCTGAATCTTATTACCGACAAATGATTGCACTGGATAAAGACGCAGCAGCGGAATTGGGCAAGAGAATCAATAGCGACAGCGATAGACTGCCAGGGAGTGCTTCTGCTTTTGTAATAGGTAAATTTTACCTTGGCCGTAACCGTTTTAATGAGGCGAAAACTTTCCTGCAAAAGTCACTGATTGCGCCAGATCACACCGATGCAGAGCAATTTGTTACTACCTACCGCATGCTTTTCAAGGCTGATTCTGCGTTGAATAACTACCCTTCCGCTATCAGGAACCTTCAACGGTATCAAAATTTAAATGATTCAATCAACAGCATAGCGAGAGCCAGGCAATTGGAAGAACTGCATGTTAAATATGACACTGATCAGAAAGAAAAAAACATTAAACTACTGGAGAACAAGCAGAAACTTCAGGAAGTGACCCTTCAGCGCACTAAAACAATCCGGAATTTTATTATTTGGGGTGCTGCAATGTTAGTCCTGGTGCTAGTCAATAAACAGCGCAGCAATACAAAACTTACAAGGCAGAGGAAAGAAATCAATAATAAGAATCTTGCTTTGGAGACCCTTTTAATTGAGAAGGACGACTTCCTCAAAGAAAAAGACTGGCTCTTGAAGGAAATCCACCACAGGGTGAAGAACAATTTACAGATTATTATCAGTCTGCTGAGCACCCAGTCTGAGTACCTGGAAAACAATATTGCACTGGAGGCTATTCAAGAGAGTCAGAATAGGGTCAATTCCATTGCCCTGATCCATCAGAAACTCTATAGAAGTGAGAATCCAGGATCAATCTATCTACCCGAATATGTATCAGATCTGATTGAGAATTTAGCCGATGGATTCGATATATGGAGCCGCAAAATTGTGTTTGAGCAAAATATTGGACCTCTCAACATGGATCTTTCACAGGCTGTGCCTTTGGGCCTCATTTTAAACGAATCTATCACGAACGCCATTAAGTATGCCTTTGGCAGCGAAGGAGGCACAATTGTAGTTTGTATTGTTGCAACCCAATCCAATAGGATAAAACTTTCAGTTGAAGATAACGGATGCGGATTGCCTCACGATTTCGATATCAACTCAACGAATTCCCTGGGAATGGATTTAATTAAAGGACTGAGTAAACAGCTTAGGGGGGATTTTGGAATGTCAGGATTAGACGGGGTAAAGGTAAGCGTAGAGTTTGACCTCCTCAAGACCTTTGGCCAGTAGTACAAAATACTTCAATCCTCAAAATTTAATCAGCACTTTACCAAATGGCCTTGCTTCCATTAAGTAACGCTGGGCCTCAGCAACATTTTCAGCATCAAAGACTTTCGCAACAATCGGTTTTACCTGACCAGCATTAAAAAGTGGCATTATTTGCTGCCAGACGGCTTTCTCCGCCCTGCGGTCAAACCAGCCATTCAAACTCTGACCACGCATTTGTATGCCTTTCCATACAAAGTCGGTAATCTTTGCATTAAAGGTGCGTCCGGCAGAATAGCCGATAGCAACCAAAATCCCTTCCCGCGCCAATGCCTGGAGTGCATCACCTGTAAGATCCCCGCCTACGCTGTCAATTACTATATCAACACCTTTGCCTCCAGTCAAGCGGGATACCCCCTCGCTGATCTTTTCTGATGACAGGTCGATCACATTTGCGATACCGCGGGCCCGTGCTGATTCTGCCTTCGAGGCAGACCCAGCGGTAGTGATGACTAACGATGCTCCATTTGCCCTGGCAAGTTGAATACCGGCATTGCCAACCCCGCCTCCAGCAGCTAACGACAGCACGGTTTTTCCAGCTTTAAATTCTGCTTTGTTCAGACATGCCTGTGCAGAAAAAAAACTTACCGGAAAGGCTGCAGCTTCCTCGTCGGATATACTATCGTCAATAGCTATAAGTTCGTCAGGGCTTACAATGAGATACTCCTGCCATACCCCATCTACATAAATGCCACGAATCTGACCACCAGTGGTAAAACAGGAGATCATCACCCGTGTGCCTTCAGGAAATTGCCCATTACCCTTAACAACAATACCAACGCCTTCGTTGCCCAAAATTACAGGACCATAACTTTTTGGCAACATTCCGCTCCTCACCGTATTGTCTACTGAATTCACCGCTGCGAATGTGACTTTCACCAGCAGTTCTCCGTTTATAGGCTCAGGTATGGCCTTATCTACTACTTTCAGCACTTCGTAATCACCCGGAGATTTAAATTCAATTGTTCTCATTTGTTTAACTTTAATAAATATTTACTCAAATAATTTCCTCTGTAGGTATTGATCGGAACAGATCAATATTCTAGGGCATTTATCTGTGGATATGGGAACAAAAATAGCTTGCATGTACCTTGAGCCAATGTATAGTTGATGGGTTTTATGGTATGTTTTGGCTTCACGCAAGAATTGTGTGCCATGCGGGATGCTAAAAAAGCACAACAACGTAAAATTTTAACTTAGAAAACAAACTGATCTTAAAAATCTTTATTTTTATAGTCGTGCCTGCTTTCATCCATGAACACACTAATCGAATTGGTACAGGCCTACGGGCTTTGGATAATTTTTCTCATTACGCTATTCCAGAGCATGGGCTTGCCCCTACCTGCATTTGCGATGCTCATTGTTACAGCAGCTGTCACTCCTACCAAAGCAATTGATATCATTGCACTACTATTGACCGCAACGCTTGGATCTTTAATTGGTGACATTATCTTATATTTTGCTGGTAAAAGATTAGGTACTAGCATCCTGGGTAAATTGTGCAGGATCTCATTATCGCCCGACTCCTGCGTCAACAGCAGCGGGGATATTTTTAAGCGTTACGGCCCACCCGCGTTGACCGTTCTAAAATTTGTACCAGGGCTTTCTACCTTAGCCCCGGTAGTAGCTGGTGTTTACGCGATGCCGATATTTTCATTCATAGTGTTCTCTTCCATTGCCGCAGCTTTATATGGCTTATCGGCTATAAGCCTGGGCATTATATTTCGCCACGAAATTGGTAGCTTAATTGCCACATTAACCGAATTCGGCAAACTTGGTGTTCTCATCGTTATCATCGCATTTGGTATATACCTTTTTGCAAAATGGTTGAAACGGTACCGCCTTATTAAACAATTCAAAACTGACCGCGTAACTGTCAACGACTTGTTCGAGTTGCTACAGCAAAGTTCAGGTCCCATTATCTTTGACGCACGCCCTGCAGATCAGAGGACAAGAAATGGGTTTATCCCCGGTTCGATATCCATCAGCGATCACAATCTTCATGAGATCGCAAATCTCTATTCTGCCCATGATGAGATCATTGTATATTGTTCTTGTCCCAATGAACTCACGGCAGCTAAATATGCTCAGAAATTGCGCAAGACAGGCTTAAAACGAATCAGACCTCTACTGGGCGGGGTTGATGAATGGGCTAAATCCGGTGGTAGTATAGCATTCAATTAGGTAAAAATCCAGCCATCATCATTTTCGGTGATTGAGTAAAAACTGAGAAACAAAAAGCAAGAAATTATACAATTTTTCCTAGTGCCGGATAGATTAGTGTACCAGAAAGCCGCTTAATCGTTGATCATGTTTTGACAATACACAATCGGGTTCACAATTTCATTATCTGATATTTATTCACTTACTTTTCATATATATTTAAGGGCAGCCACTTCCTGAAATTTGTCTTTTTAATGAGCAAACTGTAAAATTCACAGAAAGCAGCTGTACAATTCGGATCGATTTTTTAATTATAGATGAGATAAACAATGTGCGGTATAGCTGGGGCAGTAAATATGCCTGCAATCATCAGAGCAAAAGAAGTTTTGGAACACCGGGGGCCAGACAGCTTTGGCATTTACCAGGAGCAGGACGTTTGCCTCGTCCATCGGAGGCTTGCCATAGTTGATTTAAGCGATGCCGGTCATCAGCCTATGTTTTTTAAGGACCTGGTGATCACCTTTAATGGTGAAATATATAATTTTCACACCATTAGAGATGAGTTGGTTAAAAAGGGCTATTCTTTTCACTCTCATTCTGATACCGAAGTAATTTTGAAAGCTTTTGATTGCTGGGGAAAGCTATGTTTATCAAAATTCAACGGCATGTTTGCCTTTTGCATATTCAATACCAAAACAAAGTCCTTTTTCGTTGCCCGTGATAAAATAGGAATCAAACCTTTGTACTACTACCATCGGCAAAATGTGTTTGCCTTCGGCAGTGAGTTAAAGGTATTCCCCTCCAGCATTTTGTCTGATAAAAATGAAAAAGCGCTCTTACAGTTTTTAGTTTTAGGCTATATTACCGCCCCACATTCGGCCTATAAACATGTTTACAAATTAACGCCAGGAAGTTACCTTGAATATCAGAATGGCGAACTCAAAATTACAAAATACTGGTCGCCCATAGATCAATCTAGCCATTCGCCCTATCAAATTAAAAACTATCAGCATGCCTTAGAAGTGGTTGAAGCGGAGTTGCAACGTGCCGTAGAAATGCAAATGGTAGCTGACGTAAACGTAGGGTGTTTTTTAAGTGGTGGTGTAGACAGCTCTCTTATTGCGGCGCTGGCACAGAAAAATTCTCCGGTGCCTATCAAAACTTATGCGATGGGGTTTAAAGAGCAAGGCTTTGACGAAAGCGGTTATGCCACAGCAGTTGCCCGGCATTTAAAAACTGCTCATCAAAACCTGACCTTTGAGCCAGAAGATTTACTTGAATTGATCACCGATTTTGATTTTTATTTTGATGAGCCTTTTGGAGATTTCGCCTCCCTACCCTTAAGTATACTCTGTAAAAAAGCCAAAGAACAAGGCATTACAGTAGCTCTGTCGGGCGATGGTGGCGACGAGTTATTTCTGGGTTATGAACGTTATAGTTTTGCCAGCCGCTTCCACGGGATCTTTAAGAACAAATCCGAATTCTTAAGGCATTGGTTTACCAGTGCACTTCTCCTTACCAAGAAAGAAAAGGCCTTAAAAATGATATATCCGATCAACAATCCCACCTTACTCAATTTTTATCAGGTATATGCCACTTCTATAAAACCCTGGGATCTGGCTTCTGTTGTCTACAAAGACTTCCTGCGGAAGCATTTTGGAAAAGAAAATATTACCATAAACGATATTTTGGATATTTCAGCAGATTTTCCACTCGAAAATGAGAAAGATCTCAGCAATATTGATCTTTTGTGGAACCTGCCAGATGAGATGTTGACAAAATCGGACCGTGCTTCTATGCGGTTTTCACTGGAATTAAGGGTACCCATGCTAGATGCCAACTTAATTGAAATTTCAAGGGCTATACCCAATCATTTATTATTAAAGGATGGCGTTAAAAAGTCGATCTTAAAAGATATTCTTGCAAAGCACGTCCACAGAACTTTGTTTGACCGACCTAAACGTGGCTTTAGTGTTCCCCTTGCATTATGGTTCAGAAACGAACTTAAAGAAGAACTTTTAACTTTAACAGATGGCCTACCCTCTTTCATTAACAAGGGTTATGTGAATCAATTGATCCGTGAACACCTACACCTCAACAGAAACCATTCGTATACCTTGTGGAACTTAATGAGAATTAAAAAGTTTTACAGCATTCATGAAGCTAAAGAAGCGTTAGTAGCCCTATGATAGCCTGCTCAGATTTCTTCCCCTGCTGCCTGGCAAGATTGCCCTGCATGTACGCATCAGCATTCCATAATAGTCCAAACGCTTTTATAACGTTGGTACCATATGAAGAAACAAAACATTATAGAACGTTTACTCTATAAAGCTAAATTATAGAATAAACGTTCTATAATTGCGGTATAAATTCGATGAAATGAGAACTAAGGCTGTAATAACTGGAGATATAATAAACTTTACTAAATTAGACCCTGCTGCAAGACATTGTTTAATCAAGGAGGCGGAGCAACTTTTAAAAAGCTGGATTAAACAAAGCGAAGATGCTGAAATATTTAGAGGCGACAGCTACCAGGTATTGTTTGACGATGTAGAGGAAGCATTAAAGAGAAGCCTTGTGCTAATATGCTGGTTTAAAAAACAATCACAAAACTTAGGTCTTGAAGATTTAGGGACTAGGATCTCTATTGGAATTGGCGAGATATCGTACCGAGGAAAGAATGTGCTAAATTCTGACGGCGAGGCTTTTCATCTATCTGGCAGAAGATTTGACAAGATGAAACCTAATGAATTTTTAACCATCGTCACTAATAATGAACAAAAAAATAAGGGAATAGAAATAATACTTAACTTTGTTAATAAACTAATTAACCAGTGGACTATTGGACAGGCAGAAGTAATGTATTTAATCCTGGAAGGCAAGACACAACAGGAAATTGCTGTAGAGTTATCACTTTCTCAACCATCTGTTAACAGTAGGATCAAACTGGCAGGGTGGAAAGAACTAGAGCCAACAATTGTTTACATTTCAAATTTGATCACAAACTGATGGAAGTAAATTTACTAAAATAATTAGGGAAGCTTTTCAGTTGTCTTAAGTCGTTTGTGAAACCTCAAGCTCTGCAGCGTTCTTCAATTTGTCAAGTACCGTTTCTGGTAAATATGGCCGGCCTCCAGCAGCCGGAACGCAGGTGCCTGAAAAAACGGCTTTGGTGACCACCTTTTTGTTCAGCAATATCAGCTGTTTGAAATGCAACCTGGGAAGTCCTCCTTTATCTCTGAAAACTTCGCAGGTGACCGAGAACTGATCTCCTTTTTTCAAGGAGCGGATAAAACTCAGGCTATAACTGGAGAGCACCATATAGACACCATTTCTTGCTTCTGTCTCAAAGTCAAACCCAAGTACTTCCCTGATAAAATCGTGACGGCACCACTCCATATAAAAAGGATAATACAATCCGTCCATGATGCCCTGTACATCGATATGTTCGTCTTTAGCGGTATATATTTTTGAATACTCCATGATAGTTCTTATGAATTGCAAATTAGAGTGACGAAAGGAAATAGTATATCCCCAAAATCGGGGAATTATCCTTTAGCCATCGAGGCAGCTTCGATTATAGCATCCGCAAATGCCTTGGGTGCTTCCTGAGGAAGATTGTGCCCTATTCCCCCTTCCAATGTATAATGTTTGTACTTGTTCTTAAAGCGTGCAGCATAATCTGCTGGTTTAGGGTGCGGGGCACTATTGGAATCACCTTCCAGGGTTATTGCAGGCACCGTTATAGCAGGGAAAGTTGCTATCATGTTCTCATATTCATTGTATTTGCTTTCTCCCTCAGCAATTCCAAGCCTCCAGCGATAATTATGTATAACGATATCCACGTGATCCGGATTATTGAAAGATGCTGCTGAGCGTGCAAAAGTTGCCTCATCAAAGTTCCATTTTGGTGACGCTGTATGCCAGATCAATTTAGCGAAGTCGTTGGTATTGGCTTTATAGCCATCATAACCACGCTGTGTGGCAAAGTAATATTGATACCACCATGAATATTCAGCCACAGGCGGCAGAGGTTTTTTATTGCCCTGCTGGCTACCAATCAGGTATCCACTTACCGAGACCAGTGCCTTGCAGCGTTCCGGCCACAATGCGGCAACGATGTCAGCGGTACGGCCACCCCAATCAAAGCCCCCGATAACAGCACTTTTTATTTTAAGGGAATCCATAAATTCGATGATGTCAGCTGCGATTGCAGCTTGCTGACCGTTACGCAGGGTTTGTGCAGATAAGAATCTGGTTGTACCGTGTCCACGCAAATGTGGTATCAGTACACGGTATCCCTGAGCTGTTAAAAGGGACGAAACATCGGCAAAACTGTGGATATCGTAGGGCCAGCCGTGGAGCAGGATAACTACAGGACCATTTGCTGGTCCCTCATCAGCATAACCAATGTCCAGCAGAGCAGTTTTGATCTGTTTGATGTTCGTAAATGTACGAAGATCCCGAATAGGTTTAATCCCGTTGGTAGGCTTCGCAGCAGGTTTGGCCTGCAATGAATTGATGCCGGTAAATTTTGCTATTGCAGCTCCCATGGCGGCGATACTTAAAAAGCGGCGGCGGTTAAGGCCCTTTTGGTTTTCCATATGATTAGAGGTTTACGTTATTTCTACATCAGAAGATCATTAATGATCGGCTGGCTAAACAAATGTAACCTCAGTTAAGCATGATGGAAATCGCAGAATCCCCGAAGTGGACAAATGGGTAGACTAATCAGGCATTACGGAGCACGAACATTCCCGGCGATATATTTTAGTAACGATCCTCAACAAATTAGCCTGTTTTCACTTTCTCCCGGTGCATTTTCCCCCAATTGATCATTTCCAGTATAATACCGCCAAAAGACATGCAATAATCAGTCTCTGTGTACTCGACCATTACCGGTGTTGTAGGTGTCACCGTACGCTTAATCAGATGATTGGCTTCCATATCCTTTAATTCGCGCGAGAGCATTCTGGTGGTGATGCCAGGTATACTTCTTTCGATCTCGCGAAATCGATTATTGCCGTTGCAGATGGAATTGATAATCAGTAACCGCCATTTGCCACCTACAACATAAATTGTATCTTGTAAAGCCTGAACCTCTTCTTTTTGGTTTCTGGGGTCTGAAAGCACCTCGCCGGCTTTTCTGATTAATTCTTCATTTACCATCTTTACGTATTTAGTATGCTGTTTACAAAATTATGTTATCCGAATCAAATTACAGTAACCTGGCGAGAAAATAAGGCTTGCTGGTACGAATAAAAGCGCAGTTATTCACCTGCGCTTCCGTCGATCTAAAAAATGCCCTACCGATGTATTAAAGGCTAAAACCGCCGTCAATAATTATTTCCGCACCTGTTATAAATGTTGCAGCATCTCCTGAGAAATAAGAAACGAGTTTGGCAACATCTTCTGCAGTACCTAACTTTCTTAACGGGGTTTTAGAGATCATCAAATCATCCAGACCTTTGCGTGATGCATCATCCAAACCAAGTTTGTTTAAGATCTCTGTTTGTGTTGGGCCAGGACTAATCGCGTTTACACGGATCTTACGCGGTGCCAGTTCCGCCGCAGCAATTTTCATTACAGAATTAATTGCAGCTTTGCTTGATGAGTAAATTGAAGAATTGGCAGCATTCATGCTTGCTACATTTGAAGACAGGAAAACTACTGATGCACCATCATTTAAGATCGGGATGAAACGGCTCAGCGTAAAGAATGCCCCCTTAAAGTTTACGTCCATCACATAATCGAAATCCTCTTCCTTTGCCCCTTCAATACTTGCTCCACCCAGCACACCTGCATTGATGAAAAGTATATCCAGTTTACCAAATTTTTCCGTCACCTCAGCTGCCAGGCTTTCAATAGCAGGCACCTTGCCCTGATCGGAAACCAGACCTGTTACGCCAAGTTCCGCAGCTGCTTTTAGCACAGCTTCTTCACGTCTGCCTGTAATGATCACTACTGCACCCTGTGCTTTTAACTCTTTAGCGGCAGCATAACCTATACCACTATTTCCGCCTGTTACCAGTGCTTTTTTTCCTTTTAAATTTTCCATTATTTGTTAAATTTTTAACTTAAGCAAAGGTAATATGCCACTGGTATCATTTTGTTACCAGTATAACCGATGATACCAGCGAACACCTACCTATATGACTTCATTTTAACAATTGAATGTTGTTCGTATAGATTCTGATCCCGCTTCCGATGCCTTTTCACCATTGGCTAAGGCCTTCGCGATTTCTGCTGGAATGGTTGCCGGCATGTTTACGTGTATACCGATCAAACCTTCTTCATGGTTTTTAGCCATCCGCTGCGAAATAACCGGACCGCAATCACCGCCCTGTGATACATATTTAGTATAACCCAAGCGTGCCATCAACTCTGCCCAGGCATGTCCAATATGGTCTGAGTCCCAACCAGTAGTTTTCGGTTTGCCAGAGAAGCCAAAACCAGGAATAGAAGGGATAACCAGATCGAAGGCATCTTCCGCCTTGCCGCCATAAGCTACAGGATCAGTCAGTGGACCGATCACTTTTAGAAGTTCAAATACAGAACCGGGCCAACCGTGCGTCATAATGAGCGGCATGGCATTCGGATATTTAGAGCGAACATGGATAAAATGAATATCCAGGCCATCTATCGTGGTAATAAACTGTGGAAATGCGTTAAGTTTTGCTTCGGCTTTTTTCCAGTCGTAATCCGTAGCCCAATAATTGGCGAGTGCCTTCAATTTCTCCAGCTTCACGCCCTGAGACGCGTCCGTAACCGTTTCTTTTTCCGGCCAGCGGGTGTCTGCTATTCGTTCTTTCATATCCGCAATAGCGGCGTCTGGGATACTCGCTGTAAACGGCTTGATAGATTTTTCTTCGTTGCCTGGTGTTGCAGAAATTCCGGAGGCATTTTGCGCAGCTACGGACAAGCTTGCGCCGATTAAAATAATGCCCGCTACTGCCCTGCCAAGATTTTTGATTGTAGTTTTCATTTGTAAAGTTTTTTTTTAATGCATAATTGCGTTTGTTAAATCAAAAGTATCTTTTGATCGGCTCCCCGTACATCAGGAAAGGGTTTAACCGGACGTTTTAGTTGTTATATCAGCCAATCCTGATCCCGAAAAGCCAAACTGGGGAACGGTCTGATATAAGGCTGGCCGGATCAAAAATTCATTTTGCTTTACGCACTTATTCAGGTACCTTTGACTTAGCAGCCAATCTTATATCATATGTCGGCTATCCAAACAGATATTAAAACTATAGCAGTAATAAAGGACATTCCTGAGATACTACCGGTTAGAAGAGACAATTTTGAAAATTGGAATATCAAGGTTTTTAATAGGGAACACACCGTCTGTAAAAGTTATATCTCCCCTAACAGGCGCGAGTTTTACAAAATCATTTTTCTAAACGCCGGCCGCGGCTTATTTACCATTGGTTTGAATACCTACAGTATTGAAGAGCCTACCATCTTATTCGTTCATCCAAATGAAATTATCTCATGGAAAAATCTGACCTTGAATATGGTGTCAAAGGGTTATTTTTGTATTTTCAAAAGAGGTTTTATTGAGAAAAACGTCATGTTAAAAACCCTGATCGACAAGTACGGTCTTTTTAAAGATAACATTAAAAGTGTAATCAGTTTAACCAAGGACGCGACCGAAATTATTAATGGCATTTTTTCACTCATGTACAACGAAGGGATAAACACGGGTACGTTTACCGAAGATGCCTTGCAGGCTTACGTGCAATTGTTAATGATAGAATCCAGTAAAATAGCTAAGCATCCAACTTCCACCCCTATCACATCAGAATACCAGAAGGTATATGACTTCTTCGAATTACTCGAAAAGGAAACCGCAGATCTGAATTTCGAAAAGTCAATAAAAATAAAAACGGCGGCTGAGTTTGCCGATCAGTTGAATATACATCCTAATCACCTCAATGCCCTTCTAAAAAAGCAGACCGGTCAAAATGTTAGTACACATATAAAAAACCGCTTATTGGAAGAAAGTAAGATTCTCCTGCTCCAAACCGATTGGACCCTCCAGAATATCGGTTATGCTGTCGGTTTTTCAGAGCAGCCCAATTTTAGTCATTTCTTTAAAAAAAATATTGGCGTAACGCCGGCTGAGTTCAGAAAAAGTTACAGTCTTTGATATTCATATAAACCTCTTTGATTTGATTATAAAAAAGTATTACAAACCGTAATAATTTTGGTCATCAAATTAAAAGATTATGAAAAGTAAAGTATGGTTAATTACGGGTGCCTCTCAGGGACTCGGACTCAATATGGTGAAATACCTTTTAGGTAAAAATCAAACGGTCATCATCACCACGCGAGATAAAAACCGATTCGACCACACCCTGGCAGAAAACGCGAACCTGGAAGTTTATGAATTAGATCTGACCGATGAGGAAAGTGTCAAAAATACAATTGCGGATGTCATTGTTAAATACGCACGAATTGATGTGCTGATCAATAACGCAGGTTATGGTTTTGTTGGCGCTATTGAAGAAACCTCTGCAAAAGAAGCGGAACAGGCAATAGCTGTTAATGTTCATGCAACGCTTCGCATGACCAGGCTGGTATTGCCTCATATGCGACAAAGAGAAAGCGGCCACATTATTAACCTGTCGTCCATTGCCGGTTTGATAGGATCTCCCGGATGGGGCATATACAATGCATCCAAATTTGCAATTGAAGGCCTCACAGAGGCTCTTTATCACGAAGTAATTGATTTGGGCATTAAGGTAACCATGATAGAGCCTGGTGCAATCCGCACCAACTTTTTGGCCGGCTCACTCAAATCTTCCGAAGTCATCATTGACGATTATGCTGACACGGCAGGGAAACGCCGGACCGTCCTCGCTGGAAATAACGGAAAGCAGCCTAATGATCCTGAAAAGGTTGTTGTCGCTATATATGACATCGTCCAGATGGATTCTCCACCAATGCGCTTAATATTAGGTAAAGATGCCTATGATCGAGCTTCGCAGAACTTAGAGCAGCGGAAATCTGATTTTGAGGCAATGAAACAAATTACATTTTCAACAGGCTTCTAATCAATAGGATATCATGTCAAATCAAAAACATAGATCAAATCCGTTAAAAAAGAAAGCAGAGATCATAAGAGAAGTTAAGCTTTGTTATTCCATACAGGGAACTGGGTCGCCTGTATTACTGATCCATGGATGGCCACAAACTCAGGATGCGTGGCGTTATCTGGTTCCGCTCCTTACGCCATATCATACCGTCATTACTGTCGATCTGCCAGGAATAGGCGGTTCCTCACCATCAAAAATGGGTTATTCAAAACAGGAACTTGCCCATTATATCCGCGACCTTATGGTGAAATTGAATTATCATAAGGTGACGTTGATCGGTCATGATATCGGAGGGCAGGTTGCTTATGCCTATGTTAAACAGTTTACAGACGAGGCACAGTCTGTGGTTGTCATCGATGTTCCCATTCCTGGCATGCCGGGATGGGAACAGGAAAGGGGAAAATGGCCGAGGTGGCATTTTGCATTTCATCAGCAAAAAGACCTTCCCGAGATACTGGTCAGGAACAATGTCGCCAGCTACCTTAATTATTTCTTCCAGGGGCTATCATACAACAAGTTGGCGCTAAACGGTGCTGAGGTTGACCCATTTATAGAGGCTTATTCTAAGGAAGCAGTACTTCACGCAGGTTTTGAAATGTATAGGGCATTTGATCTGGATGCAGAAGAAAACCAGAAGAGTCTGTCATCAAAACTAAATATCCCCTTACTGGCAATAGGCGGGGAACATTCACGCATGAAAAATTTTGTCTCTGAACAGTTCCAGGAAGTTGCTGAACAATTAACATGGAAAACAGCTCCCGGTTCAGGTCATTATATTCCGGAGGAGGCCCCTGATTGGTTAGCAAAAACAATCATCGAATTTATAAAATAGAATACGTATGTCGAACTCATCAATCGACCTCAACTTTAAACAAAATAAATAGTAATCATCAAATCATGACAAATCAATCCAATTTAAGCGTCGACAGCCAGGCTGTTGAAACCGCGAGATCATTAAGAAAATTATACTTTTCCCGTGCAGGATTTTCCATCCTCTGGGTAATCCTGGTATCAGTTTTAGCAAAAACAAATACAAGTATTGCAACATTCCTTTTTATTATCTACCCAGCATGGGACGTTCTCGCAACTTACTTTGATATCAAAGCAAATCCAGAAAACTCTAATAAAACACCTCAATACGTGAATGCAGCTATCAGCACTCTTACCACTGTAGCGGTGATACTGGCCCTTCAGCAGGGAATACCACAAGCGATTATTGTCTTCGGAGCCTGGGCGATACTGGCGGGACTAATTCAATTAATTTTGGGATTGCGCAGACGCAAGGACCTGGGAGGCCAGTGGCCAATGATTGTAAGCGGAGGTCAGTCGATGCTTGCCGGTGCAGTATTTATCGCAACTGCGCACAAACCAGATCAGGGTATTGCATCATTGGTAGGTTATGCTGCATTCGGGGCATTTTACTTCATCCTGGCAGCAATCAGACTTGACAAAACAGTCAAATCTGGTCCTGTTGCGGGATAACACCATGGTTCAAAGAGGCCACATCATCATTTATGATATGGCCTCTCCCTATTCTATTGATCTTTGGGTTTTTGCTGTTCATATACCTGATGGGCAACAATGCTATCAGGCGTAAGGCTTCCCATGCCTACCTGAACTTTGTTTTTAAAACCAGAAATGACCTTATCTTTTCCAGCCATCAGGGCATCGTAACCATCCCTGGCCACATCTGCAGGATCTGAAAGTGCATCTTTGTCCTGCACCGCTTTACTGTCTAACATATCCGCTTTAGTAAAGAAGTCGGTGTCAGTAGCTCCCGGCATTAGTGCGGTGATGGTAATTTTTGTATCGCGCAACTCCTCCCTAATTGCCTCAGTGAATGACAGCACAAATGCTTTTGTTCCATGATAAACTGCCTGCCATGGACCGGGCGTTTTGCTGGCAATAGACGCTGTGTTCAGGATCTTGCCAGCGTCCTGTTCGATCATGTCTTTAAGGAAGAGTTTCGTTAGCACAACCAAAGAAGAAATATTCAGGTGAATGATGTCCAGTTCACGGTCGATATCTGTTTCTTCAAACTCTCCGTATACTCCTTGACCGGCATTGTTAACCAATACATCAATACGGATATCCTGCGCCTGCAGGTCAGCGTACAAGCCGAATGCCTGTTCCGGATCAAAAAGATCTTTGGCAAAAGTAATCACACGTATACCACTCTTTTCCAGCTCCGCTGATTTGGCATCAAGTTCAGCCTGATCACGGGCAACAATTACCAGATTGTAACCATCCTTGGCAAAAAGTTTAGCAAGTTCGTAACCTATGCCACTGGTTGCACCAGTGATTAAGGCATATTTATTTGTGTTTTCCATAGTAGTTGATTTAAGTTAATCGTTTAAGGTTTTAAAACTACTTTTACGCAGTCTTCTTTCTTTTCGTCGAAGATCTTGTAGCCGTGAGCAACTTCACTGAGCGGTAAGGTGTGTGTAATGATATCATCCAGCACCACTTTTTCATCCTTTACCAATTGGATAAGTGTATCAATATAGTTTAACACTGGTGCCTGCCCTTGTTTGATGGTAAGTCCCTTATCAAAAATTCTGTACAGTGGAAAATTATCATAAGGACTTCCGTATACACCCAATATGGAAACCGTCCCACTGCGTCGCACGGCTTCAAAGCAAAGTTCCAGCACTTTTATACTCCCCTTTTCAAAATTAATAGTCGCCTTTAATTTGTCCAGCAGGTTCCGCTCCGGCTCAAAACCCACCGCATCAATGCATACATCAGCTCCCCTTCCGCCAGTCATCTCCCTAATCGCTTCTACTACATCAACTTTGTGCGGGTTCAAGGTGTCAACCTTATTCACTGCCTTTGCTTTTTCCAGGCGGTAATCCAACGGATCAATAGCAATAACCCTGCTTGCGCCATGCAGCCACGCGGCTTTTTGTGCCATCAGCCCCACCGGACCAGAACCAAATATAGCTACCACTTCACCGCCTTTCATCTGCGCCCAATCTACGCCCGACCAGCCGGTAGGAAAAATATCAGTCAGGAATAAGGCCTGCTCATCTGTAATATTATCCGGAATAATCCTTGGGCTCACATCAGCATAGGGAACGCGAACGTATTCTGCCTGCCCCCCAGAATAACCGCCATAAAGGTCAGTGTATCCAAACAATGCAGCGCCCTTCTGGTCCATCATGTCCCCGTTAGGCCCATAGTGTTTATAGTTGGAATTTTCACAGCTGGGCGAAGCTCCATGGTTGCAGAAAAAACAGGATCCGCAAGCGATAGGAAATGGCACAATTACCCGATCACCTTTTTTAAGGTTTTTAACCTCTGCACCAACTTCCTCCACTATCCCCATAAATTCATGTCCCATTACCATATCAGTGGTTTGAGGGACAGCCCCGCTTAAAATATGCAGGTCGGAACCACAAATTGCGGTAGAAGTTACTTTTAAAATAATGTCTGTTGCCAGTTCGATCCTGGGATCAGCTACGGTTGTATAGCTGATATCTCCAGGTTTGTGAAACACTGCTGCTTTCATAAATTATGTTTTTATAGTTAGATAGGTGTTCGAACACTCCATCACCAAAAAAGTTTAGCTATAATTCATGATTAATATAGACCAACTCGTACCAGGGTATTAATCTATCCCTGAATTTTTTTGAATGTCTATAGATAATGTTGCAGGTTTAGGTTAAATAAAAATCTGTTGGGTGATGCGGTTCTGGCACATCTGTATCATCCAACAACTGTTTAATGTTAATCTCGATATTCCGTGCAATTGCTGTTACTGGCGTATCTGTAGGTTTGTTACTAAAAGGATCCTGTAAATAGGTGGCAGTACTTTCCAGCAAGAAGAAAAATGAGGTAATGATTAATAACAGCGGTATCTCAAAATAACCCGCCACATTTCGTAAAGCAATGGAAAGAGTGATTACAAATACATAAATAATCATATGCAGGAAGAGACGGTAAGTGACAGGAAAAACGGTGGTTTTAATTCGCTCAGCCATTCCCATCCAGTTAGTGAGATTCACCATCGTGTTATTGAGCTGAACATGGCTGAAAGCATCAAGTTCAGATTGATCACGTAACTGGGAAATATCTGTATTGTTTAGTTTAAGGATGCCTAATGGCTTGTTATTATGTTTTTCAAGTACCTGGATATCTTGGTCATTTAAATAGCTATTGACATGACTTACTGGATCTTGCCCCCTTAAGGACTGACCCAAACTGTAGCACCATGCAATTTGGCGGTACGCAATTCTTTTGATCATTTCCTGATTGTTATTTGCGAAGGATTGCAGCTGAAGGACAAGGTTTCTGGAGTCGTTTACAATACCTCCCCATATTTTGCGGGCTTCCCACCAGCGGTCGTATGACTGGGAAAGCTTGAATGAGAGAATAACCGAGATAGCTGTACCAAGGAATGTAGGAATGGTCAGTGGTATTTCTGGAATAAGATGAGCGAAAGACGAGGTTATACGGTATACTACTAATGTAGTGATAGAAACATAGATCAGCTCCTTCCAGATTTTATTCATTATATAGCTGAATGGTGGTCTTTTGTTTAATAACATAGCTCCTAAATTATCTTAACTTCCTTACATGCCTTTTTTCTAACCAGACCTTCTAAAAGAATCGATAACAATTTAAATACCAGCAAATTGAATTAGAAAAAAAATGACAGATTCATTGAAATTTTGTCATTTTGAACGGGAGTTTATATGATTTTTTTTCAGTTGTATTGAACACTTCGTCGAAGTTTATGCGGGTATATCTTAAATAGATACGTGCTTGAAGGTGAAATTTCATCAACCTTTGAAGGTGAAACCAACGTTTATAAAACTGGAAGTTCAATAGAAGTTATTATCTGCCCTTTTTTATTGCCAAAACATTTTGTGCCAAATTTCAAATTAGACCGGTTTAATTTCGCTCGTTTTATGGTAAAATAGATGTTTTTTCCCGCCTGATGATGGACCGGATCATTTTTTGGGCTAGCCCGTTGCGGGAGGTGGATTAAATTGTAATACCTCATCACCCCTATTTAGTATCAACTTTATGCAGGAACTTTACAAGTCCGCTCATATATGCTTCCTGGTCATCGTACATGCTTAAATGACTACCATTTGCACAATAAAGAAATTCGCCATGACTCATTTGGCCTGCCATCCATTTCATATGTTTAGGATCCATAGTATCATACTTTGCCCCAATAACTAGGGTAGGAATAGTTATTTTCTTAAGATCTGCAGTCCTGTCCCAGTTGGTTAACTTACCACTAATTCCAAATTCACTCGGCCCCTGCATTGTTGTATATAATGAACTATTTTCTGAAGCAATTGCCCTATTAAGCGGATTTGGCCATTGATCAGGAGATATCCTGCATATGTGCTTCGCATAAAAATTAGGTAGGAGCAAATTCATATATTCTGGATTTCCAAAGTCTTGCTTTGCTTCTATTTCCCGGACACGTGCCAAAGCCTTCGGATCAAAATCTTTCGACAATACATTGTTTGCATATTCTGCGTATAGTTTCGCACTTGCCATCATATCGGAAATGATCAGCCCTTTGATATTTTTCTGATATTTGAGCGCATATTCTATTCCCAAAATACCTCCCCAGGAATGGCCAAAAAGATATAAATTACTGGCGTCCAATTTAAGTTCCTTTCTGACCACTTCTAATTCTTCAACATATCTTGGTAAATCCCAAAGAGTTGTGTCTTTTGGATTTTCCGAATAACCAGAACCCAAAATATCATAGTAAATTAGTTCCACTCCCTCTTTAGGAATAAAACTTTCAAAACATTCAAGATACTCGTGACTTAGTCCTGGGCCACTTGCTAGTAGCAAAAGTTTCATTTTTGGGTTATTACCAATGCGTTTGGTCCAGACCTTAAATGTTCCTTTCGCTGTGCGAATGTCAATCATTTGGATACCCCCGGTTTTAACGTGACTGGTATCAAACGGGTGTAAAAATTGTTGTTTAGATTCACAAAGTCCTTTACCATGCGAATTAAACGGTGAAAAAATGTAAAAAATAACTAATGCAAATAATTGTAGTGTACTGGTTTTCATATTATGATTAAATAAAAGTGACTTGTTTTTATTAGATCCCATAATGTTTATTCAATAGCTTAATAAACAATGATCTGGGAAGAATACTTTTCAGAGTCGGTATAATGGTGTGACCAAAGCGCCCAAACAGGTAATTATGTGATGGGTTTCGCGCTTCAACCCCGCATTATTGATCACGACATCAAGACGGCCTTCGTTTGCAATTATTTTGTTGATAGCACATTTAACTGAATGTTCATTTGTAACCTCCATTCCAAGGATGTTAAATTCGTAATTCCTTATTTTTTTAGTGATAGTCCTGCTTGACCCATCAACAATATGTTTCTGATCACATAGTGCATTGGCTGTCGCCCATCCTAAACCGGAAGAAGCACCGGTGACTAAAATGACTTTTTTCATACCATATAATAGTTTCACAAATTCTTTAAGTTCCGGTAATGACAAATGTTTGCATACAAACTGGTGCCGTATCTGCCGGGCGAGAAACAAAACTAGTATGATAAATGACTAAGATATATCCCCTAATTTGGTGGGATTCTCAGATAATTTACAAATTGTGGGTGATATTTATTGTTTATGAAACACCTACTGATAAATAACATTATAAAATGAACAACTACAGATTATCAACAATAGAATTACGTGAAGCTTTTTTCATAGCGCTTTATAAAAAGGCTTTTCTGCCTGTTGCGCATTACGTATCACGAATGGGAGGCAGCATTGAAGAAGCACAGGATATTTTCCAGGATACACTGGTCATCTATTACGAAAAGGTTGTATCAGCCGAGACAGAAATCATCGTAAACGAAAAAGCTTATTTACTGGGTATTTCGAAAAAGCTATGGTTGCAGCATTTTAAGGCCAACGGTAAGAATCAGCCTTTAGATGATTTAGACATGGAAAGTGTACCTGATCAACAACCGGCCTCCGGCAAAATACTGCATTACCTTAAAACAGCAGGCAAGAAATGCATGGAACTGCTTCATGCGTATTATTATGATCGCCTGCCGGCTACCGATGTAACCGTATTGTTCGGCTATTCAGGAACTCACTCGGCAACAGTTGCAAAATATAAGTGCCTTGAAAAAGTAAGGGAAACCGTTAAACAACACTCATTGAATTATGCGGACTTCATTGAATAATATCAAAACTATCGAAGATTATCTATTGGATTATGTATCACCTGATGATGCGTTGTTATTCGAGGCTAATATGATATTGAATAGTGAATTAGCAGATGATGTAAAGCATCAGCAAAATACCTATGCGGTGATCAGACAATATGGCCGCCGAAAGATAAAGGCCGAGATTATGGCTGCACAAGAAAAACTACGCGTTGCACCTGAACATCAGGGCCTCCTGCAGCGCATTGCCAACCTGTTTAAAAAGGATTAAATAATGAAGATTGATCACAACGATTTCAGAAAGTATGCGGTAAAACATCATCGCATAGGTAGCCAGCATGTTGATAGATATATAGGGCGTCCTATCGGCATCCCGATAAGCATGACACCTTACATCACCGAAGAACGCCAGCTCAACGTGGCACAAATGGATGTTTTTTCCCGTCTGATGATGGACCGGATCATTTTTTTAGGTGAGCCCGTTGCAGCGCCAATGGCAAATATTATTCAGGCACAATTACTATTCCTGCAATCTGTGGATGCTAAAAAGGATATTCAGCTTTACATCAATTCACCCGGAGGAGATGTTTATTCGGGCATGGGCATTTACGATACTATGCACCTGATAACACCTGACGTAGGAACTATTTGCATTGGTATGGCGGCATCCATGAGTGCCACCTTGCTTTGCGCAGGCGCAGCAGGAAAACGTGCCGCGCTACAGCATTCACGGGTGATGATACATCAGCCTTCAGGTGGTGTACAAGGTGTTTCAGCAGATATCGAAATCACCGCACAACAGGTAATAAAGGTTAGGCAGGATCTGTATAACATCATCGCCAAACACAGCGGACAAACTTACGACTGGGTGCATAGGGCATCCGACCGGGACTACTGGATGACCGGGCAGGAAGCGAAAGCGCATGGAATGGTAGACGAGGTACTGGGAGAGGTGGATTAATCAATTAATGTCGCTGCATGCCTTGGTTTACTATTCGTTCCAGTTATTAAGAAAACGCACCCCAGACATTCAGAAGTGCCGGGGGTACGCTTCATTATATTATCTTGCAGGTTGTTCCGGCAATAATTCAAACATTAGCAGGTTTTTTCCTGTTAAATATTTACCAGCTGCATCTTTAACCACTGTGATATTAAGTTGTTGCAAGTCTTTTTCAGCATCTAATACATCTAACAGGTTTTCATTATCTTGTAATTGCCCTGAAAGATACTTCAGCCAGAAACTATTATCCTTTAATGCGGTTTCATGCGATTTCTCATACGCTGCCTTAAACTTTTGCAAATCGTTTTCATCGGGTCCGTTTTTGCCTAGTTCCTCTAAGTCTTTTTTCACCATGGCAATCAGGTGGTCTACATTTTTAGGCGCACAACCGAAGTTGATCATATAGGCGAAACGGCTGCTGGGTAGTTTATGATAGGCCGACTGAACACTTGGGCTGTACACTTCACTTTCCTGTTCGCGCAAGTGCTGTACAATCTTCACTTCAAGGATTTCTCCTAGTGCCTTGATTGCAAGATTATTCATATTGTTATAGGCATAATCATCGTGAAGCATCATGCGTACACTCGCTTTGTCTTCCGTTCCTTTGTAAATCTTTTTGGTAAGAATGCCACGTGGTGCATGGATATCCAGATCTCTCGCTTCATTTTTCCTATTGAGGGATGGTAAAGCACCAAGATACTGTTCCAACAGGGGTGTTATAACTTCTACTTTGAAATCACCAACAAACACAAATGTAAATCCTGAGGCATCAGCAAAACGTTCCCTGTAAATTTCAAACATACGCTTCATCGTGATATTTTTTAATCTGGTGACGGTCATTGGTGCAAAGCGGTAGTTATAGTTACCGGTAATAAAACCAATGCTGTCATTGAATACCGAAGCGGGATCTACACCCTGAGTCTTCAGGTTCTCCTGAATCTGATTGATATATTTGTTAAATATCATTGCATCTTCCCTTGGCTGCGTAACCTGAAGATAGGTAAGCTGGAGTGCCGTTTCAAGATCGGCACTATTCCCCCCACCTGTTATGGTACAGGCATCCAGCGTCATCCCTACTGCTGATCCCGCCTGTTTACCCAGCTTTGTTTGTGCCAGTTGCTGAGGGCTAAGGCTTCCGGCACCCATATTGTTCACCATCTGTGTTGCCATTGATGCCGCATCATAGTCGCTGTCATCATACAATGATGTTCCCCCCGGACAAAACGCGGTATAGGTAATCTGATCATTTTTAAAAGTAGTAGGCTTAAGCACCACTTTTACCCCATTGCTTAATGTAAGTGTGGTAATATCCAGAGCTGGTATAGCTTCCTTTTTAACCACATTGCCTGGCTTCGGCTTATTGGCCAGCAATATTCCTGCTTTGGTGTCATCAGTGAATGGCTGTATATCTCCTTTGTTCACTTCGTCCATCCATTGTTTTATGGTTTCGCTGTTTGGCATTGTCCCCTTATCTTTTTCAGGTGCAGCTACGATAATGTCCACATCTTTCGACTGCAGATAGTTGTTCAGTAGCATACTGATATCTTTAAGGCTGATTGCTGGTATGTTTGCTTTTCTAAAGTTATATTCCCAGGGTATACCCGGCGCCGTTTCTCCACGTAAAAACATGGTCTGATATTGTTTAACATATACATTCGATGGAATCTGGTTACGTTGTTTGTAACCCTCCTCCAGTGAGGACAGCAATACCTTTTTCACATTTTCGAGCTCTGCTGCTGTAAATCCAAAGCGTTTTATCCGCTCCAATGAAAGCCAGGCCCGCTGGAATCCTTCTTTAGTAAATCCCGCTTTAGGAACAACCGCAAAATCAAACATATTTACTTTGCCAAACAGGCTGCTGATGCCCGCATTGGTATTCATGAACAAAGGATTGTTTTCTTTGCTGGCTTCTGCCGTTTTCCGGTTGGCCAGCAGCTGGGTAAGTAAGTCAACTTTGAGGGCTTCTAAATAAGCTGCCTCGGTGTTCACTACTGTGGCAGGTTGCTTATACATGACCTCAATACTGGTGACAGGGATCTCCTTATCGGTGACTGCAATAAACTGGCCCTTTCCTGTTAGTGGCACGGTATAAGCCGTTCTGACCCGCTGTTTTTCAGGGTTCTTAAGATCGCTGAACTGTGCGATGATCATCTTTTCAACTGCATCCGGATCCAGGTCACCTACTACAATTAGTGCCTGCAGGTTTGGACGGTACCAGTCATGATAAAACCGCCTCAGTACTGCCGGCTTGAAAGCGGTCAGGATTTCATCCTTCCCGATAGGGAGCCTGCTGGCAAAGCGGGAATGGTTGAGCAGGACAGGTAGGGTTTGACGTGACATCCTGTCGCGCGCGCCCTTACCAAGCCGTTCCTCTTCAAGGATTACGCCACGCTCCTTCTCAATTTCCATGGAATCCAGGACCGCTTCCTGCGCCCAGTCCCGCATAATCAGCAATCCATTCTTTAAGAGGGCCGGATCATTGGTTGGGATGGGCAGCTGATAAACCGTTTCGTCAAAACTGGTATAAGCATTCAGATCTGCGCCAAACCTCACGCCTGCTTTCTGCAGGTAATCCACCAGTTCATTTTTAGGGAAATGTGTAGTGCCGTTAAAGTTCATATGTTCTATAAAATGCGCCAGTCCCTGCTGGTCATCATCTTCAAGAACAGAACCAACTTTATTAGCCAGGTACAGTTCTACACGATTTTTAGCCTGATCATTTTTCCTGATATAATAGCTGAATCCGTTGGGCAGTGTGCCTGTTCTGAGTTCAGGATCTGCAGGTAATAATTTTGTGGATGTCTGAGTTCCTTTCTTTTTTGAGGAAATCAGCGCAGCCTTTTTTGTTTGCCCTAAAGCAGGGATGGTTATTGCAGTATATGCTGCACATAACAATCCCGTTGCAATAATTATACTTTGCCTTTTCAATTTGGTTGTATCTGTTATTTTAAAAAATGTGTGACTTATGATTGTTCTTTCTGAATCACAGAGATAATATGTTCAACTTCGCGTGTGAGGTTAAGCAGGTCGCCATTGTATCCATCTGATACCCATCGGATATTCCCTTTACCATCAATCACTACCTTCTGCGGGATACCATTGAGGTGAAGCAGTTTAGCGTAATCTCCATAGGTAAGGCCTATTCTTTTGATGGAGGCATCATATTCATCAAACAAAACATTGAAATCATATTTTTTCGCCTTAATAAAATCTGCCGCCAGTTTTTTATATTCCTTACTTTCCTCCAGCGTTGCAATAAAATAGAACTCCACTTTCTCATCGTGTTTGTAATGTGTAACCAGCGTCTGCATCCCCGGCATGGCCGCCTTACATGGGAAACACCAGCTAGCCCAGAAATCGAGCACTATAATTTTGCCCTTCTGTTCTTTCAGGTCCACACTTTCTCCTTTCAGGTTTTTAAGACTGAACAACGGTGCCGGGATATTGACCATAGATTTCTCCAACTTAGCATACATCTCCGTCAGCTTCGCTGCAGGTTCCAGTGCATGGAAATACTCTTCATATCCTGCTTCGGTCCCTTTCTTTTTAACATAATAACTTTTAAATAGCTTAAGCGTTGCCGGGCTAACCGCATCAGCTTTAATTGAAGCAATGATGTAGTTTTCTGCTTCATTATACTGCTTGTTATGGTCCAGCAGGTTTACGTACAAGGTATTGAAGGCAATATCTTTATCCCCTATGTAAGGCTTAACCATATTGGCAAACCTGAGGGAACCCTGGAAATCGCCCGACTGGTACAAGAGGCCGGCATGATAGGCAAACTGCATCTTGTTCTGAGTCAGCACCAATCGCGGCCATTCCTCTGCACTGTAAAATCCGCGGCCTGAGAGTGAAGGGTCGGTACTTACCGACCGCTTGAGCATTTCTGCAACAATTTCATTCGAATAATCCAGCTGTTGCTTTGCGGTAATAAATGGCGTGGTAGAGCGCATAGGAAACTCTACTATTTTCTGGTGATAGTAGTTCAGCAGTTCGTAAGGCACTGTTTTGAGCAAGGTACTGATTGTAGCAGCATCCTTATTTTGCGCAGCGATGTTCATGGCCATGGTATATCCTTTCATGAAAAAGGAAGGATCATTGAGTGCCTGATCCATATAATCTGCTGTTGGGTATTTATCAAAGGGGTATCTTTGAACAAAAGACTTTAGGCGCGCGGTCATCACTGCAGGATCTCCAGCCATTGCAATGCTGTCAATCACCAGAAAACGGCGACGAAGTCCGTTAGGATATTTGGCTAAAATTATGGCTTTTACTGAATCGGCCAATGGCATATTGCGGAGCACTACCCGGAAAGTCCTTTCTACCCGCAACAGGTCACGTTCAATAAGGCCGTCGGCCTTCAGTATCTCCCTACCTCCTGCCAAAATAATTGAATCGGCTTTTGCCTGAGGAAGATAACTTTTGAGGCCTCTGGCCATATCAAAATACATGTTTTTTCTCACATTTACATTCCCATATTCTTTGGAGATCCAGAGTGCTACCAGTGTGCGGGGCTCAATTTCAGAGACCGGGGACACAAAAGGGAGCATCATGTAGTTGGATTGTTTCGCACGCATTAATCCCCATTCGGCCAGGCTGCCTGGCATCATTTGCTTTGGATCTTTTTGATGAAGGATTACCGTGTAAGGGAATCTGCCTGCAACATCTACAGTATCACCAACCCAGAATCTGCAGCTGAGCACGGCTGTGCCTGCAGGCACTTTATAGCTTGCGGTATATCCCGTATCGGTACGCCTTAGGGGAAGGTTATGACCTTCCCATTTATAGTTTTTAAACAGGTATACTACCCCCATTATTTTTGCTTTAGTATCGGCAGGCCGATACACTATGTTCACGTTTTCACCTTCGCTTAGTGTAGCAGGGCTGTAACTGAAGCGGGGCGGCGTTTCGGGCTGATGTACCGCCTGTGAATTTGGCTGTGAAGCTGGTTTTGGAGCCTGATTCTCCTGGGCATAAACGCAAGGGTCCTGAAAAATAAGGCCAAGAAGCCCCAGCAGCCCTGCAAAAAGGTTGTTTTTTAAAGTATTCATATGCTATTTTTTCCGGATTAGTAGCCGGGATTTTGAGTTAGGAATGGATTCAGTATGATTTGTGCATTAGGAATTGGGAATAAAGTTGCGGTAGCTTTCCAGTTAGGCTTGGTGCCGAGTACCGCATCGGCCGTTTGCGTCCTCTTGAGATCCATCCAGCGGTGGCCCCACTCACATGCCAGTTCCACACGTCTTTCGCGCTGGATCGCAGCAAGGATTTCGGATGGCCCCGAGGCGGTTGTATTTGCCAGTCCGGCACGGTTGCGTACCACATTCAGATCAGCCGCGGCACCACTGAGGTTACCTTGCTGTACCCTTGCTTCAGCCCTGATCAGGTATTGCTCTGCCAGGCGTAGTACTGAATATGCTTCTCTCGGCGAGGTATTGTTATCACGTATCAACTTATACTTGAAGGGATAAGTATAAGTATTTGCACCAATAGTTACCGATCGCAGCCAGGACGTTTTACGTTGGTCGCCATTTTCATAGGCGCTATTTAAGGCAGGAGTAATCACAAATGCCGGAACCAATGTTGGTGCTGCAGGAATAAATATCTGTCCTTCCGTAGTTTCCAATCCTGGCGCAACGGGGGTCATCTGCCAGATTTGCTCCTGGTTATTCGTTAAAAAAACGTTGTTAAGAATTGGTTCAAGCCGGAAATTTGCAGTAATCACCGCAGTTGCGGCAGTTTCAGCAGCCGCCCATTGCTGCTGGTACAGGTTTACCCGCGCAAGCATTGCAGTCACTGCAAAACGATTCACTCTGTTTTTAGTAATTGCGGACCGGTCGCCATTGAGCAACTGCTGCGCTTCGTTCAGATCAGCGAGTATTTGCATTTCCATTGCCGACCTGTCTGCCCTTGGCAATTTAGAAGTAACGGTATAATCTGTTGTCAGAACCAGTGGTGCAGATCCGTAAAGGTTCATCAGATAAAAATGATAGAAAGCCCGAAGGAATTTTGCTTCACCGACAATACGGTTTTTTAGCGATGAGGTTAGTGTAGTACTTGCTTCGGCCCCTTCTATACAAGCATTCGCTTCATAGAGATAAGTATAAATGTTATTCCAGAAAGTGAGGTTGGAAGTATTGGTACCTGTAATATTATTTGCAAAAAACTCCTTGTAGTTAGCGGTATTAGCTGCGTTATCCATTTCATCCGCCGACAGGCCAGCTAGCATTGTAGTTGTGCTGTTGGCAAATCCCGTAGAAAATCCGTTATTCATCATATTGATGTAGATACCGTTGATAGCAGCGGTAGCGTTTACACTGTCCACAAAAATTTGGTCTGATGTGATAGAGTTTATTGGCGCCGGAATTTCAATAAATTTACGGCAGGACGCAAGATGCAGCATTGCAGTGATGCAGGCAACCGTGCAGAATATGGTAGAGATTGAATTATACTTCATCATCTTAAAAATTAAAGTCGAGACCTAAAGAAATATTCCGAAGCGGCGGAATCCCGTAGAATATTTGTGTTTCAGGATCGTTTCCCTTGTATTTTGTTATTGTATACAGGTTCTGCGCGTTTACATAAGCGCGGAAACCGCTGATATGCATTTTCTCCAACAGTGCTGGCTTGAAATTATAGGACAGGGATACCGTTTTCAACCTGATGTAGGACGCATCTGTCAACACAGCATCAGACATTTTATAGTAAATGAAGGCATTGGTAACGGCCGTTCCAAACGACTGAGTGGTGAGACGCTGATACTGGGCATTGTCACCAGCCGAATTCCATGTATTCAAAGCATCCATTGGAACATTGTTCATGTAACCCGTAGGATTATTCTGTTCCCTCATGTAGTTGTATCCTTTTTGCTTTCTATATTCAAGGAAAATATCAAACTGAAATCCTTTATAATCGAATGTGTTCCTGAAACCACCGTACAGCTTTGGATCCTGACTTCCGATATTAAACATGTTGTCGCGATTCACTGCAAGGGGCGCAGAAGTAACTGCTCCGCTCGCGGTTTCAAACTGGTAAACGCCTGTTGCAGGATTTATACCAGCATATTTATACCCCCTTAGGATGCTTACCGGCTGGCCTACAATGAGGTAGTTCGCGTAGGGTGTAGATTCAATACCAGGGAATGCCACCAATTTGTTTTTCGGTATCGTAATATTAAAAGCACTACGCCAGTTTAGCGCTTTACCTTTAATCATATTGCCAGACAAAGCAAATTCCCATCCTGTATTTTGAACAACTGCAGGAAAGTTCTGTACCACAGTGCTAAATCCTGTCTGCATAGGTAACTGATATCCAATCAACTGATTACTACTCCTGTTGCGGTACCATGAACCGGTGAATACAAGCCTGTCTTTCAAAAAGGCAAGTTCAAGTCCGCCTTCCAGCTTCTTTGTGGTGCTCCAGCTAAAATCGGGGTTCGCAAGGTTCTTCGGCGTGTAGCCCAGCTGCCCATTGTAGAGGTAACCTGCCGCCACCTGCGACCAGTTAGATGTATACTGATAATTGCCCACATTGTCGTTTCCTGTTGTGCCGTAACTGGCCCGTAGCTTCGCGAAGCTAACATAGTCCAGCAGGTCCTTAAAAAACTTTTCCTGGGAAATCACCCATCCTGCACCAACAGAGCCAAACTTGCCCCATTGTTTCCCGGGTGCAAATCTGCTTGAACCGTCTATACGTCCATTTAAACTAAGCAGGTACCGGCTGTCATAATTATAGGTTGCCCGGGCAAACCCGGCATTGTACTTATAGGGGCTGTTGGAGTTTTGTACGGTAACCGTTGCCGCGGAAGCGATGGAATTGATAAGTAAATCATTAGAAAAATTGGTTGCCGATAAACTTACGTTGTTATTGTCCTGCTGCTGCAAGGTTCCGCCAACCAGAAAGCTCAGTCTGTTCCTGCCAATCTGTTTATCATAACTCAGCTGGGGTTCAATATTCCACACGTAGGCATTGCTGATGCTCTTGCTGGCCGTTGATTGCGGACTGAACAAAGGGTTTTGTGCATCCTTCGGCGTAATCAGGTATTCATTTGTGATAAAATTATTGTAACCCAGGTTTGTCTTGAATTTTAATCCAGGCAGCATTTCATAACTTAACAGCATACTGGTATTAAAACTCGCGGCCGCCACCCTGTTTTTCATTAGCTGGTAAGCAAGGGGGTTTACGCCGCTACTGATGTACGAAAGCAGGTTTACACCATTGATGTCCCAACGCATGCTACCGTCAGCATTACGAAGGTCTGGGAAGTTTGGCGCTAGTGTGTAACTACTTACTGTAGACGGCGATCCAGGGGCATTGTTAAGGCTATAGGCATATCCTGCCGATAGATCAACACTAAATTTGCGGTTGAGGGAATTGTGATGCAGTTTCATCACCCCGTCTGCCCTGTTTGTGGAGAAGCCGCCCGGAAAAAGATAGGTTTGCCGGCCATAGTTTAACCCTACATAGTAGGTATTTAAAAAATCGCCGCCCGACAAGGCGACGCTGGCATTCTGCGTGGCCGAGCTTTCTCCAAAAAATTCATTGAGGTAATTGGAATAGCGATTCTGATCAAAGATGAGCAAATCCGGCGCAAAGCCAGGTGTTCCCGGATTGTTATTGGCAGTTAAACCATCGTTGCTGAGCGCGTCTTTGCGCATCTGCAGGTATTGCTGCGTGTTCAGGAGCGGCATACTTCGTGAAATGGTATTAATACTGTTAAAAACCCTCCCACTTAGTTGTGTTTTACCGGTTTTACCTTGTTTGGTCGTAATAAGGATAACCCCGTTTGCACCACGGGCACCATAGATAGACGTGGCATCCGCATCCTTGAGTACTTCAATGCTCTCGATGTTTGCCGGGTCAATATTGTCAAAAGGACTGATACCGCCGCCAGGCTGGCCAACACCGTTTGCATCACTAAACGTTTGCAAGCGGTTGATTGATAAATTTTGCGGCGCAAAGGGAATACCGTCAATGATAAAAAGCGGGGCATCGGGCGTTCTCGAACCCACAACGGAACCCAGGGTATTCTGGCCCCGGATCTGAATTTTAAATGCCGCCCCCGGAGCACCATTTCCTGTAGTCACCAGTAATCCCGGAACCCTTCCCTCCAGTGCCGCAAGCGGATTGATTACCATCTGTGAAGAAAGTTCTTCACTGGTAATTTTGGACGTAGATCCTACGCTGGTACGCTGCGTAGTGGTTCCGTAGGCAATTACCTGCACCTCATCCAGTTTAGAGGTTGATACAACCAGGTTGATGTTGCCTAATACAGGTTTATCCGCCAGTACCTCCTTTTTTTCGTACCCCATCATGGAAATGACAAGGACCGATCCAGGTTCCACGTTTTTTATGGTAAACACTCCGTTGTTATTGGTGGTGGTCCCACGGTTCGTACCCTTGATCTGGACGTAGACACCTGAGAGGGGAACATAATTGGGATCTACAATACTGCCCGTCACATCAATTTCGGAAAAATAGGATTTGATCCGTTCAAAGGTTGTTGGTGATTTTATCTTCACTAGTACTGCATTATCTTTCAGCTGATATTCCAGTGGTTGAGATTGGAATATGGCATTCAGCACAGCGGAAAGATCTGCATTGGTAACCTGAATATTTACCGGACGCGCACTTTTTAGCACACTGGCAGTGATCATGAAATCGTAACCGCTCTGCAAGCGTATTTTCTCAAATACCGTTTCTATAGGAGCATTTTTCTCACTCAGCGTTATTTTTTGAGCCAGTGTAGATGCACTGACCTGCAAAATACCGAAGATGATGAGCAGTACATTGAGCTTCATGATGAGCAATAGTTTAGCCGCGCGGCCAGGTGGCTGCGCAAAAATTTTAGGGTAAAATTTGTACATTTGTTAAGGCGTGATTTTTTTGCATAGCCTTTCATTTTCGAGATGGGCAGGCATGCATGGTTAGTTGATAATTAATTTATTGATATGGATCTGCCAGTTCAGGGATCCGATTGGCGTCGGGTCTCTGAATTTATAGCGTCAATCGATGTTTATTTTAACACGGTGACCCTCCTTCCTGACAATTTAAAATGAACTGATTTTGAGTATTCCAGCATGCCCAGCACCTGGCTGATATCTTTATAACGCGAGATGGTACCACTGAATTTTTCTGTGGGAAGATCCCCTTCATAACCCACATCAATATTATACCAGCGTGAAATTTTCCGCATGACGGTCTGGATATCTTCCTGCCTGAACCTGAAGTAGCCCTTTTGCCAGGCAATACTTTCTTCGATGTCTGCGGGGCCGACTTCGATTCGGTCTGCGGTTGTCTGCACCAGCGCTTGTTCCCCGGGTTTAAGAACTACCTGGTGTCCTGCGGTTTTCAACCGGATACTGCCGGCTAAAAGCGTGGTCTTGATGGCCTTCTCATCTGTATAGGCATTCACGTTAAAATGTGTCCCCAGTACCTCGATGTTTTGCCGGGCTGTACTAACAAGAAAAGGTTTGTGGCGATCGTGCGCTACTTCAAAATAAACCTGTCCCGTCATCTTTACCGAACGTTGGCTTGCGGTAAAGGCTACCGGAAAACTAATCGAAGAGGAAGCATCAAGCGTAACATTTGTTCCATCTGCCAGACTGAGCTGGAACTGTCCCCCCGCCGGAGTGGTAATTGTATTATATGCCTGTTGAGCATCTTTACGATCATCTTCTGTACGGTAAACAATTTTTCCGCTGTCTGTTTTGTTGATACTCGTATTGTCTTCAATAGCCAGCTGGCCAGTCATCTGGTTAGACAAAGTAATCTGCTTACCGCTCGCAAGTGTTAGTATAGCCTTGTTTGTCCCGGGTGCAATATCTTTTGCATGGGCAATATTAAGTATTGACGGTTCTTCATGCAATTTCACATAGGCGATAGACATGCCCAATAGCAAAAGGACTGCAGCAGACCACCAATAGTAGCGGTTAAGGTTAAACTTTTTTACAACAGGCAGCCCCGCGCGGGAACGTGTTCCCTCCCATAGTTCCGCAGCAAGATGCTGGAATTCAATGCTGTCATCCAGTTTCTGCCGACCAGCTTCATCAGCGTACCAGCTTTCCAGCAATCGTTGCTCGCCCAAGCTGGCAGTTTTATTCAGGTATTTTTCCAGCAGGCGGTCTGCGTCTTGTTGATTCATGTAGTTAAACTTTAGCTGTTTTAAAGCTATAGCACATGAAAGCCGTCCTGGGGGTATCTGAGTTTAAAAAAAAAATAATATTAATTTAACATTCAGGCCGGATGAATGAATTAGCGCATCGCTGCCAGCACAATAATTGCAGCTCCGCCACTTTCTTTGAGGTTAGCACGCAGGATTTTCAATGATTTATTGATCTGCTTTTTCACTGTTTCGGGCGAAGTGCCTAGTTGCGCAGCAATCTCTTTGTGCGAGAGGTTTGATTTTCGGCTCATTTCGAATACTTGTCGCATACGTGGTGGAAGCGCTTCAATTTCTTTCTCTATCATGCGTTGCAAGTCGCGCTCATCCAGATATTGAAGGCTTTCATAGCTGATGTTGTTGGCAAAACTTGCAATTGACTGCAGATAGTCATTCCGGAATTTACGGTTACGGATAGCGTTGAGCACATCACGTCTGGCACCAATATAGAGATATCCGCCAAGGATAGTTTGAGCGGGTATTTGAGCCGACTTGATCCAGAGGTCGCTGAAAAGCTCCTGTAATATATCTTTTGCTTCCTCTTCATTCCTTAGCATCTTATAAATATGACTATACATAAGCATCCAATACCTGTTGTAAATCTCAGTGAAAGCGATATGATCACCTTCTTTTAATAGCTCAATTAGTTGGGCATCGGTAAGGGAAGCGTAAGACGTCATTATAAATTTCCGTTTGGTATATAAGCTATTGAAGTGCTCTTATTGTTGTTAACTCAACGAAATATGTGGTTTTTTTTCCGCAATCTTAATGTTTTGCTCCCCTAAAATAGTAAATACATTCGTTTTTAGCTTATTTATGAACACACAAATCTGGTGTTGTTTATCCTTCTTCTTTCAATGGCGGATAAGAGCTGGTTCATTAGTCAGAAGCCTTTGATCATTAAGCCGATTACGGCAGCCAGCAATATGATATGAGGTTCTTTGATTTTCTTGCTGAAGATCAATATTAAGGCGGCAACGACAGCTATCATTACAGTTGGAACATCAACAATTGCCCTACTGGCAATAATGATCACCGCACCGACCAAAGCGCCGACTACCACTGCCGTTATCCCATTCACAAACTCTTTAATGCTCGCGTTCTTGGCGATCTTTTTAAAGGACGGGGCTAAAGCTACCGTGAACAGGTAACAGGGAAGAAAGGTAGCAAACGCTGCTACACATGCACCTGGAAAGCCTGCCACCAGATAGCCGATAAATGCAACTGTAATCACAACAGGGCCGGGTGTAATCATTGCTACCGCTACCGCATCGACAAACTCCTGTTCATTCAACCAGTGATATTGCTCGACCGCACCGCTGTGCAAAAAAGGCACTATAGCAAGTCCGCTGCCAAAGACCAAAGCACCAGCTTTTAAGAAGAACCAGCCAAGTTCCTGTAATGTCTTACCTTCATACTGCCAGAAACCTGTTCCCGTCAATATCAATACCGGCAATGCAGATGGTTTTCTGATCCACTTCGGAGGTGCTTTGACCAGCATATAGATGGCACCACACCCGGCAAAGAGCAGTATATCCTCTTTTTGGGTAATCACAGTAACGACAACGCCGATCAGATAAAAAAGCCAGAGCAACCATTTAGAACGTATTGCATTTAGATTTATGCCGCTAACGGATTTTATCGTCAGCTTGTATGCGCTGATGGCAATGATACCGATCACCGCTGCACTTACCCCGTAAAAAACGGCCTGCATCCAGGATAGTCCGCTATAAAGTTTATAGGCCATCCCGAGCAGAACTACCATTACAAAAGATGGCAGCACAAAAGCGAATCCGACCAGTGTCGCACCCAAAAAGCGATAATGCACAAAGCCGATATATATGCCGAGTTGTGCCGCAAGCGGACCAGGTGCAAGTTGCGCCAGTGCCAGACCTTGCTTATATTCTTCTTCGGTAAGCCATTTCTTGCTTTCAACAAGATCCCTGTACATGTATCCGACAAGGGCAACTGGACCTCCAAAACCCCATGTACCCAATTTTAGAAAATACAGGATCAGATCGATTAGCCTATATCGTGCATGTGATTTTTCCATAAACTAAAAAGCAATGCCAAATTGAAAGCCAATACCGAAAGATGAAGGCTGATCATTGCCAAATCTTACCGGAAGCGGAATAGCGACAAAATAGCTGCTGCCTTTATTCTTCTTCATCGTCTTATTAATAACTGGGGTCAGCCCGTAACGCCCTGAAGTTTCAAAAGCGGCGCGTCCTGCAAAAGTAAAGCCACTGCCCAGAACGACGAGTATACCCGGATGAAAAAGCACATTACTTACTTTGCTGCTACTATTTGTGGCCTTTATTATTGGGACAATTTCACTGGAGAAACCGATTTTGGCACTTTTCCAAATATTGATTCCAATTGGCATACCTACTGTATAACTATCTTTAAAGTTGGTGTGCATGCCTTCCGAACTAAACGTAACGATAGGATGCACGATCCCTATATAGCCGGCCAATTTGGGATAGGTTTGCGTTGTCTGCCCTGAACTGATGCAAGCGTTTATCATAACCAGGACTAAACAGATAAGAATTTTGTTTACTTGTGTTTGCATACCACAAGATTATGGGATTCTCCGGTGCTAAAATAGAACAGGATTTACTCTTGGTATGTAACTTACCTTTTGCTCCTGTTTTTCTTAAATTCAGACGGAGTAAGTCCGGTTTCCAGCTTGAAGATACGTGTAAAGTGGCTCTGGTCAGAAAATCCGGTCAGATAGGCGATCTCAGATAAGGAATAATCTGAGGTCTGGATGTACGTAATAGCTTTCTCAATTCGTACTTTACGGATGTATTCACCGAAGGAAAGATTATCAAAATATTTGGAAAATTCCCTTGATACGTAGGCCGGGTTTATGTTGAGCTCACTGGAGATTCCAGTCAGGGTCAATGCCAGGTTGGTATCGATCTGATCCTGTATAATGGTTTTCAATTCTTTAGCCCACGTGGGAATCTTGGTACCCTTGCCCTGCTTTAAAAATTTTTGATAGACATCCACCAGTAGTTGCTCCACCGGGCTTTCGGTGTGCCTGACATCCTGAAGGTGTTTGGCCCATGTGTACAATGCATCATAAATGATCATGCCTGCATTTAGCAATTCCTGGTCATCCTTGATATTATAAGCCATTCCCGCGGCAATTGCCCATAGTCCGGAAGCCTGGCTTGCAAGACCATGCTGATCGGTATCTGCTCCCCTCACGATGGGCGCCATGACCTGCAAAGCAGGATCATCCAGCTTATATTTGTTAAGCAGAACATCAAAAGTACAAAGACCGTTTTTATGGGTCAGCTCAACGCCGAGTACATCAAATGGGGTAGCATTTAATTCACTGGCTTTCTCTATAACCCTATCGAAAGGCACGTAATAAAAAACGGCATCAGGATCAATAAAATTTTTTATCAGCCAGGGGCAGGCTATCCGGTCAATCTTTGGTCTTTCTCGGGTGATCCAGTTCATAATCCAAAACTAATTAGAAATAATGAGATATGATCTGTCATCAAATGATGTAAAAGCCATAATCCGAGATGTTTCGACTGACTAAATTGGACACCTGCTTGAACCCCTCAGTATTAATGAAATTATGAATACAAAAACGATTTTAATCAAATAGAATAAAATTCGCTAAATTGAGCGAAAACAAACACATGTCAACACAAAAGGCAATATCATCTATTGAAAATGATGATAATAAAGTCCCTGTCATTAATCAATGTTTTATAATTATTCCCATAGGTGAAGTTAATTCCGATACCAGGCAGCAGAACAAGCTTCAGTATTCAAAAAATTGAATGACAAAGATCCCTGGAAATTAATTCTCGAAAGATTAGATCTTATAGACAACAAAGATTTGATAAAGAAATCTTCAAATGATCAGCTAATAGAATTCTCACTCACAGGTGAATATAGAGACGTTAAAAACGAAAATACAATTGCCTCCTATATCATAGGCTAATTAGTGAAGGACTAGGTGTTGCATTGTTCCATGGCCAAGTAAACGGTGTTTAGATTCTAAGAATGAAAATCCATATGTTAGTAGGCGTATGATACCAATAAAAAACGTTAGATGGGGCATCATCGGATGTGGTGCCATTTCAGAAAGATTTATGCAGGGCTTATCAGCCGTCCAGAATACGGAAATGATAAGTGCATGGTCGCGGAGGCCGGAATCTGTAACATCCTTTTGCGACAAGTATGGAGCTAAGGCTTGTTCGAGTGTTGACGAACTTTTAGCATCGGATATTGATGCAATTTATATTGCTACTTTGCCTGATAGTCATTCGTTATATAGCATTGCAGCATTAAGGGCAGGTAAGAATGTGCTTTGCGAAAAGCCAGCCAGCATTAATCTAAGCGATTTGGAAATGGTGCTAAATGAAGCAAAAAACAATAACCTATTGTTTATGGAGGCAATGAAGCCACCATTCTTTCCGCTTTACAAAAAACTTAAGGCGCATTTAGCAGAAGACCCTATTGGTGAAATAGGGTATTTGCGCGCGGGCTCATCAGTTGTAGGTGTAAAACCTAACCACCCCAGTTTAAGCCATGAACTTGCGGGGGGCAGCATTATGGGTATTGGTGTTTACGAAGCATTTTTAGCCGCGGACTGGCTCGGGGATGCAGTGGCAGTTCAAGCAATGGGTAACATCGGAGACACAGGTGTAGATACATTTTCCATATTTCAGACTCAACATGATAGCGGATTTGGACAATTCTATACAGGATTTGAGGTTTATGGTAAAGGTGATGCGCTCATTTCTGGCAAACACGGCCATATAACTATTCATCAAAATTGGTGGAATCCTCTTGCAGCAACCATCGAATATTCAGGTGGTAGAATGGTTGAACTATATGAACCTTTTTCAGCAGGTGGACTCAACTATGAAATTGCTCATTTCTGTGAATTGCTGAATAAGGGTCAAATTGAGAGCCCGATAATCAGTCATGATATTTCACGCAAGACGATTGACTTGCTGGATAAGGTCCGCGCGCAGGTTGGGTTGAAATTTAAGGGAGAATAACTATAATGACCAAAAGCCTGTGTCTATTATCAATTTACTTCTATGACAATCTTCCCAATATATCCACCTTTTTCGGCATACTGATATGCTTTTTTGTATTGCTCAAAGTGCCGTTTGATAAAACGATTTGGTATGCCGAATGGTGATGGATTTCTACTGTGAGATTACGTGCCTGAAGGCCTAGAATGAATGGATTGTTAATCGGCTTGTTCATATAGTTTAAAATTAGTGAAATAAATTTTTATATTGTTTTATTACATTCTATTATTAATTTAAGGAAAGTATTATTAGGCCATAAAATCAGATGAAGATTCGCATAGTCCACGTTCAAAGCCCCGTACTGAAATCCTATATCCAATATTTCATTTTTTTCAAGCATACCGATACAGACTTATTTACTTATACAACCTTTCCCAACACTAACTTATGTCTGGCGGTTTATAAACACAACAATGTTGTTTTTGCCAACTCTAAAGATTCAAACAGCTGCATAATTAATGAGGGAACTACTGAATTTTACAGCGGCCTGATCGGATTTCATCAGCGACCATTTAACGTTGAAATCAATTCGCAGTTGGAACAATTCTGTATTATATTTCATGCAGGCGGGTTAAGAGCATTCACTAAAATGCCCTATCAGGATCTGATAAATGAAAATAGAATATTTGAGATCTTGTTCAATGCCAAAAACATTATAGAGCATGTTTTTGAAACAGATTCCGACAGTGAAAAAGCTGGTATTCTGGAGACGTTCATGTTGGGACAAATGACTGCTTCCAATTTAGATAGCAGATTGAGCACTGCTGTAGCGTCGATTTATTCAAAAAATGGGGATGTAACCGTTTCGGACCTGGCCGTAAGCATGAAGGTCAATACATCCACACTATACCGTCAATTTATTGCACATATAGGCCAAACACCAAAAGATTTTATACAAACAGTAAGGTTCAGGCATGTGCTTTCGAACATGTTACAGGGGCAGTATAGTAACTTTTCAGAGTTGTGTTACTTGAGTAATTTCTATGACCAGTCGCATTTTATCCATGAGATCAAAAAACGTTCGGGAAATGTGCCCCAACAATTAAACAAGTACCTTAGTGTTGAGCAGAAGGAATTAGTTTGGATAACTGACAGAAGATAAGCGTGCACGATTTCTACAATCACACTTCTATGAAAAACATTAACATTGGGAACTAATTATTCGCGATGAAATCATGTCTTACCCTATTATCATTTGTTTTATTACCCTCATTCTTTCTAAAAGCTCAGAATCCAATCCCTGTTGAAAGTGGTCTTTTCAAACCTTATTCCGACACTACATGGAATAAAAATGCTATAGAGCGTGTTGCAGATGTAGGTAGGCTTTGGGGAGTGGTGAAATATTTCCATCCTGAGATAATAAAAGGTAAGATAGATCCTGACCGCCTGATTCTGGACAATATCGATGAACTGCTAAAAAAGCCATCCAAGATTAATTATGTCATGACCATCAATGGTATGCTGCGAATGCTTCATGATCCAAGCAGCAAGATAGAGATGAACTCAGCAAGATTGAGCAATCATTTATTTCCTTTGAAAGAACCTAAAAACAAGATTAAAGGATTATATATTATTAAGGCACCTCAAAGCTTATCTAATAACAAATTAAATATTGATTTATTTCAGCTGGCGGCACGCCAAAACAATAAGTACATCATTGACTTAAGGAATGAGTTGCAAGATGATGAGCTTGGGTTAAAACAATATAAAAACATGGTGCAGCCTTTGGTTGCTGGGATTATTGATCACACACTCGTTTTGCCAACCATTCGCACAGCCTATTATCATGCCATGCTTAGACAAGATTTCCCTGATGATATTGATGTCATACCTGCTGGTGACAGAGCCGGGGATCCGAATTATTGGTATCAAGAGCGCTTTGGATTAAAAAATACATCTCAGGGTGCGTATTTATTAACTAATGGCCACCAACAGTTCAAAGGCAAGAAATTCTGTTTTATAGTTAACAGAAATAATGATTCCAACACCCTTAAAGCACTACTTGCTCTTAAAAATAGAAATCAGTGCTTTCTGATCTTTGACGGGCCTATACCCGATTATCTCCTAGGAGATTATTATAAGATGGAAATGGCTGATGGCATTCGTGTAAAAATCAAAATAGCGGAGCAAATATATGAAGATGGAACAACCGGATTAGGTCCCGATAAGATTGTAGATTATGAATGCTCACAGGGACAACAAAGCCTTCTCGATTTGGCACTTTCTCTTTTTGATCATTCCCCTGCATTACACATAAATAAGCCAGAAGTCAACGTATTGGTACGCTTACCGCAACAGGCATATAATGAAAATCTGTATCCTGAAACAAAGCTTAGACTATTGGCCTTATTTAACTTTTGGAATGTTATACATTACTTTTGTCCAAACAAGAAACTTATCAGGGGGTCTTGGGAACAAGGATTAAACTATTTTATCCCACGCTTTATATTCGCCAAAGATTATAAAAGTTATTATTGGATGTTGAGGGAGATTAGCGCAAAGCTTAATGACGGACATGCTGAAATAACCAAGGATAACAGTATTCTACCTCCAAAAGGCATCGCCGATTTTTATACTCCAATTGTTATGAAATATATTGAAGGAAAAACGATTGTAGCGGCTGTTGTTGGTGATTCCATGCAGGTTAATTCATTAGGAATTACAATTGGTGATGAGGTCACTTCAATTGATAATATTCCGATAAAAGAACTTTATGACAAGTGGCGAGGGTATGTTGGCGGATCAAATGAGCCCAACTATTTTAACCCATTACACAAGATTCCGCTGGCTAGCCGCGCTGGAGCTAAACGTATTAAAATAACCCTTATTCGTGGCAAAGAGATTCATGTGGTTAACATGAACCCAGTTTCTCAAGAAGAATACCTCAAGGTATTCAGTACGGTCTATTATCCAAATATTCCAGCGCCCTTCTGGAAAAGCCTAAATGATAGTACTGGTTATGTACGTATAAACAGCATTTATAGCAATCAAGTTGACAGTATGTGGCTGGCACTAAAAGATAAACGTTTTATCATATTAGATGCTAGAGGGTATCCTCGCGACAATGAAATAATACAAAAGATAGTTGCACCATTTCTGACCAAAACGGATACGGTGTGCATCAATCACTTTCCCGAAATCAGCCATCCTATGTCGACAAGAAATGGAATTATGATTGAGCACGAGACGATTTCGCCCTCCGCTTTTAATATAAAGGTACCTCACAACAAAAAATTTGTCTTATTGTGCAATGTAGGAAATGCGAGCCAGGCGGAAACAAATATTATATCGTTACAAAACATTTTACGGCCTATCACTATAGGCACACAGACTGTAGGTGCAAATGGAGTATCCAATACAATTTTGCTTCCAGGAGGGTATAAAGGGCATTACTCAGGATATGCAGTTTATTATCCCGATGGGACCCCCAACCAGCAATTGGGTGTAAAAATTGATATCCCAGTCAAAATCACCATAGATGGTTTGATTGAGGGGAAGGATGAAATATTTGATAAGGGATATGGATACATCACTGGCAATCCATAACATGAATAAAGGAATGCGGGAGGAGCAACTAAAACTTCAACCCCATACGGTGAGTTGAGGATTTCTCTTTTGCCCTTCTGATGATCCCATGATTAAATAGGCTACTTAAACATCAAAATGCTGTAGATCAGCCACGATACAAGACCTTCCTGAAATACTGGTCAGGAACAATGTCGCCAGCTACCTCAATTATTTTTTCCAGGGGCTATCTTATAACAAGGGGGCACTAAACACTGCGGAGGTTGCCTTATACATAGAGGCGTATTCTAATGAAGCGTCACTTCAGGCAGGTTTTGAATTGTATAGGGCATTTGACCAGGATGCTGAAGAAAACCAGAAAGGTCTGTCATCTAAACTAAAAATCCCTTTACTGGCAATAGGCGGCGAATATTCACGCATGAAAAATTCAGTCTCCAAACAGTTTGAGGAAGTTGCTGAACACTTAACATGGAAAATAGCCCCAGGTTCAGGCCATTATGTTCCGGAGGAGGCCCCTGATTGGTTGGCAAAAACATTCATAGAATTTGCCGCACTCCCTAATTCCAGCTGCTGAACTATATGAAGCATATCACTAATTAGTCAATCAATTAAAGGAGGCCCTAAATTCAATTGGTGATTTACTTGTCTTTGCTTTAAATAATTTGCTAAACGACGTTAGATGTTCAAAACCCAGCCCATAAGCGATCTCGCTGACTGACAGGTTCGTCGTCGATAATTTTTCTTTAGCCTTTTCGATAAGCTTTCCATGGATATGCTGCTGGGTGTTCTGCCCCGTAAGCATTTTAAGCATGCAGCTTAAATATTTCGGAGAAAGGTTTAACATATCTGCCAGGTAGGCAACAGTAGGTAATCCAGTTGACAGCAGATCATCACTGTTAAAGTATGCCGTAAGTAAGGTCTCGAACCGCTCCAGCATCTGGTGATTTGACTTCTCCCGTGTAATAAACTGGCGATGGTAAAAGCGGTCGGCATAGTTGAGCAATGATTCAATATGAGAAATAATAATGCTCTTGCTAAACTGATCTATATTCGACTTGTATTCTTCAAAAATGGATTGAATAACACTGTTTATAATGGCCTCCTCTTTGTCAGACATGAATAATGCTTCATTGAGTAAATAGTCCCAAAAATCATATTGCCTGATGCTTTTGGCAAGCGCAGTATTCCATATAAAATCAGGATGGATATAGATCACCCATCCTGATTTTTCTACCTTTTTTCCCTTATCATCAACATCAATGCTCAGTACCTGATTGGGCGAGATAAAAGACATGATGCCATCGTTAAAGTCAAACGGACGCTGCCCATACTGCACTTTATAATTGACCATCCGCTTTACGGAGATGGAATAGAAATCCATCACTATTTTTATTGATTCGGGATTGTACGATTGCGGGACCGTCGATATATCTACAACGCTGAGTAGTGGATGCAGCGGGGCAGGCAGTCCTACAAACTGATGAAACTCTGCTATCGTTTTAAAATGCTTCATTCTATGGTTCTTAACTTTTGATATCTAAGATCAGTCTGCCGAGCACGTGCCAGGTTGCAATTTGACGGTGCGCTTCATTTACCTCATTCAAAGGAAATACTTTATGGATTAAAACCTGAACTTTCCCTGCATCAATTAATTCAGCGATTGCTGTCAACCATTCCTGTTTAGGTTGGTTCGGCGATAATGCAACTCTAACTTTTTTTGCCTCCGCTGCCTCCAGCAATTCATCATTGAAGGGAAAGTCCGAGTTAACACTAACGAAGATACCCCCGGCTTTTAAAACGCCAAAAGCTTTAATTCTTTCGCTGTTGTTACGAACAGGCGAAGCTTCCAGAACTACATCCACGTCATGCAGCAGCTCCTCAAAATTTTGCGTCTTGTAATCAATCACCTCATCAGCGCCCAATTGCGTTACATAATCTGCATTTTCAGCAGAAGCCATGCCGATGACGTAGGCACCTATTGCTTTGGCAAACTGCAAGCCAAAACTACCAACACTGCCAGATGCACCCTGGATTAAAATGCGCTGCCCTGATTTAAGTTCGCCGTGGGCAAACATACCTGTCCAGGCGGTTAGGGCTGCTAAGGGAACACCAGCTGCCTGTGTAAAGTCAAGACTTTTCGGCTTAATTGCAAATTGGGTAGCCTTTCCCACACAATACTCCGCGTAGCTTCCATCTCCCGGAAAGTTTGGAATGCCATATACATGATCACCAGCCTTTAAAGCCGTGACTTCGCTGCCTGCTTCTATCACAATTCCGGAAGCATCCCAGCCTAATGTCATAGGTAGCTTTAGGAAAGACCGCAAAGTTGCATTTTCACCGCTTCTGATTACTGAGTCAACCGGGTTCACCCCGCTTGCATACACTTCGACTAAGACTTCGTCAGGCGCCGGAACGGGACGCGCAATATCTTCAATCTTCATAACATCTGTTCCACCAAATTCATTAATTCTTACTGCTTTCATAGTATGTGATTTTATGAATCAAAGGTCTTTAATGATCATGGTCAGGGTTTAGCTGAAATACACTTTTTATTAGCCAAATTTCCGAATTGCACCAAGACCACTTTATAAATTTACCCGATATATAAATAGCAGACATAGGGGTCAACACTTAAGTTACCAGATTCCTTACCGTCTACTGAAGACGAATACAATTCTATAAGGTAGGTAAAGGTTTAATTCAAAAGGTGTTTTTTATACTGATTAGGACTGATCCCGGTTTCTTTTTTGAATAAACGGGAAAAGTAATTTGGATGCTCAAAGCCGAGCCTATAGGCGGTTTCGTTAACGGTAAAGTTGCCTTGATTCAGTAGATTCTTCGCCTCTGAAACTAAAAAGCTCTGGATAAGGTCCATCGCCGTTTTTCCTGTTTCCTGTTTCAATAGGTCGCTCAGGTATCGTGGTGACAGGTTAAGCTCATCCGCGAACCTGGCTACAGTTGGTAAGCCTTTTGTTTGTAACATCCCTTTTTCAACATAAGAGGCCAAAGCATTATGGAATTTGGTTGCAGTGGTTCCAGATTGCACAAAGCGGTTCAGGAATTGCCTTTTATAAAAACGCATGGAATATCTCAGGATAGATTCGATATGGCCAATAATAATTTCTCTTGTGAATTCATCCTGGTTGTTCCTGTACTCACTTGCTATTGTTTCGTATAGTTCCCAAATGACCTTTCGTTCCTTGTCCGAAACATGAAGTGCTTCATTTAGTTCATAATTAAAGTAACTATACTTTCTGATGTCTTTGTGTAATGGGTGACCGCTTAGATAATCTTCGTGAAACCAGATCTCAAATCCTTCACCATCCAATGCAATATTCTTCATTTCAATAGTTTGATTCGGTTTAAGAAAATACATAGATCCGCTCTGATGGTCATAACGGGTTTTACCATATTTTATCTCACCAAATTTGAACTGCTTAAAAGCGATAACATAGAAGTCGGTGGTCACCTCGTAACTCGTCACGCTTCGCAACGGATTACAGGTAAATAGTGTAAGCAGAGGATGCTCAGGTTCCGGATAATTGTTACAACGATGAACGTCGCTTAGACTTTTGAAATGCATAATGTTTAAAACAAGGTCAGTCTATGCAAACATAAACTGACCGTAAAACTAATATACTACTAAATTCTGGTTTATAGCCCATGGGCCTTTACGGAAATATCATTCCATTCTTCCCAGGTTGACAGCCGTTCAGCATATGCGGATTTAGCTAATGGCAATGCCTTTTTTCCCAAAATAAACCTCAATGGCGGGTTTGACGAATCTACCAGTTGTAATATAGCTTCTGCAGTTGCCTGCGGTATGCCATATACATCAGCACCAGTGAATTCCGGAGAGGCGTATAAATCGGCCTTCAAGGTATCATAGACTGGATTAGCAACGCTCTGAACAGATGAAGAGCCAAAGTCAGTAGAGTAACCATTGGGCTCAATGAGTGTTACATTAATCCCAAATTCTTTTACTTCCCCGGCTAATGCTTCGCTAAGTCCTTCTACTGCGAATTTGGAAGCACTGTAAATACCAACAGTAGGAAAAGAATAGATGCCAAGGGCACTGGAAAGTTGCAATATATGTCCATTGCCCTGTGCTCTCATGATAGGTAATGCTGCCTGCGTGATCCACAGCGTACCGAAGAAGTTTGCGTCAATTAAATCTCTTGCCGCTTGCTCCGTTGTTTCTTCAACCGCACCAAAAACACCGGTTCCGGCATTGTTAATGACCACATCAACGCGCCCGAATTGCTCCTTAGCCTTCTCAAGGGCATCAAAACAGGCTGCCCGGTCAGCAATATCCAATTCCAATGCAAGCACCGCGCTTCCGTACTTTTCGGTGAGATAATTTAATCCGCTGATGCCCCTGGAGGTTGCAATGACCTGATCGCCCCGGTCTAAAAAAGCCTCCGCCCATATTTTGCCGAACCCGCGGGATGCTCCTGTTATAAAAATTACTTTTGACATGATCTTTAAATTTTAGATTGTTTTAATAACCCAAATCTAAGGGTACTCCAAGCCTGCGAACGTATACATAACTGCAGAATAACGATACATATTTACAATTACTTCCTGGTAAGAAACCATTAAATTAACAAGCCGGCTACTAAACCGGCTTGTTAATTTTAACTACTATTTACATATCGGCATCTATACCGATAGCAAAAATCTCTAACTGGCGTTAATCTGCCGGTTTATCACCTTATTACCTTTTTTAATTTATCCAGCAAATCATCGCCACGGAGATTTTTCGCTATGATTTTCCCCTGTGGATCAATGAGAAAACTTTGCGGAATAGCGGCAATCCCATAAGCTTTGGCAACTTCGTTCTGGCGGCCTTTCAAATCACAGAGCTCTATCCATTGGAAGCCATTGGATTTGATTGCATTCAACCAGTTTGCTTTTTTATCATCCAGCGATACCCCTATAATCTCAAAATTTTTACCCTGGTACTGGTTGTAAGCTTTTTTAAGGTAAGGGTATTCTGCGCGGCAGGGACCGCACCAGCTTGCCCAAAAGTCAATCAGCACATATTTCCCCTTATTAATTTGGCTTAGGGATACCATCTTTCCTTTATCATTCATTTGGCTGAAATCAATAGCGGGCTGTCCGATAGCAAATTTCTTTACTATAGCAAGACGCTGCGCCACTATGGTACCTGCAGCTGATGTCTTATAAGCAAGGCTCATAGCATTGTACATTTCATCAAACCCCTCAGGATCTTCGATTGCCACAGAGTTATCTGTGAGGTAATCTTCGGAAACCTGGGAGTTGGGATGGCTCAACACAAAGCCTTTAGCTGCCATATCGATTTTCGCCCACTTATCGGAGGTCATTCTTCTCCTCACCGCCGCCACTGAATCTTTGGATATCGATTTTTCCTTTTCCTCCCACATTTGGTCGGCTTTTTTCATTTCAATGTCCAACAAGCGTTTAAACAGCTCATAATCTGCCTGAACCGGACCGGCTGTTATTATCGAAGATGCAATTGTGGCACCTTCCACTTTAATATCAGTTGGTTCAAGCATCATTTCAGTTCCGTCAACAGTGGGCACCACATCACCTACTTTTGGTCGGATTGTTATCCTGTCAGCTGGTATTAACCAAAGATTTGCCTTTACAGGTCGATTGATCATTCCCTGGAAAGCGAAGCTTCCTTCTTTCATCAAAATGGAGTCCTGAACGTATTTTCCGCCATCGGTATAAGACAGGAAAGCATAACTGGGAGCTGGTATTTTGGTAATATGACCTTCCAGGTTAAATTTTTGCTGTGCGAGCGCGTCTAAAAGTAGTACAAGCATTGCACAAAGCAGAAAAAAAGATTTGATTTTCATCTTATGGATATTCATGGTTTGCATAATCGATTATATATATGTTGTGAATATTTCCGTCACTAATTATATCCGGGATTTTGTGATAGACTGCGGTTCAATGTTCGTTGAGCATTCGGTATAGGAAACAATGCGGCCGACGGTTTCCATGAGGTTT
>Ga0247815_10000051_pt1 | contig 87566 bp, 69 predicted proteins | sample UWRJL194509B1_FD_181014 | JGI IMG/M metagenome (GOLD analysis project Ga0247815, IMG submission 181014) | Plant litter microbial communities from Arlington Agricultural Research Station in Wisconsin, United States - UWRJ-L194-509B-1 | ecosystem: Environmental > Terrestrial > Plant litter >... | reverse complement strand
GCGGATCTTCCTGGATGATTCCATCCACGACCCAGATAGGTTCAGCCGAACCGGAAAGTGTTGATGTCCCGCGTACCCGTGTTTTTTGTCGTGCACCAACCAAACCACTGGTATTGGTAATTGCAACTCCAGCGAGCTTGCCCTGTAGTGCCTGTTCTAAAGAGTTTAATCCATTAAAATTAAGGTCACGTCGATTTACGGACGAGATAGAACCTACTACATTACTTTTTTGCAGGATCTGGTAACCGGTGTTCACCTTCACCTCGTTTAACTCGGTGATCTCCATCTTCATACTTACCGGGATGGAAGTTCTGCCTTCTACTTTAATCTCCGCTTTTTGTTTACCGATAGCAGTAAAGGTCAGTACTCCATCTTCTGGGACATCAGCTATTATATAGTATCCCACGTTGTTGGTAAAGGTCTTTTTGTCTGTTCCTTTTATAGAGACATTGACACCATATAGAGGTTTACCATTTTCGTCAGTTATCATTCCGGATACCGTAATATCGGTAAAAAAACGCTTTACCTTTTCGACAATGCCTACCTCCTTCTCTTTGACAATTACAGTTTTCTCCTCCAGTTCATAGGTAAAAGGCTGATTGGCAAGGCTAAGTTTCATGGCCTCATCAATCGTGGCATTTTTTAGGTTGACATCTATAGGATTTGCCTTGAACATTAATTTACGGTCAAATACAAAATCGTAACCGCTTTGCTTACGGATTTCTTTAAAAACTTTTTCCAGTGAGGCGTGTTGTTCTTTCAAAGTAATACGTTGCGCATAACCGGAAGCGCTCACCTGCATGATGGTGGCTATGATCAGGATGGTGGTTAACCGCATAATCAGGATTAATTTATGGACATGCCTGTTCGGCACCCCGAATGGTTTAGTATAAATTTTATACATTTGTTAAGTTTGGTTGTTCTAGTTGATACTAATGCAAATTTTATTAATGTAATGGCCAGACAATCTGCCAGAGGTGTTAGAGCACTTCTGGCTTCATTGTTAAAAAGGCATTACCGGAGAAAATAGAAAGTAGAATTATTTAGTCACGGTTAACCTCCTTCCCTGTACTTTAAAATGAACTTTTCCTGTTGATTCAATTACTTTCAATACGGCTGATATATTTTTAGATCTTGATACCCACCCACCAAGCTGGAGGTCTTCTGGTGCGGACTCGTCGTAGATAACTTCAACATCATACCATCTGGCAATCTTACGCATAGAAGCTTTCAGGTCTTCATCTTTAAAATTAAAATCCCCATTTTTCCAGTCCACTACACTTTCGGTATCAACGGCGGCAACCGTAAAATCTTTACCTACGAGCGACTGCTGTCCAGGTTTCAGTAACATTTCCTTGCCGTTCCCGTTTTGTGCAACTTTTACCGAACCTTCCAGCAAGGTAGTCTCTGTGTTAGGTTCAATTTCATAAGCATTGATATTGAAATGCGTTCCCAACACCTCTACTAACTGTTTATCTGTAACCACGCGAAATGGTAGGTCCTTGTTATGCGCTACCTCAAAATAAGCTTCCCCGTTTAAAGTTACTTTCCGCTCTTTAGCATGTTCAAAGCTGGTAGGATATTTTAAGGTTGATCCTGCGTTCAGCCAGATCTTTGTACCATCGGGCAGGTTTAGTTGGTATTCTCCCCCATTGGGAGTTTCTAATGTATTATAAGTAAGGTCATCATTTTGCTGATCGACCGGTTTGTCCGTCAAGGTGTAGACTAACTTTCCATCTGCTGTTTTTGAAACACTGATGCCCGCCTGCTCTGCAAGCGCACCTTTTTGTACACTGTTTAAAATAATCTTGCGTCCATCCGCCAATGTAAGGACAGCCTTTGTACTGCCGGGATTAACGTCATTTACGTATTGACTTTCGCCTTGATAAAATTTAGCTGTGATAAAATACAGGCCCAAAGAAATAATTGCGATGACTGCCGCTGCACTCATTGTGCGTGGACCAAACCACCTGGACCTGTTTGGTTGTGGATGTTTCAGACCGGAAGTGCTGAACCTTGGATCTAATGTAATATTTTGGTACGCCGCTTTCTGGTCGGCTTCTGTAAGCAGAGCAGTGATAGCGTCTCGCTTCCATTCCTGATCCATGGTTTCATAAAAAACGCCGGAATAGGTTTCATCATTTATATAAGTTAGCAGTTCATCATACTCTTCCTGATTCAGGGAATCATTCAGGTAAACAAACAGCAAATCTTTTAATCTTTCTGCATCCATGTTATAAATTAAATCAGTATCGTTCGGCCGATTTAATAGTAATACACGCGAAGTATTAGAAAGAAGTAGTGGAAAATGAATTATTTTTTACTTTCTTCCCAAAACAGTAACTATTGATACAAAAATCAAATAGTATTGACTGGAAAAATGTTTCCTTATAGCTTTTAATGCTTCGGAGAGATGTTTTTTAACAGTATTCTTCAAAATCCCCATTTCTTGAGCAATTTCATCAAGAGACAAACCTTCATTTCTGCTTAACCTGTACACTTGCTGCTGCTGTTTTGGCATCAAAACGAGTGCTTCCTCAGTTATCCTTTTCAGTTCAGCAAGCGATACCGCTTCCTCGGTGGTATTCACAGATTCTTTGATGGATGCGAAATGAAAGGCGGAAGCAGATTGGGAAGAAGCGATTTGCCGGAGGCTATTTAAGGACAAACGTCTAACTATAGTATAAAGGTACGGGCCAACCGGTAGTTTTTCATCCAGCTTTTCGCGGTTGATCCACAGCTGCATCATTGTCTCCTGGGCAACTTCTTCTGCATGCTCCCGGTTTTTAAGAAATTTGAAGCTGAAGTAGTAGAGCTTTTTATACCATACATCAAATACAGATTTAAACGCTGATTCATCACCGGCCTTTAACCTTATCATAAGGTTGGCGTCTGTAGAAGGCGTGTTGTTATCCATCAATGGGTTCTGAAGCTTAGGGTTGAACCGCTAAATCTAAAAGAAATAACTGAACCGAAGGGATATAGAAAAAAATTATTGAACTTATATTGAAATTGGGATTAAATCATCTAGTAAGTTTCATAAAAATATATTTGCCCTTAAACGGTTAGGACGATGGCAATTGCAAATACAAACCCAGCCCGACAAACATGATGGGTTGGGTTTGTACTGAATTACAACCTAGCGTAATCCTCGTCAGAAACTGGCTCAAGCCATTCATTGCTTGCGCCCTCGGCTGGTACAGCAATAGCAATGTGTGAAAACCAACTGTCTTTAGACGCGCCATGCCAGTGCTTGACACCTGGTGCGATATTGACAACGTCGCCTGGTTTTAAAACTTGTGCAGGCTTCCCCTCCTCTTGGAACCAGCCTGTACCGGCTGTACACAAAAGAATCTGCCCACCTTTATGATGAATATGCCAGTTGTTTCTACATCCTGGCTCAAAGGTGACATTATTGGTTGACACTCCGTCACTCGTTAGTGGCGCAAGGTAACTCTGACCTACAAAATACTGTGCATAAGCCTCATTTTTCTCTCCTAGAGGGAATATTTGTTCGAAATCACTCATTGTATATATGTTTATTGTTCATTTACCGTAATTGTGAGAGCTTAAAATAAATTAATTCAAAACCCTGTACTCATTAGGTGTATAACCAACATGCTGTTTAAATGACCTGGTAAAATGCTGAGGGTACTTAAAGCCCAGCTCATAGGCAATCTCACTTACCGATTTGGACATGTCGAAGATCCTTTCTTTGGCAATATCCATGGTTTTTAATTGGATAAACTCTTGTGCTGTTTTACCAGTTTCTTTCTTGATGAGGTCGCCAAAATAATTTGCTGACAAGTTCAACTGGTCTGCGCAATAACCCACTGACGGCAGACCGATTTCTTTAGGTTTGTCAGAACTGAAATAACCGCTTAGCAGCTCCTCAAATTTTTGCAATATACCCTTATTGGCATTTTCCCTGGTGATGAATTGCCGGTCGTAAAAACGTATGCAATAATTGAGCAAAAGTTCGATATTACTGACTATAAGTGTTTTGCTATGTTTATCTATTCCACGATTAAGTTCATAAACTATCTTTTCATAACAATCATAGATAATTTTACGTTCTGCTTCAGATAAGTGAAGTGCTTCATGTACTTCATAAGAAAAGAAATTGTAGTCGGCTATGTGCCGCCCAAGCGAAGTTCCTTTGATCAGATCAGGATGAAACACCAAAGCCTGACCTTTAGGTTGATATAATTCGCCATTATTCTCAACACCTATCACCTGCCCAGGCCCAACAAATACCAGTGTTCCTTCTTCATAATCATAGTAGTTGCAACCATAATGCAGGTCGCCACATTTGATCTCCTTTAAAAAAACGGCGTAAAAGCCTAAATAACTTTTGCGGTTTTGTCTTTGGTCTGCCTTGGACAGATCAACTACGTTAATTAACGGGTGTAGGGTTTCATTGTTATTGAGTGCGCTGTATTGCCCAACGGTATCTATCATCAATACATTTTCCATACTGTCTTTCTTAATGTTAATCAAAGATAACCCATATGACTTCCGTTTTTGCACATCACATTCGTTATCAGTAAAAATGGTAAGTGAACCAGTAATAGGTATAAGAATAGGGCGGGAAAAAGGCCACAACTTTGTATCACTATTTATAAAAAACAAACAATCATACGATAATGAATAAGAGAATATTAGGAAAAAGCGGACTAGAGGTATCAGCATTAGGCTTCGGTTGCATGGGCTTGAACTTTTCATATGGACATTCACTCGATAAGCAGGACGCGATTGCAATCATTCGTTCTGCAGTGGAAAAGGGAGTAACATTTTTTGATACGGCAGAAATGTATGGTCCTTTCACCAATGAAGAGATCGTTGGAGAAGCATTGGCGCCCTTCCGTAAGAATGTGGTCATCGCTACAAAATTTGGTTTTAACATCGTTGATAACAAAATGGCGGGAGTTAATAGCAGTCCGGAACAAATTAGAAAGGCAGTTGAAGGTTCACTCAAACGCCTGAATGTTGATGTCATTGATTTATTATATCAGCACCGGGTTGATCCAAAAGTGCCTATAGAGGACGTAGCAGGAACCGTGAAGGACCTCATCGCTGAGGGAAAAGTTATCCATTTTGGTTTATCAGAAGCCGGAGTAAAAACAATTCGTAAAGCGCATGCTGTACAGCCCATAACCGCAGTACAGAATGAATATTCTATGTGGACCAGAAAACATGAAGTTGAGGTTTTCCCTGCGCTGGAAGAACTCGGTATCGGCCTTGTCGCGTACAGTCCGCTAGGAAAAGGTTTTTTGACAGGCAAATTGAACCAGGACACTAAAATAGCGGAAAATGACTTTCGCCGTCAACTACCGCGGTTCCAGCCTGAAGCTTTGAAAGCCAATCAGGCATTGGTGGAGTTACTAACCAAAATTGCCGGCGAAAAAGACGCTACTCCTGCACAAATTGCATTAGCATGGGCATTAGCTCAAAAGCCATGGATTGTTCCAATCCCGGGTACAACTAAGCTACATCGTCTGGAAGAGAACCTTGGTGCCGCCGATGTTAACCTGACTATTACTGATCTCGCGAACATTGCTGAAGCTTTGAAAAATGTTAACGTAGAGGGCGAACGTTATACCGAAGCACTTGAAAAAACAACCGGCTTGTAAAATAATTTGTACCCATCAGGCTATCGAAGCTTGGTGGGTACAAATTACCACCGTCATTGTTAATCCTCATCACCGGTATTCACCATTTTAGCCAACACGAAAAACGTTTTCCGGATAACAATTGCTGAACCCGGTTTCAAATCATGTACTGGTGTAATTTCCGTGTACCCAACATCAGACACCCCTTTGGCAACGGCAATCCGCTCAAAAACCGTTTCTTTTGCATCCTCCTTTTTTATTCTAAAAATATAATCCTGGCCACCATTACTCACAATTGCCTCGCTTGGCACTGCCGGCAAAACGGCATTACCTATGCTAATGATTGCAGTAATGTTCATTCCTTCAATCAGACCAGCTTTATTTCCCATTACCACAGCATGGACAGGAATAGTTTTACTCTGATTGGCAAAAGCGGTACCTATGGAATAAATTTTGGCATCATACTCCTTTCCAGCACTGTTGGTAAGGGTAAAATGTATCAGCTGTCCCGCTTTAACTTTGGGAAGGTCTTTTTCATAAACAAACAGGTCCAGGTGCAATTGGGAGTTATTGACGATCTGCGCAATTGGCGTTGAGGCGTCTACATTGGAACCAATCTGTGCAGATACCTCACTGATAGTACCGCTTATTGGGGCCACAACTTGTATGCTGGTAACGATCTCACCACGGCTGGCCGAGCTTAGCGAAATACCGAAGGCAGCCAATTGTATTTGCTGAGATTTCTGAGAGGCAGTTAACACTGCGAGCTCGGCCTCTGCTTTCTGCAGGTTCTTTAATGGTGCAGCATTACCGGCCACCAGTTCTTTCTGCCGCTGGTATTCCTGCCGGGCAAGGTTTAACTGTGCATGGGTAGTTAGCAGGTCCTGCTGTAATTGAGCGATTTGCGGGTTGAGTATAGTTGCAATAACCTGTCCTTTCTTAACGTAATTTCCGGGTTGCACGGTCAGCGTACGGATTGTACCGCTAGACACTGATGTTACCAGTGCTTTATTCTGATTGGGTACAGATAGCAAACCATTGGCTTTTATAGCTGTAGCAAGGTTCTTCATTTCGATTGTACCAAACCCAATCCCGGCAGTTTTGATCTGACCGGCTGTAAGGCTTACCTCGTTAGTCACAGGAGCAGCTGTTTCTTCTTCTTCGGCATCCTCTTTTGGTGCCGCTTGTTTACACGAAATAGCTGAACTTATCATGGCGATGATCAATAAATATTGAAGAGGCTTAAATATGGATTTCATGGAATAACTTATTTGGTAGTAGTGTAATAATTCAGTTGAATAGCAGACTGGTTAAATTCATTCAATACATCAAGATAATTGCGTTGAATATCTATAGCCTGCGCCAGGTATTGCGAAAGTTCGGCAAAGCCGATCTCACCAGAGCGGTACGCCAGGTTTGCGGCGCTAATGATAGCATCTGCCTGTTTTAAACCGGTACTGGTATAGTACTCTAACAGATCACTGTTTTTCTCCAGTTTTTCGGTTTCCTGCCGATAGGAGGTGCTGAGCATGAGTTGCTGATCCGTCAGTATAGTTTGCTGGTAGCTTTGTTCAAGCTGTGCAGCTTTGTAATTATGTTTGTACTGGCCCCGCCCAAACAGCGGAATGCCTACAGATACCGAGAAGCCGGAAAAAGGCGGGCTAATGCCATATAAACGCTGAGAAAAAAAGCGGCCTTCAAATGAGGGCATCTGGCTTTGTCCTACCAGTCTCGCCTCCGCACCGGCGATACTCACATTTTGTTGCTGGATTTTTAACAGAGGGTGACCACTGCTTTCAAACGCTGCCCTTTCAAGTACAACTTTTTGCAGCGGCAAACTGTCAGGCAAGATGGTAAGTTCTGTATTCAATAAACGTTTCATTGTTTCCTGTTGACTACGAATATCTTTGAGGATCAAACGCAGCTGAACCTTGGTTTCCTTAGCTTTTGCCTGGGCCGCTATGCTATCAAGACCCGCATTTTCGCCTGTCTTTACCCTCAATACAGCGGCTTTGGCCAGGGTTCCATAAATACTATCCAGTTTCTGCCACAATCGTTGTTTGCTCTGGTGGTACCATAAACTGTAATATGCGCCGGCTATATTTCTTTTAAGCTCTAAAACCTGGGCCTGTCTGGAATATTCCGCAGCACGCGTTTTTTCTTCAAACAGTCCCTTCCTTGCGCTATATAGGCCTGGCCAGTCGATGCTCTGTGATACACCAATCTTCAATATACCTTTGCGGTCCTCAGGGTTAATATCTTCATTCTCTACAAAAAGACCGGTTTTAGCGATTGCAAAAGAAGTTTTTTCCAGTTCTCTTTGCTGATCTATCTTAATTGTGGAGGACCGTAACTGTAAATTTCCCTGAACACCTATTTCATATGCCTCACTAAGTGCAACCCGTTTAGAGGAGGGCGTGGTTTGCGCAACAGCAGAAAAAGTAAAGCCAAATATGAAGAGTATCAAAAGAGCTGGATTCACAATCCCTGAAGCCTTTCCTGTTGCAGCAGAGCTGGATGAACCCGAAATTTTTGCAGTTCCTGAAGTTTTGTTTTTGGTGAAAATCAGATAGAGCAATGGCAATACCACCAGCGTAAGTAAAGTGGCTGTGAGCAATCCCCCGATAACAACGGTTGCCAGTGGCTTTTGCACTTCAGCCCCTGCACTGGTAGAAACGGCCATTGGGAGAAAGCCAAGCGACGCGACCGTTGCAGTCATTAAAACCGGTCGCAACCTGTCTTTTGTGCCCTGGTAAATGCGCTCGAGTACATCCTCTACCCCATCTTCGGCTAACTGGTTAAAGGTTCCTATCAGTACAATGCCATTCAAAACTGCTACACCAAACAAGGCAATAAAACCCACACCTGCCGAAATACTGAAAGGCATTCCCCTAAGCAGTAATGCTAAGATACCACCAATGGCCGACATGGGTATCGCGGTAAAGATTAGCAAAGCCTGTTTGATGGATTTGAATGTGATATAAAGCAGCATGAAGATCAGTAGTAGTGCTGCCGGAACAGCGATCATCAACCGTTGACTGGCCTGACGCAAATTCTCAAAGGTACCACCGTAAGTATAGTAGTACCCGGTTGGCAAAGGGACCTTAGAATTAAGTTTGAGCTGTACTTCCTTCACTACACTTTCTACATCCCGCCCATTTACATTAAAACTCACCACGATGCGCCTTCGGGCATTTTCCCTGCTGATTTGCGCTGGGCCTGTTTCATAAGCTATGGTAGCAACCTGCGACAGTGGTACCTGGTTCCCGTCCGGTGTAGGAATAAACAATTCACTTACATTTTCTATATCGTTGCGATGTGCAGAATCAAGCCGTACTACGAGATCAAATCTGCGTTCATTTTCATAGATAGAACCTGTGCTATTCCCCGCAAAGGCGGTGCTGATCACCTGGTTGACATCTTCTATATTCAGGCCATAATTAGCCATTCTTGCACGGTCATATTTCACTGTAATTTGGGGCAAACCGCTTACCCTTTCCACCTGAGGCTGGGTAACACCCTGCACAGGTTTAATGGCCTGCGCCACTTTTGCAGCCAACAGATTGAGGGTATCCAGGTTCTCTCCAAATATTTTCACCGCTACATCTTGTTTCACACCTGTCATGAGCTCATTAAAACGCATTTGAATCGGCTGGCTGGGTTCTGCGATGATGCCGGGAATATCTGCAAGCGTTTCGCGCATATCATCCGCCAGTTCATAAAAACCTTTGTCGTCTGGCCATTCTGATTTATCCTTTAGGATCACCATCAAATCAGATGCCTCAGGCGGCATTGGATCTGTAGCCACATCAGCACTTCCGGTTTTACCCACCACCATTTTAACTTCAGGATATTTCCGTAACATGCGTTCGGCCTGCATTATAGTTTCTGTGGTTTGCGACAAAGATGTTCCCTGGGGAAGCACAAATTCAATAGCGTAATCACCCTCCTCCAGCTGGGGGATAAATTCGCCGCCCATCTGCGAAAAAATGAAGGCGCTTACTGCAAGGAGAACGACTGCGACAGCAACAACCTGGTATTTAAACCGTATTGCGGCTTTTAAAACCGGCTCATATTTGCGCTGAAAAAAAGCAACCATCCGGTCGGAAAATGTTTTCTTAGGTTCGGCATTTTTAGAAAGGAACAGGGCCGAGACCATTGGAATATAGGTTAGTGACAAAATCAATGCACCTAAAATCGCAAATACAACTGTTTGGGCCATGGGCCTGAACATCTTACCCTCGGTACCCGTCAATGTAAGAATAGGTATGTAAACTACTAAAATGATAATCTCACCAAAGGCAGCGCTGCTACGGATCCGGGAGGCGGACAGAAAAACTTCATCATCCATTTCCTCCTGGGTAAAGCGGCCCGTTGTTTTTCGCTGGACCAGATGGTGCATAGTAGCTTCCACAATAATGACTGCCCCATCCACAATAAGGCCAAAATCAATGGCCCCTAATGACATCAGGTTGGCAGAAACACCAAAAAGGTTCATCAGCGAGAGCGCAAAGAGTAAGGATAAAGGTATTGCCGAAGCGACTATCAAACCGGCACGCCAGTTCCCAAGAAACAGCACCAAAACAAAGATTACAATCAGTGCACCTTCGGTTAAATTACGCTCTACGGTGCTGATGGCTCTTTTAATTAAATTGGTACGGTCTAGAAAAGGTTCAATAATGACATCGCCGGGAAGGGATTTCTCTACAAGTTTCATCCGTTCTTTGACGAGGGCTACCACCTCGGCACTATTAGCGCCTTTGGTCATCAGTACAATTCCTCCGACTACCTCTTTTTCACCATTATATGTCATTGCACCATACCGTGGTGGCGACCCCAGTTGAATCTTAGCCACGTTTTTTATCAGTACAGGGACCCCATTGGGCTGTCTTTTGATGATTGTATTTTCAATATCCGGGATTCCGGACATCAAACCTACGCCTCTGATAAAATAGGCATTTGGTTTTTTATCAATGTAAGCGCCACCAGTGTTCTGATTATTTTTTTCCAGCGCTGAAAAAACTTCGGGAATGGTCACGTCCATGGCTTTCAGCTTGTCAGGATCGAGCGCAACTTCAAATTGTTTGGTTACACCTCCAAAAGCAGTAACCTCGGCAACACCAGCGATACCATAGAGCTGGCGGGTAACAATCCAGTCCTGCATGGTTCGCAGGTCCATAGCGGTATACTTTTTTTCACTGCCTTTTTTAGGATGGAGAATATATTGATAAATTTCTCCCAGACCTGTTGTAACTGGTGCCATTTCTGGCCTTCCAGTCCCTTTGGGGATTTGTTCCTGAACATCATTCAGCTTTTCTGCAATGAGCTGTCTTGCAAAGTACACATCAACTGATTCTTTAAACACGATTGTAATAACGCTGAGTCCAAACCGGGACATCGAACGCATTTCAGTGATATTTGGCAGGTTTGACAGGGAACGTTCTACCGGATAGGTAATAAACTGTTCCACTTCCTGAGCCGCTAAAGTCGGCGCTTTGGTAATCACCTGAACCTGATTGTTGGTAATATCTGGTAAGGCATCCACGGCAATTTGGGTCGTGCTCCATATCCCCCACACTATCAGCGCAAGGGTAAAAAAGCCGATCACCAGTTTATTACGGATACTATACCGTATAATGGCATCTAACATAAAAAATTCAAAAAAAATAAATAAAGCATAACCTCCTGATAAGGGGAAATGCACAATTAAAAGAAAGAAATCTTATGCTATCCGGGGAGGCTGCCAGATCTTTATGCTTTGATCCAGTACAGAAAATACCACAACATCAGGATAAAGGCGCATAACGGTCTTCGAAAACACGGTTACAGATACTTTTGAAGTTATATGGCGGACTGTAGAGCAGCAATAGCAGGAACAAAAAGGAGGACAACTATCCTGTTCCTTTTGGTTGTGGGCAGACTGATCTTTTTGAATGGAGGTATATACTTCACTTGCAGATACATCTTCCTTATCCTGACATGGCATTAGCGCCAGGAATGTAAAGTAAAGACCTATTACAAAAGCAAAGTATTTCATTATTTTCAAAAGTAAAGAATAAAATCTACAAACAGAATTTAAACATCAATGTAACATCTGGCTGAAATATCTATGATCAACTGGCTGAAAAAAGGGCGGCCACAAATAGCCGCCCCGTAATTGTAAATTTATATAGCGGCTACTACCGCTGACGAAGATTCATTTATTTAAGAAGCACGGCTAGTTTTTTATCTAACTCCTCTTCAGGGTCACCATTGCCACCATACCGGCCTACAATCATCCCATTCTTATCAATCAAAATCTTTGTAGGCAAGGCGTGAATTCCATAATCTACATCAATATCTTCAGATCTGTCGAAACCTGAGGGTGTACGTTTCAGTCCCCTTAAGATATGCTTCCATCCGCCAATCTGGTCCTTCTCAATAGCATTTTTCCATGCCTGCACTGCATTGTCATCATCGCCAATGCCTATGATTTCAAATCCCTTCCCCTTGTACGTATTGTATAAGGAAAGCAAATGTGGATTACCTTTACGACATGGAACACACCAGGTAGCCCAAAAATCCAGTAAAATATACTTTTTGCCTTTGTAATCCGACAGACTTAGTGTTTTCCCGTTGACATCCAATCTGGTAAAGTTTGCAGCCATATTACCAGGAGATCCAGCCTGAATTGCTTTTAGTTCCTTATCAATAACTTTACCATCGCTGCTATTTTGGATTTTCGCTGAGAGCGACTGATAAAGTTTCTGCGATTCTGATAGTTTAATAAGTGTTATCTTTGTTGATAGCAAATACCCGGAATAGTATGAATTGGGGTTTTCCCTGATAAATTCCAAATCCATATCTTCCTCCTGTTTACTCAAAGGCCCAATTTGACCTTTAACTGCTTCCGCGTTGTTTTTCAACCTATCTTTTTCTGCTTCCGTACGGTTTTCTTTTACAGCGGTCATATAAGTTTCGTTTGCCTTCAGATACTTCTCCATAATCTGTGCCTTGTCCTCTTCAATTGCTGCCTTTCGGATTTCCAGGGACCTGTATTCATCCTGTGTTTTTGATCCTTTAAGCGTCAGATCCTTAAAATGATCTTTTGTAAGTTCAACCGACGAGCTACCCGTAGATAAGAACATAGTTCCTAAATTTGGATTCTTCATTGAGGTGAATTTTTTATCAAGCGCAATGTAAGCCATAACAGGTTCACTTAATTCCCCTTTAAACACGAAGGATTTGTTGTTAATCATGGTACTATCCTGAATCTGATTCCCGTCTGTGCCGGGATAAATAAGCCAGATGACACCCTGATTTAAACCGTTAATATTACCACTTAATGTAAAGTGCTTGTCTTGTGCCTGAAGGCTAGCTGTTCCAAGAAAAGTTAGCGCAATTAAAATATATTTTTTCATGATTGCGCGGGTTTATGATTTATTTGGCGATGCCTGGAACATCTCGGCCAATTTCTTCTGTAGACTTTCACCTCTTACATCCATTGCAATAATTTTACCGTCAGGATCTATAAGCAGCGAGCTTGGTACACCAAGAATACCGTAGTATGTAGCAACGGCTTTAGATCGGTCCTTTAAATCAGTAAGTTGTGTCCAGGGGGTTCCATCCTCCTTAACAGCCTGTTTCCATTTGTCCAAATCCTCATCAATTGTAACACCAATGACGTTAAACTTATTAGCCTTATATTTATTGTACGCTTTAACTAAATTTGGATTTTCTGCACGGCAAGGCCCACACCAACTGGCCCAAAAATCAATCAGTACATATTGGCCTTTGAACGCATTGATATTAACTGGTTTACCATCCAGGTCATTCAGTGTGAAATTATAAACCTGCTCTCCAACACGTCGCCGTTTTAGGATCTCCAGGCGTTCAGTCAAACTTATGCCTTCAGCAGTAGCTTTTACGGATGATCCTAATTTCTCATATCCTGACATCACCTCCTCATAAGACCCTAAAATAGCACGGTCCTGCAACAAAAACACACTGAGGATATTTTCAGAATTTTTTTGAATAAATTGATCATCAAAAACCCTTTTTTTGGCTCTGAATATTTTGTTCCTTGCAAAATTTTCGTTCCTTGTGTTAGGTATAACCAGACTCGAACCAGTAGTGTCTTTGGCCACAGCTTCATTCATTGCCTTTGAATATGCACTAAATTGTGTTTGTAACTTCGAGCCGCTGATCGAGAGATTATCCAGGGAATCCATTGTTCCATTAACAGTCATGTGACCACTTTCGGCGAATAGCTGGATGGATCTTTTTGGAAACATTACAGTTATTTTTTGCGGACTTACTATTGCAGCCTTCCACATAAATTTGCCATCCACAGATGTTACTATATCGGACTTTTGTGAAGTCCCAGTAATATAGTAGAAGGTTACTTTCGAATTGCCAAGGCCTTTAACATGTCCTTTTAACTGAATTTCCTGTCCGCGCACACTGCTAAATGTACAAATAGCAATAGCCGCACAGGCCAATATGTTTTTTAATGCTTTCTTCATCATTTTAAATTTAATTTCGGTATTAATAATTTTGTGTGAGATTCGGGTTATAATTTGTTGCATTCTGAGGAAATGGAAAAATCCACAAAGAAGATTCAGGCTTTAGCTGATATGATACTCCATTAATGGTTCTGCTAATCGTTTCTTTATATGCATCTTCTGTATTCCAGCGCTTAATGTTCACATAATTTTTATAAGTGTATAGAAACTCTATCCTGCTCAGTTTTTTCAGATAGGCCATTGCCTGTTGTTCTGTATTGGCCGTTAATGGTGTGTAACCTGTAGGATGATTTCTCTTCTGCCGGATAGAGTTAATGATGGCCATTGCCCCATTAATATTCTGAGTTGCACCTGATCTGGCCAAACATTCTGCCTTAGTCAAATAGCAATCTATGCTGCTAAGTCCGCCAGAATTGACTGCATAATCAAATGTATACCAAACTTGTGCACCTGCTACACCATTAAGATCCGTACCTCCTTCATCCTCATAATAGGGTTGTATATATTTATTGATTATGTTGCCTGGCTCATAATAATTTTTTGTAATCTCCAGCGATATTGCCCGGTAACTTGGCCCTGAAACTGCACCCGATGCATAAAATAGATTTTCACCAACGGCTGTTGCAGCCTTGATGAAAGGGACATCACCGACTGGTTCATATGTCCGGTGATCTTCAATTGTATTATTGATCTCCAGGCTCTGATTTGCCGCTGCTAAAGCATCCTCATACCTGCGCATGCTTAAAAGCACCTTTGCCTTCACAGCATATGCAAAGCCTAAACCAGCCCGCATAGTATTCACATTTGTTTTAGGAAGGCTGTTTAACTGCAAAGCTGCATCAATGTCAGCAAGTATATTTGAATACACCTCAGCGACCGTACTTTTAACATTTGGTTCACTGATAACGTTATCTTCTTTAATATAAGGTATTCCGGCATCCGATGATGCTGTTGCAGGGTTGTAAGCTTTCGCATAAAAATTGACAAGCATGTAATGAAAATATGCTCTGAGAACATAAGCCTCAGCTTTGTACTGATTAGCTTTTGACCGGTCACCAGCAGCGTTATCTGCACTGGCGATTACCGCGTTAGCTACATTATTAATGATAAAGTACAATTTAGAATACTTTATATCTGTAGCTGCAAGAGACTTCCTGTCAACGGTCTCGTCGCTGGTAAGAAAGGCATAATTCAAGGTTTTGGTAGGCGCAGTTATCACTGTTGTTACATTTTGTACGTAGGGATATATATCATCTATCAAAACATTGACATCGTCAAATACAAAAGCATCTTCAGCGGTAGTTTTTCCTGCTGCGGAACCTGCCTGGACACTGCCATTAAGAGTGTAGTTATAGTTTAGGATGGATTCCAGATCGGAAACATTCTGCAGCAGGTTTTTTCCCTTAGGGGTAATATCAGTAAATTTTTCGCATGCCGGTAGCAGGAACAAAAATACAATTGTCAGTACACCGTATATTATTTTTTTCATAACAATTACAAATTAAAGTTTAGGCCAAATACATAGGAAGTTAGTATAGGTGCTGTTCCTGTTTCCGGGTCAATATTTACATCATTTCTTATCCATAATGCTTTGGGATTGTTTACCTGAAACCGGAGCCCAATATTTTTGGTTCCCAGTTTTGTTGCGAGGCTACCTGGAAGACGATAGCCCAAAGCGAAGCTTCTGATTTTGATAAAATCACTCGAAACAACAAAGGCATCTGAGTTTAGCATCTGGCCAGCAGGAAGAATAGCAGGTGGTGCATATTGTCCAAATCCAGGAACAAGGGTATTGGTATTATTTGGAGTCCATGCATTGAGGAGATAAGACGGCATGGATCCATAAAGTGGGGAACTAATATTATTAGGCTGCATTGCACGTTGATAAGCGCCCCCATAATATACGGCAAGGATGTTTAAGCTAAATCCTTTATAGTTGAACTCATTGGTTATTGCCACATTATTCTTTGGATCAAGGCCTCCCGAATAAATTACCGAATTCAGGTCACTTGATGTTAAAGCTACAGTTGAAAAACTGCCATCTGCCTTTTTCCATTGTGGCTGCCCAACACTGTTGATCCCGGCATATTGGTAAGAAAATATAGAGTTTACAGGATAACCGGTTTTTAATGAACCAGTAGCAGTAAGTAATTGTGGGGTATTTGCAACCTGATCTACATATGTAACTTTGTTATTGTTATGACTAATCAATAAAGTGGTAGACCAAAATAGTCCCGCCGCGTTCTCAGGTTTAAACCATTGATACTGTAGGCTCAATTCCAGACCATTATTCAGTACATTTCCATTATTAATAATTTGAGAGGTAAATCCCTCGGAAGGATCTATTCGCGTAGAAGCAAATACATCAGAGCTTTTTTTGCGGTACCAGTCCAACGCACCAGATAACCTGTTATCAAAAAGCGCAAAATCAAGCCCAACATTGGCTGTTGCAGTTTTTTCCCATCTCAACAACGGATTGCCGGATGCCTCAACTATTGAAACTGGCAGCTGCGTTACCGCATTTACCGGTAAAGTGGAATTGGCCACCAGCCTGCTTGACAAACCTGCGGGGATATTTCCAGTTATCCCGTATGTAGCCCTCAACTTTAGGAACGACAACCATTTAATATCAGCCAAAAAGTCCTCCTTGCTGATGATCCAGGCCGAACCCACAGACCATAAAGGCCGGCCTCTATACTGTTTATCAAGGCCGAATACGTCAGCGTAATCTTTTCTGTAAGACCCGAAAACGTTGTATTTTCCATCGTAAGTATACTGGGCATTTGCATATAAGGAATTGGAACGTTGCCTAACTTCTGGTATGATACCAATCTGATCACCAATATATGTATTGTAAAGATTTACTGTATTAAATGTTGGTTTGAAAAAACTGGTTGTTGTTAATGCACTAACAGCAGGGAAATTAACGCCGGTCGTAGCTTGTGTTTGAAGCTGATCATTATAACCAAGTAATAAGCCGTTAGTGCCTCTTGTCAGACTTTCTCGGAATTCTGTACCTGCTATTACAGATATTTCGTGCCTGCCTATCTGCTTGTTATAGTCCAATTGTCCTCGGGCCGTCCATGAATTAGTAGTTTGCTCTGAGGTTGCTAATTTCCCGCCGTCTGGAATTAAATTGCCGTAGTTGTAATTTGGCGAGGTTCCCGACCTAGTTGCATACACATTATGCAAGTAACGCATAATATAACTATTGGATTCAGAGTAAGCCCTGGATTTAGCCACTGAATTTTCGTATTGAAACTGTGGGGAGAATGTCAATCCTGGCAGAATTTTGATCGCCATATTCGCATAATACCTGGTAAAATACTGGTCGGTCTGCTTGATATCTAAACCCAGCTCATCGAGATGATTAAACATCATACTTTGCAGTTGCGGCGTAGTACTGATTTGTGTATTGTATGCATTAAAATCTGTTGTAGTATAATACATGCGGTTCCCATTTTGATCCAACAGCCTCAGATAGGGAGATACGTTTGTACCGTTTGCGGCGAAACTACTATTGCTTGCCTTAATTTTACCGAGTATGCCGTTGACACCGAAATTAAAGCTTAGCCTGTTACTGAGTTGATAGGTACCTTTATAAAAAATATTCAACTGTTTGTTATAGGCATTAATGATACCTGTATTGTCCCTCTTGTAGTTTAGGACCAGACTGGACTGGTATTTTTCACCACTGTTGCGTATGGCGAGATTATATTGCTGCAACAATTGATTCAGCAAGGCATTGTCCTTATACTGTTGCCTGAAATCATTTTGTTTATAGCCAGCTAAAGTTGCATTCAATTGATCAGTAGTGATCAGATTACGGCCAAACTGATAGTATTGATAAGTAATTGGCGTCATGGTGATGCCGTTGTTAATCTGTGTAGTGGTTGCAGCAATGTTTGCAGCGCCACTTGTAGGATTAGTAAACAGCCATCTCGCATAAGTGCTTTCAATATCGACTTGTTCTGAAGGTGTTAGATAATTATATGCAGTGTAGTCTGTTTTGTCTGTCAGTGTAACATCCGCGCCAAATTCAATGGAAGTTCCTTTGCCCTTAGCTTTTTTTGTAGTGACAACTATCACACCATTAGAAGCCCTGATACCATAAATTGATGCCGCAGCGGCATCTTTTAAAACAGTAATACTTTCAACGTCGTATGGATTGATATTAGCTAATGAGCCTTCAATGGGCAATCCATCCACTACTATCAGGGGATTCCTTGCATTGGTACTAAATGAACTGACACCGCGTATCGTAGTAGTGCCTTTATAGTTAACCAAACCAGGAACCCTTCCCTCTAGATTATCCAGAATATTTGGCGTATACCTCTTCTCTAAATCCTGCGAAGTCACTGTGGTGGTAGCACCAGTCATCTTAGCTTTTTTAATGCTTTGATAACCTGTATTGACTGAGATCTCCTGTAAATTATTACTGGCAATTTCTAGTACAATGGTATTCAGATCAGCACTAGCCGGAACTAACTTTGACTGATAGCCGACGTAACTGATCTCGATCGAAGCATTTTCCGCAACATCGGAAAGGAAAAAATACCCATCTGCACTGGAATAGGTGAAATTTTTTGTACCGATAACCTTTATGGTTGCACCCGAAACGGGTCCGCCGTCAATGTTTACAATTCTGCCGCGTACACCAATGGCCTTAAACCGTGAGATCAGCTTATCCAGAAGCGTAGGTTCTTTCAACCTCGTAATAATGATGGTATGACCATCAATTTCGTAATTTAAATTAAGCCCCTTTGTTGTTTTTTCAAGTGCCTCGGATAAGGTTGCATCCTTTAAAACTACATTGACCTTTTGATTTTCAGAGATAATTTTTCCGTCGTAATAAAGGTCAAATCCTGTTTGTTGCCTGATCTCTCTTAGTAAAGTTTTTAAGGGGGCGTTAGGCCTATCGAAATTGATCCGCTGGCCAAAAGTCGCCGCACTGACTTGCATCAACGATGCCAGCAGTATTACGGTGGTTAATCGCATAATTAGCAATATTTTATGGGATAGGCGAAAGCGTATACCAGGTTTAGTAGTATATATTTTATACATTTGATAAGTTTGGTTAATGCAGTTTGTTGTTGTCGTCGAAAACTTTTGACAAGCCGCATGTAAGTTGATTTAATTGATTTGCCGGACCGTAACCAGAAGTTAAAAACTTCTGGTTTACTTTTTTGTCAACTCTTGAGTTGTAGCTTTCTTATCATAGCTGATGGTTTAATAGTGAAAAATTGGACGATATGTATTGCTACGCGATAGCATTACTGCTTTGAAACGTATATTTTATTTCCTTCAAACTTGAAATTAACCTGGCCGGATTTCTCTATCAGTCGCAGGACGGTGGATAACTGACTATTACGGGATATCCAGCCACCAGCAAGCATGTCATCACTGATAGAGACGTCATAAATAAATTGAATGTTGTACCAGCGCTCAAGTTTGCGGAGCGCTGTTTTAAATCTGATATGATCCAGGTAAAAGTCACCAGACTTCCAGTCGACTACACTTTCCACATTAGCTTTGCTTACCTGCACGGAGTCTGCGGTATTAATTGCTTGTTGTCCTGGAGTAAGAACATGTTTTGTCCTCCCTGTAGTTAGTTCAATTGATCCCTCTATTAAAGTTGTGGTTACCGAACTCTCATTGGCATAACTGTTTATATTGAAGTGTGTGCCAAGAACTTTGATCTCCTGACTTCTGCTTGCCACGAGAAATGGATGGCTCTTGTCCTTTGCAATTTCAAAATACGCCTCGCCATCAAGCCTCACATTTCTTGTAGACGAATGCCTAAACGAAACAGGGTATCTGAGGATTGATCCGGCATTTAACCACACCTTACTTCCATCTGGTAAGATAACCATGTATGCCTCGCCGTTTGAAGTACTTAATGTATTTAACCGATCTGCTGCGTCAGGGTTTGATGCATCATCCAGAATCTGGTAAATTAACTCTCCCCTATCGGTTTTAGTTACGCGAACTCCAGCTTCGACTGCTAATTGTTCATTGCCCATATCAGATAATTTTATTTTCTTACCATTCGCAAGGGTCAAGGTTGCGCCCATATGCCCCGGTGGTATAAGACTTGAGTAATCTGCAGAATTTTGTCCGGATTTCTCATTATAGAAAATAAACAGAGCGGAGCACATGATTAGCACTGCCGCCGCTGTCAGTGAAATACGATACCATAATTTGATAGTATTTTTACGGGTTTTCACCGGATATATTGCGATACCTGATTTAACCTGTGCCCACAGCTGATCCTTATCAACACTAAAATATTTTTGTAGTTCAGTTTGAAGGTTTTCATTATCAACAAGCGTGGCAAAAAACTTCCTGTGATCAGCATCAGAATTTAACCATAAATCCAGTTCTTCATTTTCATCAGTGTTTAAAGCTCTCTTTAAGTGTTTTGTAATTAAATCGGCTATATAAAATTCGTTTTCCAACATAAATCAATAATAAAAGAAGTGTATATGACACCAATTTTAGTATAGATACAGTTCCCAAACCGTAAATGCCCAAAAAAAATGAAAAAAAATATTAATTAATATAAATAGTTAAAGCTTACGCAGAATTAATAGCATAAATACAAATAAACTATCTGACAAGCCTTTTTTTAACATTGATGATTTTAAGAGTTCGATTGCTTTGGCCTTATAATACCTGACCGACTTTTCAGTGAAATCCAAAACCTTTGCAATTTCTTCAGTTTTCTTGTGTTCAAAGTAAATCATCTTAAATACTGCACGACATTTTTCGGGCAAATGATCTATTTCCCTCGCCAGAATTTCAAGAACTTCGGACTGTACAATATTATATTCTATGGAATTCTCTTCTTTTGCCAGCTGACCATAGTAATGGTTTTGTATTTTTGTACGGCTGTCTTGCTGTTTTAAATTATTTAAACACGCATTTTTGCAGCTGATGTACAAAAATGATTTGATACTCTGATTAGACTCTGCTTTATGTTCCCCATTCCAGAATTTTATAAAACAACCTGAAACAACATCCTTTGCTTCATCCGAATCCTGTATTAGCCTGTTTGCAAAATAACATAGTGAGCGATAATGCAGGTCAAAATAATAGGCCAACGCCCGTTCATCACCCCGATGGTAAAGATCCAGCCAATATCCTTCAGCATCATTAACGGGTGTTTTCATCTTATTTAGTCGACTACATTAATTTTACAGAGGCAAGATCGTAATAATTATTACAAATCCACTGAAACGTTCATTTCCCCTGTCGACGTTGATTAGCTGCTTTGAATAATTGCATAAATATTCAGGTAGAAAAGCCGGTAGCTGATTATTCTACCTGAATACATATCAATAAAGCTTATTGCTGCTTTACGCTATTTTTCGCATTTGCCAATAATTAAAACAGCTTTAATGGTTTTTCCTTTTTCAGAATCTTCAACCGCTTGATTAATATCTTCAAATGAATATTGCCTGATCAACTTATCGAATGGAAATTGTCCGCTTTGGTACATTTTGATCAGTTTAGGAATAAACTCTTCAGATACACTGTCACCCTGATTGACGAATTTGATTTTATAACCTTTGGTAAGAAAAACATTTGTTTCCAGTTCTAAAGGTTTTGTGGCTACACCAATAATAGCTAATTCGCCTACAGGGGCTAAACTTTGCAGGGTATTGTTGATTACTTCATTCCTACCTGTGGTATCTACTCCATACTGCACTCCATTCGGCAAGATCTCACGTATTCTTTGCGGTACATTTTCCCTTAGTGAATTGATTGTATGGGTAGCCCCCAGTTCTTTTGAAAACTCAAGCCTTTCATCATTAATGTCTACCGCTATAATTGTAGTCGCAGACGAAGCCTTTGCAGCCATCACGGAGGATAAACCGACAGCGCCAGTTCCAGAAATCACTATTGAACTGCCCACCTTTATTTTGAGCGTGTTGATTACTGCGCCTGCTCCTGTTTGTATTCCGCAACCTAATGGGCCTAATATTTCCAGCGCTGCATCTTTTGGAACAGAGATGACATTATTTTTGTGCGCAATGGAATAAGTTGCAAATGACGATTGCGAGAAAAAATTGTCATTGATGGATTGTCCTTCTTTGTCATGATGGTGATGATGGCCATCTACTGTTGCTCCCGAGAAGTTCCGTTGAAAAAATTCATAACAATATGCCGGATTACCAGAACGACAGATTTCACATTCACCACAGAAACCATAAGTAAGAACTACATGATCGCCGACTTTTAAATGATGTACGTCCTGTCCAACTTTTTCTATGATGCCAGATCCTTCATGACCAAGAATTACGGGGAAGCCCGGTGCCCCCATTACAAAATCCCGTGCCACCATATCGGTATGACAGATACCGGTTGCCACTATTCTTACCAGTACTTCTTCTGTTCCAGGTTCTTGCAATATAACCTTCTCCAACTCAAATTTACTACCTTTTGACTTGACTACTGCTGCTGTTATTTCCATGATATTTTATTTTATTTATCTATTAGATTAAACACATATTAAAGCTACATAGGCTCTTTAATCCCGTGTCTATTGTACTTGTTCTTTATAGCGGCAGAATACCTGCTGCGGCTGTTACGTTCCTGGTAATATTGGAGAAGTGAAGGCGTAAACACATCGTTACTGAAAGCTTCGCGATCATCTTTAAGAGTTATTAGGTCTTGTTTGACATCAATAAAAGCGAGCGGTAACATGTCTGGTTCTTTAACAGGATCCTTTTTTATTTCTAGAGCTGCACATGCGGATGATATTTTCATGCATCTTTCCAGAAACCAAAAATTGATATCTATATGATCTTTTAGTTTTGCTTCCGATTTGTAGATTAACAAACCGCAAGCAACTATCGCAAGCCCCAAAGAAACCATAGCTATCCAGAATACCGAGAATATTGCTATCAGCCCACCAGTGACTGCCATAAAAAATAACCAGCCAGATGCCTTTTCAATGTTATCACTTACCCTGATATCTGCCTCAAGAATCTTATTCAATTGAGCAGATAGATCTGCAACTTCCATTTCAATCTCTAGCAAGGCGTATAAATCTTTTTCCGTCATATGTTTCAATTATTTAAATAGCCATAATTTAAAGCCTATTCAAACAAATCTAGATTATGGCTGACTATTCAATGTTGAACTATCTTAAGATTTACCTTTAAAATATGTTAAGGTGTCATCTATTTACTTAACCAGGTAAACATTTTTCTGTTCCAATGTAAAGCAGTCTTATTGATGGCCGGCAGACAAATTACCATAGTGATAATGATTGCAAGTATGATCACCATAGTCATGAAAACTGCACGGTAGGTTAATAATTGTGTTTGCTGTGTAAGGGCCGCCCCTAAAGAAGAATTAGCCAAAATTGATGCCTCATTAGCTGCGTAACCCTTTGACTGGTACAACTGTGTATACCGGGACAGGCTTGCGGAGGTGGCAAAATCATCTAGACTTACCCCCGCTAAAAAGCTTTCCTTAAAATGCTGATTAAAATATAATTGTAAATTATAAAACCCGGCGAATGAATTTAGCAATGCGATAAAACGGGTAAACGTAGCCATTACCAGGCCTGTAGTACCAGTATTTGCGGGGGCAGATGAAAATACAAAGATCATCAGCGGAACAAATAGCAGACCGGATGCAGCACCCTGCAGGAAAACGGGAACAATAAGATCGTTGAATGAGAGATCTGGTGTAAAAAGAAAATACATCCAAAGGTGGTAGGTCAACATTACTCCGAATCCAGAAATGAGAAATACCCTGGTTGAATGTCTGTTACGCATCATCAACTGCGTGCATAAAAGAAGCAGAATGATCAACCCACTGAGATTGATTAAGCCAAGCTCCATTACCTGAACGGTGCTCCATTTCAAAGTGGTTCCTGCATACCCATAAATGAGGCTAATGCTATCTTTCATCCCATAATAAACGCCAAGCAGGATCAAACCTATCACAAAGTTTCTTGATTTGAAAACATCCAGATTCAATAATGGCCGCTTCAACATGAGTTGCCGGTGAAGCAGTATTATGGAACCAATCAATGCTATTACAGCGCTGGTATCAATGCGCGGATCCTGAAACCAATAATACTTTGAACCGTATATCATGGTATATGCAAGAGCTGTTGCAGCTATTGCTAAAAGAATAAAGCTAGTCCAGTCTATAAGATAAAGGGGATAACGTTTGAAACCCGCCTTTGGACTAAGCATAAATAACGTGATGAGCAGCGTGAACAACTGAAAGGCTATCAAGTAATAATAAGTGATCTTCCAGTCGTATGTTAAAACTACAAATCCCGCAACCACCCCAATGATGACTGTATTGCTCAATATTGTACCATAAAAAACCGATGAGCCTACCAGCTGCATGTGCTCAGTCTTCAATCTGGTAAATATGAGCGTGAGAATGCAGGCGGCAATATTACCAACCACTATTCCCTGCAAAAACCTGATCACAAAGAATATATATATATCGCTGCACCCGATACTCAAGATACTCAGCAATATGCCGGCAAGGATATTGAACAGCAAATAACTTCTGGTTTCAAAATATCTGAGAAAGCGGAACTGAACAGGCAATATTGAAAGGATGCCCACATACGTAAGCTGTATCGCGAAGGTAATATCCTCAGGCTGCGCGCCAAACAGACCAATCAGATAAGGTTGGGTTAATGAAAACAGGCCAAACTGCACCAGTGATGAAAGCAGGATTAACCAAAGGCCAATCCTGATCCCCCACTCCCATCCCACAATCCAGGGTTTAAAATACTGAGTAGGGTGAATCATGATTTTTTCCTCTCAACAGCTACCAAAACATTCATCCCTGCAATGATATCTTTAGTACCGGCAGTATCAAGGCTGATTTTCACCGGTACGCGCTGTATGATCTTTACGAAATTTCCAGTGGAGTTATCAGGGGGAAGCAATGAAGCCTTGGCACCTGTTGATCCCGCAATTGCAGTAATCCGTCCTCTATATACTCTATTGCTTGTTGCATCAACGCTAATCTGTACCGGCTGCCCGATATACATACCGTCGACCTGCGTTTCTTTAAAGTTGGCAGTAACCCACTTTGAACTTTCGTTGACAATGTTTACCAGGGGCTGTCCCGCCTGAATCTGCTGCCCCTCAAGAATATTCTTTTTTCCCATCCGCCCTGAATATGGTGCACGGATCACAGTATACGAAAGGTTAAGCCTGGCGATAGCCAAACCTGCCTCCTTCTTTTTCAGATCGGCTTTTAAAATAGCTATACGGGTCTTCAGCTCGTCAATGCGCGACAAACTTGTTTGTAAACCATTACGCGCTGCGTTGTAATCACTTTGAGCCACATCGTGTTTGGCCTGCACCTGCTCAAGATCTGCTCCTGTTGCAGCCTCTTCTTTCACGAGATTTTGATAGCGCTTAATATCGAGTTGCTGCTGTACAAATCTGGCCTGAGCACCGGATATCTGATCTTTGTTTACGCTTGTAGCAGTTTGTGAGGCCTTAATACCTGCCTGCAAATAAACCAGCTGCGCATTGGCGTCATCTACTGCAGCCTGTGCTTCCATCAATTTTGCTTCGTTTTCCCTGTTATCCAGGGTCACTAATGTATCCCCTGTCTGTACAACCTGGTATTCATCAAAATATACTTTCTGAATATAGCCACCAGTTCTGGCAGAAATCGGATTAATATAAGATTCCACCTGCGCGTCATTGGTTTCAATATTGTGCTTGGAATACATCAGGTAATTGAAAAAATAAAATACCCCACCAATAACGGCTATGATGGCTACGATAGTAATGAATATATTGCCAGGGTGTGTTGCACCAGAGGATTGAGTCGTTTTCATTGTAATAAGATTATAGTTTACCCGTCGCATAAAGCAAACGGTAGTAAATTGTGAGGGCATCAGTTTGGGCGCTGATCAAATCGAAACGTGATCCTGTCAGCAGGTTATCTGCATCAAGCAAATCTGTAAGTAGTGCCAGCTGGTTAAAATATTTGGTACTTACGATCCGGTAATTAACCTTGGTTTGCTCAATGGTTTTTTCCTTTACAGTAATTCTGTTTAACGCTTCACCATATTTGATGAGCAGGCTATTCACCTCCTGAGATACATTATCTGCCACTGCATGACTTTGAATCTGCGCTTCAGTGATATGAAGTTTTGCTGCAGCGACTTTATTTTTATTGTGATAAAGGGAAGAGATATTATACTGGGCCTTTAAACCCACAAAACCAATAGAGTAGGCCTGATCAACAGGGGGAAAAAATAGGTTATTGGGATAATTAAGGCCGTATGCTGTGTAAAAAGACAGGGAAGGTAGATAGGCGCTTTTTGTACCTTTCAATTTGGCCTCTTGAGTACTGATATTTTGTTTTGCTTTTTGGATGCTGTAGGAAGATTGTTGCGCGAGGTTAGTCAATATTGATAATCCTGACAACGCAGGTTTGGGCATACCAGCAGAATCAGTCGGCACTACCTTTACACTGTCACCCAGATTGAGCAGCACGGTAAGCCGCTGATTAGAAATACTGATATCATTTTCAACTTGTTGTAACGACAATTGCACATTCGACAACATCACTTCGGCCCTTAATACATCACTTTTGGTGACTTTTTGATTTTTATACAAAGCATTAATAGTCTTCAATCTGGTTTCGGCCCGCCTGAGCTGATCAAGAATGAACTTTCTGAGATCATCTAACTGGACAAGGTTGAGGTACTGAGTGGCCGTTTGCAAACCGTAAAAGCCCGACTGATCATTGGAGTTGATATCAGCGATGTGCATCCTGCTTTCCTGCTCCTCCTGCAGGGCTTTCTGTTTGCCGCCAGAATAAATGTTAAATGTAGCGTCAATGCCAAGATTTGCGGCATTGGGCGTTGTTTTTCGGGGCCCTGTTGACGAATGTTTTAGGCCGTCAGTATATAATGTGAGGTCACTGAACCTTTGATAAGAAGAACTGGCATTGGCAATGGGTAAAGCTGCACTGTATGCATCTTTCAAATCTGCTTGTGCGGCCTGAGCCTGTGTTTTTGCTACCTGAACCCACTTATTCTGACTTTTAGCGAGAATTACAGCTTCGCCTAATGACATAGGATAGGGTTTAGCCTCTTGTGCCTGAAGATTCATCGGACAAAGGAAATAGAATATTGGTAATATGACGGAAAGGGACATCCGGATTCCGTTTGATGGAAATAAATACATTATGAGTGAGGTATGTTTTTGATAATCAACGAAGACAGGAGGAAGCTTATAATCCTGTTCTCCAGCGAATTGGTATTTCCCTCATCGCCAACTGAAAATCCAAGCTGGACGAATAAGCTGCCTGGTCTGGTAAATATAGTAGGTAGCATATAAATGATATTCAAAGCATACACTTCAATATCAATATGCTGAAAAACGCCTTCCAATATACCATCGGTAATAATATTATGGAGTAAGAGGAAGGCCTTATTCCTACTGGCCTCCAACAGCTTAACAATAGGTGGTTGTTCCAACATGGTTAGTTGCCTGCTTTCCATGCGGTAAAATCCCTGGTTATCTTGTATTCTCTGTATGTATCCTCTAAGGTAAGTTTCCAGCTTCTGGGCCGGTCGTAGATCGAGCCGATTTACACGATCAATCTCATCTATAATATACCGCAACCGATTTTCGAAAATGGCAATATAGAGCGACTCTTTCGAACCGAAATAGTAATTGATCATAGCGATATTGATACCCGACTGGTCGGCTATCATCCTAGTGGAAGTACCATCAAAACCATGTACTGAAAAAAGCTCTTCGGAGACTTTCAGCAATGCCGATTTTTTATCTTTTATCAATACCTCTTCGGGGAATTTCATTTGCAACTCATTGTTTAGTTATGCAAATTTCCCGCTATTCTCAACAATATTGTAGGATATTTAGCTACAATGTTCGTCAAAAACACCTATTTACTAGCAGTGCTTATTTTTTCTTCTAATTTTTTATACAGAGGCGTAGGCTCACAACAACGTCTCTTAACTTATTTTATGGTCGATCCTTAAAATCGCTTAAGAATGGAAAAAAGATTTTCATCCCTTTGAACGAAGAGTTGGGCGATAGTGACGAACATTTTTGGTGCATTGGACTGTAATATTGCATCATTATATCAAATAAGATTTTACGAACAAATTAAGATGTCAACTCAAACAGTATTCAATAAAATCACAAGCAAGGTTCTTCAGGATATGAAAAACACCCATGAAAAGATTACGATGTTAACAGCATACGATTTTTCTATGGCGCGGATTTTCGATGAAGCAGGTATCGATGTCCTGCTTGTAGGTGATTCAGCCGCCAATGTTATGGCCGGCTATGAGACTACACTCCCGATTACACTTGACCACATGATTTATCATACCCAAAGTGTAGTCAGGGCAGTAAAACGGGCTATGGTGGTGACGGATCTCCCTTTCGGCTCTTATCAGGGTGACAGCAAGCAAGCCCTTGCATCGGGAGTCAGATTAATGAAAGAAGCTGGAGCACATGGCCTGAAACTGGAAGGGGGACGAGAAATTTTAGAACCGGTAGATAGGCTTATCCAGGCAGGTATACCAGTAATGGGCCACCTTGGTCTTACACCACAATCTATTTTCAAGTTTGGAAGTTACACTGTCCGTGCGAAAGGAGAGCAGGAGGCAAATGATTTGTTACGCAATGCCCAGGTACTTCAGGAAGCGGGGTGTTTCTCAATAGTGCTTGAAAAAATTCCTGCGGCTTTAGGTAAAAAAGTTGCTGAATCGCTTCAAATACCGGTCATTGGAATTGGAGCAGGCAAACATGTTGACGGGCAAGTGCTGGTAATGCACGATATGTTAGGGATATCAAAAGATTTTGCACCGAGGTTTCTCAGAAGATATCTTGACCTGTACAGCCAGATTACCAATGCCACGACGGCTTACGTTTCGGACGTTAAGGATCAAAAGTTCCCCAACGAAAAGGAGCAGTATTAAAATGAAAGGCTAATCTTTTTTACTACAAACGTTTTCTATATTCTATGGGCGTAAACCCAGTATTGGCTTTAAAAAACTTACCAAAGGTTGACTGATCCGAAAAGTTCAGTTGATTGCTGATTTGCGATACGGTGAATGTTAAATTCTGTAACAAAACTTTAGCTTCGAGTATAATACTTTCATCGATCCATTGTGCGGCAGATTTCCCTGTGTGATTTTTTATAGCTACTGAAAGATATTTTGGGGTAACGTGAAGATGGTCTGCGTAAAAATCAAGTTTCCTCTCGTTCATATAGTTTCTGGTCAATAACTTTTTAAACTTTCCAAAAAGCGGAGAAATCTGATCTAGTCCCTTATTGTCTGAATGCCTGTTGCGGTGCCAGGTGTCCATTTCGTAAAGGAGCACCATTATATAGCTGCGACTGATTTCACTGAGATGGTAGCCAGGTGAAGCCTGACTCATCCTCATCAGTTCAAAAATACCTTTAACTTTAAGGTTTAAGTCATCAGCCAGCGGTATCACAGTTAGTTCGCTATTTTCAAAAAAATCATATTCCATCAGAAAGAAAAGATTTCTATTCCCTTCCATTAAAAAAGAATCTTTGAAAAAGATAATATCCATTTTCATCAATTCAGTTGACTTGCGAAAACTCCGGATCATAGAAGGCGACAACGATATCATTGCCGGAGCTTCAATCAGGTGATGGGTAAGCCCTACTTGCAGGCCAATACTTCCTTCCATAACATAGGCAAGTGCATAACTTTCGGCGCGGTAAGGTTCTTCCAGATAGGGATGATTAACTGTCTGTACAAAAAGATATTCCCTTCTGTTATCCGTGACCGCAAAAAGATGGCCGTGACTGGTTAAAGAAAAAGTTTTGATCTTATCCATCACTGTGAAATTACTCATTACTGCCTGGTTTCACAAACAGTTTTTTTGGACAAAAAAAGCCGCTAAAGATTGGGGAGCTATAGCGGCTATTCAAATTTTATTTACCTAGTCCGATCTGGTCCATAAAGGCTTTATTATCCCAAAACAAATGCTCTTCGATCATTACACCATCCTTCCAGACACCAATTGTTGCCATAGGAAAATTGAATTTTTTACCTGTTGGTTGTATAAATTTTCCATTACCAATAGGCATTGGCTTAGAAAATGTACCTTCAAAAACACCTGAAACAGCCGTCAAATTACCATCTCCCATGCTGATTGGATGATTTTTTATTCTGCAGTCAGGTGCATATACAAACATAGCTTTCATATCTTCAATGTGTTTTGTTAGACCGGTTGTAATGTGGCCATCGGGCCAGAAGACCTTAATATCTTTTCCATGGCTTTCGTGCATGCGCTCCCATTGTTGATTGCTAAACACTGTATAGTCAAGGGCATCAAATGTTTTAAGGTGTTGCTGTACTAGTGCATCGGCAGCTTTATATTTTGCAAGTTCTTTTTTAAGTGCCGCGAATTCGGTAGCAGTTTGTGCCTGTGTGGATCCAGCGATTGTTACGAATAACAAAAGGGAGGCAATTTTTAATAAGCTCTTCATATTTTTTTTAATTTATTATGGTGACAAATGTGTGGACAAAATGGTGAGCTTTTCCTATCACAGGTTAAGAAAAGGACTTAACATAGTTTAAGGATGTTTCTTATGAAAGTACATTGGTCAGCAAGCCGCGACATCTGATATTTGTAATCAAATTATAACTGCCATGAACACATCAACAGCTACCAATAAAACATATAATTCTTTAAAACATATCTTAAGGATAGTTTTGCTGATTACTGTACCCGCATTATTTTGCGTAAAATCAAACGCTCAGGATTTAAAGCATTTACGAAGCTTTATGCAAAGAGGCCCTGTTTCAATGGATGAAACACCCTACGGAAATAACGCTGCGGCTGCCCATTATCTGAATACCGGTGATGCAAGGATTTATTATGAGGTTTATGGTAAAGGAAAAACCATCGTTATTTTGCATGGAGGTATCCTTGGCTCTACTTTTGAAATGGCACAATTAATCGATAGCCTTTCTAAAACCCACCGGGTCATTGCCATTTCGACAAGGGGCCATGGTAAATCTGAAATGGGAAAAACTAGTGATTATCCGCGGAAAGCAAAAGATGTATATGAAATTATCAAAGCGAATACAACAGATAGTGTTACCATTTTTGGCTTTAGTGACGGAGGATACACTGGCTATTATGTTGCTGGTATGTATCCGGAAAAAGTTAAGCAATTAATAACAATTGGTGCCGGCGAATGGATCCGGGGATCGAGGAAATTTAATATGACCAGCACGGAAATTGCGAAGATGGATCCACCGTACTGGAAACAACAGGTAGCACTTATGCCAGAACCAAAGAAAATTGACTTATGGCTTTCGATTATTTGTGACTACTACAACACGTTAAATGTTGGAAAAGCTGAATTTGAAAAAGTACAATGCCCGGTATTGCTGATGGCAGGTGAACTTGACCAGAATGCGCCACTGAAAACAATTATCGCGGCTTATGGCATGCTACCGCATGTACAGCTCGCCATTATTCCAAATGCTCCCCACCCTGCCTTTCAAGCAAATTTCCCTGCGGTATGGGCATGCATCCTCCCATTTCTAAATAAAAACTAACAACCATGAAAAATTCCGGCTGCAAAAAATCAAAAAAAATGTAGACCTTCACATCTATGCCGAGGGACGTAATGAGTTTATCATTCGGTTAAACAATGAAGAATAAATGATGTTGAGCTGGTAATAAATGGAAGCTGAAAATTTAACTGCAACGGTCTTAATTGAATACTTTGACAATCTGTTTCCTTTAAATAACGAGGAAAAAGAGCAGGTATATACACATTTTAAGGAACGGCATATAAAACGCCGGGGCTTTATTTTGCAGCAGGGGGATATATGCAAACACTTTACTTTTATTGTTTCCGGCTGTTTCAAAATGTATGTAATTGATTTGGCCGGCAAAGAACATAATTTACAGTTTGCCATGGAGAATGAATGGATTTCCGATTTGGCGAGCTTTTATCAGGAATTACCAAGCAATGTTTATATCGAAGCCATTGAGCCATCGGTGGTGCTGCAGGTTAAACATGATGATTTACTTTCCCTTTATATAAGATATCATAGATTTGACCGGAATTTCCGTATTATTCTGGAAAGGAAATACATTGAATTGCAAAGTCGCACATTACAAAATATCAGTGTTACCGCAGAAGAAAGATACCGCTATTTCATCGCACATCATCCGGGGCTGGCAAGCCGTTTACCTAATACGCAGATTGCCTCCTACCTGGGAATAACCCCCGAATTTCTTAGTAAGATCAGAAAAGAGATAGTAAAGAAGTCATTATAGTTTCTTACCCAGGTATAAACGGTACTACATTGCAATATTGTGCGCAACAAAAATCTTGGCTTAAACTATGTTAAGAAAACTTCTTAAACTTCTTCACTGTTTATATTATCATTTATGCCGCACCTTTGCATAATAAAAAATTTAAACACTAAACATGCCACATATCGTTGTTAAAATGTACCCGGGTACATCAGAAGAAAACAAATTAAAATTAGCTCAGGCAATAACAAAGGAAGTAACTACATATACAGGCAAGCCCGATATGGCAATTTCTGTAGATATAATTGAAATCGCAGAAGAACTTTGGATGGACGACGTTTACAAAACAGAAATCACCCCTAACCTTGACAGACTGTATAAAAAACCTGGGTATTAATCGTTAAATAAGATCAAAAAATCAATATAGTGCCTTGAAAGTGTGCAATCAGAAATACGGACGATACCATCAAGCCGATTTTACTCAGATAAAATAAATAATGGACTTACAATTAAGGGGGAAAGTTGCTTTTATAAGCGGCTCGACAAAAGGAATAGGTTTTGCAATTGCAAAACAATTGTTGCAGGAAGGTGCTGCTGTTATTATTAACGGTAGGGAAAAAAATGTTGTACAGGCAGCGGTAGAAAAGTTAAAAATGCAAATCCCAAATGCAGAAGTTAGTGGTATTGCAGCAGATTTCGCAAAAGTTGATCAGGTTAACAATCTACTCGCCCAGCTTCCTGAAACGGATATCCTTATAAATAATGCGGGGATATTTGAACCCAAAGCATTTGCAGATATCACCGATAATGAATGGTTGCTATATTTCGAAATAAATGTTTTAAGTGGTATTAGACTATCACGTGCATTATTTCCCAAAATGATGGCGAAAAACTGGGGCAGGATTATTTTCATCACCAGTGAATCGGCCGTGAACATTCCTGAAGAAATGATTCATTACGGCACTACAAAAACAGCCTTACATGGTGTAAGCCGCGGTTTATCTGAACTAACAAAAGGGTCTGGTGTGACGGTAAACACGGTAATGCCTGGTCCGACTGCTTCTGAAGGCGTAGTTGACTTTATTAAACAACTTGCCGGCGAAAAAGGAATTACAATTAAGCAGGCTGAAGAAGCTTTTTTCAGTACTATGCGCCCTGCTTCACTGATTCAAAGATTCTCCGATGTAGCGGAAATTGCAAACATGGTAACATACATTGCAAGTCCACTTTCCTCGTCAACAAACGGGTCATCATTACGTGTAGATGGGGGTGTAATAAAATCAGTTTTATAGGTATACAATACCTGCGAATAGTCCACCTGAAACAATTTTGCGAAGGTACTAACTTCTATTTATTACCTTTACCGTATGTTGCCTACTGTTACACCAGAAACCCGTCTTGAAAGTGCACTCATATTTATGAGAAATCTAAGTGAGTGCCCACCTAGTTACCTAAATGACCCGGGGAGGAAGGATTTTTTTGAAATAGTTTGGCTCAAAGGTGAAAACCCGTTACATAATGTACAATTGCACGATTTTGACATGAAAGGCGATTGGATTTACCTGATCCCTCCTTATAGGGTGCACCAGCTTAACAAAGCAGGGAAAAATGGTGAATTGCTTTCCTTTAAGAGGGAGATTCTGGAAGAAGGGGACAAGGAATTTTTATTGGATATTTTTAAGATATTTAATGTGCAAGGTGAATTTTCCTGTTTAAGGCTGGATCAGGAGGCGGCGGAAGATTTAAACGGCGTCTATAGGTTATTAGCTTTGGAATATCAAAAGCAGCAGGCAGATACAATCATAGTAAAAGCACTACTCAAAGTTTTGTTATTAAAACTTATCAAAGTAAAAGAGGAGGAGTTTACTGGGCATGATATCCAGCAAAAAAGGGTATATGAATTCCTGATGCTTCTTGAAGGTAATTATTTGATGGTGAGGAATATTGATTTTTACGCTGGTAAACTTGACATCAGCTCAAAAAGGCTTAATCAGATCCTGAAGGAGAAGCTGCAAAAAACCGGCACTCAAATTATTCATGACCGGATTATTTTAGAAGCAAAAAGATTAATTATCCATAGCGAACATACTATTAAGGAGATCTCCTATGAATTAGGCTTCTCCGACAGACCATATTTCAGCCGTTTTTTCAAAAAACAAACCGGTCAAACGCCAGAAATGTTTTTAAAACAAGCACATAATCACACGAGATTAAATTCGAATACGCTGATTTAAAAGTACAGCTAAAAAAAGGCGGCATTGCTATCAGCGATCCCATAATATATTCTCAGGCCTGACCGGCGCTACCGGTGAATTCTGAAATGCATTTAAATATTTATTTTTGTTCTGATGTACAATCTGTATTTTGAAAATTTTATTAAACGTGTACCCCTTGAACCGCATGAACGGGAAAAAATAAGCAGTTGCTTAACAATCAAGAATTTACGAAGAAACCAATATCTGCTACAAGCAGGAGACATTTGTAAGTACATTACTTTTGTACAGAAAGGTGCACTTAAACAGTATACCACAGACTTATATGGCAACAACCATATCGTCCAGTTTGCAATAGAAAACTGGACGATTTCTGATATGGAGAGCTTTATTACGGGAAATCCTTCTATTTATCATATTGACGCAATGGAAGATGCCCAGCTGGTTTTAATTGATAAAGCGGCCCATGAGATGTTGTTAAAGGAAGAGCCAAAATATCAGGAATATATGAGGTTACAATTAACCGGTGCTTACCTCGCCATGCAAAAACGACTAAATTCAAGCATCAGCCTGAGTCCGGAAGAAAGATACAATGAATTTTTAGTAATGAGACCGGATATATCTCAACGGGTTCCGCAGCACATGATTGCTTCGTATCTTGGCCTTCAACCTGAAACGCTTAGCCGCATCCGAAAAAAAAATTCGAGGAAACTTTAACTAACAACCAGGGGACACCGTAAAACCATGGCCCCTGATTGAAATTTGTTATTTACCTATGGTAAACTCAATATTGGATTTAAGTACAATTTCATTGCCAACTCCGCTGGTAAGGGGATCGCTACCAACACCAAAATCCAGCCTGTTCAGTTTACCTGCGAGGGTAAATCCGGCGGTTGGTTGCTTCATAGCTGTTACAGCTGTACCGTTAAAGACCACGTCAAACACAATAGGCTTTGTCACCCCATGAATGGTAATATTACCCTTCAATTTATAGTTTTTGCCACCCGTCTTTTTAAAAGAAGTGCTTTTAAATGTCAGATCAGGATATTTCTCTGCATCAAAATAAGATGCACTCTTTAAGTCCTTATCCCTGTATTCAACTTCGGTATTAATCGAGTTCACCGCAGCAGTAAAAGAAATTTCAGCATCTGAAAAATCTGCTTTTTTTGCAGTTAGTGTTGCATCGACAGTTTTGAAGTTACCCTCCACATTAGATATACCAAAGTGATTAGCACTAAATCCCACCCTTGTATGGTATTTGTCAAGTGTGTAGCTTTGTGCAAAAATAGACTGAGAATATAGAAGTACGCCCACTCCTAACAAAAGAAACTTTTTCATAGTTCAATAATTTTAATTTGATAATGCAGTACATTACTACTGCTTGATTTATGAAGTAAAGTTAGGTATAAGCTAAGGCTAATTCCATTGCGTACAGTCAAGAAATAATCTTGACCAAAGTCAAGGTAATTCTTCAAATCCCGATCAACCAACACGATTAATAAGCCTCTACCCCGGCGATATCAACATTCCAGAATTTCCCGGTTTCTGTATTCTCAATAATGGCTTTATATATACCGTTAACAGAGTCATCAATGGTTACCGGCGCGGTCTCTCCACCCATTCTTGTTTGCACCCAGCCTGGATGAAGCGGTGTTACGACAATATCTTGCGCCACAAGGCGCTGACTAAGCATAACTGCATAAACATTAAGTGCAGCTTTGGACATACGGTATGCGGGGGCAGATGGACCAACATTGCGTAGTAAAGCCATTGCAGTGGAAAGGAAGACAATATGGGATCCATTATTTAGATACGGCAACATTGCTTCAGTAAACAATACCGTTCCTATTGTATTTGTATCGAAAGATACTTTCATCAAATCTGCCGTTGGGATCTCATCTCCCAGATCAACCCCAACACCAGCGTTGTTCACCAGATAGTCCAGTTTTACCGCTTGACGTTGAAGATTCTCCACAACCTCTTTGATACTCGATTCGTTACTGATATCTCCTTTAAGGATAGTAAGATTAGGATCTGTCAGCCCGGGTATTTCTCCAGACCGGGTTACTGCAAAAACCTGCATGCCTTCTGCCAATATTTTTTTAGTAAGCGCCAGCCCTATTCCGTTACTTGCACCAGTGACCATTATCTTTTTCATATTATTACTCATTGTTTTGTTTTCTAATATTTGAGGAAATATTTGTTTCTCAGTAAAATTGAGCTATTTTTGAACAGAATCAATACATAGATTCTTTAAATATCAAAAAATCCAACATAGTTGAACAAACGCCCCCAAATCTTTAAAAAGAATATTCGACATACTGGAATATATTGGTTCAAATGGCAATTTGATTCGTGTTAGTGACATCGCCCATGCACTTGGCCTTCAGAACAATCCTGTTAAAGCTCTAATTACCTAGACTTTTTGGTTCATATATTCCCTAGGTGATAAGTTGTACTTATCCCTGAAACAAGTGCTGAAATACTTCGCGGTGCTAAATCCAACGATATATGCAATCTCAGAAATAGTCTTCTCGCCTTCGTCGAGATACTGAAGTGCCCGTTTTAAACGCATATCCCTAACAAACTCAACGGGTGCCTGATTCGTAAGACTTCGGAATTTCCGGTAAAAAGTAGACCTACCCATTCCGAGCGTTATTGCAACTGAATCGATATTAAACTCGCTATTCTCCATCTGCTGCTCTACGATATCAATTACTTTTTCCAGGAAAGCCCGGTCTTTTTCAGTGATGACCGCCCGGGCCCCTTCCCGAACAGTCGGGGCTTGTTTTTCCAGTAACAAGCCAAAAAGCTGTCTGCGCCGCTTAATCAGCCCAGCGATGGCAGTAAGGAGAAATTCATTATTAAAGGGCTTGGTAATGTAATAATCTGCCCCGTACCTGAGCCCTTCTATCTGATGTTCAACGGCATGTTTTGCCGATAACAACACTACAGGAATATGACTGGTGGAGGTATGGTTTTTGAGCTTGTCAAGCAGTTCAATGCCATTCATCTCTGGCATCATCACATCGCTAAGTATAAGGTCGGGAACAAGTTCCAGGGCCTTTTCCCAGCCTTCCTTACCATTGGCGGCCACCTCTACACGATAAATACTGCTGAGCTGGGAGGCAAGAAAATTCCTAAGCTCCAGATTATCTTCAACCAGAAGTACAACTTCATCTCCAACATGGATTTGATTGTTTAATCCATTGACAAGATCAGAAGATTGCGACAGGTCCTCTCTAACATTTTGATGGAATCCAGGTGCCGGAAGGTATTCTGCATGAGCAGTGCTGAGAAGTTTTTTACCGAGTGGCAGTTCAACAGTGACCGTAAGACCCCCGTCCGGATTTGAAGAAGCATAAATTTTACCTTCATGCAATGTGATTAGCTCCCTGGCGAGCGCAAGCCCAATCCCAGTACCCTTCAATTGTCTATCCCTGTTCTCCGAAACCTGATAATACAAGCCGAAAATATCCTCCAACTGGCTGTCCTGTACACCGTGCCCCTGGTCGCTGACCTCTATTGTTACCTGATCTGCGTCAGGTTTGGGATAAACTGTTACTGTTATCTTTTTATCATCGGGGCTGAATTTGAAAGCGTTGGACAGTAAATTAAATACTACAATATCAATCTTTTCGAGGTCTGCTTTAACCATTAATTTTTCAGATTCAGAAACAACCTCAAGAGCGATATTTTTGCTGACTGACAGCTCCCGGAAATACTCAGATATGTTCCTCAAAAAACCTATCAGCTCAAATTCTGAAATCTTTAGTTTCGATTGCCCGCTTTCCAGTTTCCTGAGATCCAAAATCTGATTAATAAAACGGACCATCCTGTTGGCATTCTTTCGCACAATTTCCACCTGTGCCCTTCCTCTTACACTTAAATTCTCTGTGTCTCCAATTACCTCTATCGGATTTAGAATAAGCGTAAGCGGGGTACGGAGTTCATGTGAAATATGCGTAAAGAAATTGGATTTAAGATCAGCCAGCTTTCGTTCAACAGCTATCCTGTTCCGTAGCCTTAGCATCGTAAGGATGGTACGTCTTACCAGTTCAGATATAACAAAGAGCAGCAAGGCGTAAATGAGATACGCCCACCATGTTTTCCAGATTGGTGGGCTAATGTTAATAGCCAGGCTTTTGTAGGGAACGCTGAGGTATTCATTTTTGTTCATGCTCCTCACCTCAAACAGATAGTCCCCTGGGGGAAGATTAGTGTAGGTGGCGCGCTTTAGCGTACTGCTGTTCCATGATTCCTCAAATCCCCTGAGCCGGTATACAAAATTCTGTCCGGGGCCAGATCTGGGGTCGAGTACGGCATAGTCAATGCTGATGATATTCTGGTCGTGCCGCAATTCCAGACTTTTGGCGTAGTTAACGTCGGATTGCAAAATACCTTCGTTATCTGGCACTTGTTTTTTATTGTTGATATGCAGACTGGTGAGTACCATTTTTGCGATGACCGGATGTTTTCCTGCACTTTCGGGCTTAAATGTAATGTAACCGGCAGATGTACCCACGACCAAGGTACCATCCGGATTTTTTTGTACTGCTGCCTCTGAAAATGTAGCAGATGGCAATCCATCATACGAATCATAACTCCGGAACTTTTCAGTTGACCGGTGAAAGCGCGCCATGCCGTTTTGCGTTGCAGCCCATAAATTACTGCGGCCGTCTTCTGCAAGGCTTAACACATAGTCGCTTGGCAACCCCACTGCGGTAGTGTAATTGCGGAAGGATATCCCCTGAAATGGATCCTTGAATATGGCTCGCCCAATGCCGCCACCCGAAGTGGCAAGCCACATCATATTTCTGCTATCACGTAATATATATTGAATATCATTGGTACCAAGGCATTTTTCATTACCCGGTATTTTGCGGTAAACCGCGAAAGATTTGCCGGCATTGCTGGATTTACCTGACTGCTTCACAATTAGTCCGTTTGTGGTTGCCACCCAAACATTGCCGGCCCCGTCAACCGACATATTCCTTATTCTGTTGAAGCCTTCCGCAGGGTATCCTACCAGGCCGTTATCCTTGTTCAGAAAACTGAACTTTCCATTCGTCCGTTCTAAAATATTCAATCCTTCGTCAAAAGTACCTATCCAGATCCTTCCCAGGTGGTCTTCCAGCAAGGCATAAATTTCATTGCTGTTCAGGTTATCGCCGCCTTTGTTCCCCTTCTGGAAATTAGTCAGCACATATCGATTTTCCAGTGAATCTGCAGGGCTGGCGAGATAAAGCCCATCTGATTTGGTACCCAGCCAAACGTTGCCTTTTGAATCTCCAAGGATGGCGTAGACCTGACCAAGGCCGGTGGCAGGCATATTTGTGAATGCTATTGCGACATTTTTTCCATCTTTTTGTATATAGAGCTTTCCACTTTTAACACCTACCCACACCCTTCCCTTCTTATCCGTCCACAAGCCTCGCACCTCGTTATCTGACCTGCTGGTCGGTTTCGGATTTAATTTATGAAGGGCAAACTGATCATCGAGGAATATCGCTTTACTAAGGCCGCGGTCGACAGTACTGAACCAGAAAACACCTGCATAATCGTAATAAACAGAGGTAATAGTACTTGCAAAACGCCCACGCGTGGAGCCGGGAGTGCTATAAAAATCCTTTAATGCCGTACCATCAAAATATCCAAACCCGCCACCCTTCATATTTACCCATACATGGCCGTCCCGGTCCTCATATACTTTAAAATTATTTCCTTTATAGGTCGGGTCGCCCGAGGCCTGGTGAGTAAATTTCCTGAATTTTCTATTCTCTGTACTGTAACGGATGACACCATAATTTTCTGGCTCAATCCAGAGGTTTCCAGACCTGTCTTCATAAAGGGACAATAACTTTTCTTTCGCCGGATATTTACTGACAGAGATAACGTGTCCGTTGTTGTCAATATGAATTAACTCTGCTGCGGAGGTCAGGACATATAGCGATCCGTCATTTTTAGCAGCGATGATGGCAGTCAGGGCGACATTACTGACACGCAGCCGTCGCGCGGTTTTCAGGTCTTTGATATAGGATACTATTTCTCCTGATGCAGTCGAAAAATACAGTGTACCTGAATTTTCTGCAACCGATGTGAAGTTGCTGTTCAAAAAATAGCCCGCATCCAAATCAACCTTTTTGTATTTTCCGTTGGCTCCTGTTTTAAAGCAGGAAACACCCCGGGTAGTTGCCAGCCACAGGTTACCTTTTAAATCTTCGTGAAGTACATTGATGGTGTCAGATGGAATAGCTACTCCTAAAGTTGACGAACGACTGAAACCTATGGCCGATGTTTGCTGGTTGGGTTTTGGAATGATCACCAATCCCTCACCTGCTGTTCTTAAAGCTATCCCCCCACCCCTAAGCACCTTAATGTTTTCAAACATCATTTTATTAGCTCCGGACAGTGCTTTTATTTTAAATGGATGGAATTTTTCGGTTCTCTTGTCAAATCTGTATACTTGATTATCGTATGCTTTTAACCAAAGGTTGTTAGCATGGTCTTCTGCTATTTGGGTAATTCGGTCACTGCTGAGCTCGGACCTGTCACCTGGGGCAGATTTGAAAGATTTAAAATTTTGTCCGTCAAAACGGTTGATCCCGTTCCAGGTTCCAACCCAGATAAAACCTTCGCTATCTTTCATGATACAGGTGACTGCGTCATGGGATAATCCAGCTTCTGTAGAATAGTATTCAAACTTGCAACGGAGCTGGGCGTTGAGTGGCGTAGTAAAAAGTATACCTGCGACGAAAAGGAAAGTAAATATATGTTTTGAAAACGGATTCATACCTGGTTACTTCTGGCTGGACAGCGTTGCGCTGTACCGCGTAAAAGTAATTAATTTATCCAAAAGTATAGTCGGTTGAACGATGCTATCTTCCTTATCCGGCGTTTAAAAAACAGCATGCCCTTATCGGCATGCTGAATGAGATAAATTATCTCTGAGCGCTAATTAGCAAGGAATTCATATGTTTGACCGGCAGTCATTTCAACGTTTATTAAATTTCCAGGAGAAACTGCCCCGCCCGTAAGAACTGCTTTGGGGGATAGGAGTGGCTTTTTAATAAGTGGGGGCGTGAGAAATGGATTCCCGTTCACCGAATAGGCTACAACCGCAAGCTGCTTATGAGATGAGGACAGCACTTCTCTGCTCCGGAGGGTGCAGGTTCCACCTATCTTACAAACTACCTTAAGATAGTGTAGCTTTCCATTTTTCCAATTCATATCAATCACATAACCACCTCTTGCAATCAATCCTTTTACCGATCCGTCTTTCCACTTATCGGGCAGGGCGGGCAAAAGGTTAATGGCCCCGTCGTGCGATTGGAGGAGCATTTCAGCAATGCCCGAAGTACATCCAAAATTACCATCAATCTGAAATGGCGGATGTGCATCAAAAAGGTTGGGGTAAGTGCCCCCATTCTGCCCCTTCGTATCAGTCGGTGCAGGATTGAGCTGATCGGTAATTAATTTCAATGCCCTGTTGCCATCAAGGAGGCGCGCCCAAAGGTTCACCTTCCAGCCCATTGACCATCCTGTAGATTTATCACCCCGGGTGATCAGCACATTTTTAGCCGCCTCAAATAACTCGGGATCTTTATATGGAGAAATTTGTGCACCAGGGAAGAGCCCGTATAAATGGGATACATGCCGGTGCCTGTCCTGCTTTTTATCCAGGTCATCAAGCCATTCCTGGAGCTGGCCATACTGGCCAACCTGCATTGGAGGGAGACGTTTCAGCAGGGTTGAAACAGTATCTGAAAAAAGAGGGTCAATACCCAGCACTTTTGCGCTACTGATCACATTGTTAAATACATCAAAAACCAGCTGATTATCCATCGTGGTCCCTGCACTTATGCCAACATTACTCATATAAGTATTTTCTGGCGACATAGAGGGCGCCACCACGAGCCATTTATGCTCAGGTTCCTCCTGCAATGCGTCTACATAATATAATGCAGCCCCTTTAAGTATAGGATATACTGAGGAAAGGAATTTTTTATCGCCTGTAAAAAGAAAATGCTGCCACAGGTGTTGGGTCAGCCATGCGCCACCCATTGGCCATATTCCATAAAATCCACCGTCTACGGTGCCTGTGATGCGCCAAAGATCTGTATTGTGGTGCATGTTCCATCCACGCACGTGGTACATGTCAGCCGCGCTTTTTTTCCCGGTTTCGGATAGCTCTTTGAGCATTTGAAACAATGGCTGGTGCATTTCGGGCAGGTTGGTAACTTCTGCCGGCCAATAATTCATTTCAGTGTTGATGTTTACTGTGTACTTACTGTCCCATGGCGGACTAAGTTTGTCGTTCCATTTACCCTGAAGATTTGCAGCCTGCCCACCTGGCTGGGAACTTGCAATCAAAAGGTATCTGCCAAATTGAAAGTAAAGGGATATCAATGCGGGATCCTCACCTTTCGAAAATTCAGCGATGCGGACATCTGTTGGCTTGTTCATTGCCGCTGTTTTTCCAAGATCAAGAGACACCCTGTTGAAATACTTTTGATAAAGCGCGACATGCCCTTTTTTTACGGCATTGTAACCCTTTGTTAATGCTTTTTGTAGAAGCCCTGCAGCCTTTGCGATAGGATCTCCGCTAATGTCATCGTATTTTTTATAGTTGGTGCCGATGGAAATATAAAGGGTTACTGAGTTTGCATTCCGTATACTGAGTGTAGTATCTGAACTGATCAACTTGCCACCGTCAGGCTGCGCCTTAACCTGGGTATCGTATCTTATGCGGCCAGTTTTGTTATCCACAGACCCGGTAGTTGCACTAAGGGCAATCATACCGTTTCCCGTCCTTACCTTATATCCCTGATGTGGGGTCCGCAGTGAAAGGTTCACCGAAATACTTGCCGGTCTGTCTGCCGTTAGACGCACCATCATCACCTTATCTGGTATTGAGGCTATGTATTCCCTTTTGTACTTTATCCCGTTAACCGTATAGGAAACAGTTGCAACTGATGTTGCCAGATCAAGACTACGCCTGTAATTGCCTGCGGCGGCGGCGCCGGGAAAGTCCATGTACAGGCTTCCTGCAGTCTGGTACGGCATACCATAATTGTTATCAATGGCTACCTTTCTTGGAAAAGTCTGATTAGAGAGGTCTTGTGCCTGCTGGTATTTTTTTTCAAAAAGTAACCTGCGGATTTCCTGAATGGGCTGATATACATTAGCTATCAGGTTATTACCTGGTTCTCCTGCCCAAATCGTCTCTTCATTCAGCTGAATGCGGTCGGACACAGTTCCTCCGAACACCATGCCCGCCAGCGGGCCATTTCCAATTGGCAATGCCTCATTCCAGTTTGCTGCTGGTTTGTCATACCATAATTCCATTGGGTTTGGTAATGGCTGCGCCTGAATTTGATGGCAGAAAAGCAATATGCGAAAACAATATATCAGTGTCTTTCTAAACATTCGGTGGTTGGATTTTAGTTAGGTTTTATAGTAATCTTCTGTATTGCCAAAGTAATCTTCGTTTTCACCATGGCTTATTGGTATCCCGGATTCTGTTTGAATTCAGTATTGTTGGTCACTGCGTCTACCTGGCTGCGCGGAATTGGCCGTACTGAATGAAAGTCCTGAATGTTAGGGCCCACATTTGGATTGTTGGACTTTACGCGTTCGATCAATTTTCCGGTACGTTTGAGGTCGAACCACCGGAGCTGTTCACCTGCAAATTCCCTGGCCCTTTCATCCAGTATCAGATCAAGACTTATCTGCGAAGCGGTAAGCTGCATTTCTGCCACCTTTCCAGGCTTTGCTGCCCTTGTTCGAATAACATTGAGGTATGTTGCAGCCTGCTGGCTGTTTCCCAGGCCAAATTCGGCCTCAGCAGCAATGAGATAAAGTTCGGCAAAACGGATAACAAAAGCATCCCTGGCACTTTGAGCCTCGTTTGCGCTGGTCCTTGTTGGGTCATCAAACTTATTGAGCGATACATAATGTAACTGGTCTTTGACCGTTCCATTGGTATTGTACACCGCGTTGCGGTCATAAATTTTATACCGTTTACCTGACGGGGCATAAATCGCTTTGGTGGCAAATATTGCAGTGTCACCTATAGCCATCCCTGCAGGTCTTGATGAGCCGTTTGCTAGCCAAACTGTTTTGTAAGAACCTTCATACCTGGCATCGTTGGCTGAATAAAGATCTAAAAGAAACCGCGTAGGCATATACCGGTTAAACGGCCTGCCATTTGCAATGTCCCGAACCATTCCGGGCTGGTCATCGTATTTCATTGCATACAGCAGGTGTGCATTGTTACTTCCCCTGCTATGTCCCAGTGGATTGAGAATTGCGTCGGCAAGATCATTGATTGACAGGTTAACAGAATAATTAACCGCATAAACAACTTCCCGGTTTTTCAGGTTGGCCATTTTCCACAAATCTGCATAATTTGGCAGCAGCACGAATCCATATCCTCCATTGATCACTGCCAGGGCCATATCCCTGGCCTGTGTATATTTCTTTTGTGACAGGTACATCCGGGCGAGAAAAGCCTGCGCAGCCGGTTTAGTGACCCTTCCATAATCTGCTGTAGTGGCAGGAAGCCGTTCAACTGCGAAAAGCAAATCCTCAATAATCTGGTTGTTAAAGGTTTCCACAGGGGTTTTGTTGGCTGTGGTAATCACCCCCTGGGTTTCAGTCAATGAAAAATGTACACCTCCCCAGGTTTCTACAATGTGCCAGTAATAAAATGCGCGCAGGAACCTTAGCTCGGCTTCCCTGACTGGTCTGACGGTACTGGAAAGGCCAGCCTCTCCAATCCTGTTAATTCCGGCATTGCATTGGTTAATAGCAGCATAAAGCTGCTGCCATTCAGTGGTAATGGCGCCATTGGTGCCCTGCAGGTTAAGGTATTGCGTGAGGTCGGTAGTGGCATCACCAGCACCGCTCATCCACAGGTCGGTACCCATTTCAGACATACTCATTCCTTCCTCTTTTCCATACCACCATCTCTGGTAGGAGTATGCCGCATTTACGAGTGTCTCAAACCCTTCGGGAGTGGTGAATACGCTTTCAGCCGTAATTCCAGATGGATTATTTTCTTCCAATGATTTTTTGCAGGAAAGTGATAAGGTGAGCAGGCACAAACAAGCCATTCCCCTATAAATATATTTTCTCATGATTGCTGAATTGATGATTAAAAGGTTGCGTTCAAACCAAAAGTGTATAGTTTGGTCATCGGGGAATTTTCAGACCCGCCACGTTCAGGGTCGTACTCCTTCAATTTATCTGATTTGGTATAGGTAAATGGATTCCTGGCAGTACTGTAAAGGCGTATAGATTTCACAAAGCTTTTTTTAAGGATTGAAGCCGGAACGTTATAGCCCAATGTAATGTTCCTTAATCTCACATAAGAACCATCAACATAGCCTATACTGGTGGAATATAATGTTGAGGTGAATGCAATGTTCTTATTTGGCCTTGGATACTCATTGCTGGGATTTTCGGGGGTCCAGTAATTAATCGCAGTTGTACTGTTTCCCACTCCCTGTGTATCATAACGCCTCAAGAAATCAGGATATATAGTTTGTCCAATCCTTGCGAAGATGAAAACATTGAGGTCCCAGGATTTGTAGCTGAAGGTATTTTCTAAGCCACCACTCCATTTGGGCCTGTTGGTACCTACAATTTTCCGGTCGTTTGTGGCGTCAATTTTACCATCCCCATTGAGGTCGGCAACATGTATATCTCCCGGTTTTTGTCCGTATACCAGCGCTTCGGCTTCTTGCCCAAGCTGCCAGATCCCTATTTTCTGATAATCGTAGAACGCCTGAACAGGCGAACCAACAAACCAGGAGTTAAGCACATCGGACTGTGCGCCGCCTGCCAATTCTTCAATTTTTTCGATGTTCCTGCTGAAAGTCAGATTCGTGCCCCATTTGAAATTACTTCCCTCGATATTTCTGGACGACAGCAGGATCTCGATCCCTTTATTGCGGGTTTTGGCAATGTTCTGTGTAACGCTGATTACACCATCGGACGGCGGCAAACTCCTGTTGAGCAGCAAATCATATGTCCTGGAATCGTAGTAATCAAATGAAGCCGAAATCCTGTTCTTAAATAATCCCAGTTCCAGACCAAAGTCGCTGGTTTTGGTTTTTTCCCAGGTAAGATCAACATTACCAATTTTTGGTGAGTAAGCGTATGCAGGTACGGCATTATCATCGTATCCAAATGCAATTCTGGAAAGGCTGCTCTGCGTAGAATAAGCACTGATATTGTCACTACCAGCGATACCGTAACTAAATTTCAGTTTCAGGTCGCTAATCGTCTTATTATTTTTTAGAAACGCCTCATCACTAATCCTCCAGGCTAACGCAGCCGATGGGAAAAATGCCCAGCGGTTTGCCTGTGCAAGTTTTGACGAACCGTCAGTACGGCCGGTAGCTGTGAGCAGGTACTTACCTTTATAGGAATAGTTCAACCGTCCTGCAAATGATACCAGGTTACTCATGGTAAAGCCGGTAGTAACGGCCTGATTTTGCGTATTGCCCAATGCATAAAACAATTGTGATTTCAACAGCTGGTTTTCTCCCGATGCGGCGATGTTATCCGACCTGTTGAAGAGCAAACTATTGATGCCCGTCAGTGTAAAGGAATGGTCTTTAATTTCCTTATTGTATGTGATAAAGTTTTCGATATTGATGAGGTGACTGTTTAAAGCAGAATAGGTAGCTTTTGGTACTGAACCATTACGGTCAATGGAATATCGGTCTGAATAGGTACCTGTTCTTTCGTTATTAAAGGTAGCACCCAGATTAGACCTGATGGTCATGCCTTTTACTGGCCGGAGTTCTGCATAAGCAGACAACAGTGTTCTGTTGACCACAGAAGCGCTGGAATACACATCAGGCTGTTCGTCTGCAAGCGGATTAACAGAGGTGCCGGCAAGTGGATAGGTAATCAGGTTGCCCTGTTCATCGAAGGCGTTTCCAAGCGGTGATATCTTGTTAGCCTGGTTGAGTGGATCCCTGCGGTTATCAATCTCATAATGCGTAAACTGTGCCTGCATTCCTGTGGTGAGATATTTTCCAAAGTTCTGATCCAGATTGAGCCTGGCAGAATAACGGTTGGACCGGTCTTGTTTGAGCAGCCCCTTTTCATCCAGGTAATCCAATGAAAAATACGCTTTCGTGTTTTCTGTACCCGCCCTTACCCCTAACTGATAGTTCTGCTGACTGCCGTCATGCAACAACAAATCCTGATAATTGGTAAATTCTCCATTCTGGATTGCTGCATATTCAGCTGAGTTGAAAATCTTTACGTCATCTGCAGGGCTGGCCCAGTTACCTGTTGTCCGGTGAGCTTCCCTGCGCAGGTTAACAAACTGGTTGCCGTCCAGGATGCTCGGGTATCGTGCCACGTTAGAGATCCCATAATAGGAATTTAATGAAATGACCGCCTGGCCTGAAACACCTTTTTTTGTGGTCACCAGAATAACCCCGTTTGCACCACGTGACCCGTAGATAGCGGTGGAGGATGCATCTTTTAATACTTCCATAGAAGCAATATCGTTAGCATTGATATCCTGCAGACTGGAATACTGAACCCCGTCAACGATAATCAAAGGTCCGTTTCCTGCAGATATTGACCTGGTTCCACGGATGTTGATATTCACGCCAGATGATGCCGCACCGCTACTCCTTGTGATATCAACCCCGGGTACCTTTCCCTGAATAGATTCCAGGGGGTTGGCGGTAGGAACTTTTGCAATATCTTCACCCTTGACTGACACTACAGAGCCGGTAAGGTCCCTCTTTTTTACTGTGCCATAACCAACGACCACTACATCGTCGAGGGTAGTTTCATTTGAGGTAATGGTGATGTTGACTTCGGCGTTCGCCCCTACTGCTATTTCGCGTTTGGCGTAACCCACATAATTAATAACGAGAATAGAATTATTGTTGGGGACAATGATGGAGTAATTTCCTTTGTTGTCTGTACTGGTGCCTTTAGCTGTTCCTTTTACAAGCACGCTAACGCCAATTAGTGTTTCGCCGGTTTTGGCGTCTGAAATTTGCCCTCTGATAGTTCGGTTCTGTGCTGACACAGTAACAGCGAGCAGCAACAGGAGTCCCAGGGATAAGTAGAATCTGATCATAATATTTGGTTAGGTATTGAGCCCAAAATTATGTCCGGCATTCGCCAAACAAGGTGAAATTTTGTTCAAATACATCCAAAATTTGGTCTTTCTGCTGTATTATGCCAGATGTAGGCCGATGTGATGTTTCTGGCGGGGGAATTAATTGCTGGTCGCCACTTGCTTTCTGATCCGGCTGAGGCTCTCTGCCGTAATTCCGAGATAAGAGGCAATATGGATCAGCGGTATCCTGGCTGCTATTTGCGGGTTATCGCGGATAAGCAACTCATAACGTTCTTTTGCGGGTTTGCTTTGCACTGAATTATAACGCTGTTGCATATGCACATAGGCTCGCTGATAAAGTTTTCGAAAATACGTTTCCAGCTGTGGGATTTTTTCGCACAGCTGGTCGATTGACGAATATGGCAACAACCAAACTTCGCTGTCCTCAATGGCCTCTACCGTCAGATTTCCCGGAGTTTGCGTGATAAAACTACTTAGATCAGCCACCCAATGGTCTTCAACAGCAAGCTGCATTACATGCTCGATGCCATTTACGTCAGTGCTATACGAACGCAGTGCCCCCTTCTCTACGTAGAATAGGTAGCGGCAGATGTCGCCGTTATTGACCAGGGACCTCTTTTTCTTCACGAACCGTTTGTTAAGGACATTACTGATCAGGCCGAAGTCTGCCTCCAGGATTCTGGAGTACCTATTGAGGTTAGAAAAGAGCAGTTCTGATTGCATATAGGGTTAAAAACACCAATATAGCAATTTTGCTGCTAAGTGCCTGATTCTATCCAGTTGACGAGATCTGTGAGTTCATTTTGTCCGATACGGTGTTCAAGGTCATACTCATGGTATTCCATTAGGGGTAACATGGGCCGAAGATATTCAGTAGCGTCATGTGCATAGTGGATTGGTAAGACATTATCATTGGTTCCATGTGCAACGAACACTCTTAGTTTTTCTAATACAGGGCCAGTCTTGATCAGTGGTTTAACTTCGGGCAATAGCCTACTGCTTAAAATAAATATACCCTTTACTTTGTGGGGAAGGGTTAAGCCCAGACTGTATGACATGATGCCGCCCTGACTGAAGCCTCCCAGATAAATATTAGTAGTATCAATAGCGTAAAGTTCAGTTAGCTGGGAAATAAATGTATTGATAATTAACCTGCTTTTCTCGGCCTGTTCTGCATTGATCACAGGTTTACCCTGTTGGTGGGCCAATTCAAACCATGTGTACCTTCCAGGGGACAACGTATACGGGGCCCTGGCAGAGACAATAATGAACCCTTCAGGGAAATTATCTTTAAGCTGAAAGAGATCATCCTCGTTACTGCCGATTCCATGGAGCAAAACGATTAATCCCGGTTTCTTTGAGGAGGATGCGGGCTCAAAAATATTGTAGGTAAGGACAAGCGCCTCGCCTTTTAGCGTTTCTATTTTGTTGATCATAATGTTTATAATTTTATCCTATCTGAAAACATCGCATGCTGAGGCTGGCAAATTGGTAACCTTCATAAATATGCCGTATCGGTTCGTTTCCGTAGATCATTCCCATTGCATAGAGGAGCGGAAGGTAATGTTCATTGGTAGGCACTGCTAATCTTGCCGTTGCACTGGAGTAATTGATCAGTCCATCTACACTTCGTTGATCAATATGTTTTTTTACAAACTCATCAAATTCTAATGCCCAGTCATATGGCTTGCTATCAATATCCCTCCAATTCATTAAGCCTACATTGTGTACAATATTGCCACTGCAAAGTACCAAGACCCCCTTTTTGCGCAGTTCTTTTAGTTGTCCTGCCAATTGATAATGAAATGCAGCCCCTTTTGTGTAGTCGATGCTCATTTGAAAAACAGGAACACTTGCATCTGGCCAAATAAACTTTAATACAGTCCATGCCCCATGGTCAAGCCCCATCACTGTATCTTCCAATACATCTGTAATACTGACTATTTCTTTTAGCGACCTGCCTAATTGAGCATGCCCCGTTGCAGGATAATTGAATTGATAGAGCTCATCCGGAAAACCGCCAATGTCATGAATTGTGCGAGGGTTTGGATTAACGCTCACATAGGTACCCACTGTTTCCCAATGTGCTGATATAACGAGTACGGCATCAGGCTTATCGAGTCCCTTACCGAGCGCAGTAAGCGTACGGGTAAAATCATTGTCCCAAACTGCGTTCATAGGATTACCATGCCCGATGAACAGTGCTGGCGTTAAAGCCGCGCGGGACTTGAACTGACTGGCAATCTGGTGTAATTCCTGTAGCTGCATATTCATAGGAACAAAATTGTAGAAAAATGAGTGTGCTTTTCCTACCACAGGGTAAGAAATATACTTAACATAGGATAAGAAGAGAAGACCCTTAAACTATGTTAAGTATATTTCTTAAACTTCTTCATTGCTAAGAAGATAAGCGCTGTTGCATCTTTGTAATATAACCCAATAAGCCCCGAATTAACAACTATAACCGACATGAAAACACCTGAACAAACCGAAGCCATACAAAATACACTCGTTGATTATGCAAAGGCATTAAATACTGCTGATATCGCAGCAATCCCTGCCTTTTATACAAATGACGGAAAGTTTATGCCTGAAGGCCACAAAACTATTACTAATGCAGCCCTGCTAAAAAAAGCTGCCGGAAACCATTTGGTAAAGTCTGCCTTTCATATTGAATATATCATTGAAGATATTATTGTAGAAGATGAGTATGCCTTTGTTTTGGCAAATGCGAAGACCCTACAGAAGGAGGGCGTTAACGGAACAATAATTGGAAAAACCAGCAGGGATTTTTTCATTCTGAGGAAAGTGGAAGAGACCTGGAAAATATGCAGGTATATATTCAATAATGTAAATCCTGGATAGAGAAGACATGAGAGCAGCTGTATTACATCAGGTTGGTGGGCCTGAAAACTTTAAACTGGAAGAAAGGCCCCTTCCCGTTCCCATCGCGGGACAGGTATTGGTCCGCATCCGCGCATTTGGGCTCAACCGTTCAGAGATCATGACCAGAAAGGGTTTATCTCCCGATGTTTCCTTTCCGAGAATATTGGGTATTGAGTGTGTAGGTGAAATTGAAGCAGATCCATCCGGCCGATTGGAAAAAGGCAAAAAAGTGGCGGCTTTTATGGGAAATATGGGACGGCACTACGACGGAAGTTACGCTGAATATGGTGTGTTGCCACAGGAAATTATTATTCCTTTTGAAAGTGACCTTTCGTGGGAGATTCTTGGTGCTTTACCGGAGATGTTCCAGACGGCTTATGGATCCCTGCATATTGCTTTAAACATCAAAGCGCGCGAAACGATACTGATAAGGGGTGGCACCAGCTCAGTTGGTTTACTTGCCGCACAGCTTGCAAAATTGCATGGTCTTCATGTACTTGCGACAACAAGGAATGAAGCCAAGCGAAACCTGTTGCTGAAAAATGGTGCTGACGAAGTATTGATAGATGACGGAGAGTTGTCTGCGAAGACACTTCCAGGCAAAATGCAAAAAATCCACAAGGTATTGGAGCTTATTGGAACAACAACCTTAAGAGATTCACTGCAATGCGTAATTGCAGGTGGCTCGGTGTGCATGACGGGAATGCTATCAGAACAATGGTCAGTTCAGGATTTTGATCCCATGGGCTACATACCCGCTGCAGTAAACCTCACGACTTACGACAGCGGACAGATCAGAGTTGACAATGATCTCTTTCAGCAATTTATTAATGATATAGCGTTCGGAAAGATCATCCCGGCTATTAAGGCGACTTTCCAACTCGATGAAATAGCAAAGGCACATCAATTCATGGAAGCGAACTCTGGTGGAGGTAAGGTTGTGGTGCTTACCTGAAAGATTGTTTCTGAACCCTTTCTAACAACGATAGCAACATTCCCAGCTAAGGCACCTTTTACTTCATCTCTCCGATAGAAGTGTACACGATAGTTTAAATAATAGGCCTATTGTAAGGGATAAAATAAAATAACCCTAAGTAATTGTATTTATCAGCTGTTATTTTATTTATTTGTAGATTCTAAACAAAAAACCCAAATTACTTTGACAGAGTCCGTGGAACAGTCTCATTTATGGATCAGTTTTACGCAAGGAAACAGACAGGCTTTCACGTCTATCTACAGTTCCTATGTGGAAAACTTGTATGAATATGGGATGCGGATTTTAAATAATGAAGATCAGGTAAGGGATTGTATTCACGACCTCTTCCTAAAGTTATGGTCGAACCACAAAAACATTCGACCTACTGATAACATCAAATATTATTTGATCGGCGCCCTAAGAAATACTATTTTCTCTTATAGGGCCAGGGAAGGACGGATGATTACTGAAGATGTGAGCAACTATGATGATTTTGTACTGGATTTTGATGTAGAAACCGATCATATTAAAAAGACAGAATCGCTTGCCCAAACAAAAAAGATCAGAGATGCGCTCGACCAGCTCACCGGGCGACAGAAAGAAATCATCTACCTGAAATATTTTGAAGAAATGGAATATGAACAAATTTCTGAGCTGATGAACATTTCGGTCAAAGGGGCATACAAATTGTCTGCGAGGGCACTTGATGCCTTGAAATCCATTTTGAATATGGACGGAGCAACGGTAATATTTATGCTTTTAAACTATAGATCTCATTTATTTTAAAATAATTTAATTTTATGGGGTGATTTTGAAATATTTGCTGTTTAATTGATAAAACGTACTTAAACCGTTCACCCTGGCAAGATAAATAACAATCTAACATCAATGCAAGAAAAAGTATATCAATTCTTCAGTACAGACGACTTCCTCCAGGATAGTGCTTTCATACGTTTTGTTAGACATAGGAATGTGGAAGACCAAACGTTTTGGATAAACTTTGAAAATGAAGGTGTAAACATTGATGCCTATACGTCAGCTAAAATGCAGCTGGAATATATTTATAAGGTGAAAAGAATTAAAATGTCTGTCGGCTTTGGGACTGATTTACTGGGGATTATTGATCAATCTATTGAAGATGATCAAAGTAAGAAAAGAGGCGTCCGAAAATTATATATTTATATAGGCAGTGCAGCTGCAGTTTTAACTTTTACACTATTTACACTTTGGTTGAATACAGCAAATGTAACCGTAAGCACAAGCTATGGGCAGAAAAAAGATGTTACCCTGCCTGATGGAAGTGTAGTAACCTTGAACGCAAATTCAACCATTAAATATCCATTATTGTGGCGTTTCAACAACAGAAGAAACGTACAATTAAAGGGGGAAGCTTATTTTAAAGTAGTACATAAAAACATAGACCCTAAAAATATTTTAGAGGAAGACCGCTTTCAAGTATTGACCAACCGTTTGCATATTGAGGTCCTGGGAACAGAATTTGATGTGAAAGAGAGGAACCAAACAGCCAAGGTGGTACTGACAAAAGGTAGCGTAAAAGTAGTGTCACGGATTTCGGGCCGACAGTATATTTTGAAGCCTAAACAGATGGCTTTGGAGACAACCAAGGAGGCCTTGAGAATTGTTCAGACCAACCCTGTAGCAGAACGCGCCTGGGTTGAGGGAAACATGAAAATGCAACAAACTTCTGTTAATGAAGTGGTGCAGGAATTTGAGAATGTATATGGTAAGCGAATTATATTGAGCGATCCGGAAATGGCTAACGTGAAAATTGATGGAATGATCTCTTTTAAAAGTGAGGAGAGTGTGTTATTTGTACTGGCAAATATCCTGAACGCAAAGGTAAAAAAAGACAGCAATACAGTTATTCTGGAAGCAAAAAAATAAACAACTTACCTATCTTTTAACGGGCAACCGTGTATTGATGGATTAGGTATTTATTTTCTTGTGCCAGCGATATTATAAATTACTATGCACCCAACTGGTAATGATACCCAGTGCTTCAACTGAGAATCCTGCCTGAATTGTTGCATATTCAGCGATGGTACACGTCTTACACGGCAGGAACAAATGGTTTAGGTCCGGCAATAGTATAGTTTTTACTTTTTTGTTTCCACCTGCGGCTGTGTAGTTTTTCCAGTTAGCCAGGTTCTGTTCTCCTGCCACCATTAAATCTTTATCACCATTTAATGCCAGAACAGGCACATGTACCTTAGCCAGTGTTATGCTGGCATCGTACTTAATAAAATAACGGTACCATGGACCTGAGGCCATCTTTGCATAGCTGTAAATTGGAAACCGGAAATGGTCAAACTCAACATTCAGTGTTTTAAAATATGCATCATCTTTTACCTTCCAGGCAACATAGGTTTTATTCAAGATACTTTCAAGACTATCTGAATCTGCATTTTCCAGTGCTTTTTTGAACATCAGCGCATTGATGGAGTTCGACCGCTTTTTATCATAGTCCGGAAGTTTGGATCCGTTCACGATATCTTCGTTCTGCCTGATTTGGGCATCATAACCAGACATGGCCAGTCCGGCTATGCTGACCAGAAAAGCAACATCTTTACTTTTAGCAGCAGCAACGGCGATAGCCACGCCTCCTTCACTATGTCCCAGCAGTCCGATTTTATTCGGATCTATACTTTTAACTGCCTTTAGGAACTTTACTGCTGTAAGTGCATCATCAGCAAAATTGCCCGTAGTAGAGGTTTCATAAACACCTGTGGTTTTTCCAGTACCCCTGTCATCCAGTCTAAGGACCGCAATCCCTTTCGAGCTAAGATGGCTGGCGATCTGTGCAAACAGAGGATGCCCGGCCATATTCCCATCCCGATCCTGCTTACCTGTTCCGGAAACAATGACAATTGCTGGCAGCCTTTTACCGTCGCGCGGAACGGTTAGGGTACCTCCAAAAGTGATAGTACCATCCGGGCTTTTAAAGCTGACAGTATCAGTTGTATAAAGTGATGCATCCTGTGCATAGGCATGATTTTGTGAGAAAAAGCTATTAAAAAAAGAAATTGCTGCGATTAATACCAGATACGTTCTCATTTTAGTTTGCAGCTTTAGTAAGTTCTACCAACCTTGAAATATCATCTGCGAGTGCGGTAGCACTGCCATTATAACCCACGGAGATAAACCTTAAATTACCATTTTTATCTACGAACAGTTTTTGGGGAATGCCTGAAATGGTAAATGCCTTAGCTACCCGGTCGAATACTTCGCCTGTGGCCTTTGCCCCTTCAGCTTTGTTATCAAACAGGACATTAAAAGAATAATGGTTATCTATAATATATTTTTTTACTTCAGCTTTGTAATTCTCGTCGCGCTCCTCTGTATCTACAAAATAAAAAACTACGTCTTTATCATTTTTGTATTTTTCAACGGCTAGCTTCATTCCCGGAAAGGAGGCTTTACAAGGTACACACCAGGTAGCCCAAAAATCCATGATAACTGTTTTACCGCGGAGGTCTTTTGCGTTAACTACCTTATCATTCATGTCTTTCATGCTCCAATCTGGCATTGGTTTGTTCATCATTTCTGAGGCCGCAGCCTTTTGTGCGGCAATCTTATCTGCCGGATTCTTCAGGGATTCTACATAGGCGTCAAACCCCTTCTCAGTCCTTTGGGCTTTTACATAACCGCCCTTTAACATTTCTACCATCTCAGGTGTACTCTGATTTTCATATAAACTCTTTTTCAGTACCGTCTGCAGTGATTTCTCATCACCTTTTTGTTTTAGCAGCCTTGCGTACTCATCATTCACCGTAGCATTTTTGTATTGCAGGAATTTTTGGGCAAGGATAGCATATCTCATTGCTTCCTCATTTTTACCGTTAGACATCAGAAGACTGATATGAACAGGAAAAACATGGCCCGCACGTGACCTGTCAAACTCCAATAACCATTCTGAAGGTGATAAATACACATATTCTTCCGGCTGGTTCAGCTTAAAATAATCATAACGCTTCATCAGCATTTCAGCAAGCGGAAATAATTCCGCAGGTGTTCTGTCTTTGCGGCTGTAGGGAATCTCTATGTATTTATAATACATATTGCCCAATACGCTGTATGGTAAAATGTTTACGTATTTTTTAAAGTAATCATCCTTTTTATTCAGCGCAGCGGCTATGAGGATCATGTTTTGGTAAACTACTCCGTAGTTTATCCTGTTTTCATCGTCAAATTGTTTGTTGGTGGTAACAGGAAAATCTGCCAGGAACTGTTCCGAGGCCTTAAGCACAATAGGTAAGTCTCTACTGGCAGTTATGTTTTTATGCGCCGCCAATCTCGCTAGGCTCCCCATCGGAAACTTTTTTCCCAACACCATGTCGATTGAATCTTTTGTTTTGGTATCACCAAGTAACATACCTGTAATTGTTCTTGCTTTTAGTAACTCATCTTCCGTTGCGTCTGCCCGGGTAAGGTACTTCACAGCAAGCATTAATTTGGGTGTTGCCGCATCTTTCATAAATCCTTTTAATGCGATGGAATATGGTATTACAAGTTCAGCTTTGGCCTTTGGATTAAATGAAATTTCCTGGCTTATCCAATAGTAACTGGCTGTATCACTTATTCCTTTAAAATTGATGTAACCGGGAATATCACGGTTGAACTTTGGCGACCGGGCAAAACCCCAGCCTGCATATCCTCCTGGTGCATTTACTCCCTGACGGTCTTTATCCCTGAATATTATGAAATACCCATTATCATGGTTGTTATCAGTAATATTATCAGCTTTAAACTTGAAAGCCATCAGTCCGCAATCCGCGGGAACAATGATCTTCGTTTTCCAAATGTCCCCCGTACCAGTAAAGGAAAGATCATTACCTACCCATTTGTAGTTATTATACTGATAGACCACCGCAGTGATATTTTTTTTTCCTGCCAGTGGTGTTCCTTTTGTGCTGTAACTTAACTCCACGGGCTTTCCATTTTCCGGTTTTTCAGGGCTAAAAGTTAAGTTCGCCTGATCCTGCGAAAATGCGCTGAATGTGCAGCACAGTACCAGCATAACTGTTAACCATTGTCTTTTAATTTGTTTCATGTTTGTGTCTAAATTGAATGGCAGCTGAGAGGCGTATCAGCTGCCATTATTTTAATTTTATTAGATATTATGGATTTGGTTGCAACTCCGGGTTCATATTGATGAGCGTTTGGGCGATTGGAAATACATAACGGTCACTATTTGGGGCAAGCGTGTAAGTTGCTCCGTTGAAGACCCTCGTATAAGTGCGTGAGAATAATGGGTCATCTTTCAATCGGCGCATATCCCACCACCGCAGCTGCAGGCCATAAAATTCACGCCGGCGTTCATCAATTACTTTTACCAGTGCATCGTTGGCCGAAGTTGCTGTCATTACAACATAATCTGCGGGCTTGAACCTTTTCACACGCAGCCTGTTTACCCATACCATAGCACTCGCAGCATCCCCTGCTCTTGCAAATGCCTCAGCTTTGATCAGCATCATTTCCGGAACAGAAGGGCCTTCGTTACGCGTTTCACCTATTGCGCCTTCTTTAAAAAAATATCTGCCTGTATAGGTAGAAGATACTGAAGATGCCGGAGTTGTAAATAAAGTATAACGCTGGTCTTTATTTCCAAGCAAGGCCAGATATTCATCACTAAGTTTAAAGGCTGTAGGCGTATAGCGAACGGAGCCATTGTAAGGTAGTTTAGAAAGTAAAATTTCTGGGTCTACTGTACGTCTCGGGTAATTTGTCGTAGTAACGGTAGTGAGTACAGAAAGGTCGTTCAGTGTGCTTCTTGATGCAAGTGCCTGATCTGCGTATCTGGATGCATTTACATAGTCGTTCATGTACAGGTAACAGCGTGCCAGTTCTCCATATGCTGAAGCTTGAGAGGGAAGCATGCTATATTGCTGCGTAGCCGGCAACGAAGGGATTGCACGTGTAAGATCTGCGATAATCTGATCGTAAACTGCCTGTACTGAAGCCCTGTTTAAACTCTGCGTAACGGTTTGTACGGTAAGTAAAGGCAACCCCAGATCAGTTGATGCAGTACCTGCATTGTAAGGTTTCGCATAGTTATTTACCAATGCCAAGTAAGCATCAGCACGGTGCACGAGGGCTTCGGCAGTTAGCTCCGCTTTATCCTGTTCTGTACCATCACTGGCAGGAAGCTCGGCGATAATGGTATTACATGTGAGAATCATTGCATAAGCTGAATTCCAGTTACCATCCTGTTCGTAGGCGGGTGTACCTACGGCATAAATTACGCTTGACCATGTATAGGCGGCAGAAAACCATCCATAAAACGGACTACCGGTAAGGCCGCTTACCTGTGCAGCGTCATTGATATTGATATCGTTGGATGCAAAATCAGACAGGCTGGGGTTCAATTCAAAAGTAGCGCCACTGTTCAAGAGATATCTGTAATTAATAGTTTGATTAGGCACCAGGCTACCCTGGGTTTTGATATCTACGTATTTCTTGCAGCCGGAAAATGTAATGGCTGCAAGAGAAAAGATAAAATATTTATATAAGGATCTCATTGTTTACAGGATTAAAAGTTAACATTTAATGTGAAATTATAGGATACTGAAGCTGGAAGACCTAAGGTGTTACTGTTCAGACCGCCATTGATATCAGGATCAATTCCTTCTTTGTTGGCCCTCCACAATAAACCAAGGTTTCGTGCCGAAAAGGCAAAGCTGGCCGTCTTCACTGCATTGTTAAGTTTTGCAACAGGAATCTGATAAGAAAGTGAAAGTTCCCTTAATCGGATATAATCACCTTTCAACACATTTACATCCGATTGCTGGTAACGCAATAAACTTTGTCCTGCATAAACTCCTGCCACGCCTGGAACCGTGGTAAATGCCTCATCACCTGCCTTCTGCCATCTTTTAGCAACATCTTCTGAAAGATCGTAACTCGTACCCAATCTTGAACTTGGGTAGCTACTGATCGTCGGCCTTAAAAACACACTGCCAAACTGATAGGTTGCAATGGCCAGCAAAGTAAATTCACGGAATCTTACTGAAGTAGTGAAACTCCCAAAATATGGCGCACTGGAACGACCTGCATCCATTAGCGCATCTAGCGATGTAATATTGCCGCTGGCGACTACTTTATTTCCATTTTGATCAAAAATCTGGGTCATGCCCATTGCATCCAGTCCCGCATATTTATAAACCAATACTTTATCAGTAGCATACCCCTTGAGCTGTGAACCATAGGCAGGATTACTAAAGAAAGTTGAAGTTGGTGCAAATCGTGCATCCGTAATTTCATTGGTATTGTAAGAAAAGTTCAGTATACTGGATACATCCCAATCTTTACTTGTATAATAAGTTCCTCTTAAACTCAGGTCCATTCCTTTTCCCATTAGCTCAGTAGAGTTCATATTTAAAGTAGTAACCCCATAGGTTGCATTAACCGGGAATTGGTAGAACAAATCTTTTCCATGTTTTTTATAAAAATCAGCAGTTGCACCGATGCGGTTGTTCAACAGCCCCACGTCAAGTCCAAGGTTTGTTACGTAAGTTTTTTCCCAGCGAAGCGATGGATTGGCAGGAGAAGAAATACCCGCTGTAGGCAATCCGGTCGTAGGATCGTTTGAAAGGATGCTAATAGCAGTAAAAGGATAAAGTCCCATAGCAATGTTTCCGTTTACCCCATAGGTTGCCCTCAGGTTCAGGTTGCTGATCCATGTTTGCGATTTCATGAACGACTCTTTAGCAACATCCCATTTTAGCCCTGTAGACCATAGTGGTGTAGCCCTGAATTTTCTGTCGACCCCAAAGTTATTATAATCATCATAACGGGCACTGGCAGACACTGTATATTTTCCGTTGAATGTGTAACCTGCATTACTATAATAAGACAAGTATCTCCTGGTTTTATCCTGCTGGTAGGGTGCACCACCGAGCACCTGAGTATATCCCTGGATGGTTGTATAGGGCGTAATGAAATTTACTGGGGTGTTGAGCCCAGTTCCCATGTTGTATCCGTAAAGCGTGCTACCGCCTTGACCCGCGTTGGTTTGTCTGATTTCAGATCCAGCAATAACCGTTAACTGGTGTTTTCCGGCAAAGGTGTTGTCATAATTTAACTGTCCACGGACAGTATAGTTATTTGTGGAAGCGTTGACCTGGTTGAGAATGCCTGAGCCTTGAGATAAGCCAATAGAGTTAACAGCTCGTGTAGTTGCAGTTGCAGGAATTGGGGTGAAAGAGTTTACAAGGTTCCTGTAATAAAAGGTATTTTCATTGTTATAAACCCTGCTTGTCCCAAAACTGCGCTCATTACTGAAAAAACCGTTGACAGATAACCCTTTAAAAACAGGCACATTCAGATTTGCGGTGAATGAATAATTGTTCACTTTATTTGTGTTATCTGCATTATCAAGTTCATCCAGCGCATTATAATTCCAGTTTAGATATCCCCTTGCTGCCAGTCCGCTGGTCCAGCCAGAATAATATGCATTGGATTTATATACCCGGTTGCCATTGGCGTCAACCAGCTGGTTGTATGGCATAAAGGTAGTAGCGGATGGTTTAAGCAAACTTGCCAGTCCAACAGCATTGTTTTGGTAGTTGAAAAATGAACCCCTGAAATTGGTGCTCAGCGTTGCCTTATTGAAAAGCTTAAATGTATTATTTAATGCTACGGTTAGCCTGCTGGCCTGACTACCTACATCGTTAGGTATTTCCTTGCTGTAGGAACCTGAATAGTAGTATGTAGAATTTGTACCACCACCGCCTACAGCAAGATTATACTGCTGGCTAGTTGCCGGTTGAAGCATATATTCGCTGATTTGCCCGCGGCTGTCCATTGCGCTGTACTGGGCTATCTGTGCATCATATTGTGCCTGGGTTACTGTTCCTGCACGCAATTTAAAGGTAAGGTCTGTAACATCAGACACTGTCCCACTTAAAGGAGTCGTAGCACTTGGCGCAAGAATAATCCCTTTATTCACCAATTCCTGTTCGTAATTGATCGTTTGCGCGGAATTCATCATTTTCAGGTAGCCAAGATTTGGTTGACCTGTTAAGGAAAAGGTAGTGGAGAAATTAATTCTGGGTACCTGGTTTACCGTTCCTTTTTTTGAAGTAATAACAATTACACCATTTGCGGCACGGACTCCCCAGATAGAAGCAGCAGCAGCGTCCTTTAAAAAGGTTATGTTTTCAATATCATTCGGATTCAATGCTGAAAGGTCAATATCCGAGATGGCACCGTCTACAACAACAAGCGGTGAACCTTCTGCATCTGGTGATACAGTGCTAGTTCCGCGGATATTCATACTATAATCTGAACGGCCAAGAGATCTTGTTGTTGAACTGATCCCCTGTGTATTGTTTTTGTAAGCAAAACTGTTATCACCTGACGTCAGATTGATCTTAACCCCTGGAACCATCGACTCAATGCGCTGGATCAAATTTGCAACCGGAACCTGCGCCAGTTGTTTTTTAGTTATCACTACGGCAGATCCTGTTGAGCGCTCAGGTGATATGGTTTGGTAACCTGTAGACACTACTTTGACTTCTTCAAGGTTGTTGCCAGAAGATAGTTTTAGATTAACCAACAGGCGTTTAGATGCCCCTTCCAACTTTGCTTCGTAACGGTCGTACCCTAAATAAGAAAAGCTTACTTCTGTGGCTCCTTGTGGCACGAAGAAAGAGAAACGGCCATTTGCATCTGTTACGACAGAATTATTGGCGGCATTAGATTTAACCGTAACCCCTGGCATAGAATTTCCGTCCTCGTCTGAAACTTGCCCTGAAACGAATATCGTCCCGTCATTGGGATTAGGATCACCGTTAACTGCCACCGATTGCTGTTTGATTAATTCTGCGTTGCGAGGGATAATGGTATAGTTACCTTCACTTACATAAAGGAATAACAAATCGTTAGGATAAAGAATTCTTTTTAAGGCTTCGTCCAGTGTTTTGGCCTTAAGGCTTTCTGCGCTTGTAAATTTGTTTTCAATAATACCATGGCGATAAGCAAATTTAGTATTATACTTTTTGGCAATTGCATCCAAAGCCGATTCGAGCGTCATCTGTTTACTCTGCGCAAACATTGATGTGTAACTGCACAGCAAAGTAGTGAAGAATAAAAGGTAGAAGATTGGTTTAGTAAAAATTCTGATCATTTTTAGTGGTTTAGTTGTTTATTGAATAGGCTATTCAATAGTACAAACTGCGTTTTATTTGAAATCACCCCATGGGTTTGACTCTTTTTTAGAAAAAGACAAAAATACTAGAGTAAATACGAGAAAACGACTTCTTTCGGTTGTAAACTACTACAATAAGCGTGGCGGCATCCACCAATTACGCTTCTACTATTAATTATATTATTAAAAGAAATTTTCAATCAGGCGAGGCGCTTTTACGATTAGTGTTACCCTAGTATAATGCCGCTACTAAAACAAAAGGATAATCTTAGTCTCTTCATTTAAACCCCGGTAACGATAATATTTTGATTCTAATTAGACAAACCAAATACTTATCAGAATTACCCCATAAAATAACAATTGCATGTTTTTTTATGGCATTTTTTAAAAAAGCGACGAATACTTCAGTGGAGGTTGAGAATAGTGGACAAGGTAGGAATTTTTAATGTTCACTAATTATTTCTGAGGGCTCTTGTTTTTCTACCCCACCATATCAGGAAACCTGTGATGGGCAATGAAGCAGATATCAGGCTGATAAAGAAAGTCAATACTTTACCCGGCATGCCTAAAACATTCCCTACATGTAAGTCGTAACTCATCGCAGCAAACTTTTCACCAGCATCCATATTGTTAAATGTTAAAGATTGCAGGTATTTTCCGGTGTATTACTGCCTGAGGTACCTCCCTTATGGAATAGGGGATTTTGAAGCTAGTGAAGAAATTTCGGTGGTATATTTTGGCGTGCTGGCACCGGATACATGTACTTCATCCAGATCCTGATTTTTCTCATTGAGTGTATAGTTGTAAGAAACATCGCCGGTAACTTCAACTTTTTTAAATTGTTTTTCAAACCCCAAGCCGGAAATTTCAATAGTATATACCCCGTAAGGGATATTTTTAATGTTAAATAATCCGTCCTGTCCGGTGGGACTACCTAATGTGGTACCTTTTAATTTGATATTGACACGTGACAGGGGGTTACCATCCTGGTCGGTGATCTTTCCCGATATAGAACCGCTGTTTTTTTGAGCGTTCCCGTGGATAAATGTGAAGGATAACAGGAAAATGAGGAGTAAATGTTTTACCATATTAATTTAGACTGTTTATGAATAATCGCAAAAATAGGTATAACATTTCACAATTGTATATATTACACCACAATTTAATGGCTATTTATTCTTGAAACCTAATCAAAGTTTCCACAGGGTTTGCTTGATCAAAGATTTCATCCTTATAGAGATAAAATATCAATAATGATAAAATCATTTCTGAGCAAGGCTGTAGGAGTATATTAAGACGCGTCACTTACAAATTTAATGCGGTAGTCCTGTGGTGACACAGAAGTATTCTTTTTAAAAAAGTGACTAAACTGGTCTGGGGTTGAAAAATTGAGGTCGTAGGCAATCTCCTTTACCGGCCTCGATGAAAATTGAAGGGATCTTTTCGCCTCGGCAATTACCTGCCCGTTAATGAGGTCTTTGGCTCCTTTCCCACCGCATCTTTTAGAAATATCAGTTAGTTTCCTTGCAGAAATGCCCATCTTAGCTGCATACGTGGAAACCTCATGTGAACTCTGATAATTAATACTAATCAGCTCCAGAAACTGTCGGTATACCTGTTTTTCATAGCTATCAAATCCCTGTGCAAGGGAGGCATTAACATTAGCAACCTTGATCATGATGATTTTAAGGTAGGCAGCCAGTGCATCAAGCTTGTTAATATAGCTACTCTTATCAAACTCCTTCCATAAAGATTCAAACAAGAAACACAGCTCTGTGCGGTCATTGGTTGAGAGGGATAACAGCTGATTATCTGAAGCATTATTGAATAATACAGCTTTGCAATTATTGGCACTTGAAGGGGTTTTCTTCCAGAAGGACTCGCCAAATCCGAGATTGAAACCACTGACAATACAGTCATCACTAAATGATAAAACCTGTCCTTGAGACATCAGGAAAAGCTGATTCTCACTTAAAGAATAATCCACATCGTCAATATGGATTGTACCGCTGCCAGACTGCACTAAAATCATGCGGTTATATAAAAGCCGGTGTGCGACAGTAGTTTCGCGGCATAGCTGCCCATTGATATAGCTTACAATAAAAGAGTCGGGAATTTCCTTTTCCAGGGGTATTACAATAAATGGGTCCATGCAGCGAGATTTGTACCTTACTTATATTTTATAAAAGTAAGAATAAATACTGGTGCGACCTTATCTAAATCAATCTAAGAGCCTTATATTAGCGGATGTAACATATTCTATTTATGCTGATATCTTCCAAACTTCTTGAGGCGAACAAAACAATCTGCGACATTCTGCTCAGCGAGCTGATTGAAACCGCATCATTTGTCTAGATGAAAAAAATTAAACACGTTGGCCTGCAATGTATCTCCTGCGTTTGCTTTGTACTGATTTTCCTGGAAAGCAGCGGACAGGTACTCAGAAAAAGAACAGCTTTGTTAATGGGAAGCCGCTGGGACATTACCCTGGTTGGTGCAGATTCTGTCTCTATCGCCCAGCACATTGACTCGGTGATTACAGAAGTAACAAGAATTGAAAACCTGATATCTGACTGGAGGCCTGAAACACAAATTTCGCAGGTGAACCGCTATGCGGGCATACGTCCGGTAAAAGTAGACAAAGAGGTATTGGAGCTTACAAAAAGGGCGCTGCAACTTTCTGTGCTTACCAATGGTGCTTTTGATGTCAGCTTTGCATCAATGGACAGGATCTGGAAGTTTGATGGCTCTATGACGGCAATGCCTTCGGCAGAAGACATTAAAAAGTCGGTATCGAAAGTTGGTTACAGGAATATCATATTGGATACGTTAAACAGTACTATCTTCCTTAAGCTTGAAGGAATGAAAATTGGCTTTGGTGCACTTGGTGAAGGGTATGCCGCAGATAAATGCCGTGAAATGATGCTGCAAAAAGGCATCAGGGCGGGGATTATAAATGGCTCAGGCGATATGAACACCTGGGGAAAACAGCCTAATGGAAAAGATTGGACGGTAGGGCTAACCAATCCGCGAAATAAAAAGAAATTACTTGCCGTAATCCCCTTACATGAGGGTGCTGTTGTTACTTCGGGCAGTTATGAAAAGTTTGTAATGTTTAACGGAAAACGTTATGCGCATATTATAGACCCGCTTACGGGATATCCGGCTACAGGACTGAGCAGCGTTACGGTATTTGGCCCAAGTGCCGAAAAGGCGAACGGTTTTAGTACCTCAATGATGGTTTTGGGCAAAGATGCAGCCCTTAAGTTTATACAGCAATTTGCTGATTACAGTTATATTATAATTGGCGACAACGGAAAGGTGTTTTCCTCCCCTCAACTGAAACTGAACAAATATAAATTGTAATCCTATCCTTTAATCAGCTGCTGATAAGACCAGAATTCCTTCACAGCATCCTTGGCCAGATCCCGCACATCAATGGAAATGAGCAGATCAATACTGATCTTAAAATAGTTGGAAATCCGCTGCATGATAGCCAGCGGAGGCTCGGCCATACCGTCTTCATACTTGGCATAACGACCCCTGCTAATGACTAACTCATTGGCCACTTTTAGTTGCGAGCAGTTTTGCTTCGCTCTTAGGTACCGTAAATTATCCGACAGAAAAGACATTACTAATATTTATAGCATCAAACTTACGACTTTTTACTAAAATAAATAGTATTTATATGAGTGCTTAGAACATTATTTTATGGGGATGAGGGTGATGTATGCTTGTCCGACAGGGCATCTTATCCGCACGCGCAGGATATAAATTTACCTAGACGGAAAACGAAGAGACATATTGCGAAAATAATCAACTTTGATTTATAAAAACAAAGGATGTGAAAAACGGTGACATGGTCTAGGTACCGGAATCTGCCTTGATGGCTTGTTGCGTATAGAAAATAAGATTAACCGAGTAATAGTCAAATGGTATTTGAATATTACTCAGTTAATGCTCATCATTTTTTTTTTAAAGAAGGAACCTCTGGTTTATCGCATTCGATCTAATGCAATTAATTTAGGTGCATCAGCTATAAATTTGTCCAGGACACCGTCGGCTATTTTAATTGGCCCATCAAAACGGGTGGCACCGGCTATGGTTTTTATTGCAGTGGCTTCAGTGGCGAAGTTCTTTGCGTTATTAAAATATCGCGGGGCTGTTTTGCTTCCATGATCTGCGGCATCCAGTCCTGCTGCAGTTAGCTGAAGCGCTCTTCCCCATTTTTGCATAGCATCAAGCCATGGTTGTGATGTTTGGGCAAAAGCAGAATCTACCGTTCCAGCGCGGATAATATCGGAGGCATTCGCAAAGTCGTTGGCAGATATAATCAATTGGACAATGGCCTCATGCCGGGCAGAGTTTTCTCCGCCAGCGATTGCCTCGCGCACTGCATCCAGCACTGCCTTCAGTCGCGGGGCCTGTTCCTGCCAGGGTTGGCTACCGAAAGTAGGTGCCATATGCTGGGTGTCAAAAAAAGTCAGGAGCGCGGCCGTCGTCCGCTCGTCGCCACCAGCCAGTTCGCGGGCTGCAGCATGCCAGGTGCGCTCTGCATCATAATCTTTGTCGTTCCAGCCAAATGCTGCCACACCGGTTACCGCTACCCTGCTCGGGGCCTCCTGGTTCATCGGATTAGACAAGACACCGCTCAGTTCTGACGATAGTCCGGCCTCGCGCCGTGCATATGGTGCAAGTAACAAACGTCCGGTTGTTTGTGCGTAATCATTGACAGGGTAATTATCCCATAACAATGTCTTGCGACCGAAAGCCTTAGTGGCAGCGCGTGCATCACCAATAGAAATAGCCGGAGGGACAACATCCGTACCAGTCCATTGAACTACAATCTGCGGGTCAAGGTGTTTTCTCAGCGCCGCTTTATAAGGGCTGTCTTTAGCGTCATAATATTCTGTTGGAACCATAATCAAGGCTGGCGCAGCAGGATCTTTAATCTTAAGATTTGCTTGCAGGGCGTTCAGTAATTTCGACTGTGCAATGCCTGCTGCCTCTGGGCCAGATGGACCAAACGTTTCTTTGTCGCGTTCACAATTCCATTTGGTATATTCAATATCATCAAGTGCCACGTAAAAACTATGGACACCGATTGAACGCAGTGCATCAAATTTACGCTCCAGCGCTTGCAGGTCGGACGGCTCAGAAAAGCAGATTGACGGTCCGGGAGAAATGGCGTAGACAAAGTTAACATGGCTACGCTTCGCCCTGGCTACCAGGGAACCAAGATCTTTTAAAATCGTTGCTGGATAGGCCTCACGCCAGCGATCACGGGCATAAGGATCGTCTTTTGGACTGTAGATATAGGTGTTGGCCTTTACGCTGGCAAGAAAATCGAGATGTTTTGTCCTGTCCAGCATCGACCATGGTTTACCATAAAAACCTTCAATGGTCCCTCTGATAGGCATAGCTGGATGATCCTGAATAACAAGGGCTGGAATAAGCTGGCGCTGCATGAGCTGACGGAAAGTCTGCGCCGCATGGAACAGGCCATCGGCATCGTGGCCGGCAAGCGTGATCAAAGCGCCATTTCCCTTTGTGGTAGTGGTTATTGTATAACCTTCAGTGTGACTGTCAACAGCCGTCCTACTTTCGTTAAGTGCAGATTTTATCAGCTTAGCCTCTCCAGTCCCAAGAATGACATAAGGAAGGTCGACAACCGCTGGAACCTGGCGCGCCATTGTAATTGTCTCCACTCCTGCTGACATCAGTATGCTTTTAACCAGTGTCACTGTCCCCGGATCAGTACCCGGGGCCACAATCATCACGACCGACTTACCCAATACAAACGAACCATTTTTCAGTTCAATTGATACTGGCGCCGGAAAAATTAAGGGCAAAGTAGCGGGACGGGTATTGAGTACATTACTGGTTTGGAAGGGAATTTTTGTTGTTTGAGCAAGGGACGTACTGAAACCCAGCACCGCCAGGGCTAAACAAGTGGATAACATTTTCATTGATCTTTAAATTTTCGAGTTTAAAACCCGTAATATAGTGAAGTATTCACCTTTTTGATCATTTGATAGCAATGAACATTCAACCTACACTGCAAAATGAGAGCATAATTCTATTTCCCTTAGGGGAAAAAGACTTTGATGACTTGTACAAAACTGCCTCTGATCCAAAAATCTGGGAGCAACATCCAAACAAAGACCGTTGGCAAAAAGAAGTCTTCAAAACCTTTTTTGAGGGTGCCATACAAAGCAAAGGTGCATTTAAGATAGTAGACAAGGAATCGGGCAGAATTATTGGAAGCACCAGGTTTTACGACTACAATGTTGAAGACAACAGTATTTTCATAGGGTACACCTTTTACGAAACATCTTCATGGGGCAAAGGTATCAATCCGAGTGTGAAGGCAATGATGCTGGATTATATCTTTCATTTTGTAGAAAAAGTATGCTTTCATATCGGTGCAAATAATGTACGTTCACAAATCGCTATTGGCCGATTGGGCGCTGAAAAGATCGGTGAGCAGGAAGTATCGTATTTTGGTGAGAAGTCCCAGTTGAATTATATATATGAGATCAAAAAAGATCAGTGGCGCACGCAGAGCGGAGTTTAGAACCGAAAATTAAATAGACTGGCACTTCATAGAATGGTTGACAAAAGTGACTAAAGATCTCAATATATAAAGATATGTAGATATCAATAATCGTCTGAATTGCACATTTGAATGTACAGAATATAGCTAAGATTGTACATTTGAATGTACAATCTGCATTAAATTCTATGTTACAGAGGAATTGAGATAAACTCTTGCTACTGTTTAAAACGATTCTAAATAATTATTCTATCTTTGCAACTCATTCAAATAGTTGGAAACAGGATATTGGCATAGCGTAAGAGAGGGCGACGAACAGGCATTCATGCAAATGTATGATTTTCACTATCAGTCGCTTTTTACTTTTGGCTGCCGTGTCAATGCTGATACAGAGATTGTAAAAGACTGCATTCACGAAGTTTTTTGTGAGTTATGGGAGAACCGTTTCAACCTGCCGGAGGTTACTCACGAAAAGTCTTACCTTTTCACCTATCTCAAACGGAAAATTTTAAATACCTGGCAGTACACACAAAAAGTAACAGATTCTGCACATTCCGTACTACCCGAAATTGAACTTTCCTATGAGGCGGTACTGATCAAAAGTCAGGCAGATGAAGAATCTAAAATCAGGTTACAACAATTACTGCGCAGGATCAGCCCCCTACAACTGAAAATTATTGAATACAAATATTTCGAGATGCTGAGTTACGAAGAGATTGCCGTACGCATGGACCTTAGTCCCCGTACCGTGTACAATCAGGTGTATGAAGCACTAAAAACTATGCGCAAGCACCTTAAACTTATATTGAACTTGCTGCTGATCCTCATCAGTGGAACTGAAAGTTTTTAAGTAAAAGAGCAGCTGCAATCTACCTTCAAATCATAAAGATAAACCTGTCAAAAAAAATATTTAAAATAAATCCGGTAAAAAAATCTATTTCCATGCACTGGTATACAAACGCCTCTGAATATGGAAGAAAAACGATTTACTGCTGAAGAGCTGGCCGCCGATGAATCATTTATTGCTTATTACCTGAAAAGCGATATCGAGTCGGTAAACTATTGGCAACACTGGATTTCCCTGCACCCCGATCAGATTGATGAAGTTCAAAACGCAGAGCAACTTCTGGACCTGTTACATTTCAGACTACCACAGCATGAACTGGATAATGAACGGGCACGTTTAACCGCCTTTATTTCCAGCCACACTAAGTTACCGGCACAAACACCAAATCCTTTACTACAATCACCTTTTAAATTATACAATTATATAAAAATAGCTGCGGTACTGGTTTTGCTGACCGCATTTGGTTTTTACTTTTTTCCGTCATTGCGATCAAAAGATAACGAAAAGACTGCTATTACCTGGTCAGCATTTACATCCCCGGCTAGACAAAGGACTACCATCCGTCTGAGTGATGGTACTGAAGTCATCTTAAATGCGGGAAGTACACTCCGCTACCCTAAAACATTTTCTACCGGAGAGCGACTGGTAAAATTAACGGGGCAGGCCTTTTTTGAGGTAAAGCATGATACGGCCCACGCTTTTATAGTAAGCACAGGCAATTTAAATACACGGGTTTTGGGTACGGCTTTTAATGTATCCGGAGATCCTGCTGAAAACAATATTTCCGTAGCACTAATCAGGGGATCGGTAAAAATAGAAATTACCGATCAGTCTAAACGATCCATGTTGCTAAAACCGGGAGAACGACTGCAGTACAATCGCCTCTCTGGCCAAATGCAGAAAGGAACATTTGATGAGGCCACCGAAGCAGGCTGGAAAAATGGGCTTATTGTATTTAAAGCGGCCGACTTTAACAGTATTGCCGGGACGTTCCACAGAAACTACGGATACACACTGATCAACCATTCATCATCAAAAAAACTGAACTATACCGGGCGGTTTGCTAACCAGACGCCTGTTCAAATCATTAAAGCAATTTGCTTTTCACTTGATATCAACTACAAAATTCAAAACGATACTATCATTCTGTCCAATAATTAATATCAATGCAGCGAACTTTTAGCCTTCCTTTCTTTAAACTCCTTTTTTGTTCTTTGGTATTACTTTCAAACCAAACCTCTTTTGCCCAGGAAAAACAAATTAATCTTACCCTCAGGGCGGCAACAATCCAGGAGATTTTTACTGGTATCGAAAAACAAAGTGGATATACCTTCAACTACAATGCGGCCGACCTAAATCTGCGTACAAAATACAGATTTGTGTACAAAGGTAAGCTGAGCGGGGCCTTAATTCATTTAACCGGCCTGGTTGGCCTGATCCTGAAACAGGACGGCAGTAACATCCTGGTTAGGGTATTGCCATCAAGAATGATTACAGGACGGGTAACAGATCAAAAGGGCACAGCATTGCCGGGGGTGATTATTCAGGTAAAAGATGGTGCACATATAGCTACCACAGGGCCAGACGGAACTTATAAAGGCCGGTTGATTGCAAAAGACCTGGTTTCTGAAAGGCTTCAATTCAGAATGATCGGTATGAGAGACCTTGTTACGGAACCACTGGCCGACAGGAAGTTTGTGAACGCGGAAATGGAGGAAGATATCACCATGATGAAAGACGTAATCATCACCAGTTCTTACACCAATGGCAAACCCAGGGAGGAAGTGGTTGGAAGTATCAGCCAGGTGAATGCAGAGCAGCTGCAAATACAACGTCCGATAGAAAGCGTGGACAAAATGCTGGAGGGCTTGGTTGCGGGTGTATATGTAGAAAGCGGAACCGAACTTGGTAAAGCGGTAAAAGTGAACATTCGCGGTCAAGGTTCCCTCATCCCCTTTGGCGTGAGCAGGACCACCAGTTCACAACCTTTGTATGTAATTGATGGTATACCGGTGCAGGAGCAAAGTGAATCAGAAGCGAATTCGCTATTTAATGCTGAAACTCTTTTAAACCCCCTGGCAGGAATAAACCCGTCCAATATTGCTTCGATATCAGTACTGAAAGATGCGGCAGCAACTACTATATATGGGGCCAATGCCGCAAACGGGGTAATTATCATCACGACTAAGTCTGGCGTACAAGGAAAAACCAAAGCAAACCTCTCCTACTCTCAGGGGGTATCTACCTTTATTAACCGCCTAAAATTATTAAGCGGCCCGGAATATTACACCTTAACACGGGAAGCCCTGATTAATGATGGCAAGTCCGTATTTGAGGCTGAAGCTACTGCCGGCAACAAGACTACCGATACAGATTGGTTAGGCCTCACCAATAGGAATGCCACCTACAGCAACCTCAACTTTGACCTTAGCGGTGGCAATGCCGGGATGGACTATTATTTTTCTGCCGGTTACCGCAAGCAGCAGGCCAGTTCATTGAACAATGACCTGAAAGAACTGTATGTGAGCCTAAAGGTGAACCACCGCATTACAAAAAAACTAAAATTCGGTATTACCTTGTCTCCTACTCTGTCGAGCAAAAACGGACTGAATGCCTACAGCGCAAATACATATATGCCGCCAAATATTGATCCGAACGACGAGCAGGCACTGGCGTCGCAAAGCACCCGTCCGAATCCTATCGACGTAATTAACCAAAATGAAGATTTTAGCAGGTCGCTCACTTTCAATGGAAACGCAAAATTAAGATATGACGTATTACCTGGATTATATGTTTCGGGTACTATTGGCGGTAATACCTTTTACAGTAAACAAACACAATACTATTCTGCAGAAAACTCTACGGGCAGGAACCTGGACGGTCGACTGCGCATTTTTGACAGAAACACGTATTCATGGCTGGGTTTTGTACAGGCAGGATATGATAAAACATTTAAAGAACACCACAGCATAAACCTGATAGCTGGTTACGAGGCCAAAGAAGAAAATACAGACCTGATGTCTGGCACCGGAACCGGTTTTAGCTACGATAAAATCAGGACATTGTCCCAGGCCTCCGTAAAGTCGTCGGCCTCCTCCTCGTTATCCAGCGCAACAATTTCATACTACAGCCAGGCAGGCTATGATTTTAAAAAAAGGTACTATGTGAACGTAAGTGTCCGATCGGACAAATCATCGATGTTTGGGGGCGATAAAAAAGTGGCTACCAATTCGGCAGTAGGGCTAGGCTGGGTAGTGACCAAGGAGAATTTTCTGCAACCAGGAAAAGTGCTGAATTACCTGAGGTTGAGGGGTAGTTATGGAAGTACCGGAAACTCCAGGATAGGCAGTTACGCATCCAGGGGTCTATATGGTTTTTCTGCTAACTATAACGGTGAAACAGCGGCAATACCTAGCGGCTCCTCTGCCCCAAACCCTGACCTGGGATGGGAAAAGAACTATAAATTGAACTTTGGTGCAGATCTGACAGCTTTTAACCTGTTGAGGATCACTGCGGAAGTTTACAGCAATACGATTAAGAACCTGATCAGTACCATTGACGTCCCCCTTGAATCCGGTTATACCTATGTAAACGTTAACGCGGGCAATATGCGCAACAAAGGCTTTGAGTTGTCTGTGGATGCCGACCTAATTAAAAAAAGGAAATTTAACTGGACAGCAGCATTAAACTATGGTTTCAACAAAAACAAAGTGTTAAGTCTGAACGAGGGTTTTACAGATAATTACTCTATATCCGCCACAGCATCTGCACTTAAGGCCGGCTACAGTACCACCGCCATCTGGGGTGTTAAATGGGCAGGCATCAATCCGGACAACGGGCAGGAACTTTTTTATGCACCCGATGGCAGCAAAGTAAACCGTTCGGCTATGCTGGCCTATGGCACAAGTGCCTGGGAAGTGCTGGGCGACCGGCTACCGAAGTTCCAGGGAGGAATGGTGAATAAATTCAGCTATGGTGATTTCAGTTTGACGCTGAACACTCAATATTCATGGGGCGCCAGCTACCTGCTTCGTACTGCTTATTATGGTGATGGCGCACTCATTACGTTTTCCAACATGAGTGTAAATCTGCTCGACCGCTGGCAAAACCCTGGTGATATTACTGAAGTTGCAAAACTGTCAAACCTTTTTAATCAGGTGCCCAACTCTTCCCGGTATGTATACGATATGTCTTATATCAAGCTCTCCAACGCAACTTTAAATTACCGCTTGCCAGAAAAATACGCCGGTAAAATAGGCACCAGGGCAATTTCAGTTTTCCTTAATGCATCAAACCTGGCCTACTGGTATAAGGATAAAAGTGAGGCAGGCAGAAATGGCATCAAAGAACTACGTAATACCTACCCCGAAGCCAGAACACTTTCAGCGGGCTTAAACATTGGATTTTAATATATCACACATGAAAACACCAACCATACTTATTCTATTCTTCCTTGTTATTGTACATTCCGGATGTGAAAAGATGCTGGATAAGGAACCAGTAGACCAGTTATCTATTGATGCAACTTTCCAGGATTTCGATGGTGCCAGGGCAGCTTTGGCAGGTGCATACACTTCGCTCTTCGATATCAACTATTACAACGGGTTGCGGAGCATTTATCCAGATCTTACTGGTGGAAATGTAAAACATTCAAAAACCGCCGGAATTTATTTATTGAGCGAATACAGCTTTGCCTCGACAGCAGCGCAGAGTGAAATGAATGCTACCTACGGAGCCATGTATGCCATATTAAATAACTTGAACTACATTATCCAAAAGGCGCCCGCAGTGGCTGATGGAACGCTGGCTCAAAGAAACAGACTGGTAGCAGAAGCTACTGCCCTTCGCGCCCTGATACATTTCGATTTGCTGCAATTGTATGCTCAGCCGTATAATTTTACGACCGATGCCAGCCATCTCGGCATAGTGATTAATCTGGAACCAGTATTTGTGAACAGCACCATCATCAAAAGATCAACCGTGAAACAAGGTTATGATGCTGTGCTTTCTGACCTGAACAAGGCGGCCGTTTTGATGGCAGGCAGCGAAATTGTTTTCACCGCAGGCAACAGCAGCAACTATATGAATGCCAATAGCATCAATGCACTCTTAGCCAGGGTATACCTGAATATGGAAGACTGGAACAATGCCTATGATTATGCGGGCAAAGTGATTGCGGTTAAAACCTATTCCCTGTACGGCAATGCCAATTATGTGAATTCATGGACACTTAAAAACACCTCTGAATCTATATTTGAAATTTCTGTGCCCAGTAATTTTAACGGAAATAGTTATGGCAGTTATTTCACACCGGGCCAAACCTATCTGCAAATGGCGACCACGAAAGACCTGCTGGATTTATATACAGCAACTGACGTAAGAGGCCGGGATAGCTTTTACCTATCATCTATGATAAATGGTACACTCTTCTATTTCTCCAAAAAATACCCCACAGCTGCAAATGCAGCTACCGGCGTTAAAGTAATCCGCCTCTCGGAAATGTACCTTGTACGAGCAGAAGCTGCTGCAGAACTTGGGAACCATAATCAGGCCAATGCGGACCTTAATCTGATCCGCCAGCGGGGAGATGCTGCCGCCAGTCCATTAAACCTGAGTACGAAAGATGCCCTGATTACAGCTATCCTTTTGGAGCGCCGCAAGGAACTGAACCTGGAGGGCTTTCTGCTATTTGACCTGGCGAGGCGCAAAAAAAATGTGCTGAGAACGGATTGTATGTCCAACACCTGTAACCTTAACTATCCCAACGCACATTATATTTTACCTATACCCGAGCAGTCTGTACTCACCAACGCCAACATGGTGCAAAACCCTGAATACTAATCACAAATCCATACCCATAAATTCTTTACCCTTATAATTCAAAAAATGAAACTTAAAAACTTATTCTCCCTTGCCGCAATTGCGTTTGTATTGATCACCGGCTGTAAAAAAAGTGATTCACAGGAACCTGTTGCAGAGGAACCAAAGGCCTCTGCCGGTCCTCTTGCTGTTTTTCAAAGCAGTGCTGCAAATTATCAATTATGGGTTTACAGGCTGGACGAAACTACCAATACCTGGACCAGAAGAATTGCCTCTCATTTTTCTACCGTAGCGGAAGCTACACCTTCTGCTTTAGGTTTTACCAATCCTTATGTAGCTGATAGCGGAGTTAACTTATTTCAAATGGTTACGCTATACACTGAAACTATCGGTACAACCAATATCAAAGAAGCAAAAATAAATGCATCGGCAGTACTTGAATTTTATCCATCTGAGACAGGCGCTAAATCAGGCACCGTGAAAGTAATTACACAGGATATTGTCATCACTAAAAAAGCAGGTGGTACATTCAAAATCGGTATCAGCGGTGAAGGGAAATATGATGAAGCAACAAAAGTGATCGACCTTGTAGTGAAGTTCAACGAAACCGCTATTGGTGGTGCGGCAGAAGTAAAACGTACCTACAAATTAGCTGTAGATGCTTTAACACTCTAACACATGTTTAAATTGAGGACAGTACTTGTACTTCTTTTCTTAGCTGCGTTTATCCTTGTTTCTGCGTTTGTAAGCCAGAAACAAGGTGAATACAGTATTGACCAGTTACGCGAACTTTACAGTTCCGGCAATACCCAATCCTGGCCTAAACCATCGCTGGATTCTTTGCCAGCACAACATTTCACTGATATCGGGCCGCTTGGCGCAGCGAAATTCCCATCAGATAACCCCTCATCAAAAGAAAAGATATTACTGGGCAAAATACTGTTCTTTGACCCGCGTCTTTCGCTATCCAAACAAATTGCATGTTCATCCTGTCACGATCCGGAACTGGGTTGGGGCGATGGACGTCACCTGGCTTTTGGACACAACCGCCAAAATGGGAAACGTAATGCAATGACGATTATCAATACAGGCTATTATGATAAGCTGTTTTGGGACGGAAGGGCCAAAAGCCTGGAAGACCAGGTTCAGTTTCCGGTACAGGACAAGGCTGAAATGGCGCAGGGTTTAAAAGCAATGGTCAAAAATGTGGGTAAAGTAAAAGGCTACAGGAAATATTTTACTGAGGCTTTCGGCAGTCCAAAGGTATCGCTGCTAGCCATCCAGCAGGCTATTGCTACTTTTGAACGGACAATCACGAGTCGCAACTCGCGGTTTGACCAGTTTGTAAAAGGTAATTCAAAAGCACTTACAGATGATGAGGTAATGGGGATGCACTTATTCAGGACTAAAGCTAGGTGCATCAATTGCCACAACAGCCCATTGTTTTCAGATAACCTTTTCCACAATGACGGGCAGACTTTATACGGTACTAAACATGAGGATTTTGGGCATTATCAGCAAACAAAAAAACGGGAAGACATAGGTGCTTTCAGGACTCCGTCTTTAAGAGAGGTTAACCTCACAGGCCCCTGGATGCACCATGGAAATTTCCCTTCAATTCGGGACGTGATTGAGTACTATAATGGCGGCAATCCGGCACCTATCCAGCGCAGCATTGTTGTAAATGAAGCAACACGGCCAATTACCTCGCCTATTTTAAGGAAGCTTAAATTAACAAAAGAAGAAAAATTACAGCTCGAAGCTTTTCTTGGCTCGATCAGTACTTTGAACCAGAAGATAGCGTCGCCCGTGTTGCCGGATTAATTATTCAACAAATAATGAACTGAATTTCTATCTGGCCCTAGATGATCGCCTAATAAGCTGATGCAATGAATATTGGAATAAATGTCATTTGAGAATGTTGTTGGCATTTGAAACTTTATGCACTTCACTTCTCCGAAACTCTTCAGGGGTCGAGCCCGACTGATTTTTGAAAAACTTGGAAAAATAACTGTTGTCATCAAAATTGAGTTTATAAGCTATCTCTGAAATGCTCAGTTCTAAATTGACCAGCAGTCGTTTAGCTTCCAGGACGATCCTGTTCCTGATCATATCTCCTGCTGGTATCCCCACCAGGTCGCGGCACAAAGCGTTGAGATAATTGGGCGTGACATAGAGAAGCTCAGCGTATTGCTTGGGCAGGCGCATTGAAGTAAAATTCTTCTCGATCAATTTTTGAAAGTTCCTCAACAATGTATAATTGTGGGTGCCGGTTTTATCTGACCGGTCTGTGTAACTGAGGCGTCCAATTGTGTACAACAACTGCAAGAGTATGGACTTCACCATATCAAGGCCAAACGGAAGACCGCTTTCGCTTTCAGCAACCAGATCCTCAAAATACCCCTGCGCTTTTTTCCGAACGTGTTCCGGAAGCTGGATTACTGACTGCGAGACAATGCCATTAAAAAATGCAAACTGATCCATGTATTCTGCATTTACAAGAAAAGTCTGGAAAAACTGATCAGAGAAATTTACCACATAACCGTCAACGTGCCCGGCAAAATTCCAGCTATGCACCTGGCCAGGAATCATAAAATAAATTTGAAAAGGCTGGACCGGAAAGGTATGAAAATCAATGTCATGTGTACCCCCGCCCTCTGTGAAAAGGATCAGATGAAAGAAGGAATGCTTATGGGCCAGATGCAGGTTGTGATGCACGGCAAGGTATGGGGCAAACCTACTGATCAATATATCTTTCTGCTTAAAAAGGGACAGATGATCAATACTATAAACGGGAATATCTTTTTTGTTCATACCAGGCACTTAATAACAGACAATTAACAAATTTTAAATTACATAATCTTCGCAGGCAATCATTCTTAAAGGATTTTTATTACCTCATCCAATCTGGTAAGCGTTTGGATCTTTGACTTCAGCCTTTCAAGTTCTGACATGGCCGAAGTACACTCGTAACCAAAGCGTTGATATACGCGCTCGCTTGCGAGGTTTAATGCCTGTGTCACTTTTGTCTCAAAGTCTGCTGGCGTAAACTCATCGCCCGGCTTAAAATAATCCTTTATCACAGTAGAAGGTGAGTAGATACTGTCTGCCACATTTCCTGGCCACTCTATTGGTATGTTTACTTCAGGCATATATATTTCTGTTTAAATTTATTTCTATTTTTTCGTTGTTGCACGACACCGTTAACGGCCCGCTTTCGGTGATGACACCAATTGCCTCACAGTGGATCTGCGCCTGATGAAAGTGATGACGAATGTTGGCCAAATGTTCGTCATCACAGGTGAAGAGAAAGCCAAAACTTGGAAAGCTGGTCAGCCACTTTTCCCATTGGATGTCCGACGGCTTCGGTATACTCATCAATTCGATTTCAGCTCCGACACCCGAGGAATGCATTAGCATAGCCAGCGTACCTATTATTCCACCCATACTAATGTCTTTTGCTACACGCGACCAACCCTTGTTTGCGAGAACCGCCATTAATGTGATGATATTTTGCAGGTGATCTGGTTGTGCAGAAGTAGATGCATTAAAGAAGGGGTAGTCTTCAAAATATGAACCCTTCAAATCCATAGCTATTAAGAGATTTTGACCCGGTTTGGCATCAAAACTTGTTAAAAGTTTTTCCGCTTTACCAAGGATGGACACAGCCAGGTTACGCCCTTTAGACCTATAACAGGTGTGGCCACCAACAATCGGAACGCCATAGGCTTTGGATGCGGCCTGCATTCCCTCCCAAATTTGCAGCCCATCTGCACTATCCTTTATCCACAAAACGTCTGTCACTGCCAGCGGTACTCCTCCCATTGCACAAACATCACTGATATTAACCATTACGGCACTGTAACCGGCAAACCAGGGAGAGCTGTCTAAAAACGATGAAACAATCCCCTCGGCAGCGAAAAGCAGGAAGCCTCCGGCCCCGTCTGGTATAGCTGCACAATCATCACCAATCCTGATCGGAGAACCCGCATTGTATATTGTTGGTGCCACAGATGAAACCAGGTCACCAATCTGATCATATGTTTGCGGGATGTTGATTTTATCTATAACCGACTGATTGGACAGCACCATGTCGAATATCTCCTTAAGCATATCAATTAATCAATTTTGTCCATTAGTTCCTGTTTTTTAAATAAAGGTTCCATCTGTTCCATCAAGTACAAGGCATCCTTTGCAACTCCAGAGAATCTTGCCGATCCCCAGGTATTTTGCCAGGTTAGCCCTAAGAAGTAAAGCCCTTTTGTACTGGTGATCCCACGGTCGTGTACCGGAAAGCCCCGATCTGAAAGCACTGGAAATTTCAACCAGCTGAAGTCGTGTCCAAAACCAATGCACCATACTACAGAGGTTATTCCGGAATTGGATATTTTAAGTTCGAGGTTTTCCTCCCCGGGTTCCCAAACAGGGGTATAACGTGGCTCAACTGGTGCCGGGATGTTATTTGATGCAATATATTTATCGATCTTCGTTTTGATATTTTCAGACACCTTATCTGCGCTATCTAGATTTTCCCTTAAGCCAGGGGCAAACCCCAATTGCTCTTTGCCTGCAGTCCTTAATGGACCGTAGAGTTTCATGCCTTCGATAGCAAACTTTCGCAGGTCGATCTCATGACCTCCGTCCCTGCCGGTTACATAATGATTTGTTTTCTCCCTTACGTTCTCGCCTTCGGGATGCAGATGTACGGGCAGATCATAATACCTCATCTTATCCAGCCATTCCACAACGTCCTTTCCACGGTATTCACGTGCGCACCTCGGTGCATTTCCTACGCAAAGATGTACTTTTTTACCTTCAAGATGAAGATCTTCAGCAATCTGGCTTCCCGACTGACCTGTTCCTACGACCAGCACTTCACCGGTTGGAAGCAGTCCGGGGTTTTTATAGTTTGCGGAATGTACATGGACGATATGATCTGGAAAATTCGCTGCCATGGCAGGTAAGGGCGCGGAATGATAATTGCCTGTGCACACGACCACCTGTTTAGCAAAAAAGCCCCCTTTGGAGGTACTGATTTCAAACCACTCCCCGCCTTCTGGCTTATTAGCTTCCAAAACTTCTACCCCTTCCAGTACCGGGGGATTAAAGCTAGCTGCATAACCTTCAAGAAATTCTATGATCTGGTCTTTCACCATAAACCCGTAGGGGTCGTCGCCATTGTAAGAATACCCTGGCAGGTTACATTGCCAGTTGGGTGTTACCAGGCAGAAGGTGTCCCAGCGGAAATTCCTCCAGGAATCGGCAATTGTTTTCTTTTCGAGCACCAGATGATCGATACCTTTTTCCTTTAACAGATAGCTCATGGAAAGGCCAGACTGACCTCCACCAACGATCACTACATCGTAATGTTTTTTCATTGCTTTAAGAGTTAAGCTTAAATGTTTTATAATTTAACCAGCGTTAGATGGCTATTTTATGGTTGAGTTGTGCGAGTGAAATTGATGAGGGTTTGTAGCTGGAAAGATCACATTTCATCAGGTGGTGCATCTTCCCGTGTAAAACTTCTTCAGCCATAGACTCCCAATGCATGCGCCCAAAAAAGGTGACGTTCTGTTCCTGCACATAGGCGTAAAACTCCATGCTGCCAAGTGCCAAAGCTGTTGATACAGCCTTGTAGATTAGTGCGCCGCCAACACTCATTGTAAAAGGGTGTATGGAGATTTGATTATCAAACAAACCGCTGGTATTAAAACGCGAAAGCCGACGATAATGGGCACTCACCCCCAAACGGCTTCCCCACCAGACACCTGGCTGCCGCTCGTCGATCCTTACTGCTCCGATGACCTGATCAAGCTGACCAGCGTAGCTGCATTCGGCTATGATCGGAATGGCGCGGTTGTCGATTTCATCGCGGTCAGTCTCATGAAAAATCTGTTGTTCATCACAGAAGATGCTTTTGCGAAGGTCCCAATATTGCTGATGTTGCCAATTTTCCTTTGGAAAATCAAATGTGATGAAATTGCATTTATAGGCGTTTGGTATTTCAATAATCATGTCTGTAGAATTTATTTGTAAACAGCTCCATTTCAGCATTTTTTTTCTCGAATCCCTTTAGTGTTGAACAAGCCCCGCATTTGGCACACCCTGCCTTGGCTTTATCAGAGGTGATTTCTGCCTCGGCAAGCATACTACCCACTTTTGACAATACCCGTTGCATAAAATCTTTATCAGGCGTACGATAATTTTCGAGTGGTGTACCCTTGACTGGAACAAAGGGCACAATGAAGGGATATACACCCAGTGCTATCAACTTTGTACTGATGTTGATCAGCGTTTCCTCACTGTCCCCAAGCCCTGCAAGCAGATAAGTGGATACGTGGCCACGGCCAAAAACTTCAACTGCCGCCTCAAATGCTTCCATATAATATGCAACGGATACTTCTGCTTTACCTGGCATGATCCGTTTGCGCACTTCTTCATCCGCAGCTTCAAGGTGCATCCCCAGGTTGTCTGCGCCAGCTTCCTTTAGTAACCGGAACCACTTAAAGTCAGCCGGCGGCTCACACTGTACCTGGATTGGTATATCGACACTTGCCTTTATGGCCATCACACTTTCATACAACACTTTTGCCCCCCTGTCAGACGTCGAAGGCGTTCCTGTAGTGATCACAAACTGCTCTACACCATCAAGTTCCACTGCTGCCTTTGCAACTTCGGCCAGCTGAAAGGGACGTTTGTAAGAAATGGTCATGTTGTTTTTCAGAGACTCGCCTATTGCGCAGAACTGGCAGGACGTATCCTTGTTCCCATAACGGATACAATTTTGAAGCACTGTAGTGGCCAGTACATTATGGCTATGTAATTGTGCAATTTTCCAAAAGGGAACACCATCTGAGGTGAACTGGTCGTAAAACTTTGCCCGTCTGGGAAAAAGCACTTCGCCTATGTAAATGTCGTTTTTGAATATCTGTGCAATCCCCAGGGCATCTGGTATTCCTGCAGAATAAGGGGACCTTGCCGATGCGATGTTGTGCACTGGTACCATCACAGTAGTTTCACCAATACGGACCGCCTTATGATCTGTTGGTCCGGCGCCGCCTATGCGTCCCCCGGCGTCATTCATGCTTTCAAGCCTGAGTCCATAGGATTGCAATTCTGTTAACAATTGTGCCGCTATCATAAACTTTCCGCTTTTATGGTCCTGTCTGACGACTTCTCATTGTTGTACAGGTGCTGGTGAGCGGTCAAATCAACGTTCAGGGAAAGTAATTCTGGTCTGGAATAATGTCCGGCCGAGTCCATCATCCGTTTACGTTTATCAATTAACCTCATGTCCATATCGGCGTAAATGATTCCCTCGCCTTCAATAAGGGGATCACAAAGATGCCGGCCTTCCGGGGAAATAATCATTGTATTACATCCTCCCCTCATTGCCTGCTGAAGCTTCGGATCTGCAGTAATGCTATTGATCTGTTCATCATCCAGCCAACCTGTAGCGTTGATCACAAAACAACCCGATTCAAGGGCATGGTGCCTCATGGTTACTTCCATTTGGTCGGCAAACACCTGTCCCACAAGCGAGCCGGGGAACTGGCTACAGTGTATTTCTTCATGATCGGCCATCAGCGCATAACGTGCCAATGGATTGTAATGTTCCCAGCAGGCCAGCGCACCTATGCGTCCGACAGCAGTATCAACGGCTTTTAAACCACTACCGTCACCCTGTCCCCAGATCATACGTTCGTGATAGGTAGGGGTTATTTTTCTTCTTTTAAGAACAATCTGGCCATCAACATCAAAAATCAGCTGGGTATTATAGAGCGTTCCATAATCCCTTTCATTAACACCCAAAACAACCACGATTCCGCATTCTTTTGCGGCTGCACTCACTATGTCTGTGATAGGACCCGGGACAATCACCGATTGGTCATACAGTTTGAGATGTTCTGCCCCCTGCATCACAGGAGGCAGGATAAAAGAAAAATACGGGTAACTCGGCACGCATGTTTCAGGGAATACGATGATGTCTGCACCTTCAGCAGCGCTTGCCCTTATCATATCACAAATTTTCTCGGTAGTGGCTACAGCGTTGTTCAATACTGGTTTGAGTTGGGCGGCGGCCGCTCTAACAATTGCCTTTTTTGCCATGGTACATTGTTGGTTAAATGAATAGATTGACTAAACTGTCCAGGTATCAAAAATAAATGCACCTTCTTTTCTGTGGATCAATTGAATATCCAATACGTCAAGCGGGCTGATAGGTTTAATACCGGGCAAGAGATTTAGTTCGCCCAGGCCATACAATGCCTGTAGTGCAAAGCGGCAGGCGAAAACTTTTCCACCCTCCTCGATAAATTTCGTAAGCCTGTCTGAGTATGCCATATGACCGGGAAATGCTTCATCACCCAACTTAGGGAAACCTCTGATCACACCAAGTGTTACACCAGGCCCATACAAAAGGATTGATGTGTCAAAGCCTTTACGTAGCAAACGTGTTGCGGTAAGAATATTTACCAGGCCAATTGATCCTTCAAAAGCAACAGTATGGAATGTAACCAATGCCTTTTGACCACTTTCTGCCTTTACGTCATCAAAGACCTTTTCTTCAAAGTCTACTAAAAAATCTCCTTTTTTGTTTTTTTCTTGTTCGATTACTGGCATAACTACGTTGTTAAATGTTAATAATGAATTAATTAGATCTTCAGAAGTAAATCTAAGGGATAATCCAATGTAGTTTTAGGTAATCTACGGAGGTTTTTAAGTTATAAATGGTTGTTTTTACCTATTAAATATAAAAAATCGTTAAGCACTAACAAAAAGAATACTATTTATGGTATATAAATCGCCTACAAATGACATTTCACAAATTTCTAAGCCTTAATAATCCTTTTACCGAAGTATTAAAGGCGAAATTTGAATAAATACAACAATTAAAGAAAAATAAAATTAAAAAGGCATACATAAATCAATATTAATATCAAATTCTTGCGACCTGCACTATGAGAAACTCATATTAAAGGCGAATAATCAAACCTTCAAAGACAAATATTACAGAAGGCAAAGACCTGATAATATTTCCATAATTTTGCAATAATGAAGGTACTGGTAGTAGAAGATGAAAAATAAATAGATTGCCACCCTGTATGATTTCGATTTATCCTATTCCATTAACGGCAAACACCGGTTTACAATAAGTAACAGGCTTTAAACAGCTGTGTTGTAACCAAAATCGTCATTCCAGATTCTTTCCAGTTTTGTGTTTTTACTTTGTGATATAAATAACTAAATTATTATATTATGAAAAATTTGATCATTATCGCAGCCGCTTTGTTGAGCACTAACCCAACATTTGCACAGGACATTTCTTCTTCGGAAGTTCCTTCAGTAGTGTTGAATTCATTCAAAAGGTCTTTTCCAAAAAGTACCGGTGTAGAATGGGAACTAAAAGGTGAAAACTATAATGCTGAATTTGATATCGACTGGAGGGACCATGAGGTTTGGATAAATAAAACAGGAGCTATAGTAAAACATAAAAAAGAATTGAAACAAGGAGAATTACCTGCCGCAGTGACCAACCAAATCAAAGTGAACTACAACACTTACCGCATTGATGACGTAGATCAGTTTGAGATCAATAAAAAATTCTATTATAAAGTTGAACTGAAGAAACATGATGAAGAAAGAAAGATTGTGTTTGACCAAAAAGGCAAGGTTTCAAATGTGATTTTGTAAGTAAAAAGCCAGTTTAGGAAGATATGGAAATTAACAAGGATTTTTTGAATATCAGCCCTGGTCCTATCGCTGTAAAAATAGTGGTAGGCGTTGGGATCGGCATGTTAGTAGGTATGGAACGAAAATGGTCTCACAAGGAAGCCGGCATCCGTACCTTCTCCATCATCGCATTATTGGGAGTTTTGTCAGCTCTGATCAGTCAGGAAATGGTGATAGTTTCAATGATTGGGGTATTCCTTCTGGTAACCGGTATTAACACACGCAGCCTGAAAGTAAACAATACACTGGAAATTACCACCTCTGCTGCGCTGATTGTAGATTATTTACTTGGCGTACTGGTAGGCCTGGGCCATATTTTCACACCTGTTGCGGGAGCCATTGTGATGACCATGCTACTTGCCTGGAAGATTGAACTTAACCGCTTTGCCGGAGGATTGCAGCCTTCTGAAATCCGAAGTGCGATTTTACTGGGGCTGATTGGCTTTGTTATCTATCCCCTGATGCCAAATAAATACATAGATCCCTGGAATTTAGTGAACCCGAGTGATGCATGGCTAAGTGTAATAGCCATATCAGGAATAGGTTTTGTGAACTATGTATTTCTGAGAATATTTAGTACTAACGGATTATACTGGGGCGCCATCTTTGGCGGACTTGTAAACAGTACAGCTACTGTAGCGGAAATTAGTGGCAGGGCAGAAATTAGCGGACTAACGTCAAAAATTACTATCCTTTGTTTACTTACCAATATAGCCATGTTTGCCAGAAACCTCTTGTTGGTAGGCATCTTTTGTCCGCCAGCTTTACCTGCAAGCCTCCTGCCCCTCATTGCGATGTCGCTCGTATCGGGGTTCTGTATCTGGCTGGACTTAAGGAACGACGGCGATAATGCAATAAAAACTGTGGAAAAAGCCACCCCCAATCTGGATACCCCTATCTCCCTAAAAAAGGTGCTGACATTTGGTGTTCTGTTTGTCCTGATACAGATTGGCGGAACCTTACTTACAAGGGTATTTGGTAGCTACGGAATGCTGGCAACCGGCGTATTTGGAGGATTGATCAGCAGCGCAAGTACTACTGCAGCGGCTGCAACAATGGCCAGCCATGGGCAAATTACTGCATCTGTAGCGGGCAGTGTAGCTATTCTTTCCTCTTTAGCCAGCGCAGTAATTAGTCTTCCCATCATCTGGAGAACCGTGAAAGACAGAGGACCAGTGAAAAAATTCACTGTTGAGCTCATCGCAATTGTGATTGCCGGCACGTCAATCGTTTGGTTAGACCGGGCTTTTGAACTTACTGAGAAGTTTATCCAGTTCCAGAAGTAAACAATATTTATCTGGGCAGCATATAAATGAGTATTGCAATGTTAAAGGTGGATTGTATTTATTTATACCTCCGGTATATTAAACAGAACCGGATGCATCTGATATTATAAAATTTGCGAATAAAGAAATCCAAAAAAATTTGAAGAACTGGATACAATTTGTAAATTCACCAAACAACAATACCAACCAAATATAAATTTACAGTTCAGCTTCAGAATGGAAAACATCCAGATAAAAAAAACCAATAAAATTTACGACGCAATTGTAGTGGGCTCGGGAGCCGGCGGAGGAATGTCAGCCTATGTACTCGCCCATGCAGGTTTAAAAGTATTGATGCTTGAAGCAGGCGCCTATTTTGATCCAAGAACAGATTCGCACCAGTTAAAATGGGCATGGGAGTCTGCCCGTCGGGGTGCGGGTACAACAAGGCCTTTTGGCGATTTTGATGCAGCCTATGGCGGCTGGCAGTTAGACGGAGAACCGTACACCACTAAGGATGGTACCGAATTTGAGTGGTTCCGCGCACGAATGCT
>Ga0247815_10000050_pt1 | contig 90364 bp, 80 predicted proteins | sample UWRJL194509B1_FD_181014 | JGI IMG/M metagenome (GOLD analysis project Ga0247815, IMG submission 181014) | Plant litter microbial communities from Arlington Agricultural Research Station in Wisconsin, United States - UWRJ-L194-509B-1 | ecosystem: Environmental > Terrestrial > Plant litter >... | reverse complement strand
CCTTAAGGTGGTTATTGCGGCGGGGCTCACCTCTTCCCATCCCGAACAGAGAAGTTAAGCCCGCCTGCGCAGATGGTACTGCAGTTATGTGGGAGAGTATGTCGTCGCCTTTCTTTTGAAAGCCCTGTTTCTAAACGAAACAGGGTTTTTTGTTTTAAATATGTTTTGCTCTAAAACATACAAGCAGTAAAAGCTCTTAATTACAGGGTTTCTGGAACCTGAAATCCGGAACTTTCCAGAAAATCAGGGTTTTGAATTTAATCCGGAACTGCGAAAGGGATAAAACAGCATCCTTTTGCGGCAGAATAGGTGGACTGTCTGCACTAAATACCCGAGACAAAAGATATAGCGCAAAGACCGGCGCGACGGGAAGTAAAAAATATTTTTCTATATACCCTTTTTAAACGACTCTGTTAAATTACAGTCAATTTTGGGTTTTAAAGTAGGAGTATTTAGCCTTTTTGAATGTGAATCTGTATTTTTGTACCAAATATTATAATTTAAATATGAAAAAAAGTATTATTTTGTTGACATTGTTTGTTATCTCAAATTTAAGTGCTCAACAGCGTCCTAAGTTAGTTGTAGGTATTGTAGTGGATCAAATGAAAATGGAATACTTGTACCGTTTTTCTGATGACTTTTCTCCAAATGGCTTCAAAAGGTTAATTAATAATGGTTTTGTTTTCCAAAATATGCATTACAATTATATGCCGACTTATACTGCTCCGGGTCATGCCTCAATTTATACCGGTACGACACCATCTGTCCATGGAATTGTTGGAAATGAATGGTTCAGTAGAACACTTGGTAAAGAAATGTACTGTACAGATGATGCTGGAGTAAAAACAATTGGAGATGGAACTGTTGAAGAAGGAGCTATGTCCCCGAAAAATCTTCAAAGCACTACTATTACTGATGAAGTACGTATGGCTACTAATTTTACCGGAAAAGTGATTGGTATGAGCCTTAAGGACCGTGGCGCTATTCTTCCAGCGGGTCATTTTGCAAATTGGGCTTTCTGGTACAGTAAAACTGGTTCTTTTATTTCAAGTAGTTTTTATGGCGAAAAGCTGCCTGATTGGGTTACTCAATTTAATAATGAAAAACATTACCTGCCCTATATAAATAAAGGATGGGATTTATTTAAGCCGGCTGCAACTTATAATGAAAGTTTACCAGATAATAATCCTTATGAAGGGAAGTTATATGGCAGTGCGTCACCTGTTTTTCCTTACGATTTAAAAACAATGTATGAAAAAAATGATGCGGGAGTTATTAGAGCAACACCTTTTGGGAATGATTTATTAGCTGAATTTGCAAAGAAAGCTATCGAAAAGGAAGAACTCGGAAAAGATAATAATACTGATTTTTTAACGGTTAGTTTTTCTTCTACCGATTACGTAGGTCACATTTTAGGACCTCGTTCTATGGAACTTCAGGATACCTACTTGCGATTAGATCAGACTATCGCTGATTTTTTGACTTATCTTGATAAAACAGTTGGAAAAGGTAATTACCTGCTTTTTCTAACAGCTGATCATGCTGGTGCTGAAAATGTAATCTATTTAAAAGATCGTAAATATAATGTGGACAACTATCCATCTAAAGATGTTAAAAAGAGTCTGCAGGATTTCTCAACTAAAACATTTGGAGTGGATTTAATTTTAAACTATTCAAATTTTAATATTTATTTTAATAAATCACTTATTAAAGATAAAGGCTTGGAGCTTGTGAAAGTAAAACAAGCATTTAAGGAATTTTTAATTACGCAGCCACAAGTAAAAAGAGTGTATACTGAAGAGGAAATTTTAGCTAATTCCGGGAATGATTATTATTTGAATTTTGTAGCTAAAGGTTATGATGTCACACAAGATGGTGATTTGGTCGTAGTGGACAAACCTGGTGATATAGAATATTCAGCCACTGGTACTTCACATGGAACACCTTATAGTTATGATACTCATGTTCCTGCTATTTTTTACGGATGGCATATTAAAAAAGGAGAATCATACGATAAAAAAGCAATTACAGAAATTGCTCCAACAATAGCTCAGAAAATTAAAGTTACTTTTCCGAATGGTACAGAAGCAAAAGTAATGCAAGAGATTTTAGATCAGAAATAATAATATTCTCTAAAAAACAAAAAGCCTGTCTTATCAAAGACGGGCTTTTTGTTTAAAAAAAGGCTTTTCAATTGAAAAGCCTTAGATAGTGTTTGTTTTAGTAAGCACTTATAAATGTCAGCACTATGCGTTTGCTAACACTATTTCTTCATTGAAAGGAAGATTCCATGCTTCGGCAACTCCTTTGTAAAGGATTTTTCCGTTAGCTATATTTAGACCTTTTTTCAATTCTTCATTTTCATTACAAGCTTTTTCCCAGCCTTTATTAGCTAATTGCACTGCATATGGCAAGGTAGCATTTGTTAAAGCTAAAGTAGAAGTATAAGGAACTGCTCCAGGCATATTAGCCACACAGTAGTGAACAATATCATCAATAATAAAAGTTGGATTTTCGTGAGTTGTTGGAGTACAGGTTTCTATACAGCCCCCTTGATCAACGGCAACGTCAACAACAACAGTTCCCGGACGCATTAATTTAAGCATATCACGAGTAATTAAGTGAGGTGCTTTTGCTCCTGGAATTAAAACTGCTCCAACAATTAAGTCAGCATCTTTAATTGCTCTTGTAATATTATAATGATTAGACATTTCTGTATTTACATTTGCTGGCATTATGTCATCTAATTGTCGTAAACGTGGTAAGCTTAAATCCATAATAGTTACCTGAGCTCCTAATCCAGCCGCCATTTTTGCAGCTTGAGTTCCTACAATTCCGCCGCCTAAAACTAGTACTTTTGCTGGTGGTACACCTGGAACACCGCCTAAAAGAATTCCTCTTCCTTTTAATGGTTTTTCTAGGTATTTAGCTCCTTGCTGAATAGCCATACGACCCGCAACTTCAGACATTGGCACCAATAAAGGTAAACTGCGATCTGTTTTTTCAACAGTTTCATACGCTAAACATACAGCTCCTTTCTCAAGCATGGCATGAGTTAACGGTTCTGATGAAGCAAAGTGAAAATAAGTAAAAAGTAATTGATCTTTTTTGATTAATGGATATTCTGAAGCAATTGGCTCTTTTACTTTTATGATCATCTCTGCAATAGCGTAAACCTCTTCAATAGTAGCTAAAACTACTGCTCCGGCAGCTGCATATTCATCATCATTAAAACCACTTCCTAAACCTGCAGTAGATTGTACATAAACTGCATGTCCGTGTTTTTTCATTTCAGAAACTCCAGCCGGAGTTAAGGCAACACGATTTTCGTTATTTTTGATTTCTTTTGGAACACCTATTATCATTTGTATATTTTTTTATTTTTTTTCTTCAATTTGTCTTACAAAGCTACTCATAGAGAATATATTATGGATAAAGGAGTCATAAATAAGAAAATATTATTTTATTTTATACTTTTACAGTAAAATATTCTTTTTGAATGGCTAAATATTCGCTTAAAAAGAAAAAAAGACTAAATTTTATTAATTTAAGAAAACGTTTTCGCTATGGCTTTAGATGAAATTGACAAGAAAATCTTACGACTTTTGCAGGAAAATGCACATTATACTTTAAAAGATATTGCAAACAAAATAAATTTGTCTTTAACGCCAGTTCATGATCGTGTGAAACGTCTTGAAAAGGAGGGGGTTATTGAAAAATATGTTTCGATTTTGAATAAGAAAAAGTTGGGAAATAATCTAACGGTCTACTGTCAGGTGACTTTGACTAAACAAACTTATGATACGTCTGAAGGATTTAATCAATCCATATTAGATTTACCTGAAGTGGTAGAATGCAATTATGTTTCTGGAAATTTTGATTATATGCTGAAAATTATCATTCCAGATATGGAGAGCTATCATCAATTCCATCAAAAAAAATTGTCTGTTTTACCCGAAGTTTCTCTTATTAATACTGTTTTTGTAATTTCTGAAGTAAAAAGCACAACAGTTTTACCTATTTAAAACAAAAAACCATCAAGAAAACTTGATGGTCTTAAGAATAGTGGTTTTGGTTTGGTTATAGTATTAATAATAGGTAAAACGTCTTACTTTGGCAATGTATTTAGCCAGACGAATAACTTGATGACTATAGCCATATTCGTTATCGTACCAAATATACAAGACAATATTTTTTCCATCTTTTGAAACGATGGTTGCATTGCTGTCATAAATTGAAGGAGCTGAAGTTCCTATAATATCTGACGAAACTAATTCATTGTTCAGAGAATATTTTATTTGCTCGACCAATTCTCCTTCGAGAGCATATTTTTTTATGATTTTATTGACAGCCAAAAGAGAAATTGTTTTTTTAACTTCTAAATTCAAAACCACTAAAGAACCGTTTGGAACCGGAACCCGAATCGCATTCGAAGTTAGTTTTCCTTCTAAAGACGGTAACGCTTTTGCAACAGCATTTCCTGCACCGGTTTCGGTAATCACCATGTTTAATGCTGCAGCTCTTCCCCGGCGGTATTTCTTATGCATATTATCTACCAAATTTTGATCGTTTGTATAAGAATGGATTGTTTCTAAATGGCCTTTTACAATACCTAAACTATCTTCAATAACTTTTAAAATTGGCGTAATAGCATTGGTTGTGCAGGAAGCGGCCGAGAAAATATCGTTTTGATCGGGATTATATTCGTTATGATTTACTCCATGAACAATATTCGGAACTCCCTTTCCGGGAGCAGTCAATAAAACTTTGCTGACGCCTTTCGAAATTAAATGTCTTTTTAAAGCTTCTTCGGTAGTAAATGCACCTGTATTATCGATTACTAAAGAATCATTGATTCCATATTCAGTATAATCAATTTCTTCTGGCGAATTAGCGCTGATGATATGAACAGTAGTTCCGTTAATAATTAAGGTATTATTTTTTGGATCAGCGGTAACAGATCCTTGAAAATCTCCGTGGATCGAATCGTATCGCAATAAAGAAGCTCGTTTCTCTAAAGTGGACGCATCATTTTTGTCACGGGTAACAATCGCTCTGAGCCGTAATTGGTTTCCCTTTCCTGTCTTCGACATTAATTCTCTCGCCAGCAAACGGCCAATTCTTCCAAAACCATATAATACAACATCTTTTGGTTGAATTTCTTCAGATGATTTGGCTTTTTTCAATTTGTCGATGACAAAATATCTGGCGTCTGGATATTTTTCATCTTCTAAACGATATTCATAAGTCAATTTTCCGAGATCAATTTTTGCTGGAGGAAGATCTAATGATAAAACGACCTGAGCAATTTCGACGGAATCAAAAATCGTGATGGGCTTGCCTACAAACTCACCCGCGTAATGATGTAAATTGATGATATCGCTGACATTTTTATCCAGTAATTGATTCTTGAATAAAACCATTTCGATGGATTTGTCATACCACAGATCGCTTATGATTTTTATTAATTCGACTCCGGCTCTTCTTCGGTCGACTTGTAATGATACCTCTTTTTGGTACAAAGTTTTTTTGCTCATAATTGATTAAATTGAAAAAATAAAATGCTCACTATTTTTAAATTTTGCGCAAAAGTATCCATTTCAATCGATTTCGTAAACTATTTTGAGACTTATTTTTCAAAAATAAAAAGCCATCTTATTTTTTTAAGATGGCTTTTTGATGGTATATAATTTATGAGTTTTTATTTTCGGTCTCAATTTTTATTCTGAATAAGAAATGAAAACCGAGAAAGGAAGCTGCTGTTAGATAATAATTCTGAAAATTTCTCCATTTTTATTTATCATTTCAATTCGAACGCTTTGGCCTTCATCTTTTTTATTTAAAAGCTTAGAAACGGTTTCAACATTTGTTGCTTTTACATTGTCTATACTTAAAATGATATTGCCTTGTAATTCATTTTGATACTGCATCAAATTCTCATTCGTGATACTTCTGATTTTCACACCGTAATCTATTTTGAATTTCTTTTTATCTGAAGCGTCAATATTTTCCAATTCAATTCCTTTAAATTCGGTACTGAAAAATTCATTTTTACTTAATGTAACTGGAACTGTTTTAGATTTTCCATCTTTAAGATACGTCACATTTACAACATCATTTGGTCGCTTAGTATTAATATAACCTGAAAGATCGGCATAAGTAGCAATATTTTGTTCGTCTAGTTTTACAATAATATCTCCTTTTGCAAGTCCTGCTTTTTCAGCTCCTGAATTTTTAGAAACTTTACTGATATAAAAACCTTGCGTTTGCGTTACTCCTAATTCTTTTGAGGCATTACTATTTAGTTCGCCACCTTCAACTCCCAAAATTCCTCTTTGAACATTCCCAAATTCCATAATATCTTCGATAATTTTACGAGCGATATTAGACGGAACTGCAAATGAATATCCCACATAAGAGCCCGTCATTGATGAAATCATAGTGTTGATTCCTATCAATTCACCTCTGGTATTCACCAATGCGCCGCCACTGTTTCCTGGGTTAACCGCCGCGTCGGTTTGAATGAAAGACTGAATTCCGTTTGTGTCTAAATTTCTGGCTTTCGCAGAAACAATCCCGGCCGTTACGGTAGAAGTCAAGTTATAAGGATTTCCGACAGCTAAGACCCATTCTCCAATTTTTACAGAATCGGAATTAGCAAAAGCCGTATAAGGCAGTTTTTCATCAGCATTAATCTTCAATAATGCAATATCCATTTTTGAATCCGTGCCAATTAATTTTGCCGTGTATGATTTTTTATTGTTTAAAGTTATTTCAATTTCAGATGCATCTTTTACTACGTGATTGTTAGTAACAATATATCCGTCTTCAGAAATTATAACGCCAGAACCGGTTCCTACTTGTTCCTGTTGCTGCTGTCCTCCATAACCGTAGAAAAATTCCATCATCGGATTACTTACGGTCCGACGCGAGACATTTTTTACGTGAACAACGGTATGAATCGTTTTATCTGCAGCAGCTGTAAAATCGACTGTTTCAGCAGATAAAGCTACATTTCTGCCATATGAATCGGGGGCAAGGGTAACAACAGAGTTTCCTTTTCCGAAAAAAGAATTGCTGCCATCAAATAATAACTTGTAAGCACCAAGGGTAGTAGCGCCGCTTAACAGCGATACTAAAAATAAGGTTGAAAATCTTTTCATATTTACAATTATGTTTAAGTTATTTTACGTAAAAATAATTCAAAATTTTAACGCATAAAATGCTTTAACTCTCTTTAACATTGATTAACATTTCATTAATTATTTGTTTGTACTTTTGTAGTAATTAATGTAGAACAAATGCAAATAGAATTTTATAAATATCAAGGAACCGGGAATGATTTTGTAATGATTGATAATCGTGCTGATTTTTTTCCGAAAGAAGACATTAAATTGATAGAACGCTTATGCGACAGACGTTTTGGAATTGGTGCTGACGGACTTATTTTACTTGAAAATGATTCGGAGACTGATTTCAAAATGGTGTATTATAATTCAGATGGAAACCAAAGTTCAATGTGTGGTAATGGTGGCCGCTGCTTGGTTGCTTTTGCCAGTCAATTGGGTGTTATTGAAAACAAAACTACTTTTATTGCTACAGATGGCCTTCATCATGCGTCGGTAGGAGACGATGCCATTGTTTCATTGCAAATGATTGATGTTGATGAAGTACAAAAAAAGGCTGAGTATACGTTTTTAAATACAGGTTCGCCGCATCATGTTCAAATTGTTAAAGATTTAGAACATTATAATGTAAAAGAAAATGGAGCCGCAATTCGTTATGGCGAATTGTATGGTGCAAAAGGAAGTAACATCAATTTTGTTAAAAAAGTTGATGACAGCACTTTTTCGCTTCGTACGTACGAGAGAGGTGTTGAAGATGAAACCCTGGCCTGCGGCACTGGTGCAACGGCAGTTGCAATTGCGATGAATGCGATTGGGCAGACTGATAAAACTTCTATTGATTTGAATGTTGAAGGCGGAAAACTAAATGTATCTTTTGATAAATCAGGAGATCATTTTACCAATGTTTTCTTGACCGGACCTGCAAAATTCGTTTTTAAAGGAACAATCGAAATTTAATTTGCAGATAATCTAAATCACCAATCTAAAATCCAAAATGATAACACTCAAAGGCGAAAATATTTATCTGCGTGCATTAGAACCTAATGATTTAGAATTTGTGTATGCGATGGAAAACGATCAAAGCATTTGGGAAGTCAGTAATACGTATACTCCTTACAGCCGTTTTTTGGTTCGTCAGTATCTCGAAAATGCACAGCAGGATATTTACGAAGCAAAGCAATTGCGCCTGGCAATTTGTCAGGATGAAGATTTTCCGGCCATCGGATTAATTGATTTATTTGAGTTTGACCCCAAGAATAATAGAGCGGGAGTGGGGATCGTTATTCAGAAAGACGAAAATAAAAGACAAAATGTTGGTTCTGAGGCATTGGAGCTTTTAATAAAATATGCCTTTTATAATTTAAATTTACATCAATTATATGCAAATATTAGTGTAGAGAATGCTGCAAGTATAGCTCTTTTTACTAAATTTGGTTTTGAGAAAATAGGAATTAAAAAAGATTGGATTTTGCTTAACAACCACTATCAAGACGAGGCAATTTTTCAGTTAATTAACAAAAACAATTAAACTTTCAGCTTTGAACGTAAAAAAAATCATCACGATAACTGCCGTAGCCGTAATTTCAGTTTTAATGATTTACGGATTTATCTTAATCAGCAGAATTTTCAGCGCCAATACTAAATTTGAAGAAAAAGAATTATACGTCTACGTTCCAAGCGGAGCAAATTACACTGACGTGAAAAAGATATTGGCTCCCTACATTAAAAATTTCGACAATTTTGAAATGGTGGCCAACAAAAGAAGTTATCCTGAAAATGTAAAATCAGGACGTTTTTTACTAAAAAAGAACATGAACAATATGGATTTGGTTCGCGCTATGCGTTCTAACGTTCCTGTAAAATTGGCTTTTAACAATCAGGAACGTTTAGAAAACTTTGCTGGCAGAGTAGGTTCTCAGATCGAAGCGGATAGTTTGTCGTTGATGAAAGCGTTTAAAGATCCAGCTTTCCTTGCAGCAAACGGATTTAATGAGCAAAATGTATTTGCCATGTTTATCCCAAACACATACGAGTTCTATTGGAATACTTCTGCAGAGAAATTCCGTGATAAAATGATCAAAGAATATCACAATTTCTGGACAGCTGAAAGAATCGAAAAAGCAAAAAAGCAAGGTTTAACACCAGTTCAAGTCACAATTTTAGCCTCAATTGTTCATAAAGAATCTGTGAAAAAAGATGAAAGACCTCGTATTGCGGGAGTTTATTTGAATCGTCTTCGTTTAGAAATGCCTTTGCAGGCTGATCCTACCGTTATTTACGCCTTAAAGTTAAGAGACAATAATTTTGATCAGGTTATCAAAAGAGTTTTTTACAATGACTTGTTAATGAAATCTCCATATAATACTTACGTAAATATCGGACTTCCTCCGGGACCAATTGCAATGCCGGATATCACGGCTCTTGAAGCGGTTTTAGATCCAGAAAAAAATGATTTTATCTATTTCTGTGCGAGCGTTGAACGTTTCGGATACCACGAATTTGCTGCAACTTTAGCAGAACATAATGTAAATGCAAAAAAATACTCTGACTGGATTGCCAGTCAAGGCGTAACAAGATAGTTTTGAATTTTAAACATTTCCTTTTTTTAGCGGTAATAGTAATTTCGAATTTTCAGTCCTTAAACGCTCAAAATAAATTCGAAAACTTTTTTACTCCTTCCGATACTTTAAATATTAAAAGACAAAATACCGTTATAGTAACTGAAACTGTTCTGGCCTCAGTTGCTTTAATTGGTTTGAACCAGCTTTGGTATGCCGATTATGCCAAATCTAAGTTTCATTTTATTAATGATAATAACGAATGGCTCCAAATGGATAAAGCTGGTCACATGTACTCTGCTTACCATTTGGGAAGATTTGGAGCAGAAATGCTTCAATGGAGCGGTGCCGACCAGAAAAAACAATTGCTTTATGGCGCTGGTTTAAGTTTTATATTTCTTTCTACTGTTGAAGTTTTAGACGGTTACTCATCAGAATGGGGAGCATCATCCGGTGATATTATAGCCAATGCAGCCGGAACTGCCTTATATGTTTCGCAGGAATTAATTTGGAAAGAGCAGCGTATAACTCCAAAATTTTCTTTTCATACGACACATTACGCCAATTTAAGACCTGAAAAATTAGGAAAATCTTTTAATGAACAAATTTTAAAAGATTATAATGGACAGACTTATTGGCTATCTGTAAATCTTCATTCTTTTGCCAAAGAAACAAAAATTCCAAAGTGGTTAAATCTTGCTTTTGGTTATGGAGCGGATGGAATGTTAACCGGAAATTTACAAAATGATAATACAATTAACACTCAAAACCCTGAAAAATTTCGTCAGTTTTATCTTAGTTTTGATGTGAATTTGACGAAAATTGAAACAAAATCGCATTTTTTGAAAACAATTTTTTCTGTTTTTAACACGATAAAAATTCCGGCCCCAACTCTGGAATACTCCGCCAATAAAGGGCTTAAAGCACATGTCTTATATTTTTAAAATCACTTAAATCACTGATAATCAGGATTGTTTGTTTTTTGTTATCTTTGCACCGTAGAAATTTCAAGAGGGTGACAGCGTTTTGAAGAAAAACAATTTATGATAAAGAAGTGGTATTTTTATGCGAGTTTGATCGTTATTATTACATTTTTAAGTTTGGGTTTTAAACCCTTTAATCGAGAAACTAAACCTTGGTTTCTTATAGAAAAAACAGATGGATCCGAGTACTTATTTCCATCGCAGGAAGAGGATGATTATCCAGCTTCACAAAAATTAAACATCCCATTTACCGGAAAACACCTAATAGGTTTTAAAGAAGCAGTTGCTTTTAAGGAGTCTCAGGGAAAATATCGTTTGGTAAATTCGCTGGGTTACATGGGAAAATATCAATTTGGTTCTAAAGCTTTACGAGCTATAGGTGTCCGCAATGACAAAGCCTTTTTAAAAGATCCTGCTTTACAAGAAAAAGCATTTATTGCGTTATTGTCCAAAAATAAATGGATTTTGCGTAATGAAATTGAAAAGTACGAAGGTAAAGTTATCAGCGGTGTTGCAATTACCGAATCAGGTATTCTGGCAGCGGCACATCTTGGAGGTGCTGGTTCAGTAAAAAACTTCTTTAAAAATAAAGGAAGCAGGCATTTTAGAGATGCCTACGGTACTTCATTAAGAAGTTATATGAGAGCCTTCGCTGGTTATGATCTTTCTTATATTGAAGCAGATAGCAATGCGACAATACATGATTAAGTTCATCTGAAAAAAATAAAAATCCCGAATAATTCGGGATTTTTTTATGTCTTTTAGTCAATTAAAATTTCTAAAATCTTTATTGCTGCCTCGCTGATTTTTGTCCCGGGACCAAAAACGGCAACAGCACCCGCATCAAATAAATATTGATAATCTTGTGCCGGAATTACGCCTCCCACAATTACCATAATATCTTCTCTGCCATGTTTTTTCAACTCTTCAATAACTTGTGGGACCAAAGTTTTATGCCCCGCAGCTAATGAAGAAACGCCTAAAATGTGTACGTCATTTTCGACTGCCTGTTTTGCAGCTTCGGCCGGAGTTTGAAAAAGAGGTCCTATATCGACATCAAAACCCACATCGGCATAACCCGTTGCTACAACTTTAGCACCACGATCGTGCCCATCCTGCCCCATTTTGGCAATCATAATTCTGGGGCGTCTTCCTTCTTGTTTTGCAAAGGCATCTGCTAATTGTTTTGCCTTTTCAAAAGTTTCGTCATTTTTTATTGCTGCACTATACACGCCGCTAAAAGATTTAATTTGCGCTTTAAACCTTCCAAAGACACTTTCTAAAGATTCACTGATTTCACCTAAAGTTGCTCTGTTTCTGGCCGCTTCAATGGCAATTTCTAATAAATTTCCTTCTCCGGTTTTCGCACAATGAATTAATTTTTCTAGTGATTGATTTACTTTTTCAGTATCTCTTTTTGCTTTTATTTCATCAAGACGCTCCACTTGTTGTTTACGAACCATTTGGTTGTCAACATCTAAAATCTGCAAAGGATCTTCTTTCTCTAATCGATATTGATTCACGCCTACAATAATATCTTGCCCGCTGTCTATTCTCGCTTGTTTTCGGGCAGCTGCTTCTTCAATTCTTAGTTTCGGAATTCCAGCTTCAATGGCTTTTGTCATGCCGCCTAATTCTTCTACTTCTTCTATCAGTTTCCACGTGCTTTCTACAATTTCATTCGTCAGGCTTTCCACATAATAACTTCCCGCCCAAGGATCGACCGTTTTAGTAATTTTGGTTTCTTCCTGTAAATATATTTGAGTATTACGGGCAATTCTTGCAGAGAAATCTGTTGGAAGCGCAATAGCCTCATCCAATGCATTGGTATGCAAGGACTGCGTTCCTCCAAAAGCCGCTGCTGCCGCTTCAATGCAAGTTCTGGCTACATTGTTAAATGGATCCTGCTCTGTCAGACTCCAGCCGCTAGTTTGGCAATGTGTTCTTAATACCAATGATTTATCACTTTTTGGATTAAATTGTTTTACCAATTTTGCCCAAATCATGCGTCCAGCTCTCATTTTAGCGATTTCCATAAAATGATTCATTCCTATGGCCCAAAAGAAAGACAGTCTCGGTGCAAATTCGTCAATAGTCATGCCGGTAGATAATCCGGTTCTAATATATTCTAAACCGTCGGCAAGCGTGTAAGCAAGTTCTATATGAGCAGTAGCGCCCGCCTCCTGCATGTGATATCCTGAAATCGAAATCGAATTGAATTTCGGCATTTTCCTGCTGGTAAATTCAAAAATATCTGCAATTATTTTCATAGATGGCGCTGGCGGATATATATACGTATTACGCACCATAAACTCTTTCAGAATGTCATTCTGAATGGTTCCTGATAGTGTTTCAACTGCAACTCCCTGCTCTTCGGCAGCAACAATATAAAAAGCCATAATTGGCAAAACTGCGCCGTTCATCGTCATAGAAACTGACATTTCGTTTAACGGAATCTGTTCAAATAATACTTTCATATCTTCAACAGAATCAATGGCAACACCTGCTTTTCCGACATCACCGACTACACGTTCATGGTCAGAATCGTAACCGCGGTGTGTAGGCAGATCAAAAGCTATTGAAAGTCCTTTCTGGCCTGCTGCCAAGTTTCTTCTATAAAAAGCATTACTTTCTTCAGCAGTCGAAAATCCGGCATATTGGCGAATTGTCCACGGTCTTCTTACATACATTGTGGCGTAGGGGCCACGTAGATTTGGCGCAAAGCCAGCTCCGAAATCAAGAAATTCCAAATCTTCAATGTCTTTTTCAGAGTATGTTTTTTTAAGTTCAATTCCTTCGGCCGTAAAAAAGTTGTCGGAAATAAGCTCAGACTTTTGACTTTCGGCTTTTGAATTTCGACTTTCGAGATTAATATGTTTAAGGTCTTTTCTTATCATGGAATACTCTTTTGAGTAAGTGGTTATTAATTACTTTGAAAAAGATTACTCTAATTCCAGTCTTTCCTGTTCCAATTTCTCAGCCAGTCTTTTTTCTATAATTGGCGTAATTAATGTTTTTCTTGGTTTTATTTTGACAAATGGAAACAATTCTAAATCATGTTTCATTTTGTCTTCTTTATTAGGATGTTTATTTGTGCCTAATAAAACTTCTTTTCGTGCATCGAATAAATCCTGCTCTTTAGCAGCGCTTTCCTGAATTTTCTTTTTAATGGTTCCGTCGTTCAAAAGTTTCAGAAATCCTCCGTCAGCTTCAATTTCTTTAAATAATTTTAAACTTTTTTCAGCCAGCTGCAGGGTTAAACTTTCGATGTAATAACTTCCGTCGGCAGGATTATTGACTTTGTCAAAATAACTTTCGTGTTTTAAAACCAATAATTGATTTCGTGCAATTCGGTCACCAAATTCATTGTCTTTATGGTACAACGAATCGTAAGGCAAATTGGCAACGGCATCGGCACCGCCTAAAATGGCAGACATACATTCGGTTGTGGTACGAAGCATATTAACGTTGTAATCGTAAATCGTTTTGTTACGTTTGGTTGGTGAAGCCAATAAATGACATTCGATATCCGGATTATATTCGGAAGCAATTAGTTTGAAAAGCATTCTTAAAGCACGAAGTTTAGCGATTTCAAAAAAGTAATTCGTCCCAACTGAAACTTGAAAAACAATTGGTTTTGTAATAATTGGCAGGCGGTTTAAATATTCGTTTGCATGTGCTAAACTATAAGCAATTTGCTGCGTGATATTAGCGCCGGCATTTTGATATAAACTCGAATCAATGCTTAATAAAGAAAGATTTATTGTGGATTTTGAAATCTTTTCAATAGTTTCAAAATTATTTTTATCTGTTGTTGAAAGCCAGTTTCCTTCTCGTGCAAAATACCCAATTGGATCTAAATTACAATAAAATACAGCTTTTTTTTCTATTGAAATGTTTTCTAATTTAGTTACGAAATCGATTGAAATAAATTTCAAATTAAAGTAAACTGTTCTGTTTTCTAAAGGAAGATTTTCCAATAGTTTTTGAATGTCTGTTTTTTCGTTTTCGATTGTAAATCGTAAACTTTCAGCACCTCTCTCGATAGTGTTTAAAGCTCTTTGGATCGACTTGTCGATATCGTAAACAAAAATATTCTGGCAGATTTTAAAATTTGAAGCTTCTGTTTTTACGTTTGCGGCGGCAGAAAATTCGTCGCTGTGATAAAATGGTTTCACCTGAATATCTTCTGGAGAATTCCAAATTACAGTTTCGTTGTACTCAGCTCCATCTAATTCAAACTGAATTTTTTGTTTCCACTGTTTGGATGAAATCGGATTGAAATCTTCGAAGAGGTTAGTCGCCATTGGGTACTTTTTTCTGATTATTCTTTATCTTGGATGGTATCGCCTTCAAATTGAATGATATAAATATCTTCGCTGTCTTTTTTCATAAAGTACTTTTCGCGAGCGTATTTTTCTATTTGCTCAGGATTTTTAAGCTGTTTGATTTGTTCCTGATCTTTTTTTATTTCTTCCTGGTAATATTTTTTATTGTCTTGCAGTTCATTGATTTGTCCGTCAAGGAAACGATGGTCAAAATAGGAGTAATTGTCTAAAAACAGCATCCAGACAATAAAAAATAGCAGCACCCAAACATATTTGTTGCTGAGTAATCTAAACCATTTTTTGCCTTTATATGGATTTTTCATTTTTAGTTCTGCTTATTTCTTTTGAATTCGATTGGTGTTTTTAGCCCCGATGGAGCCGATATCCTTTTTATGGTCTCGTTTCTTTAACGAGACCATAAAAAGATAAAGGCGAGAGCGGGAAATAGCTCCTTATTTTTATGGAATAAATTTACAATAAAAATTATGAAATTCGTTGATTAATTACAGCGCGAACGACATCAATTGCTACAGTATTGTATTTGTCATTTGGAATAATAATATCAGCAAAACCTTTTGATGGCTCTATAAATTGCTCGTGCATAGGTTTTAAAGTGTTTTGGTAACGTGTTAGAACTTCATCAATATCACGTCCGCGTTCTGAAATGTCTCTTTTCAAACGACGAATTAATCTTTCGTCAGAATCGGCGTGAACGTATATTTTAATATCAAAAAGTTCTCTTAGTTCGGGATTTGTCAAGATTAAAATACCTTCGACAATCATTACTTTTCTAGGATGTGTCGAAACGGTATCGTCGGTTCTGTTGTGCTGAATGAATGAATATACCGGCTGATCTATGGTTTCGCCTGCTTTTAGAGCTTTTAGGTGCTCAACTAATAAATCAAAATCAATAGCGCGCGGATGATCAAAATTAATTAATGCTCTTTCGTCAAAAGATAAATTGGTTGTTTCTTTGTAATACGAATCCTGAGAGATTACACCCACTTCTGTACCGGGTAATTCGTTCATGATTTGATGTACTACTGTTGTTTTTCCGCTTCCTGTTCCACCTGCAATTCCAATAATGAGCATAAATTTGATGTTATAATTTGTTTGGCAAAAATAATAATTTAACTGAAGTGCTAAACATATTATGTAATTTAACCATATAAGTAATGTAAGCAAATTTAAGCAGTTAAATATTTAAGCAAAACAGTACTTAACTGAACTTATATCAATTATATGGTTAAAAAAATATCACTTATGCGGAGAAAAAATAAAAAATCCCGACAGCAATGCCATCGGGATCTAGTGCAATCAGTATAGTTTTATTAAAATATTCTGAATTTAGTAAGCACGTAAAATTATTTGTTCTTTTTTGCTTTTATCATCATTTCAAGCTGATCCCAAAGTTCTTCCGGAATTGCTTCTAATAAGTTAAATTGTCCTGCACCTTTTAGCCATTCGCCGCCATCAATAGTAATTACATCACCATTTACGTACGCTGAAAAATCAGAAACTAAATAAGCCGCCAGATTGGCCAATTCCTGATGATCTCCAACACGTTTCAATGGAACTTTTTTGGCCATGTCAAATTTCTCAGCTAAGTCGCCGGGCAATAATCTGTCCCAGGCTCCTTTTGTAGGGAATGGTCCGGGTGCAATCGCGTTCGAACGTATTCCGTATTTTGCCCATTCTACGGCAAGACTTCTTGTCATGGCGAGCACTCCTGCTTTTGCAGTAGCACTTGGTACGACATAAGCAGATCCTGTCCAGGCATAAGTTGTCACAATATTTAAAATCGTAGCAGTTGTTTGTTTGGTATCAATCCAATGTTTTCCAAAAGCCAGAGTACAGTTTTTAGAACCTTTAAGTACGATATCTATCACAGTATCAAATGCATTTGCAGAGAGACGTTCTGTAGGAGAAATAAAATTTCCGGCTGCGTTGTTCAAAAGAACATCCACTTTTCCGAAAGCTTTTAAAGTTTCTTGAAGCATGTTTTCAACTTCTTCATAATGACGAACATCACATTGAAGCGGTAAACATTTTCCTCCGGTTTCAGTTTCAAGTTCTGCAGCAGTAGCTTTCAGCTTGTCTAAGTCTCTTGAAGTAATGGCTACCTGAGCGCCTAATTCTAAGAAATATTTAGTCATTGCTTTTCCTAAACCACTTCCGCCGCCTGTAACTACAATGACTTTGCCTTTTAAAGCGTCATCTCTTAACATTTTATCTTTATAGCTCATACTTTTCTTTTTTACAATATTAATTAAAATTATAGGATGCGTGCATAATATTGTTATAAAATTTCATTAAATTTTATATAGCGCATATTTTTTTAGCCGCAGATTCTAAAGTAAAATTATCTTTGGCAAAGCAAAAGCGTATTAATTTTTGGTCTTTATGATCAGAATAAAAAGTAGAAATAGGAATCGCGGCCAAGCCATGATTGATAATTAAATTTTTACAGAAAGTAACATCATCTTCATCTGAAATAGCAGCATAGGAAGCGACCTGAAAATAAGTTCCTTCGCAGGGTTTCAATTCAAATCGGCTTTTTTGAAGCAGTTTCTGAAAATAATCTCTTTTTTCCTGATAGAATTTCCCCAATAAATTGACATCAACTACATTTAAATATTCACTAATTGCGGCCTGCGAGATACTGTTGACACTAAAAACCAAAAACTGGTGTACTTTTTTGATTTCTTTCATAAAACGTTCAGGCGCAATTGTGTAACCAATTTTCCATCCGGTAATATGAAATGATTTTCCGAAAGAAGAAATCATAATGCAGCGATCTAAAAGGAAATCTTTGGTATGAGCCGAAATGTGTTTTTCTTCGAAAGTGATATATTCGTAGACTTCATCAGATAAAACAATAATTTGAGGATATTTTGAAAGTAATTTTTCTAATTGAAGAAAATCATCTTCTGTCAAAATTTTCCCCGTGGGATTGTGTGGATTATTAATGATAATCATTTTACTTTTTGAAGAGCAGGCTTTTTCGATTGTTTCCCAATTAGGCGTATAATCATTATTTAAAGCCACACGAACAGGTTTTGCATTACACAATAAAACCGGAGATTCATAAGAATCATAACTCGGATCCAGAATAACAACTTCATCTCCCGTTTCAACCAATGCTAAAATCGTAGTAAAAATTCCCTGAGTGGCGCCGGCTGTAACCAAAAGTTCTATATCAGGATTAATCGTTCTGTTATAAGAACTCTGAATCAATTTGGCAATTTGATTCATCAATGGCGGAAAACCAGCCATTGGCGTATATTGATGTACATTTTCCTTTGCTAATCTTGCAATAATATCCGTTAATCTTTCATCAACAGGAAAATTTGGAAATCCCTGCGAAAGATTTATTGCATTATATTCGGCTGCCATTTTTGACATTACCGTAAAAATGCTTGTGGTTACGTTTGGGAGTTTACTCATGATAAAGTTTGATTACGGGAAAACTTGTGATCGTGATATAAAATAATTAGGTGCTTTAATTATTTTAGAATTAGTGGTACCGAGAATAAAACTCTAATAATTTCTCCTTTGTGTTGTCCCGGATTCCATTTAGGACTTAATTTTAAAACTCGCAGCGCTTCATCTCCTGTTCCGTGGCCTGCATCTCTAAGTATTTTTATATCACTTAATGATCCATCTTTTTCAACAATAAATGTTATGTAGATTTTTTTTCCTTTTAAATTAATATTTCCTTCTGGATATTTAAAATTTTCATCGACAAATGCAAAAAACTTATCATAACCTCCGGGAAAGTCTGGCTTAACGTCTATTCCTGCGGTATTGTAAATGTGGCTGTCATCAGATTTTGGTGCTGTTGAAGATCCATTTTGAGAAACCATATTTTGTACACAGCAAATCAAAATCAGGAATAGGAGCTTTTTCATAGATTATAGTGGTTTAAAAGTTAGCTTACATTTTATGAATAATAAAAATCGTAGGGCGATTATGCAAATCAACTTTCAATTTTTTCCAGTCAGCAACACGCATTGTTTTAATAAACTCGGTTGGCAGCGTAATATCGGTTGCTATACATAAATGTGTAGCAGGATTTACAATCTGCAGAATATCTTCAACCAATTTATTGTTTCTATAAGGAGTTTCAATAAAAATCTGGGATTGGTTTTTATCCTGAGATAATTTCTCAAAATGTTTCAATGCCGATTTTTTCTCGTCTTTATCAATTGGCAAATAGCCATTAAAAGTAAAACTCTGGCCGTTCATTCCCGAAGCCATCATCGCTAATAAAATAGAAGACGGACCTACTAACGGTACAACCTGAATTCCCTTTTCGTGTGCCAATTTTACAATTACCGCACCTGGATCAGCAACGCCGGGACAACCTGCTTCACTCATTAATCCGACATTTTTCCCTTCTAATAAAGGTTTGATGAAGTCTAAATGTTCGCTTGGTTCCGTTCTTTTATTAAGGGTAAAAAGTATAAGTTCCGATTGTTTTTTTTCAGGAGAAACTGCTTTTATCGATTTTCTGGCTGTTTTTTCGTTTTCAACAATATAATGATCTATAAAATCGATGCTTCTTTTTACGGTTTGCGGTAAAACATCCATCGGATCGCTTTCGCCCATTGTCGTTGGAATTAAATAAAGTTTTCCTGGAAGTTTCATTTGAGATATTTTATAGTGTAAAACAAAAATGTATTTCAATTATCGAACAGATAACTAAAATACAAGGTAAATTATGAATGTTTTTTGATCAGTTTTGCGGCAATAATTTCAGAGACTTCGTCTAACATTTGGTAAACATTGTCAAAACCATTTACGGCGCCAAAGTAAGGATCAGGTACATCTACATTTTCATCCGGAAATAATTCGTTTAAAATACGATGCACTTTATTTTTATGTTCGGGAGTTTTAGCAAGCTGCAATACATCACGATAATTCGAATTATCCATTACATAGATATAATCGAATTCGTCAAAATCAGCAGTTTTAAATTGTCTGCCTTTTTGCCCGTCGATGCATAAACCATTTTTTTGAGCAACGGCGATAGAGCGCTTGTCTGGTGAATGACCAACATGCCAGGATCCAGTGCCTGCAGAGTCAACTATAAAATTGTCTTTTGGTAATTTAGATGCTAAAATCCCTTCTGCTAAAGGAGATCTGCAAATATTTCCCAAACAAACCATTAAAATTTTTACCGGCATGATTCGCGTTTACAGCGTTAATTTTTTGTTGATATCTTCGACAAATTTTTTGAATTGTTTGTCTGTAGAAACTAAATTGTCAACAGTTTTACAAGCATGTAAAACGGTAGCGTGATCGCGATCTCCAATTTGAGAGCCAATGTTCGCCAAAGAAGCTTTGGTAAATTTCTTTGCAAAAAACATCGCCAATTGTCTCGCCTGAACCACGTGTCTTTTTCTGGTTTTAGATTGAAGTGTTTCAATATCCAGCTGAAAATAATCAGACACAATTTTTTGAATATAATCGATAGAGATTTCTCTCTTTACATTTTTAACAAATTTCTCTACAACACTTTTCGCCAGTTCAATCGTTACTTCTTTTTTATTGAAAGATGATTGAGCGATCAACGAAATAATAGCGCCTTCAAGCTCACGAACATTCGATTTAATGTTACGCGCCACATATTCAATAATATCTTCCGGCATATCAACACCATCGCGATATAAAATATTTTTTAAGATCGAGATACGGGTTTCGTAATCAGGCTGGTGCAATTCTGCAGACAATCCCCATTTAAAACGGGACAATAATCTTTGTTCGATATCCTGCATGTCCACAGGCGCTTTGTCCGAAGTTAAAATTACCTGCTTTCCGTTTTGGTGCAGATAATTGAAAATATGGAAAAATACATCCTGAGTTCCTGATTTCCCAGATAAAAACTGAACGTCATCAATAATCAAAACGTCTATTAATTGGTAAAAGTGAATGAAATCGTTACGATTGTTCTTTTTTACCGAGTCAATATATTGTTGTGTGAAAATTTCGGCAGAAATATATAAAACCGTTTTTTCAGGATATTTGTCTTTTACTTCAACTCCAATAGCGTGGGCTAAGTGTGTTTTTCCTAAACCAACTCCACCAAAAATCAACAAAGGATTAAAGGATGTTCCTCCAGGTTTGTTGGCAACAGCCATACCTGCAGAACGAGCCAAACGGTTAGAATCTCCTTCAAGAAAATTATCAAAACTGTAATTGGCATTTAACTGCGATTCAATTTTTAAATTTCTAATTCCGGGAATTACAAACGGATTTTTAAGTTCAGGATTAAGGTTTTTAAACGGAGCGTCAACCTCTTGCGGTTTCATTGGCACTCTGTTCGAACTTGGGAGCTGTTCTGTAAATGGTTGTTTATTGCCGTAAGTGTTCTCCATTTTAATTTTATAGAGTAACTTTGCATTTTTTCCCAGTTCTTTGGTAAGCGCAACTTTCAATAATTTAACGTAATGTTCTTCCAGCCATTCATAGAAAAATTTACTTGGTACTTGAATATATAATGCGTTGTCGGTTAGCTCAACTGATTTGATTGGTTCGAACCAAGTTTTATAAGCTTGATCTTGAATATTGTCTTTTATAAAGGACAAACAGTTTTCCCATACCGATTGAGCAGTTTTAGTCATAGATTCAGATAAATTTTTTATTATTGATAAAGATTCTCCTAATAAAAAAGGAGCAATTTTATTCCGTATTTCGGGATAACAAATATGTGAACAAATTTCTGTAAAAAAAAATATTTTGCGGTCTAATTTTATAAAAAAATGTTGTAAGTGAACTTTTTGAAGTTAATTTTTTTTAATATATAAATAATGAAAAATCATCAAACGCAAGTGCGTGTCCGTTACTCGGAAACAGACCAAATGGGGGTCGTATATCATGGGAATTACATCCCTTATTTTGAGATCGGACGCGTGGAATGGCTTAGAAACAAAGGGATTTCGTATAAAAGTATGGAAGAAAGCGGTATCGGACTTCCGATTGTATCCATGCAGATAAATTATAAAAAATCAGCGCGTTATGATGAGCTTCTTACGATTCATACCACTTTCAAAAGTCAATCTTCTGTTAAGATTGAATTCGACTGTGCCATCTATAATGAAGCGAATGAGTTATTAACAACTGCGGTGTTTATTTTAGTATTTATTTCGTTAAAATCAGGCCGCCCGACTGCTCCTCCGGATTATATTTTAGAATTGTTTAAAACACTTGTATAATTGTTAAAATGTACTGTGTTTTTATATCAAATTATATAATTTTGATGTCGATTTCAAACATTAAATCAAAAATGCCGAACACCATTTCGGCATTTTTTTTTCGCGTTTTTGTGATGATTTTGCCCACTGGCAAACCTGAATCTTCATGAATTTCCATTTCCTGAGAGGTAATTTCGAGCTTTTTTTCCTTGATAACCCGCATTACTTTATTCATATTTTTATAATCAAAAGAGATTAAAAAATGAACGTCGATTGTTTTTTCGATAATCTCGCAAACTTCAAGTGTCATTTGAGCAGTCGTTTTATAAGCCGCGATTAAACCGCCAATACCTAATTTAACGCCGCCAAAAATACGAACAACAACAACTAACACATTTGTTAATCCAAAAGATTGTATCTGCCCGTAAATAGGTGCGCCGGCAGTATTGCTGGGTTCGCCGTCGTCATTTGCTCTATACGATATTTTTGGAGCCGTGCCCAATTGATAGGCGTAACAATAATGAACCGCGTGAGGATGCTGTTTTTTTAAGGTTTCTATGATGGGTTTTACTTCGTCTTCACTGACAATAGGAAAAGCGTACCCAAAGAATTTGCTTCCTTTTTCTTTAAAAAGCACTTCTTCAGATTCAAAGGCAATGGTTTGAAACGTATCGTTATAGTCCAAAAGTTAATTTCTAAATTATGATTGTTTTTTATACGTTGAGTTAATTTGCTGCAAAGTTCGCAAAGTATTTTTTTTTGGTGCTTTCGCAATTGGCTTAATAAGTTCGCAAAGCTATATTGGCGAACTTTACGTAAACCCTTTGCGAACTTTGCCAATAAACAACTAAAGTATTTTTTTCTCAAATAAATCCACAACATCTTCCTGGCCCACTTGTAAATTCCAAACGTGCAGGCCTAAAGCGGCTGCGGCATCTGTATTTTCTTTCTTGTCATCAACAAACAAAGTGCGTTTTGGCGATAACTCATGTTTTTTAATAATATATTGGTACGCTTCAGGATTTGGTTTTCTCATTCCGATTTCAAAAGAAAAATAAACTTTTTCAAAACATTGGTAAAAATCGCTGTAAAATGAAACCCCGCTTTTATTTTCGAATGTTTCAATATGAATAGCATCAGTATTGCTCAATAAAAACAAACGGTATTTTTTAGTAAGCATCTGCAGGAATTCTAATCGATACAAAGGAAAATCAGCTAAAACTGCATTCCATGCCTGAAGAATTTCTTCAATTGAAGCATTGGGAAGTTCTTTTTGAAAACCAGCCAGAAAATCATCGTATGAAATGTCTCCGGTTTCAAATAAAAGATTCAACCGGTCCAATTCAGGATTCCATGCTGTCATTCCCAGTTTTTGCAAACCCAAAATTGTGGCTTGTTTGTCTAAATTGATAAAAATATCTCCGAAGTCAAAAATTATAGTATCAATCATGATTTCTAACGTATATTAATTCGTCGTTTCCTATTTGCGTTTTTTTAGTATTTCTCTTTGGAAGAAATGGTGCCTTTGTTCCTTTTTCGAAAATATTGGTTCCGATAAAAATTCGGGCTTCATCCCAGCAATTTTCGTTTATAAAAGATTGTAAAGTCTGCGCTCCGCCTTCAATAATAATAGACTGAATTTGGTTTTGATGCAAAACTGCCAAAATTTGAGCGATTGTATTTTTAGTAAAATCAATAGTTTCAAAAATGGTGTTTTCTGATGAAATGTTATTTTCTGACTTTGTAAATACAATCGTTTTTACACTTTCATCAAAAACAAAACTGTCTTTAGAAATTCGGTTATTTTGGTCTAAAACCACTCGAAGCGGATTATTTCCTTTCCAATCTCTGGCGTTCAATTTTGGATTGTCGTCGATGATCGTCTGTGTACCTGCCAGAATTGCCTGTTCTTCGCTTCGCCATTTATGCACCAATTGTCTCGAATATTGATTGGTAATCCAAACTGGTTTTCTGTCATGATTGACATCCTTTTCAGGTGCTAAAAAACCGTCCTGGCTTTCGGCCCATTTCAATATAATATAAGGTCTCTTTTTGTTGTGAAAAGTAAAAAAGCGTTTGTTGAGTTCGAGACATTCCTCTTCTAAAACTCCGACTGTAACATTTGCTCCGGCTTCAATTAATTTTTTGATTCCGTTTCCTGATACTTTCTCGTTAGAATCTAAGGTTCCAACTACAACATTCGGAATTTTATGTGCTATAATTAAGTCGCAGCAAGGAGGTGTTTTTCCAAAATGGCTGCAAGGTTCTAAACTCACATAAATACTCGCTTTTTTTAATAGCGATTTGTCTTTTACAGATCGAATTGCATTTACTTCGGCATGGGGTTCTCCTGCTTTTTTGTGCCAGCCCTCGCCAATAATTTTGTTTTCGTAAACAATTACGCTTCCCACCATTGGGTTTGGATATGTAGTTCCAAAACCATTTTGGGCCAGTTCAATGCAGCGTTTTATATATTTTTCCTGAATATTCACATTGCAAAAGTAGTTATTTTTGACTTTATTCCCGAAATATGGCGCGTTAGGTTGTGAAACAATCCAATTAGTTGTAACACTATCAAAAAACTATCTTTACTTTTGTACTACAGTACAAGAATAAAATAAAATGAAAAATTGGATAATCAGAACAATTAAAAAAGAGGACAATCAGGCTGTTGCTCAATTAATTAGATCTGTTTTTGATGAAATGGAAATTCCGAAAACAGGTACAGCTTATGAAGATCCGTATTTAGATTTGATGTTTGAGGAATATAATAAGCCAAAATCGGTTTATTTTGTGGTAGAGCATAACAATGAAATAGTGGGATGTGCCGGAATTGCGCCTTTGGAAAACGGAAATCCAGCTGTTTGTGAATTGCAGAAGATGTATTTTTTGCCTAAAACCCGCGGTTTGGGAATTGGCAGCAAAATGATGGAAGAATGTTTGAGTGCAGCAACCTCTTTTGGTTTTGAGAAATGTTATATCGAAACTATGCCCTTTATGCATGCGGCTCAAAAATTGTACAAAAAATCAGGCTTTGAATATTTAGATGCACCGTTAGGAAATACCGGGCATAGTTCTTGCCCGGTCTGGATGTTGAAGGTTTTGTAAAATGATTTGTAACAATTTTTGTTTTGTAAGACTTATTTGGAATAAAATACAGCTTTGGCTGGCATAATGTTTAAAGATTCAAGATGAAAATCAAACAATATCGTACTCAATTTATTCAGGAATTATCTCCTTTTTACGATGCGTATGAAGCAGAAAGTTTTTTCTATTTAATTTTGGAAGACAAAAATAAACTGAGACAAATTGATTTGGCTCTGAATCATGAATTGATTTTTTCGGAAACTGATTTTGTGGTTTGGAATTCATTGCTGGCACAACTTAAAAAAGAAGTTCCTATTCAATATTTATTAGGGAAAACCAATTTTTACGGTTTAGATTTTGAAGTAAATGAAAATGTTTTGATTCCGAGACCGGAAACAGAAGAATTGGTAGAATGGATTATCAATGACCATGCAGTACTTGATAAGTCAAAAAAGATTAAAATTCTTGATATAGGTACCGGCAGCGGATGTATTGCCGTTTCGCTGGCAAAAAATCTGCCAAACGCCTCTGTTTATGCTGTTGACGTTTCCAAAAAAGCTTTGGAAACTGCAAAAAGAAATGCCATAAGTAACGGAGTTGATGTTACCTTTTTATTACTTGATATATTAGAAGAAGAAGTATTGAAATGTAATTTTGATATTATTGTTTCCAATCCTCCGTATGTCCGCAATTTAGAAAAACAAGAAATTAAAAAGAATGTTCTCGATTACGAACCCCATCTGGCACTCTTTGTAGAAGATAATGATGCGCTGGTCTTCTATAGAAAAATAGCTTCTTTGGCCCAGAATAATCTTTTGGAAAATGGACAATTATATTTTGAAATCAATCAGTATTTAGGAACTGAAATGACGGATTTATTAAAACAAATGGATTTCAAAAATATAGAATTGAAGAAAGATATTTACGATAACGACCGCATGATTTCGTGCAAGGTTTCTAAAACCTTATAGTTAATAATTTTTTTCTGGAGAAGTTTTGCAAAAAAAAGTTGGAAACGTCCGGAAGCTTCGTGCGCAGGACAAATGCTGTTTTGAAAAGATTAATGCTGTCTTCTTGCTGAACACTAAAAAAAACTACTCGTAACGCAAAGCTTCAATAGGGTCCAGCTGTGAAGCCTTAATAGCAGGATATAGTCCAGATACAATTGCAACGGCAAAACTAGTTGCAAAAGCGGCAAAAATTGCCATCCACGGAATTACAAAGGCAAATTTCATAACAGCGGCAAAACCAGAACCGACAAGAATTCCTAATACGATCCCCACCAAACCTCCAATTTGCCCAATTAGTAAAGTTTCGATAAAAAACTGAACAGAAATGGTGGCTTTTGTCGCGCCTAATGCTTTACGAACGCCAATTTCGCGGGTACGTTCTGTAACCGAAACAATCATAATATTCATCAAGGCAATCGAAGATCCCAGAATGGTAATGATGCTGATAATCCAGGCTGCCCAGCCTAAATATTGGGTGATTCCGAGGATTCTGTTGATTAAATCGTCGCTTCGGCCAATGCCAAAATTATTGTCACGAACTGGACTTAATTTACGAACACGACGCATGGTGCTGGTGGCGTTATCGACAGCTTCATCTAAAAGTTCTTTTTTAGATACCATAACGCTCATCGTATAATTGATGTTAGGAGCAGTAAATAGGGAACGCGCGACCTGGATTGGAATTAAAACACGTAAATCCTGACTGTTGCCAAAGGTTGATCCTTTTTCTTTTAGAACTCCGATCACTTTAAAACGGGCGCCGCGAATTGAAATGACTTTGTCAATCGGATTTAAATCTTTCAATAAGCCTTTTTCGAAGTCAGATCCTACAATGCAGGAATACGTATTGTTGTCGATATCGAATTGATTGAAACTGCGTCCTGAACTCACTTCTAAACCTGAATTTGAAATAAAATGTTCGTCGACGCCAAGAATTTTAATTTCCGGATCTGTTTTTTTGTCTAAATATTTTACTTCGGCCGTTGAAGTTGCGGTAAACGAAAGGGAAGTTTCGGTAAAAGGATATTTGAATTTATTTTTGAAAGCAACAGCTTCGGGATATGAAATGATCGGATTTACAATTTCGCGCTCGTTGCCGCCACGATTTTTAACATTGTTTTCGTATTGATTGATGTTGAATGTATTGGCTCCCATTGAAGCAAAATTGGTCGAAACGGTATTTTCCAGTGCCGTTACGACTGTCAAAATTCCCACCAAAGCGGTGATTCCGATAGCGATAATTAATACGGTAAGAATGGTTCGCAATAATTGTGTTTTGATTGAACCAAAAGCAATTCGGATATTTTCTTTAAATAATTTTAGCATCATGACCAATTTGTCACGAAAATACGTTTTTTGTTACAAGTTTGTTTTCGAACTGATAATATTTATTTTAAAAAGTGAGATATTTGCACTCGATTTACGATTTGGATAAAATTTAAATCTAGTAGAAAAATAATGTAAAAGGGTCTTTGGTTTTAAGGTTTCAAAAGAATCTAAAATCTAAAATCTACAATCTAAAATAACAAAGATGGCTTCAAAACCAAGCATTCCACAAGGAACAAGAGATTTTTCACCAGCAGAGGTGTCAAAACGTCAATATATTATTCAAACAATAAAAGCTAATTTCGAGAAATTTGGTTTTCAGCCAATCGAAACGCCATCGTTTGAAAATTCAGATACTTTGATGGGAAAATATGGGGAAGAAGGAGATCGCTTGATTTTTAAGATTTTGAATTCGGGGAATTTTTTCTTCAATAAAAATAAAATCGAATTACCGGAATCTATTGAATCGTTACAGGTTAATTCGGCCGAAACAATTAATCTTCATCAAAGAATTGAGCTGAATAAATTTACAGGAAAAATTTCGGAGAAAGCGTTACGTTACGATTTGACAGTTCCGTTCGCCAGGTACGTGGTACAGCACCAAAACGAAATTGAATTTCCTTTTAAAAGATATCAGATTCAACCGGTTTGGAGAGCGGATCGCCCGCAAAGAGGGCGTTACAGAGAATTTTATCAATGTGATGCCGATGTCGTAGGTTCGAAATCATTATGGCAGGAAGTAGAATTGGTGCAATTATATGATACTGTTTTTACTTCTTTAGGATTAGAAGGTGTTACGATTAAAATCAACAACAGAAAAATATTATCTGGAATTGCAGAAGTTATTGGTGCTTCGGATAAATTGATCGATTTTACGGTAGCTCTTGACAAGCTGGATAAAATAGGGGAAGACGGCGTAAAGAAAGAAATGATTGAAAAAGGAATTTCTGCACAAGCGCTGGTAAAAGTACAGCCTCTTTTTAGTTTTACCGGAACTTTTGCAGATAAAATCGCCCAGCTTTCAGAATTGTTAGTTTCATCAGAAGAAGGAACAAAAGGAGTTGAAGAATTAAGGTTTATTTGTGACAATGTTGCCGCTTTAGGCTTGTCAACAGCAATCTTAGATCTGGATGTAACGCTGGCTCGTGGATTGAATTATTACACCGGAGCTATTTTTGAAGTGGCAGCGCCAAAAACGGTTTCAATGGGTTCTATTGGAGGTGGCGGAAGATACGACGATTTGACGGGTATTTTTGGTTTAAAAAACATGAGCGGCGTCGGGATTTCTTTTGGGCTTGATAGAATTTATTTGGTTTTAGAAGAATTACAGTTGTTTCCTGAAACTGTTGCAGTAACTTCAAAAGCAATTTTCATCAATTATGGAGATAAAGAAGCCTTGTATGCTTCAAAAGCAATTCAGAAATTACGACAAGAAAATATAAAAGTTGAATTGTATCCAGATAATGTAAAGGTTGGGAAACAGTTTCAATATGCAGATAAACGCTTGATTCCATTCGCAGTAATTGCAGGTGATCAGGAAATTGCGTCAAATTCTTATTCGCTTAAGAATCTAGTTTCAGGCGAACAGGTTTCTGTAGATTTTGAAGGATTGAAAAATGCTTTGTTGTCATAATTGAACGATAAAGTGTTTTGCAACTCCCGATAGCTATCGGGATAAAAGGATTATTTAGATTTTTGTTTCACGCACATTTTGCAGATTAATTTGATTTATATAAAATAAATCTTCAAAATCTGCATGAAATAAAAAATTAGAGGTTAACTGTTTGAAGCAAAGGTTTTTGCTTCAAATTGCTTGGATTTAAAGGATTTTTCTTTGTAAATCTCTGCTTGAAATAGTTGCCGGGAAAGAAAAAAAACTTTTAATTTGCCGACCTTAAGTTACGGGCGTAGTTCAAGGGTAGAATAGCGGTCTCCAAAACCGTTGATGGGGGTTCGAATCCCTCCGCCCGTGCAATTAAAATATATCAAATTTTTTTTTACCGCAAAGAGCACAAAGATTTTTACATAAGATATTTTAAAGAAAATAAAGTTCGCAAAGCTACATCGATACAAAGCTTTGCGATTTTTTTTACCGCAAAGAACACAAAGATTTACATCTAAGAATCTTTCAAAAACCACACAGTTCGCAAAGCATTGATACAAAGCTTTGCGAACTTTAACTTTTATAAAGCTTAAGAGGAAAAAAACTTTAAGTTCTCTTCGGTAAAAACAAAAAAAAGCTTCGTCTGAAATAGGCGAAGCTTTTTTTAATATAAGGTAAACTTGAATTAATAATTATTTATAAAGCCGAGGCTAAACCCTTAAATTCAATTTTGATTGGTGATAATGGTATGTTTCCAATTTGGAATCCAAATATAAGACAAACTAAATCGTAATAGTCTTAAAATTATACTAAATTTTTTACGTTACATTTGGCGTTTTAAACGGCTCAGTTTTAATAAAGTGACAATTTGACATTTTATGAGATTTGGCAGTACTTTTGCAATCCAACAGAAAGAATAAAAAATGAAGTTTAAAAATATTTTTAAAAATAAAAGTAATATGACTACGGAAAATACAGAGTTCGATCAGGAATTAGATGATGTAACGTTAGAAACGAACGCCAACGGTGAGCAGTTAATTGTTGAAGAATTAAGTGTTGAAGAGCAATTGGCTCAAGACTTGGCAAAAGAAAAAGATAAGTTTTTGAGATTATTTGCCGAATTTGAAAATTACAAAAAAAGAACTTCAAAAGAGCGTATCGATTTGTTTAAAACAGCCAACCAAGAAGTTTTGTTAGCAATGCTTCCGGTTTTGGATGATTTTGACAGAGCGACTGTAGAGATCAACAAGTCTGAGGATGAAAATTTGAAAAAAGGAGTTGAATTGATTCACGAAAAATTGAAAAGCACTTTGGTTTCTAAAGGTTTAGAGCAAGTTGAAGTACGAGCAGGTGATGCTTTTAATGCTGATTTTGCTGAAGCAATTACCCAAATTCCGGCTCCGTCTGATAAATTGAAAGGGAAAATTGTTGATGTTATTGAAAAAGGATACAAATTAGGAGACAAAATTATTCGTTTTCCTAAAGTGGTTATCGGAAACTAAAAAATAAATTAGATTCTGAAAATCAGTTTTTTAAGAATTGGATTTTGGAATTTATCCCGATAGCTGTCGGGATTGGAATTTAACCTAAATTATGAAAAAAGATTTTTACGAAATACTAGGCATTTCAAAAAATGCTGACGCTGCCGAAATTAAAAAAGCTTACCGAAAAAGTGCGCTAAAATACCACCCGGATAAAAATCCAGGCGACAAAGAGGCAGAAGAAAACTTTAAACTCGCGGCAGAAGCTTACGAAGTTTTAAGCGATCCTAACAAAAAAGCAAAATACGACCAATACGGCCATCAGGCTTTTGATGGTTCAGGCGGATTTGGCGGTGGCCATGGTGGCATGAATATGGATGACATTTTCAGTCAGTTTGGTGATATTTTTGGTGGAGGATTTGGCGGTTTTGGCGGAGGCGGAGGCGGTCCTCGTCGTGCTAAAGGAAGCAATCTTCGTATTAAAGTAAAACTGACTTTAGAAGAAATTGCAAATGGTGTTGAGAAAAAAGTAAAAGTAAAACGTAAAGTTCAGGCTAAAGGCGTAACCTACAAAACTTGTTCGACCTGTAATGGTCAAGGGCAGGTAATGCGCGTTACAAACACAATTTTAGGAAGAATGCAATCTGCATCAACTTGTCCTACTTGTGGCGGTTCTGGACAAATTTTAGATAAAAGACCTTCTGAAGCAGATGCTCAGGGAATGGTTTTGGAAGACGAGACAGTTTCGATTAAAATTCCGGCAGGTGTTGTTGACGGAATGCAGTTAAAAGTTTCTAACAAAGGAAACGATGCTCCGGGAAATAGTATTCCGGGAGATTTAATTGTGGCGATTGAAGAACTAGAACATGAGTTTTTGAAACGTGAAGGTGAAAATATTCACTTCGATTTATACATTAGTTTCCCGGAAGCAGTTCTTGGAGTTTCTAAAGATATCGAAGCCATCAATGGAAAAGTTCGTATTAAACTGGAAGAAGGAATTCAATCCGGAAAAATATTAAGATTAAAAGGAAAAGGTATTCCAAGTATCAACGGTTACGGAAGTGGTGATTTACTAGTTCACGTAAATGTATGGACACCTAAAACATTGAATAAAGAGCAAAGACAGTTTTTTGAAAATGCTTTAAACGACGAACACTTTGTTCCGAGTCCTGAAAAATCAGAAAAATCATTTTTTGAAAAAGTAAAAGATATGTTTTCATAAGCTAAACTTTTTCTAAAAGCTGTAAATAATTATAAAAACCCATTCTAATGCAAATTTAGAATGGGTTTTTTGCGTATTAGTACACAGATTCGATTCGAATTATTTACTTTTACAAGCCGTTAACCACGATGGTGAAACTGACGCAGAAAATTCTAAAAATAGCATGAGCAACTTACTTGAAGTACATAAGGTCGTAAAACAATACGGTGATTATGTTGCGCTTAATGAAGTTTCATTAAATGTACCTAAAGGCAGTATTTACGGATTATTAGGTCCTAATGGAGCAGGAAAAACATCTCTTATTCGAATCATAAATCAAATTACACTTCCTGATAGCGGCGAAGTGATTCTTGATGGAGAAAAATTACAGCCCAAACACGTACAGACTATCGGGTATCTTCCTGAAGAAAGAGGTTTATACACTTCTATGAAAGTGGGCGAGCAATGTTTATATCTGGCTCAAATGAAAGGGCTTTCTAAAGCAGAAGCAAAAATACAACTTGAATATTGGTTTGACAGATTAGGAATTCAAGGCTGGTGGAACAAAAAGATTCAGGAACTTTCTAAAGGAATGGCACAGAAAATTCAGTTTGTAGTTTGTGTACTGCATAAACCGAAACTGCTAATTTTTGACGAACCTTTTTCTGGTTTCGATCCGGTAAATGCAAATGTGATCAAAGATGAAATTCTGGCATTAAAAGAACAAGGTGCCACAATTATTTTCTCGACACACAGAATGGAAAGCGTTGAAGAACTTTGTGATCATATTGCTTTGATTCATAAATCGAATAAACTGATTGAAGGAAAATTAAGTGACGTAAAAAGGCAGTTTAAAACCAATAGTTTTGAAGTTGGAATCCTGACGGATAATGTAGAAGGTTTGATGTACGACATTACACAGAAATTCACAGTTTCACAAGCCAATTTTAAATCTCTGAATGACGATTTGAAACTCAATATTCAGATTGGAAATGCCACGCCAAATGAATTACTGCATCTTCTGACACAAAGAGGGCAGGTGACACATTTTGTTGAAAAAATTCCGAGCGTAAACGATATTTTTATTCAAACAGTAACAGGATAGATCTTTAAATCGTTAGACTTCCTAGATTAAAAAAAACTAAATCTAAAAATCTAACAGTCTAAGAAGTCTGAAGTCTAACATTCTAAGAAGTCTGAAGTCTAACATTCTAAGAAGTCTGAAGTCTAACATTCTAAGAAGTCTGAAGTCTAACATTCTAAGAAGTCTAAAATCTAACAGTCTAAGAAGTCTAAAATCTAACAATCTAAAATAAATGAGCATAATTTCATTAATTATAAAAAGAGAATTTATTGCAAAAGTCCGCAATAAATCTTTTGTTGTCATGACTTTTTTAAGTCCGTTGCTATTTGTGGCAATTGCAGGATTTATTGGTTATTTGAGTTCTATGAAAGCCGAAACCAAACGAATTGCCATTCACGACGAAACAGGACTTTTTACTGCTGATTTTTTAAAAGAAAATAAAAAAGGAGCTGAATTTAAATATCTGGATCTTTCTGAAATTGGTGTAAATGCTTTAAAAGACAGCATTACCAAAGAAAATTTCAGCGGTTTAATTGTGATTCCTAAAACAAATGACACCAAATATTTAGAGAGTAAAGTAGAGTTTATTTCCAACAATAGCCCGAGTATTTCTTTTGTTGAAAACACACAGGATATCATCGGTACAAAAATTACAAAGTTAAATCTCGAAAAAGCGAATCTGGACACTTTAGCGATTCAAAAAGCACAGTCAGAAGTTAATATACATTTGGTAAAAGCTTCCGGAGAGGAAAGTTTAAAAGGTTTAAATGAAATCAAAATCGGAATCGGCGGCGCATTCGGATATCTAATTATGATGTTTATTATCATTTACGGGAATATGGTCATGCGAAGCGTCATCGAAGAAAAAACCAATAGAATAATCGAAATCATCATTTCATCGGTAAAACCATTTCAATTGATGATTGGTAAAATCATCGGAACATCGCTAGCGGGCTTATTGCAGTTTATGATTTGGGCTACAATTGGTTTGGGATTAATGTATGCGGCATCGGCATTTTTTGGAGTAAATGTTAGTCCGACAGCGAAAATCCCGCCAGAATTACTCAATGGAGCACAGCACGAACTTTCCGGATCAGCACAAATGTACATCAGCGAATTATGGAACTTGCCAATCGCGAGTATTTTAATTGGTTTTGTGGTTTATTTTATTGGAGGATATTTTCTATACAGTTCATTTTATGCCGCAATTGGTGCCGCGGTCGACAATCAAACCGATTCACAGCAATTTCTCTTACCTATTATCATGCCTCTTATTTTGAGTGTTTACATAGGTTTTTTTACAGTCGTAAATGATCCGCACGGAACAGTGGCCGTATTGTTTTCAATGATTCCGTTAACATCACCAATTGTTATGTTAATGCGTCTTCCGTTTGGAGTACCCTGGTGGCAAATTATGATTTCGGTATCATTATTGTTTGCAACATTTTTCCTTGTTGTCTGGTTCGCAGCCAAAATTTACCGCGTTGGTATTTTAATGTATGGCAAAAAACCAACATGGAAGGAATTGTATAGATGGCTTAAATATTAGTTTGTTATAGTTACAAAGGTTCAAAGGTTCAGAGGTTTTTAACCTTGAATTTTTGTAACTTAGGATTAGAAACTTTAAGAATTATACAAAAAGAAAAATATGTATTAATAATAAAAGATTAAGAGGTGACATAGCGACAAAGATTCTAAACTTTGTACCTCTGTACCTTTGCAACTTTGAACCTTAAAAAAAATGAGTAAAATACTAATTATAGAAGACGAAGCGTCAATTCGTAGAGTTTTGGTGAAAATTTTATCAGAAGAAAATGATACCTATCAGGTTGATGAAGCAGAAGATGGTGCTGTAGGTTTAGAAAAAATAAAAAACAACGATTACGATTTAGTTTTGTGCGATATTAAAATGCCTAAACTGGATGGAGTTGAGGTTTTAGAAGAGGTAAAAAAGATAAAACCTGAAATTCCGATGGTGATGATTTCCGGACATGGCGACATGGAAACAGCGATTCACACCATGCGCTTGGGTGCTTTTGATTACATTTCGAAACCGCCGGATTTAAATAGGTTATTAAATACGGTTCGTAATGCTTTAGATAAAAAACAATTGGTAGTTGAAAATAAGATTCTGAAGAAAAAAGTCAGTAAAAACTACGAAATGGTGGGCGAAAGCGAAGCCATCAATCACATTAAAGTGATGATTGATAAAGTAGCCCAGACTGAAGCCAGGGTTTTAATTACAGGACCAAACGGAACCGGAAAAGAATTAGTAGCACATCAATTGCATGAAAAAAGCGAACGTGCTAATTTCCCTTTAATCGAAGTAAACTGTGCCGCGATTCCGAGTGAATTGATCGAAAGTGAATTATTCGGTCACGTAAAAGGTGCTTTTACATCGGCAGTTAAAGATCGAGCAGGAAAGTTTGAAGCCGCAGATAAAGGAACTATTTTCTTAGATGAAATTGGCGATATGAGTCTTTCGGCGCAGGCCAAAGTGTTACGTGCATTGCAGGAAAGTATGATTACCAGAGTGGGTGCCGAGAAAGATATTAAAGTGGATGTTCGCGTGGTGGCGGCAACCAATAAAGATTTAAAAACAGAAATTGCCGAAGGTCGTTTTCGTGAAGATTTGTACCATCGTCTGGCTGTAATTTTGATAAAAGTACCGCCGTTGAATGAAAGACGTGATGATATTCCGGCCTTGATAAGGCATTTTGCAGCAAAAATTGCTTCTGAACAAGGAAATGTTGTAAAGGTATTTTCGGCGCAAGCCATCAAATTACTGCAGGAATACGACTGGACGGGAAATATTCGCGAACTTCGAAATGTTGTGGAAAGACTGATTATTTTAGGAGGAACAGAAATCTCTGAAACCGACGTAAAAATGTTTGCAAGCAAATAGATGCTTCGCGCAATAGGCTGTAAGCGTTAAGCTTTAGGCTGATAAAAATTACAAATAATTTTTGCTTAGAGTGTAATGCTTAAAGCTTAAAGCATAAAAACATGAAATTAAAAAAAATAAACGAAAAATTACAAGACGCTTTAATCGAGAATGGTTTGATAGAACCAAATTTGCTTCAGAAAGAAACTTTTTCGACGATAAAAAGCGGTGCTGACTGTATGGTCATTTCTCCATTAGGAACCGGAAAATCTACCACTATTGTTATAAATGTTATTCAGCAATTGGCAGGAAAAACAGAAGAATCGCCCCGCGCGTTGATTATTGTGGAAGACAAGGCAAAAGTGTTGGAAATGGAAGCGCTTTTTGAAAAATTCGGTAAGTATACCAATCTTGAAGTGTATGGTGTGCACGACAAAGGCGACATGGATTATGATAAAAATTATATTTCGACCGGAATTGATGTTTTAATAGGGACGCCAAATAAATTGAGCGATATGTTTGCTTCGGCGGGTTACAATGTAAACCGATTGAAAATGTTTATTCTGGATGATGCCGATCCGATTTTGAAATTACGTCATGAAACTAAAATCATGCGTATATCGAATAGTATTGCAAAAACGCAGCGTATGATTTTTGCGGATCATCTGACAGAAAGAATTGAAATTTTGGCAGACAAATTGCTTTTAGAACCTTTTTATTTTGATATGGATGAAGAAGGTGAGGAGGAATTGGATGAAGAAGAAGGTTCAATTGAAGAAGAGGAAGAATAAGACAACTTAGTTTTTGATGCTAAATGGAAATAATAAAAACATTTAAATTTTTGACTTTAGTCCTTCTGGGTTTTTTCGTTGTTATTTATGTGTTATTAATTTCCTATGTTTATTTCAATCAGGCTGGAATGATTTTTCAAAGCGCATCGCTTCCAAAAGATTACCAATTTGCCTATCAGCAAAAATTTGAGGAACTAAATATTGAATCTTTTGATGGAGTAAAATTAAACGGTTTATTGTTTAAAGCCGAAAAGGCTAAAGGTTTGATTTTTTATCTTCATGGAAATGCCGGAACATTAGAAAGCTGGGGAAATATTGCAAATATCTATACTAATTTAGGGTATGATATTTTTATTTTAGATTACAGAAGTTTTGGTAAAAGTGAAGGTGAAATTGAAAATGAAACGCAATTAAATAAAGATGTTTCTTTTGTTTATAGAGAATTAAACAAACGATATCCTGAAAATAAAATTGTTATCGCAGGTTATTCAATTGGTTCAGGACTTGCCACTATTTTGGCAGCTGAAAATCGGCCGAAAGCTTTGATTTTGCAATCGCCATATTATAGCTTTACGGAATTATCAGGCAGCAGAGTGCCGTTTTTTCCTGATTTTATGAAAAAATTTCATTTGGAAACGTTCAGCTATATTACAAAAGTAAAAGCGCCAATTTATATTTTTCATGGATTAGAGGATCAACTAATATCCTGCTCCAACTCGGTGCGATTAAATAAATTACTCGATTTTAAAGGTCATTTTTGTGCACTGAAAGATCAGGGTCATATTGGAATGAACGAGAATGAAGAATTCCAGAGCCAATTAAAAAAGATATTAGAATAAAGAATAAAGAATAAAGAATAAAGAATAAAGAGTAAAGAATAAAGAATAAAGAATAAAGAATTCAAATATTAATAATAAATATAGAATGTCATGGGATTAATGAAGGTGTTTTCAGGAAGTGAAATATTAGCAATTGCTTTGCAGGAAAGATTAGAAGAGGCAGGAGTTGAAACAACAAAAAAAGATAATATCCAGTCAGCAAGAATGGGCGGTTTTGGCGGTTCAGATCTTGCGGTTGAGGTATTTATTCAGGAAACTGATTTTGCGAAAGCGAATCCGGTGATCGAAGAATTCAGAATGAGTATCTAACAAAAAGTAATTTTTATTCTCAGCCGCAGTTTTTAGTGCTTCATAACTGAAAACTGCGGCTGAAAACTGTAAACTCGAAATAATGCAATATAAAATGTTAGTGCTCGACATGGATGACACCTTGTTGACAGACGATCATAAAATTTCAGATTTAAATAAAAAAGTACTTCTTGAGGCTCAGGCAAAAGGGGTGCACGTGGTTTTGGCTTCAGGCCGCCCGACATCAGCAATGACCGCTTTTGCAAAAGAATTAGAATTAGACGTAAACGATTCTTATATTATTTCTTTTAATGGCGCTGTAATCAGCACGGTAAAAGACGATCTGATTTTATTTGAACAATGCCTGACGCCGGAACAAATTCATGATTTATACGATTATAGTGTAAAAATGAAAACACATATTATAACGTATCTGGATGGAGAAATTATAAGCGAAACGGATTCCGAGTATATCGAAATCGAAAAAGAAATCACTGGTTTACCGCATAATAAAGTTCCAAGTTTTAAAGATGCTGTTACTAAGCCTGCCGTAAAATGTATTTTATTGGCAGAGCCTTCTTATTTAAAACAAGTCGAAAAGGATTTAAAATTGGCAATGCCCCATTTGAGTATCGCGATGTCTAAACCCTTTTTCCTGGAAGCGGCACAAAATGGAATCGATAAAGCGGCGAGTTTAAAACTTTTGGCAGCAAAGCTTAATATTCATCAAAGCGAAATTATTGCTGTTGGAAACGCAGGAAATGATCTAACAATGATCGAATATGCAGGATTGGGTGTTTGGGTTGATAATGTTACACCGGAATTACGTGATAAAGCTGATATTATTGTAGCATCAAACAATAATGACGGTGTTGCTGAAGTAGTACAACGCTATATTTTAAATTAATTTTTATGAAAGGGCCAATCGAAACCGAGCGTTTGATTTTGAGAGAATTTCTTCTTTCAGATGTTGACGGAATGTTTGAAATGGATTCTAACCCAAACGTGCATCGTTTTGTGGGTAAAAAACCAGTAAAACATATTGACGAAAGTCGTGCTTATATTGAAACTATTCAAGGGCAGTATAAAAAATATGGAATTGGCCGCTGGGCTGTTGTTCTAAAAGAAACCAATGAATTTATTGGCTGGTCCGGAATAAAATTGATTACAAATGAAATCAATAATCATCAAAATTTTTATGAAATCGGCTATCGTTTTATCGAAAAACACTGGGGAAAAGGATATGCAACTGAAGCAGGAAAAGCTTTTGTAACGTATGCTTTTAATGAAATGAAAGTGGAAGCGCTTTACGCTTACGCGGATGAAGGAAACGAAAATTCAAGGAAAATTCTCGAAAAACTGGGTTTGCGTTACGTCAATTCTTTTGAATATGAAGAAGAATTGGAAGTTTGGTACGAATTAAAAAATCCTAATCTATAAGAAATGCGCCCAAATCTTTGAAAACTTATCTCTTTTAAGATCTTCAAAGATTTGGAAAACAGTTCGTATAATTATTTGAAAGTATTCTTTTTAATTATTTTTTAGCTACAGAAACAAAATATTTATTTCCGTCACCCATTGTCAATTTTACACGTTCGTCGCAAAGATCGATTGCATAAGCAGCACTTTCGTAACAGCTGCAAGTCGTGTTTTTATCTTTAGACATTTCAGTTTTACAATTGTTGTTTTTGAAAGTTGCCAATTGAGGCGTGTATAAACTCACCAAATCAGTAGAAGCTGTAACTAGCGAAATAATACTTGCTGAGTTATTGCTTGTAATTCTGTATACAATTCTATCAGTATAGTTTACTTCATTTACAGTTACTTTACGAATATAAGTGTAAGCAGTAGATCCTTCTCCAGGTTCTTTTACTTCAAACTTAAACCCAACCGCACGAATGGCAATGTCAAATTGTGACTGAGAATTTAAGCCTGCCCAGGTTGTTAGTGTACTGATTGATGGAAATGGATTTGCAGCAGGTGTGTTAGTTTGTGCTTGTGAACTGAAAACAGTTAAAAGCATAAGGCAGATGGCGGGTAAAAATACTTTCATATGGAGTTTTTTAATTATAATTTTTGCCTACTCTTCCTGGTTTTCGGCTTCCCCAAGTTTTATAACAACAAAGCAACAACATAACGATTGAAATTCAAAATTGTTGCACCTGATTTATTACTAAAATAACCATAATTTATTAATTTTTTTTGCATCAGGCATCAAAACATAATAATGGAGCTAAATGTAAGAAAATTTGAATTTAAATGGTGAAAAAATGTATTTAATCGATGATATTTGCACTTAATCGATAATTTTGTCATTTTATTCTTATTGAAATGATATTTTCATTTTTTTTGGCTTCCGTTTACAGAAAGCTTTTGCTGCTTTAATTTTGTTTTTTTCGGCTGAACTCAAATAGATGTTTACTGCAAAATATTGATATATAGTGTATTATTGATTTTATTTTAAAGAATATTGTACGTAAATTTGCAAACTCTTTAAAAGAGATGTAAATATAATATCTTGCTACTTAAAACGTAGTTCATTCCTATGGAAAATAGAAAAAAAGTTGCGTTTTATACGCTTGGATGCAAATTGAATTTTTCAGAGACATCTACAATCGCACGAAATTTTAACGATGAAGGTTTTGATCGCGTAGATTTTGAAGATGTTGCTGATATATATGTGATCAATACCTGTTCTGTTACAGAGAATGCCGACAAGCAGTTTAAGCAGGTGGTAAAAAAAGCCATGAAATTAAACGATAAGGCATTTGTAGCGGCAGTTGGCTGCTACGCACAATTAAAACCTGAAGAATTAGCAGCTGTTGATGGTGTTGATTTGGTTCTTGGAGCAACTGAAAAATTTAAAATTACCGATTACATTAATGATTTGAGCAAAAATGATATGGGTGAAGTGCACTCATGCGAAATTGCCGAAGCTGATTTTTACGTTGGAAGTTACTCTATTGGCGATCGTACGCGTGCATTTTTGAAAGTTCAGGACGGCTGTGATTATAAATGTACCTATTGCACGATTCCGCTTGCGAGAGGAATTTCAAGAAGTGACGCATTAGAAAATGTATTGCAGAATGCCAAAGAAATTTCGGCTCAAAATATAAAAGAAATTGTTTTAACCGGTGTCAATATCGGCGATTACGGAAAAGGAGAATTTGGAAACAAGAAACACGAGCATACTTTTCTTGATTTAGTTCAGGCTTTAGACCAGGTAGATGGAATAGAACGTTTACGAATTTCATCAATTGAGCCTAATTTATTAAAAAATGAGACTATAGAATTTGTTTCTAAAAGCCGCACTTTTGTTCCTCATTTTCATATTCCTCTTCAATCAGGAAGCAATGATATTTTGAAATTAATGAAGCGTAGATATTTACGTGAAGTTTATACAGAACGGGTAAACAAAATACGCGAAGTAATGCCGCATGCTTGTATTGGTGTTGATGTTATCGTTGGATTTCCGGGTGAAACCGACGAGCACTTTTTAGAAACCTACCATTTTCTTAATGAAATGGATATTTCTTATCTGCACGTTTTTACCTATTCTGAAAGAGATAATACCGAGGCAGCCAATATGGCTGGTATTGTTCCTGCTAATGTAAGAGCAAAACGCAGTAAAATGTTACGCGGATTATCTGTTAAAAAACGCCGTGCATTTTATGAGACTCAGTTAGGGACGAACAGAACGGTTTTATTTGAAAGTGAAAATAAGGAAGGATATATTCATGGTTTTACAGAAAATTACGTAAAAGTAAAAACACCATGGAATCCGGAATTGGTAAATACACTTCAAGATATTAATTTGACTAAAATTGACGAAGACGGAAGTGTTCGTTTGGAGTTTATAAATAAATTGGCAGAGGCTTAAAAAATATACTCAAATTATTGTCATTTCGACCGAAGGGAGAAATCACACTAGGAACTCGACAAAGATTGGCGATTATGCTTGCGGAATTTCTAGTGTGATTTCTCCCTTCGGTCGAAATGACAAAAACAAGAAAAGCCCTTTATCAAAAGGGCTTTTCTTGTTTTTTTAGACTATTTCTGATCTTCCGGAATAACCAGTTTCAAAGAATTAATATAATCCGTATCAAATTCAATAACTCTAATTTTTGAAGGATTAAAACTTAATTCACCGCCAAACTGACCTTTTGTATCTAAAAAATCGATTGTAAGTTCTTCGTCATTCAATTCGATTAATTTTCCTAAATAGGCAGATTTAGCAGATTTTTTTGCAATCTGAAAAATTCCGTATTTATTGGTGATGTAGTTAATAATAGAAGCTAAATCGCGAATCGGGATAATGTCTTCAGCATTCGTTTTTAAACCTTTAAGGCGGATAACTTTTTCTGTAAATTCAAGATCCTGATCCCGGTGAACGGCTTCGATATTTTTATTTCTCAAAATTACAAATCCATCAATAATATAATCTACGGGATTGTTCCTCATTAAAATCCATTCATCTGAATAATCAATCAGAAACCCGGTAAAGATTTCTTTTTTATCAGTAAATTCTATTGCAACTAATTGTCTTAAATATTGTTCCATTGTGGTATTTTGTTAGGCGGTTAAGATCTCTGTCAAAGTTCAAACTTTGACAGAGATTTTTTTGATAACATATTTATGGATTCGTAGACCAGATGGCGCTGTTTTTTATAAAAACCCTGCGGTTCAATTTAAGCTGAGCGATGATTAATTCGGCCACATCTTCAGACTGCATTACTTTTTCAGGATTTCCATCGGTTAATTTCAAATCGATAGCCAGATCAGTTGCAACTGTGCTCGGAGTGAGGGCGGTAACACGAATATTGTGTTTTCTCATTTCCTGCATCAAAGAATCTGTCAATCCCATAACGGCAAATTTCGATGCGCTGTAGGCACTTGTTACTGCATTTCCGTTTAATCCCGCTGTCGATGAAATATTAATAATGTCGCCGGTTTGTCTTTCAATCATATTTGGTATAACGGCACGCGTTACATAATAGGTTCCCATTAAATTGACCTGAATGATTCTTTCCCAGTCGGCTGGTTCTAATTCCAGAAATTTCCCAAAAGAACCAATTCCCGCATTATTAATTAAAATATCTATGGTTTTAAATTCGGCTAAAGCTTTTTCTACCGCTTGGTTTACTGAATTTATATCTGCCACATCTGCAGATAAAGCAAGAGATTTTACACCTAAGGCAGTAGTTTCAACAGCCAGCTGATCAACATCGGCCTGAGTTCTGGCCAGTAAAATTACATTTACGCCTTCTTTTGCTAAAGCAATGGCAATTGCTTTTCCTATTCCTTTTCCAGCTCCTGTAATTAGGGCATTTTTATTTTTTAAGTCCGTCATGATTTATTTTTCTAAATGCAAAAAGCATCATTTAAGTATAACAAAAATAAAGCTTTTGTAAACTAAAATGATGCTTTCAGCTGTTTTCTTAATCTAAGTTTAACAACTTTTTTATTCTTTCAAAACCATATCGATGCACATTACAGCGGCAAGAATTAATTGTCTCAGCGGACTTTCGGGCGCGACATTTTCTTCAATTTGAAGTACATAATTGTCGGCACTTGTAAAAAACTCTTTTCCCATTCCGGCCCATTTTTTACTTACCTGAGCCAATTGTTTGTTTTCATGTGAAAACTTAAAATCCCAGCCTGTCCATTTTCCCTGAAGCGTAGCGGCAGGTTTTTCATTCTTATCCAATATTTCGAACTTTCCACCAATAGACAAAAACTTTTGTTTGAAAGTTCCCAGTAAACGGTCTTTTTCATCAAAAACTTCTACCGTCGAACGAAACCAGGCAATACCTCGTTTTACCGAAATTATTTTTTCGCCGGATGCTGTTGAAATTTCAACATCAAAAGGGGTCATTCTTTTATAATCTGTAAAGCGCAGCATTTTCGTAAAAAAGCCAAGATTATTTTCTCTGCAGTTCATTATGATTTCATTGGTTGCAGGATCGTAGATGTCGTAATTGTTGGCGGCTTTGAACATTCCAATATGTTCTTTTATAAGAAATAAATTCTGATTTAAAATTGGGTTCATGAAGTTTGTTAGAGATTACTGGTAAATATTCTTTTATTGAATGATTTCAAAAAAGATATTCAAATGTACTAAAATATGGGTTAACAAAAGTGGTCTGCATCTTTAATAAAAACTACTGTACCGGATTAAAAATTAAAAGAGCCCTAATTTGAGATTAAGTTCTTTCTCGCTAAGATTTTTATAAATTCCCTTCTTTGTGGTAATAATTACAGTTTTATAAATGCCTCTGCAAGAGTATGGATTTTCTTCTGCATTTTTTATAATTTTTATATCCTGAATATCGCTTGGATTAATTTTAGCGAGTTGAAGCGAATTGATTAAAATTCCGTCTAAAATATAAGAAGGTTCAATTTTAGAGGAACTATTTTGCCATTTAAAACTTGTTGTGTCAATCTTTTTAATGGTTTCTTCGATGGATTTTTCCTGCGCTTTTAACACGAAACATAAAAGCATAGAAAGTGCCAATGAAATAAGATGTACTCTTTTCATGATAGTATTTTTAAATAAACGTTAGGATTGATCTTCTCAAAATATAAATTTTGACAAAGATTTTTAAAATGGATTTACTCTTTATACGGTTTTCCTGTTTTGGTCGAAATTATGACAACACCCTTTTTTCCTTTTTCGCCATATTGAGATGTCGCTTCTAAGTCCTGAAGAACCGTAATAGTTTTGATTTCCTGTTTGTTTAATGGCGCATAAGGACTGGTTGGGTTCGTGCCAAATAAATCATTTTCAGAATAATAAATACCGTCAATAATATATAAAGGTTCATCTAAGATAATAAGCGAATCTACATTTTCAGGTTTCAAATTGGGCAGTTCCCTCTGCATCATTTTATCTCTTTTTACATCATCGCTGTGAGATATTGCAGTTCCGTTAAGCACAATCAGCGGAGCGCTTTTTTTGGCTGTTGCAGATTGCTGGTCTGCATGAGTTACTATAAAAGATTCTCTTTCAGGATTTAAATATCCCGGGTTTTGATTCTTTTTATCTTTTGAAAAGGTTTTTTCTTCCTGATAGGAATAACCGGATTCTATAACCGGCGCAATTGTTTCTTCCGCATGAGGCGCAAAATTGGGTTTATGTAAAGAATCATACGACATGTATGGTGATTCCTGTACAGCAACATTTTGCGGTTGTTTTTGTTTCTCAAGAATTTGATCTCTTTCTGGTTTAGAAATTATGGCTGCATTGGTCGAAATCCCGGTATTGTCTTTTTCTAGAACAGGATTTTGATTGATTTCTGTTTCATTCACTACAACTGTTGAATCTGGAGTTGTTGTTTTATCTGATTTTAAAAATTGAGTTCCCAAAGAAATTACTAGTAAAAGAGAAGCGGCAATGGCAATTTTCTTCCATAACGAAATGGTTTTTTTATCTTCTTTTTTATCCAGCTTTTCTTCTACACGAGACCATATTTTTTCCATTGAATGAAAATCTTTAGTCGACGCATTTTCTGCAGCTTCCTTAAATTTATCGAATATTTTATCTTGATTGTCCATGACTATTTTGCTTTTTGGTAATACAATTTATTTACTAATTCCTTCAGCTTGGTTTTAGAAGCATTCAATTGAGATTTTGAAGTTCCTTCAGAAATGTTAAGCATACTGGCTATTTCCTTATGAGCATAACCTTCTATTACAAAAAGGTTAAATACTGTTCGGCAGCCCTCGGGAATATGGTTGAGTAAATTGAGTAAATCTTCCTCTTCTAACGCATTAATTTCATCTGTAAAAGGCTGAGAAAGCAATTTGACATCATCAAGATACATGTTAAAATTGGTGTTTTTCTTGATAGTGGCCAAACAATGGTTCACGGTTATTTTTCGCGCCCAGGCCTCAAAAGCCTTAACTTCCTTAAGTTGTTCCAGTTTTGTAAATATCGAATAGAAAGCATCTGCCAGTGCTTCTTCAATTTCTTCTTCCTTTTTGAGGTATCGTTTGCAAAGTCGATACAATTTTGGAGCCATGTATTCATAAACCTGGCGCTGTGCCTCGCGGTTCATTTTTTTGCAGTTAGAAATTTGAGTTTCGTTTATCACAATATTGGTCTTTATACTAAAGAGAGTTAAAAAGATAAAAAGGTTGGGACGGCGGTTAAAAAAAGTTTTTTTTTAAAGGTTCAAAGTTACATAGGTTCAAAGGTTCAGAGTTTTTATCGTAGAAGCGCAGTGTGTCTCAGCGTAATCTTGTCTTAAAGATACATCTTTTTAGAGTATTAGCTTTTTAAATATAAAACGACAAAGTCCCATAAAAAATGGCAGACAATCATCATCTTTATATTTCTGTATTTTTTATACTGCACGGCAAGCACTACTCCAAAAACCATTGGTCCGATAGTTTGATATAAAGTTCCATAACTATAATGCATAATGCCAAAGAAAAAGCTGGAAACAACTATAGCAAGTTTTGTGTTTTTAAATAACAATTCTAATCTCGGCAGTAAATAACCTCTAAAAATTAATTCTTCGACAATTCCCGCAGTTATACTGGTAAAGAAGAGCAGCAGGAAATTATTTTTTAAAACTGCTATAGTTTTGTTTAACAAGTTGCTTTTAGAATTAGAGTCTAAAAAATAAAGCAAAATTCCCGTAAGCAGCATTGCTAAAATTAAGAACAGCATCGTTATTGCAATTCCTTTTAAATACAATAAAAAAGAATGTTCCTGTTCTTTCCAAAGTAAAAATGGACCCTTTTCTATTTTAAGGGAAAAAAGAAACAACAGCAGTAAGGCAAACCATTGTACAAATCTTGAAATCAGAAATTTAGTTTCGAATGTCATGGCAGCACCTCTTAGCAGTAAAGTAGAACTTATTGCCAGTAAAGGAAGTATAATAGAGAGAAAAATACCAATAAGAAATACAGGTTTTGTCAGGGAAGTGGAATTATTTTCCATCTATGTTATTAATAGCTTTAAGGATTTAGTTAATCTTATTTTTTTATTTGAAACTTAGAATTGCCTGCCTGCCATAATGCAAAAGAAAACATATCGGCATCATCTCCAAAAGTGACATCAAGATCATTAGAAAAATGTCCGTTGGCATAATTGACATGAAGTAAGATTGGATTTGCTGAAGCATTATTGTTTTGTAAAATAGCAGCAAACTTTGCTGGTTCCCAAGGTGCGACTCTCGGATCGTTAATACCGCTGCGAAGTAGTACTGCCGGATATTTACTGCCTTTTACAACTTTACTCTGTGCATCCATTTGTAAAATGTTTTTCACATCTTCTTCATTTTTTAAAGAACCAATTTCCGGTATTTGGTTAGCGCCGTTTGGTGTAGTTTCCATTCTAATGGCGTTGGTACATCCAACTTCTATAAGTGCTGCTTTAAAAAGATCCGGGCGTTCGGTAATGGCTCTTCCTATCAATATACCACCCATGCTGGCACCATTTCCTATAAGTTTGTCAGCAGCTGTATATTTTTCATTAATTAGATATTCTGAGCAGGCGATAAAATCCTTCCAGGTATTTGGTTTTGTAGCTTTCATGCCATCCTTGTGCCATTTATCGCCTTTTTCGCCGCCACCGCGTACGTGTGCAATTGCAACCACGGTATTTTGTTCTAATAATGTCATTAAAGAAGGTCCGACAAAATAAGGTAAACGACTTATGCCATAGGCGCCATAGCCTGTAATATAACATGGCGTTGAACCGTCTAGTTTTAGGTTTTTAGGGTAAATAACAGAGAGCGGAATCATAACGCCGTCATGACTTTTTACTTGCACTTCTTTTACAATGAATTGTTTCGTGAAGTCAGGATAATTGCTCGACACAAATTGCTCGCTCTTTTGTAATTTGCCTGAAACGGCATTGTAATCGTAGCCAGTTGCGGGAGTAATCCAGCCGTTGTTAAAAAACATTACATTGTCATTCTCACGCGGACTTAGAGGAAAACCGCCATTTGAACCTTTTGGCAAAGCCACCCTTTTCGTTTCTAATGTCTTTGCGTTAATTTGGTATTTATCCTGATTGATTCCATCACTTAACGAATAGAAAATATAATTTTTCGATTTCTGCATTCTGCGTAACACTTTATCCGTTTCGGGAACTACAATCGTGGCTTTGTTGAAATCAGGATTTTTAATATCTGTAAAACCTATTTTATAATTAGGTGCATTTTTATGGGTAAGAAAAAAAAGTTTATCGCCAATTAGATAACTGCTTGCAATTTCGTCTTCATATTTAATGAGCGGTTTCCAATTTATTTTTTCCTTATTGAGTTCTGAGAATGACGCATAAAAAGATAATATTTCGCTTTTTGTTGAGCCAATGTCTAATATGATATAATTGTAATCGTCGGAAAAAGCAATGTCAGGAAATTGTTCCGAAAGCAAATTTAAATTAGGATCATGATCTTTTGAAGCCAGAATTTTATCTGTTTCAGGATTAGTTCCTATCACATGCAGTAAAGATTTCATGTTTTTCAAAAAGTCATCGCTGGTATTGTCACTGCTGCTCATTTTAGTATAAACAAGTGCTTTGCTGTCTGGTGTAAACTGAAAACTGAATTCGCTCCAAACAGGAGTAAGGCTGTCAGGAAGAAAAGTTTTCGATTCAATGTCCATAATTCTAAGATCGCAGACCTCTGCGCCATTTTCTGATAATGTGATGGCTATTTTCTTTTGGTCCGGACTTATTACAAAGTTTGTAATGGTGGCATCTTTTTTAAAAGCCGCCGGATCGAGCAATAAAATTTCGGTTCCGTTGATGCCTTTTCGAAAGTATAATTTTTCGATACTTTCTTCTTTTTTATTTTTGGTGTAATAATAATTTTCCCCAGACTGTTTTACATATCCATAACTGTCTCCGCCTAAAGCCTGAATTTCTTTCATTCTCCTAAAAAGGCCATCGCGTCCGGGAATTTTTTTAATCACTTCATTGCTAAAATCAGACTGATCTTTGAACCATGTTTGAACTTCCGGACTTTTCATGTCTTCCAGCCATCGATACGAATCGGTGATTTTTGTCCCAAAATAGTCATCAGTTACGGGGCGTTCCGGTGTTGCGGGATATATGTATTGAGCTTGTGTTATATGAGTTGTAATAAAAACTAAAACAGCGAAAGTGGTATTTTTGATCATTATTTTCTGTTGGTTTTTTGGTTTGTTTATTGGTTTTTTAAAGAATTTTTATGTAGTCTGATTAAACTAATTTTTTTGCTTTTGTATCTTTTATCATTAAGAGGAAATTCAGTTAATTCTTTGACATAGAACTTATCAATTAATTTTTCAGAAGAATATTTATCGATAAAAACGGAATCATTTTTAGTCGTAATTTTTATTTCAAATAAACCATTCTCTGAAAGAGAAGCTGTTTTAGCGGCATTATTAAAGCCAAACGAAGTTTGATTAAAAGCTGCGTTGGTTTTGAATTTTAACTGAATTAGTTCTGTGCATTTCCAATCTTGCAAATAATAATCTGCATTATTATACAGAGCTATTGTATCTGATTTATAAAAAGCGTCATTATTATTGCAACTATACCAGTCTTTAAAAGAATCATTTTCTTTTTCAAATACATCTAAAACTGCTTTTTGATTTATTTTTTCCGTTTGTGCCGTTATCGAATGAACTGCCATTATTAAAAAAATGAACAGGATTACTTTTTTCATCTTTCGTTATATTTTGATTTGTTACTATTTAACAGGCAAAGTCAATTTAAAAATCTTCGTTTCTAAAAGTTCCGTGTCATTATCTTCGCAAAGCAAAAACTCAATTTTGTTATTTTCTTTTTTATAGAAAGTCAAACCTTCAAATTTATTTGTTGCGGTTATTTTTTGAGTAAAATCTATTTTCATGGTTTTAAGATCAATTCTTCCAATAAAACTTCCCAGAATATCTCCGTCGTCGTAAGTAGATTGTGTGTCTTCTGCAGTAGAGAGAAAATAGATTTTATCTTCTACCAAAACAGCATCAGTAAAACTGGAGCGAACGCCTTTTATTTTTGGCAGTTTATAATTTGTTGCCACCAAAGCAAATTCTTCGCCCAGACTTTTGGCATGAATCGTAAAAATGGTGTTTTTATTGGAGATTCCGTTGCCGCGATTGAATAAGTACCAGTTTTCGCCATCGAAAATGGCACCTTCCAAATTAAAATCTTCTGGTTTTATAGCACCAAAACTTTGCATGACAGCATACAAATCGACCAGATTGTTTTTTTGTAAAATCGTTTTGGTTTTAAGATCAAACTCGATCATTTTGTTTCGGTTTTCGGTAGAGCCGGAACCAAAAACATATAAAGTATCGTTATGATGTGTAATTGATTCAAAATCGGGTTTTAGATTTTTAGGAATGTTTTGAGATGCATTTTCGATTAAAGGATGATGACTCAGTTCTTTATTCTGCATATTGTATTCGTACAGAAAGCCGCTGTTATCGCCAATGATATAAAGTGAATCATTATTGAGAAATAATCCTGATGCCGAACCGATCCCGATGATTTGAAATAATATTTCTAATGTGAATTTTTCCATGAATGTTGTTTTGAAGTCAATCTATCCTTGACTTATTTTTTATTAATTAATTCTAATGTTTGTTTATTTACAGCTTTTTGAATTTTATTCAGCGAAGGGGTAGAAATACATGCTGCAATACTTATGTAAACTAAATTATGGTCATCCGTTAAACTTTGATTTTTTTCTTCGGCTTCACCAAAACTATCCATTCCAATCATCAAATATATTGGTGTTCCTTCATTGTAAAGCAGTGTTGTAATATCAATTGCTCTTTTTACTATTGATTCTTCAATTTGTTTGTTGTTTTCGGCGTAGCCAATTCTTGATACGCATTGATATAGGGAGCAAAAGGGTATGCCTTTTTTTGTGGGAAGAATATCGTTTGTTCCTTCAATTGGTTTTAGATTTTTAAAGCATTTTCCGAAAATTTCAACTTCAGCTTTTTGGTAATTTTCGTCACTTTTATCCTGACTAAAACCATATTGTAAGCAAAATAGAGCAAGCAGCAGGAATATTATTTTCATTATAGATTAAACTTTTATTAATGAATTATTGGTGTTTTGAAAACCAATACCCAGCCCTGATAGGAATGAAAATACTTTGAGAAGAAATTGTATTTTTTCCTGACAGAACAAAGCGACCAGCGGAAGCTCTTGTTATGGCTTGGAAAAAAACAATTTGTCGAAAAAGTATTGCAATGAATAGCAGGAATTTGCTTCGTAAAATTACTATATTTACTATTATAAAAAAATGAAAATGATATGAAATCGATAGACCCGAATGATTTTAAAGTTACAGATAAAATTAAATTATCTAAGATTCCGACTTTGTTAGATATTGATGCAAATGAAGATGAAAAGGAAGATAAACTCGAAAAAGTAAAGGCGAAACTGAGCGATTTGCAGGATGTGATGTACGCACACAATAAATATTCGGTTTTGATTTGCCTTCAGGGAATGGATACTTCGGGAAAAGATAGTCTGATCAGAGAAGTTTTTAAAGAGTTTAATCCGCGTGGGGTTGTGGTACACAGTTTTAAAACGCCCAATTCGACAGAACTCGAACACGATTATTTATGGCGCCATTATATTGCTTTGCCGGAAAAAGGAAAATTTGCGATTTTTAATCGTACGCATTACGAGAATGTTTTAGTAACCCGCGTGCATCCTGACTATATTTTATCTGAAAATCTGCCCGGAATTAATACTGTTGATGATATTACGCCGAAGTTCTGGAAAAAGAGAATCAAACAGATTAATAATTTTGAAGAACATATTGCGGCTAACGGAACAATCGTGATGAAGTTTTTTCTTCATTTGAGCAAAGATGAGCAAAGAGAGCGTTTATTGCGTCGTTTGGAAGAAGGAAAACACAATTGGAAGTTTTCGCCCGGAGATTTGAAAGAGCGCGAACATTGGGATGAATATCAGGAATATTATGAAGAAGCGATCAACAAAACCTCTAAAGAGCATGCACCTTGGTATATTGTTCCTGCAGACGATAAAGAAATGGCACGTTATATTGTAGCCAAAATTATTTGGGAAGAAATGCAAAAGCATACTGATATTGCAGAACCGGAATTAGACGAAAAAATAAAAGCTAATTTTGAAATGTATAAAAAAGAATTAAGTCAGCAATAAAAATAGACAATTCGTCAATTAGATAATCAGATACTTTTTACATAATAAACCCGACAATGCCGAAGCCTCGGAATTGTCGGGTTTATTGTTTTTGAAGATTACGATATTTTATAAAATACAAAACCCGGCAGATTATGACATCTGCCGGGCTTGTTACCAAAAACAAAAAAATAAATTAAACCTTCTTTTTATAAATCAAAACCATACGCTAAACGTAAAGCCACTTGGTTGGTTTTGAATTTGTTATAATCTTCATAACGTACACTAATGTCAAAGTATTTATTAGCATAACCAATTCCTGGCGCCCATAAAAATGTAGTGTCATTGTAACCGTTTGTAACGGCAAATCCAGCACCAACTTCTCCTAATACATAAAATTGATCTTCCCAGATAAAAGCTTTAAAACCAGCTTTTGCAGGAATAAATCCAAGATCTTTTAAGTCAACTCCGTTTTCATCTTCTCCCATAAACAAATTAGTAAAACCAGTTGTAAGGGTTAACGAAGCTCTTTTAGTCAAGTCATATTGCAGACGAACGTCTCCACCCAGAGAAAAATCGTATGCATTGTCAGTTGGTAAACCACCATTTAAACCAAATCCTAATCTAAAACCTTGATCGTAATTTCTAATTTCACTTTCAGTTTTTGCGATTGCTGTGTCTTGAGCGAAAGTTGTGTTGGCGGATAATAAAGCTATTGCAGCTAGGCAGATAAATTTTAGATTTCTTGATATCATAATGACAATTTTTTTTGAATTATTAATAATGTAAAAGTACTATTGGGGCTCTTGGGACTTGTTATATAATTTTTTTAAATTGTTATATAATATTGCTTTTGCTGTTGCGGCCCTTAATGTTTGCTTATCTTTTTAATAATAGAAGAGAATCCAAAGCTTCTGATTATCTTTGCCGACTAAAAGAGAATAAAATTGAATTTTACCCAGTACACAAAAGAGTTTTCGTATAATTTGAGATTAGCATATCCTATAATTTTAGGAATGGTAGGACATACTTTAATAGGTATTGTCGACAATATCATGGTTGGTAAATTAGGGAGCACGGAGCTTGCCGCAGTTTCATTAGGAAACAGCATGATTTTTATTGCCATGTCGTTAGGAATTGGTTTTTCTACAGCCATAACTCCAATTGTTGCCGAAGGCGATGCCGAGAAAAATGACAGCAAAATCCGGTCTGCCTTTCATCACGGCTTATTTTTATGCACCATTTTAGGATTAGTTCTTTTTGGCGTCATTATTTTGGCAAAGCCAATAATGGAATTACTGCATCAGCCTGCAGAGGTTATCGTGCTGGCCAAACCTTATTTGGGCTGGGTCGCTTTTTCCTTAATTCCGCTAATTATGTATCAGGGTTATAAACAATTTGCTGACGGATTATCGTTGACCAAATATTCCATGTACGCCATGATTATGGCAAACGTACTGCACGTAGCCTTAAATTATGTATTGATTTATGGTATTTGGATTTTCCCTAAAATGGGAATTATCGGCGCGGCACTAGGCACTGTAATTTCCAGGATATTCCTCGTAATGTTCATGCACATTATGCTTTCAAGAAGAAATGATTTAAAACGTTTCTTTAAAAACTTTAGTTTTGATGAGATTAAAAAATCAACGATAAAAAAAATAATAAGCATTGGTTTTCCATCTGCCATGCAAATGCTTTTTGAAGTGGTCTTGTTTACAGCCTCAATCTGGCTTTGCGGTAATATTGGCAAAACGAGTCAGGCGGCAAATCAAATTGCCTTGAGTCTGGCATCGATGACATTTATGTTTGCAATGGGGTTAAGTGTAACATCGATGATTCGGGTAAGTAATCAAAGAGGTTTACAGGATTTTAAAAAATTAATAGTCGTAGCCCGTTCTATTTTTTTACTGGCGATTATTATCGAAACTGTTTTTGCCATTCTGTTTGTGGCTTTTCATGACTATTTGCCGTATATCTTTTTGAATATGGAAAACGGCGGACAGCTTTTAGACAATACAGAAGTAATCACGATAGCATCAAAACTATTGCTAATTGCAGCGGTTTTTCAAATTTCTGACGGAATTCAGGTGGTCGTTTTAGGCGCGTTGCGCGGCTTGCAGGATGTCAAAGTTCCTATGTATATTACGTTTGTGGCGTATTGGGTAATTGGTTTTCCGATTTCTTATTATTTAGCAGAATATACACCGTGGAAAGCAGAAGGCGTCTGGATTGGTCTTTTGGCAGGATTAACTGCTGCGGCCGTATTTTTATACATTCGTTTTCATTACTTAACAAAAAAATTAATCCATAATTCAGTTTCAAATACTTAAATTTGAAAAATAAATAATACTGCAGCTTTTACAGATTATTACCATTTTAGAAAAATAATCCTTTTGATCTGCAGCAGAAAAATTAAACATAAAATAAAATGGAATTACCTAAATTTTTACTTGGAGACAATACTGATTTTCCGGACGATATTTTTATTGTACACTTAGACTATCCTCGATTTATAATCAACTTAAAAGATGATGAGGTAGAGTTTATGGAAGAAGCCGAAGATCTTGATGAAGCAGAACTTAATGCTGAAATGGAAGGATTAATTGTGCTTGCAAATGAATTTTACGACAGGGAAATAAATCGTTACGAAGAGTAATTTGTTGATTTCCGAAGTTATTTTTTACGTTCTTAAATGTAGTTGATGAAAAATTTACGTTTTTTAAAACCTGTTTTTAATTTTATAGCAATCGGCTTACTGATTACGACTTTAAGCCGAATATTTTTGTTTTTTCTTTTTAAGGAAAGAGTAGAACAAACACCAGATTTCTGGTACATTTTTCCAATCGGTCTGCGAATGGATTTGATTTTACTTTGTTATCTGTCCTTTCTCCCGGCTGTCTTAATTACTTTTCTGCCCAATAAAGCAATTAAATTTACCAATAACTTTCTGGTAATTTATAGTTTTTTATTTCTGTTTCTGATTCTTTTTGTAGAATTGGCTTCACCTGATTTTGTAAAACAGTATGACACTCGCCCCAACAAAATTTTCTTAGATTATTTAATTTATCCAAAGGAAGTAGTCGGTATGCTTTTAAAAAGTTACCTGACTTCGATCATTGTGACATTTATAATTTTGGGAGTTGTGATTTATTTCGCCTTCAAAAAAGGTAAAAAATATTTCCATACCACCAGCACCGAATATAAATTCAAATTAATGATTTTTCCGTTAGTGGCTTTTGTCTTGTTTTTTGGAGCACGTTCGAGTTTAACTTCAAAACGTCCAATTAACGCCAGTAATGCTGTTTTTTCAACAGATCAGTTAACGAATTGTTTGGGATTAAATTCTTTTTATACCGTTGCTTTTGCTGCTTATTCTATTAAAAACGAAGGAAACACAAAAATGTATGGTAAAATGGAAGAAGCGGAAGCCATTGCCCGCGTAAAAAAATACATGATTGCGGATCCGAATGACTTTACAGATGCTGCAATTCCGTTTCTTCATGTGCAAAAACCAGATTCTGTCAGGGCAAAACCCTATAATTTGGTCATTTTTCTGCAGGAAAGTTTAGGTGCCGAATATGTTGGGATTCTTGGCGGAAAACCATTAACGCCGGAATTTGATAAGTTGTCTAAAGAAGGAATGCTATTCACCAATTTATACTGCACCGGAACCAGAAGCGTGCGCGGTATCGAAGCCGTTGTAACCGGATTTTTGCCTTCTCCGTCAGAAAGTGTTGTAAAACTTGGAAACTCACAGCAGGGATTTTTTACTTTGGCAGCAGCTTTAAAACAAAAAGGTTACGATACCAGTTTTATTTATGGAGGAATGGCGAATTTTGATAATATGGCATCGTTTTTCAACGGAAATGGTTTTCAGGATATTGTAGATCAGGAAGATTTTGAATCTGATGGAAATAAATATGCTTTTAAAGGAACCTGGGGATATTCAGACGAAGATTTGGTTACAAAAGCGAACAACTATTTCAAATCAAAAGGAAATAAACCATTTTTTTCTTTGATGTTTTCGACTTCTAATCATGAACCTTTTGAATATCCTGCCGGAAGAATCAAACCTTACGACAAGAAACCAGCTACGGTAAATAACGCCATGAAATATGCTGATTTTTCGATTGGAAAATTCTTTGAAATGGCTAAAAAAGAAGACTATTTTAAAAACACGATTTTCATTGTGATAGCAGATCATAATACCAGAACGTACGGCAAAAATTTAGTTCCGATAAATAAATTCCATATTCCCGCCTTTATCATGGGACCTGGAGTTGCAAAAGGAAGTATTTACAATAAATTAGCAAGCCAAATCGATATTCCGCCTACATTATTAAGTTATTTAGGACTTTCGTTTGAAACGCCAATGGTGGGCCGAAACCTGAATAAATTAGATCCAAAAACACAAGGAAGATCTATTATGCAGTTTAACGACATTAATGCCTTTAGAGTCGAGAATCAAGTTGTGATAATGCAGCCTAATCTGAAACCTTTGCAATTTGAAATTAAAAATGACACGACTTTAATTCCGGTTAAATTAGATGAAGAATTGGCAAAAGATGCTTTGGCACACGTCATTACAGCAGGGAATTTGTATAAGGAGAATAAGTATAAATTAAGGCACTAAGGTTCTAAGCTGCTAAGATTCTAAGTTTTGATTTTTTTGAGTCTTTAAATCGAAATGCTTTGCGTGTTCGCGACTTCGCTCGAACTCCCCACTATCAATAAAAATCTTAGAACCTTAGCATCTCAGTTACTTAGTACCTTTATTAAAATACAATCTTAATAAATCAGAAGCAGCTGCAAAAGGTGAAATTTCATCATTTTGCACTGCTTTTTTGTTTTGTTCTAACTGCGCTATAATTTCGGGTTGATTGTAGAAATTTAATTTAAGCTGTTCATTTATCGTTTCCATCATCCAGAAATGATTTTGTTCTTTTCTTTTTTCGTGAAAGAAACCCGATTCATTTGTCGTTGCTGCATATTCTGAAATCGTGCTCCAAATATCTGAAATTCCGTCTTTTGTAATCGCGCTGCAAGTTGTTACTTTTGGCTGCCAATTTGATTTTTTAAGAGGAAATAAATGCAAAGCCCTATTGAATTCTAACTTGGCCTGATTCGCTTTTTTAATATTATCACCGTCAGCTTTATTGATGACAATAGCATCTGCCATTTCCATAATGCCACGTTTAATGCCCTGAAGTTCATCGCCTGCTCCGGAAATTTTCAATAATAGAAAAAAGTCTACCATACTGTGAACAGCGGTTTCGCTCTGCCCAACGCCAACCGTTTCAATAATTATAGTGTCAAAACCTGCAGCTTCACATAAAATAATCGATTCGCGTGTTTTTCTCGCCACACCGCCCAGCGTATCTCCGGAGGCACTGGGCCGTATGAAAGCATTTTCATCTTTCACCAATTCTTCCATACGGGTTTTATCGCCGAGAATACTGCCGTGCGAAAGAGAACTACTTGGGTCAACGGCAAGGACTGCCACTTTTTTTCCTAATTGAGTTAAATACGTTCCGAAGGCTTCAATAAAAGTACTTTTTCCAACGCCGGGAACTCCGGTAATTCCTATTCTAAATGATTTATTGGCATGAGGCAGACAGCCTTTTATAACTTCATCTCCTTTTGCAGTGTGTTCGGGATTCGTGCTTTCTACTAAAGTAATGGCACGGCTTAAAGCAGTTCTGTTACCGTCGAGAATTCCGGCAATTAATTCATCAGAAGAAGGCTGCTGTTTTCTATTTCTTTTAATGAGATCAATAGCAGCGGCATTCGTGATTTCGGGAGAAGAAATTCCGGCTTTTTCGTGTAAACTGCCTGATTGGTTTTTTAGACTTGACAAAATACTTTTTTTGGTAGTGTAAAAGTACAGAAAACAAAAACAGTTTCAAAGACTGGGATTTCTTTTGAAACTGTTATAATTATTTGCCACGAATTGCACGAATGCAGTGATTTTTTTTTACCCTATTTTTCATCCTTCTCCGTCAGGATGACTTAGATCACTTATTCTTTCTTTTAGAAATGTTCTAATTGGCGTAAATTCGAGAAATTCGTTTTTAGTAACCCGCAGTAAAACGAACCTGGTGGTGTTTTGGAGTTTCGATTTCATCAGCAATAACCACCGCTAAATCTTCTACAGATAATATGCTTCTTTGTTCCTCATTAAATACAGGATTTTCTAACCCTAAACGGTATTTTCCTGTTCTGCCGGTTGTAGTTCCGGCATGCATTTCAAAAGCCGGGCTAAAAAATGCCCAGTCTAAATCTTTTTCTTCTTTGATAATATTCAAATATTCTCTGGCAGCATTGGCACCATCAAAAATTTCCTTTGGAAAATCGGGTGTGTCAACCGCTTGTAAGCCAGGTGCAACAAACAAACTTCCAGCACCACCAATTGTAATGAATCTTTTTACTCCGGCTTTTTTTACAGCTTCCTGAATTGCTTTTGAACCCTTTATAGAATCCTCGTAAATATTAGGGTTAGTCCATCCCGGATTAAAGGCGTTTACCACAACATCATGCCCTTTTAAAACATCGGCTAAAGCAGCAGCGTTGTAAACATCTGCGGCAATCCATGCTGCATTTGTAGTATCTTTTGGAGTTCTGGCGATTGCCGAAACTTCATGCTTTCTGTCTGTTAATTCATTTAAAATGGCTGTTCCAACAAAGCCCGTAGCTCCAATAATTGCGATTTTCATAATATATAAATTTAATTTGTAATAAAATATGTTACAGTTTTAATTAAAAAAAGGTTTAAAATTGATTTGAAAAATCTTCCAGCGAAATATCCTGTAATTGTGCGCTCACTTTTAGATTCATATCGGCATATAAATTCGCCAGATTTTCATTGATTTTTTTCCCGACAGGACAATCCGGATTCGGCTGATTTTTGGCATAACCCAAATTAATAGTTTCAAAAGTCATCTGAAAAATTTCTTTTAAACTAAGTTTTGATGCATCTACAGCCAGTTTTGTACCGCCGTTTTTACCTTCTTTGCTTTCTACAATATGATGTGATTTTAGGTTGGCAATTTCTTTTCGAACCAAAACAGGATTCAAATTAATACTTCCCGCAATAAACTCCGATGATAAATAATCATTGGGAAATTTAGTCAGCAAAGTAAGAATGTGAATCGTTATCGCGAATTTACCTGAAATCATACTGTAATAAAATATGTTACAAATGTAAGTCTTTTTATCACATCAAAAAAAGTATTAACGTTTTTTTTTAGTTTTCACCAATTAATAGAGCGGTGACAGAGTTTGCGGCGTTCTTTTGAAGAACATTTAACGGGTCATTTTCTTGCAGAATTTAGTAATGCTGTCTTTTGCGGCAGCTCAATAAAAATTAACCAATACAAAACTTAATCACTAAAGAGTAAGCAGTAATTATTAAATAAATCCTTATTTTTGTGCTGATCCTGTTATATGAACAACTTTATTCTAATATTTTTCTTTTTGATTTTAGGATTGCTTTTGCAGAAAGTAAAACGTTTTCCACCTAATCTTTATAAGGTTTTAAACAAAATTGTCATTTATTTTTGTTTGCCTGCGATCACTTTATATCATATTCCGAAGATAAAATGGAGCAATGAACTTCTATTTCCGATAGGAGCAGGCTGGATCAGTTTTCTGCTGGCATTTGTGTTCTTCCATTTTCTAGGCAGAAGATTAGGATGGTCCAATAAACTCATTGGCTGTTTGATTTTGACTGCCGGATTAAGTAATTCGTCTTTTCTGGGTTACCCGATTGTAGAGGCTTTATTTGGAAAGAAAGGTTTAGAAACAGCTGTTTTGGTAGATCAGCCCGGCACTTTTGTTGTAGTTTCTACTTTGGGCGTTTTTGTTGCGGCATTTTATTCTAAAGGAAGTCCGAATGCTTTCACTATTATCAAAAAAGTACTCTTTTTTCCTCCATTCTTAACTTTTGTTGCTGCTTGTTTAATGAATATTTTTCAATATGATTTAGATGAAAATATTCAATTTGGGCTGCTGAAAATTGGAAGCCTCGTAACGCCATTAGCGCTGCTTTCGGTTGGGCTTCAATTAAATTTTGACCGAAAAAGCCAGCACTGGAAATTTTTAAGGCTCGGACTTTTCTTCCGGCTTATTCTGACTCCCTTTATAATTTTAGTGTTATACGTTTTTATTTTAAAACAGCATTCAGAAGCAATTAAAATTACCGTGATCGAAATGGCTATGGCACCGATGATTACGGGCGCAATTTTAGCTTCAAGCTACGGTTTAAAGCCAAAGTTAAGCAGTATGATGATTGGTTTCGGAATCCCAATTTCATTTTTAACCGTCGCCATTTGGTATTTTATCGTTAGTTTTGCAATATAATTTTTTTCCTGCAATATGAATTCATCTACAACAACTGCCGCAATCGACGGCGGTGCTTTAGCTCAAAAAACAGTTTATTCGGTATTATTTTCAATTGCATTTGCGCATTTACTGAATGACCTAATGCAGTCCGTAATTCCTTCGACTTACCCTATTTTAAAAGAAAACTTTGATTTGTCTTTTACGCAGATCGGATTAATTACTTTTGTTTTTCAGCTGACAGCATCACTTTTACAGCCTTTTGTTGGGTTTTACACCGATAAAAAGCCAAAGCCGTATTCTCTCGTAGTATCGATGCTTTTTACCATTTTGGGATTGGGATTATTGTCTATTTCAAGTTCATTCTGGATGTTGTTGGTTTCGGTAGCTTTAGTTGGAGTAGGGTCTTCTATCTTTCATCCGGAAGCGTCAAGAGTTGCCTTTTTGGGTTCTGGCGGAAAGCGTGGCCTGGCACAGTCTATTTTTCAGCTGGGCGGTAATGCCGGAAGCGCGATCGGCCCATTATTAGTGGCTTTAGTTGTTGCGCCACATGGGCAAACGTACGTTGTTTGGTTTGTAATTGCTGGTTTTATCGGAATTGGGATTTTATCCAGAATTGCAGTTTGGTACGAAAACCACATGAGTTTAAGAGCGGCCAAAAAAGCAAATTTAGAGGAAGAAACTCTTGCTTTATCCAATAGGAAAGTTACAATTTCGATTATAGTTTTACTGCTTCTGATATTTTCAAAATTCTTTTATATGGCCAGCATGTCCAGTTATTTTACTTTTTATTTAATGAGTAAATTTTCTATGTCTGTTCAGGATTCACAACTTTATTTATTCATTTTTATGGCTTCTGTAGCAGCCGGAACACTAATCGGCGGACCGTTAGGAGATCATTTTGGAAGAAAATATATCATTTGGTTTTCCATTTTAGGAGCGGCACCTTTTACTTTATTGCTGCCCTATGCTAATTTATTTTGGACAGGAATTTTAGCTGTAATTATTGGAGTTGTAATTGCATCTGCATTCTCTGCAATTTTAGTTTTTGCTCAGGAATTAAAGCCTGGAAAAGTAGGCATGATTTCAGGTTTGTTCTTCGGTTTTGCTTTTGGAATGGGAGGTTTAGGTTCTGCCATTTTAGGATATGTTGCCGATCAGACCAGTATTGAATATGTTTATAAATTAAGTTCGTATCTGCCCTTAATTGGCGTCCTGGCTTACTTTTTACCCAATATCCAAAAGAAAAAATAACATCAATATCTTAAAATTGATAGAAAAAGTAGAGTTTAGTTTTTTTTAATTATTTTTTTTAGTTAATTTTAGAGGAACTAAAAATAAATAAATTATGTCAACATTAAGATTAGGCGATATAGCTCCGGATTTTGAAGCAGCAACTACTCAGGGAACAATTCATTTTCATGAATGGCTCGGAGATTCATGGGGTGTTTTATTCTCACATCCGGCAGATTTCACTCCTGTTTGTACAACAGAATTAGGTACTGTTGCGAATTATGTTCCTGAATTTGCAAAAAGAAATACAAAAGTAATAGCTTTGAGTGTAGATGGTTTAGCGTCGCATTTAGAGTGGATTAAAGATATTAATGAAACGCAGCATACAACAGTTAATTTTCCTATAATTGCTGACGAAGACAAAAAAATAGCGACTTTATACGATATGCTGCATCCAAATGCAAGTGATAAATTTACAGTGCGCTCTGTTTTTGTAATTGGTGCAGATAAAAAAATCAAACTTACGCTGACGTATCCTGCTTCGACAGGAAGAAATTTTGATGAATTGCTTCGTGTTATTGATAGTTTGCAATTAACGGCAAATTACAGCGTGGCAACTCCGGCAAACTGGAAAGATGGTGAAGATGTAGTAATTTCGCCTGCAGTTCCGGATAGTGACATTCCTGCAAAATTCCCAAAAGGACACACGCCTGTAAAACCTTACCTGCGTATGACACCGCAGCCTAATAAATAAGCTTTTTTAAGCTTCTAAAGTGCTTAGGTACTACGATTCTAAGAGTTGAAAAAACGCAGCATCTTAGAATCTTAGTACCTTAGTATTTTTACCTAAGTTCTCTTCATTAATTCAGCCATTCTTTTTTTATCTCCAACAACCCAGATAATATCATTTTTTCCTAAAATAAGATGCGATTCCGGATTTAAGATTCGATTACCGTTTCGCTCAATTCCTACTACCATACCACCGGTTTTTGCTCTGAACTGGCCAATACTTTTTTGGATAAAGTCCTCTTGCGAAACTTCTAACTGACGTAAAACAATTTCAGATTCCTTAACAGTGTTGGGGGCGTCAATTTCATTTTGATTCAAAAATTTAGAAAACTCTGTTACCTGGTCATCGGTACCAATAACACAAATTTCATCTGCAGGAAATAAACGTTCGTTTTTAGTTGGAATCGGAATGGTGACATCGCCTCTTTTTATGTACGCGATATTAATTCCGAGTTCTTCCCTGATCCTTAATTCCTGTAATGTTTTTCCAGCCAGATTTGATTCTCTTCCAATATCAAAAAATGACATGTGACCATCCCAAGGCATTAAATTAGCGTAACGTCTGTCTATTTTTTTGTTTTCACGATCGTTTAAATTCTTCAAAAAGTGACTTTCGATTTTATGATATTGCTCGTTTAATTTTTTAGGGAATATTTGATAAACTGCAATCGCGATTACCAGGGCGATAAAGGCAACTAAAGGCGAGAAGAAAATATTCAGCAAAAATCCAACAAAAAATAAGCCAAGGCTCATTCTTATTAAAATCATCATTAATAGGGCACCTCGATATTTACGCTCTTCCCATAATAATTCGACTTCTTCAGCGGCAACCCGCCTTAGCGAAAGTGCCCATAAAAACGGCGCAATTGCGACTAATGTCAGAAGTGCTGCCAACGTATTTCCGAATCTTGTATCAGCCACTAAAGGAGCGACATATTTTGATGATAATAAAATAATAGCCGTGATGATAATCGTATGCAGTACAATTTGAATAACATAAGCATTCAATACTTTTTGCCATATACTGACTGATTTTATAGCTTGCGCATTTACACTGTAACGGTTGATGTTTTTGACCCATTTTTTAGGTAATTTTTGTTCCAGAAAATGAGAGAAAGGAACTGCGTATTTAACCATAAACGGAGTGGTAAAAGTGGTTATTGCCGAAACAGCTACGACAACTGGATACAAAAACGAACTCGTTACATTAAGTGTCATTCCTAATGTGGCAATAATAAAGGAAAATTCCCCAATCTGCGATAAACTCATCCCGGTCTGCACAGATTGCTTTAGTGGCTGTCCTGATAATAAAGCACCAATTGTTGAACTTACCGACTGCCCGAAAATTGTAACCACCGTTAAAATCGCTACCGGAATTGCATGTTCGTACAGCATCTTCGGATCAATTAACATTCCGACAGATACAAAGAAGATGGCTCCAAATAAGTCTTTAACAGGTTTTATTAAATGTTCGATGTGTTCGGCCTGAGTGGTTTCCGCAATAATAGAACCCATTATAAAAGCTCCCAATGCCGGAGAAAAACCAACATTAGAGGCGAAAATTACCATTGTCAGACAAAGTGCCAGCGAAATTATAAGCAGCATTTCATCTGTCAGTAAATGTTTTGCCTTTTTTAGCAGTGTCGGAATAAAAAAGATACCGCCTAAAAACCAGGCTGTCAGGAAAAATACCAGTTTTAATACCGACATTAATAATTCGCTTCCAGAAAATTGCTGGCTTACCGCAATAGTCGAAAGTAAAACCATCATTAAAATCGCCACAATATCTTGCACGATCAAAGAGCCAATAACTATTCCGGCAAATTTTTGCGCTTTAACGCCCAGTTCATCAAAGGTTTTTAAAATAATTGTTGTTGACGAAATAGATAAAATTACACCCAGAAAAATACTGTCCATCTGCGACCAATCCATCCAGCGCCCGGCCAAATAACCTAATACCACCATGGTTATGATTTGCGTGCAGGCAGTAATGGAAGCGGTACCGCCGACTTTCATCAGTTTTTTGAAACTAAATTCGAGCCCCAAACTAAACAGCAGAATGATGACGCCGATTTCAGCCCAGACTTCCACACTTTTCATTTCGGTAATCGATGGGAAAAAGTCAAAGTGGTTTCCGGCAAGAAAACCTGCAATAAGATATCCCAAAACTAAAGGCTGTTTCATTTTTTTAAATAATAATACAGCAATTCCGGCGGTCATCAGGATTAATCCCAAGTCGCTTATTAATGGTTCAAGGTGGTGAGTGGCGGCATTTAAGGCAATCATAAAAAGTGGTATTTTTTTATTAAAAACTGGCTTGGCATTCCATTTTCAAAATTTTACAAAAAAGGTATTTTTTAGTAAAAGTCTTTAATGTCAATTTAGACTAGTTTATTAATAGGGTTTATAGGTAATAAAAAAAGCTATCGATAAAGATAGCTTTTTTTGAGAAAATATTTTAGGATTTCTTTATATTCCTGTGAAATTACTAGGTGTTATCTGCATTAATTCATCTTTAATGGCATCAGAAACTTCTAAAGTCGCAATAAAATCATGAATTGCTTTTTTGTCGATTGCTTCATTTGTTCTGGTCAAACCTTTTAGTGCTTCGTACGGATTTGGATAAGCTTCACGACGTAAAATAGTTTGAATAGCTTCTGCTACTACCGCCCAGTTTCTTTCCAGGTCTTCGGCAAATTTACCTTCGTTTAAAAGCAGTTTGTTTAATCCTTTTAATGTAGCTTCAAAAGCAATGATAGTATGCCCGATCGGAACACCAATATTACGTAAAACAGTGCTGTCAGTCAAATCGCGCTGTAATCTTGAAACCGGTAATTTTGCCGCTAAATGTTCAAAAATAGCATTTGCGATTCCCAAGTTTCCTTCTGAGTTTTCAAAATCAATTGGGTTTACCTTATGCGGCATTGCTGACGATCCAATTTCGCCGGCTTTGATTTTTTGCTTGAAATATTCCATCGAAACATATGTCCAGATATCGCGGTCTAAATCGATAATGATATTATTGATTCTTTTTAAAGCATCAAAAAATGCTGCAAAATGATCGTAATGTTCAATTTGCGTAGTCGGAAAAGAGTGGTGTAAACCAAGATCAGTTTCTACAAATTTATTTCCGAATTGTTTCCAGTCGATTTGTGGGTAAGCTACGTGATGTGCGTTGTAATTTCCTGTTGCACCGCCAAATTTGGCAGCAAACGGAATATTGAATAACAAACGCATCTGCTCTTCTAAACGCTCTACAAAAACCAAAATTTCCTTGCCCAAACGAGTAGGAGAGGCGGGCTGTCCGTGGGTACGTGCCAGCATTGGAATGGCTGCCCATTCTGAACTTAATTCTTTTAATTTTGAAATTAAAGCAATTAAGGATGGCATATAAACCTGCTCAAAAGCTTCTTTTGTAGAAAGCGGAATGGCAGTATTGTTAATATCCTGAGATGTTAATCCGAAGTGAATGAATTCTTTGTATTGAGACAGGCCTAATTTTTCAAAAGCATCTTTGATAAAATATTCAACCGCTTTTACGTCGTGGTTGGTTACTTTTTCTGTTTCTTTAATCCAAAGTGCATTTTCAGTAGAAAAATTTCTGTAGATGTCACGTAAGCTGTCAAATAAGTTTGGATTTACATCCTGAAGCTGTGGTAAAGGAACTTCGCATAAAGCAATAAAATATTCAATTTCAACTAATACGCGATATTTGATTAAAGCTTCTTCAGAGAAAAAAGGGGCTAATGAAAGGGTCTTACTTCTATATCTTCCGTCAATTGGCGATATAGCATTCAATTCGTTTAAAGTAGTCATTGTTATGTTGTTTTTTCGAAAGGCACAAATATAAACAGAATTTGCGGATTAAAATAGACAAAAGATCAAACACTGATTTCACTAATTTCACGAATTATAAAATTATTTTAATTTTATAAAAAAAGAACAAACTTAGTTTTGGTTAACTAAAATTAAGCAAATCGTTCAATTTCTAAACTCATTTAAATTAGTTAGAATTAGTGAGATCAGTGTTTAGTCGTTCTTTCAATTCCGCAACTCCTACTGAGGCAATTTTGGCAATAACTTCAACTTTATTCTGAATATTCGGAATCGCAATCGGTTTTGGATCAATATAAAAAACAGGTGTACTGCTGTATGTATACGAAATCAAACCAGCCGCAGGATACACTTGAAGTGAAGTGCCAATTACGGCAAAATAATCTGCTTGTTCAACAATAGAAATTGCTTCTTCGAGTGCAGGAACATCCTCCCCAAACCATACAATATGCGGTCGTAATTGATGACCGTTTTCATCAAAATCTCCTGTAAATAAATCTTCTGTCCAATCTAAAATTAACTCGCGGTTCTGAATGCTTCGCACTTTCAACAGTTCTCCATGCAAATGTAAAACCTTTGTACTGCCGGCACGTTCGTGCAGGTCATCAACATTTTGAGTGATAATATGAACATCAAAATCCTGCTCTAATGCGGCCAAAATTTGATGCCCAAGATTAGGCTGCACTTCTTTAAGCTGCTGGCGCCTTTTATTGTAAAAATCTAAAACTAATTCCTGATTTTTACGCCAGCCTTCTGGGGTTGCTACTTCCATCACATTATGGCCTTCCCACAAACCATCGCTGTCACGGAACGTTTTAATACCGCTTTCAGCACTAATTCCCGCTCCGGTTAAAACCACTAATTTCTTTTTCATTTTATAGATATTTAATTCTTTTCAGCGTTTTTGTATTTTAAATATTTTATAAATTTAGTTTTTTCTTACTTTTATCACATGAAAAAGCCATTTGTATTATTATTTCTTTTAGTAAGTACTCCATTTTTCGCGCAGTCACTATCTAAAAATAAAAATTTATTTAGTACCCATACTGCCGTTAGTTCTTTTTCTAAAGAAAATCAGTTCGTTCTCGAATATCAAAAATATTTCAATTCTCCATCTGAATTTTCAATATACAATCCCAAACCGGGTTTTTATCCAGCCAAAATGGAGCCGCAAAAATATTACTCTTTTACCAATACCAAATTATTGCTTAAAAGAGAGATGAGCAATATTAAACCAGAACCCATTTATCCGGATTCTGATAAAAAGGAAACGTTTACTGAAACGGTTTTTCATGAAGTCCTGAATGGTATTTTTAAGAAAAAATAAAAATAAGGCAATCAGAATATTTCTTAAGATGTATTTTTGTCTCAAATAAAAATAGTTATAATGATTGATTTAGATTACCTCGCTTTTCTTGAAAATATACTGACAGATAACCGTAAAGAAAGATTCCTGAATGTACTGGGAAACAGGACGAAGCATTTTACAATTGTGGTAGAAGATGTTTTTCAGATGCACAATACAAGTGCGGTTATGCGAAGCTGTGAAGTTTTTGGAATTCAGGAATTGAATATCATCGAGCAGCGTTATGGTAAACGAATCGATAAAGAAATTGCAATGGGTGCCCAAAAATGGGTAGATATTAATCAGTTTGATTCGATTACCAATTGTATTTCGACGCTCAAAAATCAGGGTTATCAAATTATCGCCACAACGCCTCACGAAAATGATTGTCTTTTAGAAGATTTTGATATTACAAAACCAAGCGCTTTATTTTTTGGAACAGAAAGAGACGGATTATCAGAGGAAATTCTGGAAAAAGCAGATGGTTTTCTTAAAATTCCAATGGTTGGTTTTACAGAGAGTTTGAATATTTCGGTTTCAGCAGCGATTATCATCCAAAATATAACCAACCGATTACGCAATTCCGATATTGACTGGCAATTATCAGAGGAAGAGATTTTAGAGAAACGCCTGGCGTGGGCAAAAAGTTCGATCAAAGATATCAAACGAATTGAAGCGCGATATCTAGAGGATAAAAAGAATAGTGAAGCAGTAGATAAACCATGAAAAAAATCATCATAGTACTGTTGTTTTGTCAATCTGCTATATTGTTAGGCCAGACAAGCACTTCAGTGCCACATGAAAGCCAGGAACCGCCTCCGCCTTCAATGGCTGATAATAAGGCAAAAAGTACTCCAAAAAAAGTTTTGAAATATGTGGATTCTGGTAGTTTTTCTGAAGGCTTATCGGCAATAATGACGAGTGATGGAAAATGGGGATTCATTGATAAAAAGGGAAATTTGGTGATTTTACCACAGTATGATAAAAACTTAGCTATTGGTTTTAGAAATGGTGTGGGCGCTGTTTATAGTAATAGAAAATTATCTATGATCGATAAACTGGGTAAAAACATTATTCCTGAAGGTTATACCATTGATAGTCCACAAGGAAATAATTTCGTTACTGTTACTAAGGATGGGATGCTGGGATTAATTGATTATTCGGGTAAACTTATAATTCCTTTTGGTATCTACAGCAGAATCTGGTACGTGGAGCCGCTGCATTTATTTAAGGTTGAGCAAAATCATAAAAGGGGCTATTTAGACATCGACGGGAAAGTAGTTCTTGCTCCAGAATATACTGATCTGGATTTTGAAAATTTTGGGGATCCTATTAAAGCAGTGAAAGGAGAAAAATATGGTTTTATAGATATAAAAGGAAATGAAATAGTGCCTTTGAAATATGATCGTGTAAAACTTTTTTCTGATGGATTTGCCAGCGTTCGGTTAAATAATAAATATGGCTTTATTAATAAAAAAGGAGAAGAGATTATTCCGCTGAAATATGAAGATGCCTTTGATTTTTCAGAGGGCTTGGCTGGTGTAAAACTACAGGATAAATGGGGAGTAATTGATGCAGCAGATCAATTTGTAATACCAGCAGTTTACCAGGAAATTTCTAAATTTTATAAAGGTTTAGCTGTCGTTAAACAAAATGAAAAATATGGCGTTATAGAGCGAAAAGGAAAAATTATTATTCCGATTGAATATGAATTTATTCAGGAATGTTCAGAAGAATTAATTGGAAAAGATAAAGACGAAAAAACTTGTTTTGTTGTTGAAAAGAATGGAAAAAAAGGGATTTTGGATTATAGCGGAAAAATAATTACTCCTGCTGTTTATAATGAGTTTTTTAATTTGTCTAACCAGCGCACAATTCTTGTATTGAACAAAAAATACGGATTAATTAACAGAGCCACTGGAAAGTTATTAGTGGATTTTAAATACGATTTTATTTATCCTTCAATATCTGAAAATTCGACTTACGTAACCAATGCCCATAAAGCAGGTTTTATTGATGTTGATGGAAATGAGATTATTCCTTTGGTTTACGACGCTGCCAAGAATTTTTCTGAGGGTTTAGCAGCGGTAATTATGAATGGGGAAGTGTCTTTTATTGATAAAAAAAATAAAATTGTTTTAAAACCAATTGTGCCAAAAGCATTAGAGTAACCTGCAGGTTTTTTAGAAACCCCGCAGGTCCTCACAACTTTTTTATTTTTTCAAAAACAAAATAAAGCCAAGAATGCTGACAATTAAAATCGACAGTGCCGCTAAAACTGTTGCCAGATCACGAATGTTTTTTCCTGCCCAGTCCATAAATAAAAATTTGTGGAGAATAGCAAATGAATAGCCTTCTACTTTGTCTGCATTTTTAATTACTGCAGCTAATCTTGAAGTAGAAGTTTCGATGAAATACGTTGTTTTTTCGGGCGTGTCATAAGCCAATTTTATAACGGGCAGTCTTTTGTTTACAAAACCATATTCCCTGCTTTCAAAATCGGTCAGGACTTTTGATTCGAGCAATTTTGCATTTTCCAATGAAACTTCTGGTTCGTCATTACTTTCTATCATTTCGCAGCAAGCGGCTCTTGGAGCACCGCCTGTAAAATAATAAGCCAGAAACTCTGCATATTGAAGATCAATATTGGGCGTAACTTTATTGGTCGCGGCATTAATATAAATTACTTCTGATTTTTTATCCTCCTTTTTATTCCATTTTGAATTAGAATCTGTTTTTGAAGTTTTGAATTTTCCTTTTTCCAATAATTGACAACGGAAGTAAGTGGTGTCGTTTAAAGTGATAATGCCTGCATTCTGAAAACGGGTCCAGTCTAAATTTAGATCCGTATTAGCAACGGGAATTTCCTTTGTTTCAAATGTTGGTTCGTAAACCATTTGCGATAAAGTATAGGGCGACCATTTTGTGGTAGCGTGATAAGCACCGCTAAAAGCAAAAGTTAAGGTAAAAAGTGAAACCCAAATTCCAATTTGGCGGTGGTATTTTCTAAGGCCTTTTTTAGGAGTTACGCTGTCTGTTTTTTTGAATTGTCTCCATAATAATCCATAAATTAAAATACCGCTCAAGGCAGATAATCCGATAATAGACAATAAGAAAATCATCGTTATAATCCTGATGCTGTTGTTGGTAATCGCATCAATAAACGACCAATTATGAAAAGTATCAAAGAACCAGATAAACGCTTGTCTTGACGTTGGATTATAAGTCGCCAATTTGCCTGAAGACGTTTCTACATACACCTGCATGTTGTCAGGACGATCAAACGTGATTTTATAAACCGGCAAATAGCGGTTTACATATTTGTACTGCGAGGTAAATTCGGTTATGACTTCACTATTTTTCACGGCGCTTTTCTGGTCTTCCACGAAATAGCGGGAAAGCCATTCAGCATATTTTTGATCTCCGTTTTCCAGTTTTTTTGCATTCGAAGCATCGAAATATATTAATTGTCCAAAAATGGTCTTTACCTGATAAAAAGTGGCATTGTTGAAAGAAACGATTCGGAAATTTTTGAATTGGCTGATTTCGTTTTTTTGTAAAACCTCCTGAATCGAAAAATGCAGCTGCGTTTTGTCAATGGTTTGCTGCTCCAGTTTTTCATGTGCAATTTCAGGTTTGAAGAAATGCGCCATAAATGGATGCATCAAACCGGAGATTGTCCAGAAAATTACAGGAATAATAGTAATCAGGCCAATTGTACGATGCCATTTGTACATGTGCTGTTTGATTTTCTTGACGATTTTAGAATCTTTCTTTTTAGATTTCTTCTCTTTATTTATTTCTTTGCTCATTGTTAGGTTTTTTAGCCCCGATGGAGGCGATATCCTTTTTATGGCTCCCGAAGCTTCGGGACAGCCATAAAAAGATAAAGCCGAGAGCGGGATTAGCTTCTAATAATTATTATTTTTTTAATGACAAATTATACTGAATTCCAAACACAAAAGTTCTGGGAGCTGCTGCTGTATAAGTGGGCTGTGCGTTTGCTGTATTGGCGCGCGAAACATTATAAGCATATAATTTATCAGTTAAGTTTAGTACGTTTCCGTATATTTCAATTCCTTTCCATTGATAGCCGACTCTTGCATTGAAAATATTGTAACCACCATATTTTATGGTATTGATTTGATCCTGATAATAGCTTCCGACAAGCTGCCATTCTACAGAAGTTCTCAGGTTGGGAAGCCAATCCGGATAATAACTTACTTCAGAATTTCCAGACCATTTTGGTGCAGCCGGCATTTCTTTGCCGTTTAAATTCTGAACCGGATCGCTCGGTTTGTCTGAAAGTTTAAAATCGATATAAGTGTGCTGGGCATAAGTGCCGCCAAGACGAATGTTGAATTGTTTTGAAGGTCTGTATGAAGTTCCAAACTCAATTCCTTTATGACGGGTTTCTCCAGCCGAACGATAATCTGTTGAATTATCTGCCAATTTAATGTTTAACAATTCGTTTGTGCCTTCCATATAATAAAAAGCATAATCGAAATTTAATTTGTTTTCAAGGAAAGAAAGCCATCCTCCAGCTTCGTAATTATTGAAAGTCGCCGGTTCTAAGTTATAATAAAAATCTGCCGGAACTCCCGTTGTACCGCCTGTTCCGGGTTTTGTTCTAAAAATTGATGTAATTCCCGGAGGTGCAAAACCCTGCGAATAATTTCCATAAAAACCAACAAAGTCAAACGGATTGTAATTTGCACCCACCTTAAAAGTCGCTTTATCATATACTTTACTTCCTGTTGAATTATCTAAAGCATTGTCATAATTGACTTTCATATTGTCGTAACGACCTCCAAAAGTGATAATTAATTTTTCGATTGGATTAAAACTCAATTGCGCATATCCTGCAGAGTTGAAAATATCGGCACTATAATCGGCTAATTTTGAATCTGGATGTTCAGCAATAATTTCATAAGAATCTACGGTTTGTTTACCCGCATCTCCCGGATTTAGATTTGCTTTTAAATCAATCACATACGACCAATAGGTAACTGGCGAATAATCGTATAATGCTCCGGCCACTATTTTTGTGTTTAGAAAATCAAATTTTTGAGCATGCTGCGCGATGGCGCCATAACTTTTAAAGTTATTCGAATTTACTTCTCCTTTAGCCGTTGCAGGATTTACAGTCGGGCTCCATTTGATTCCGTAAGAAGGGTTTTGTCCTAATTTATTATCTCTCAAATAAGCTGTAATATAACTGCTTGCATTCGTGTTCCAATCGTGTTCGAGAGTTAATCTTGTACGTAAAGCATCAGATTTTCTATAGGTAAAATTGGAGGTGCTTTTGTAGGTTCTGTTATTAAAAGCATCTTCATTTACGGTTCCGCTCATGTCAGAATTATATTTTCCGTACATGGTATTGCTGATTAATCGGGTAGATGGGGAGATGTTATAATCGATTCTGGCATTCAGATTGTCTTTGTTATAATCAGAATACGTCATCCAGCCATTTTCCTGTAAGCTTGAAATGCCTGCAATATGAAAACCAACTTTTCCGATGGTTGCGCCGCCGGCTGCCTGCAATCTTCTATAGCCATAATTATCTGCCTGCACCCCAAACTTAAATTCAGGATCCAGCGGTGGTTTTATGGAGATTAAATTGATGGTTCCTCCAACAGCCTCCGGACCGTATAAAGAGGAAACAGGGCCTTTTACCACTTCAATACTTTGTAAATTAAATTGATTAATTTCTAATAAAGCATTGTGATTGAAGATTCCCATTGGGCGAATTGGCAGACCGTCTTCAAGATATAAGTAATACGCATTGGTTGTCATTGGCTGGCGAATTGACATCATGTGCTGTTCGTTTCCCAGATTGACCATTAAAACACCGGGTGTTTTGTTTATGATTTCGTAAACTGCAACAGCTTTGGCCTCATTAATTGTTTTGGCAGTTATTTTGCTGATTGCAACGGGAGTTTCCTTGCGTAAAGAGGCAGTTCGATTGGCCGTTATAAAAACGTTTTCAAGCTCTTGTGACTTGACAGTGTCTTTTTCCACTTTGTTTTGTGCTAAGACACATTGCCCTATAATTAATAGGGTAAAGTATATTTTTTTCATTTTAAATTATATAAATTTTGAAAAGTAACGTGCATTTTTCCTGATGTTAGGACAAGAAAAAATCTTTTCAATTATTGAATTGAAAAGTGTAACTGAAATTTATATAAAATAGGATGGAGGGTGAAAAGTAGGGTTTGAAACCGAAATAGGCCTGCTGTCAAAAGAAGCGAAATTTTTCACTTTTGATTCGATTAAGGCTACTAATTTGAAATTGTTTGCAGTAGTATTTTGAATGTAAACAACCTCTGCTTTTTCTTTCAGGTTGTTTTGCATTTTTTTCTCGTTATCAGCGTATTTCTTTAAACTTTTTTGAAGTTCACATCGACCGTTACAGCTATTAAAAATCATTTTTCGCTGTACACAAATCGTTTTCGAAATTTCTTCCTGATTTAATTTAAAAGAGCTATAAACAAGGAAACTGCCAAAAGATGGCACTAAAAGCATACAAGAAAGAAATATGATAAAAATTCGCTTCAAAGCTTTGATTCGTTGTTTCGACTGCAAAAATACATTTTATTCGTTTTAATAAGGAACGAATTTTATTTTTTTCTAAAAAAAAAACTCCAGTTATAAGTATAACGGGAGTTTTTTTAAAGCAAAAATTTTCAAATTGTTTTGCTTATCTTCTAATTTTGTCAGTTGTTTTATCTTTCTTGTGGTATTGCATTGTTTAATTTAAAGGAACAATATACCAGATAAACAGCGCATAATATAATGATTCCTACGGCACCTTGCTGCGTGCCGATACAATCTGTTGCAAATCCCATTAAAGGCGGAATTACAGCTCCTCCGGCAACTCCGGTAACCATTAATCCTGATATTTCATTCGTTAGTGCAGGTTTTGATTTTATTGCTAAGGTATAGATTACGGCAAATATGCTCGATGATCCAAATGCGATTATGCATACTAACGATAAAATTAAAGACTGATGCTGCACAAAAACTAAGCCTGTTAATGCGAGCAGCACGATGATCATATTGATCCTGAAAAATGATTTCTCAGAGAATCTGCTCAATAGGAATACGCCAAAGACAGTTCCGATTGTACGGGCTGCAAAATACCAGCTCGAGCCATAAGTGGCAGCTTCTTTGGCTAAGCCGGCTCTTTCTATTAGTAATTTTGGAGTTACGGTGTTCATGCCAACATCCAGACCCACAATACACAAAATACCCACGAATGATAATAAAATATTCCTGTCTTTTAATAGGCTGATTGTCTTAGAAAAGCTGGCGGTTTTCTTTTCAGAAGCCGCTTCTTCTATCCTGGTAAAAAACAGCCAGACTAATGAAATGCAGATAATTAGGGTGTATACGTAGAAACTCTTCTCCCATGACCCGTATTTTAAAGAAAAATAACCTACTAATATAGGCCCGGCAAAAGAGGATATTGCTTTAATAAACTGCCCTCCGGTAATGTAACTGGTCAGTTGTCTGCCATTGACAATATTTGTAAGCAGCGGATTTAAGGATACTTGTAAAATAGTGTTTCCTATTCCCAGTAAAATAAATGTACTATAACAGCTTGTTTCATTAAAAGAAACAAGCGGTATAACAGTGGCTGTTAATGTAATTAGCAGCCCCAGTGAAACCAGATTTTTTCTGCCGTATTTATCCATTGCTATTGCAGCAGGAATTGATAATATGAAGAACCATAAAAAAACCATCGAGGGTAAAAAACCGGCTTGTGTTTCACTCCAATTGAACTGAGATTGCGCGTAGGTAACCGATATACCTACTAAATCACAGAATCCCATGATAAAAAATCCCAGTAAAATTGGTAAGAGTTTAAAAATAGTGTGCTCTTTTTGCATGATTTATTATTTAAATTCTTGTTAGTAAATAAAAATTAGTTAGACCATTTTTGACTTGGTTTTTCACCTACAGCCATTTTTATAACGCCGCCTTTTTTAATGTCGTCCAGACTTATTTTTAAAGTTTTTAAAGGAGCATTATTTAAAGCTGCCTCTTGCAGATAAATATTCTTTTTAGAATTATTAGCTACCTGAATAGTAAAATCTTTTCTGTTTAATGACTTAGGCAGTTTAATGCTGATCTTGTCAAACAACGGACTGCTTATCTGGTATGACGGATTGATTTCTGTAAGGCCTTTTACATCAAATAAACCGATAGATGACATGACGTACCAAGCGCCTAATTGCCCCTGATCTTCGTCTTGGCCGTAGCCATAACCGTGTATTCCTTCTGTTCCATAAAATTCATCGCAGATAGCATGCACCCATTTTTGAGTGAGATAGGGTTTCCCTGAAAAATTAAACAGCCATGAAATATGCAGGTTAGGCTGATTTCCGTGATTGTAAAATCCTGACAATCCTGCAAATGCATCAATCTTGGTGCCGCCGCCAAATACATTTTTTTGAGATGCTTCAAAAATAGTTTCTAATCGATCATTAAAGGTGTCTTTTCCAAGTGCCTCAACCAATTCATCTATATCATGAGGAACGTAAAAGGTGTACTGCCAGGCATTACCTTCCTGAAACCCTCTCCACGGCTGTGAAGGATCAAAATTGTCGACAAATTTTCCGTTGGCATACTTAGGGCGAATAAATTTAGTCTCTTTATCATACAGCAATTTCCATCCTTTAGATAATTTTATGAGTTGGTCATAATCTTTGGTTTTGCCCAATGATTTAGCAAATTGTGCCACTGCAAAAGCGCTGTATGAATATTCTAATGTATGTGAAGCTGAAAAGCCGGAACCTTCAGTAATAGTATTAAAACCTATATCTTCCAGCTGTGGTGAATAACCATGTTCTATAAATTGTTTAACATCCATTTTTCCTGCACCTTCAATCCTGTTTTTCCAGGTAATTTCATTTTTTAAGGCTGCTTCATATCCTAATTCTACATCAAAATTTCGGATGCCTGAATTATAGGCAGCTGCAATTGCCAGACCTGTAAAATTAGTTCCAACGCCCGAAACATACTTGCTATTTGCTATTCCGTCACCCAGCCAGCCCGCATCTTTGTAAACTAATAACTGGCCTTGTACCCAATCCGCGTAATATTCCGGATAGGCCAGGGCCCACAATTGGGTTAAATTCCAAAAACCTCCCCAAATTGCATCAGTATTGTAACAATTGTGTTTTGGAGTTCCGTCATTATTTAAGGGTATTTGCCCAATTTGCCCATTATTCATCGGATAGGCTCCATTAACATCGTTGTACAATCCTCGTCCTAAAAGAGCATGATACAGACCGGTATAAAATTTTATTTTATCTGTTTCGTTTTTTCCTTCAACAGTGATCCTTCCCAAATATTCATTCCAGGAAACTAATGCTTCTTTTCTTGCTTTATCGAAATTGGTGTTTTTTGCCTCGGTATTTAAATTTAAACGGGCATTAGCAATTGAAGTGTAGGAGAGGCCAATTTTTACCGTAATTGTTTCATTCTCTTTAGTATCAAAACTTAAATATAAACCAGCTCCGATTCCGGAAATTTCTTTTTTTCCGGCTTGTGTTTCCTGCTTGTTGAATACGCCAAAGGTTTTTGGTTTTTTATCCAGAACGGCAGAAAAGTACATGGCAACTTCTGCACCGGCCTGATATTTTTTTACATATTCAGGATTGGTAATTACATAGCCTTCAATACGGCCATCTTCGGTCATGGTAACGTTTGATTCTTTTACAGCCCCGCTTTCGCCCTGCCTGTTTCCGATGTCAAATATAATATGAGATTCGTTCGATTTAGGGAACGTGTAACGTTGGAAACCAACTCTTTTTGCCGCAGTAAGTTCTGCTTTTATCTTATAATCTTTTAGTAAAACTGAATAATATCCGGATGTAGCATATTCGTCTTTTCTGTCAAATCGGGAACGATATCCGGCATCAGGATTTTCAAGTGTTCCAGGTACTGTCTGTAATTTACCTACAGAAGGCGCCAGGACAATTCCTCCCACCTGAAATTCATGCAGACAGGCAAAACCTTCTATTGAGGTATCGCGGTCATCATATCCAGTTGCTTCCCAGCCTTGTTCATTGCCATAATGTGCGTTGGTAGAAGGCCCTAATTTTGCCAGTCCAAAGGGTACAGCGGCCGGGGTATAAAAAAACCAGCGGCTATGGGCTGTTCCTATATTTGGATTTACATAATCGGATAACTTTTTTTGTTCTTTTTGACCATAGGCTGTACTTAATATACAGCTTATGGTTATAAATAATAGGTTTAAAATCTTTTTCATTATAAAATAATTTAAAGTGTTTTATTTTTTTATTAATGCAATTCGGGCATAAAGCTCGATTATTGCGGCTTGATTAAGCAGCCATTTTGGTGTTTTTGATTCCTCTTTTTCCGCATTCCAATTGCTGTAAACTAAGCCTTTATTATCCCGGGCATTTTCCCACGCGTAATCGATGTTTTGAATAATGGTATCAACGTATTTTGAGTTGCCGTCTACTTTGTACAAATCCTGATAACCGCGAAATAATACCACCGTAAACCATGGATCATCTAAAATGGAGATGCGGCCATCGGCTTGTTTTTTGCCAAAAAATAAATAAGAACCCTCTGCCAGTGATTGCGCTTCTGTAAGATACTCTTGGCTGCCTGTAATTTTATATAAACTTACTGCGGCCTGGAGCATTGTTCCGGTGTTATAAGTCCAGGCCGTTTTTAAAACCGAACGATCAGCCGTTTTCATATCATTCCAGTAAATGTTTTCTTCTGCCCGTAAATGAGCGTGCATCCAATTGTAAAATTTTAAGCCCCAATCTAAATAGTATTTATCATGTGTCTGCTCGTAAATTTTTAACGCCAAGACTGTTGCTTTTCCATTAGAACAGGCTGGTTTTTGATTATAGACACCTTCAAGCCAGGTAACGCCGCCTTCGAGATCATTATTCCATCCGCTAATGATGAATTCAAAAACTTCCTTGGCATCTTTTAGATAACGGGCTTCTTTTGTATTGGCGTAAGCTTCGATATAATCAATCCCCACTAATCCGTTATCGTCATAATAACGATCAGATTTTTCAAACCTGACTGGGTATGCCTGATAGCCTATTGGTTTTCTAATGGTGTCACGATATTGTTTTTGAGCTTCGATTAAATTGGCCAATGACGCACTATATTTTTTTTTATCAATTTTGTAAAGCAAATTTACAGCAGATGTCATGCCGCTGAAAGGCCAAAGAAAAGAAACTTCTTTTGCCGATTTTTCTCCATCGTTAAAATAATTGATATTGGGCTGATTTGTATTGGGATAATACTCTGAAAATAAATTATGCTGAGGTAAATAATATAATCCGTAAACTAAATCATAAAATGATGCAGCTCTGTTTTTATAGGTTTTGTAAGATTCTGTTTTTCTGTTTTGGCTGTCGGCTTGCCCGGCAAACAGAAAACAGACTATAAGAACGGTTAATTTTTTCATAACTGTTTTTCTCCTTTTATTAATGCGATACGGCCATAAATTTCTACTAATGCAGCCTGTTGTAAAAGCCATTTGTCTCTTCCGGGCTTTATTCCTGACCAATCCTCATAAAATAATCCGTAATTGTTTCTGGCTTTTTCCCAGGCATAATCTGCATTGCTGATAAAAGTATTTACATAATTTTGCGCATTAGGATCGTGTTTAAGAAGATCAAGATATCCTCTGAAAAGACATACATTAAACCAGGAATCGTGATCCGGAAAAAATAGTTTACCATCGACTGTTCTTGTAAAGACGCGGTAAGAAGAGGTGGCAATTGCTCTGGCTTCATTAAGATAGGCCTGATCTTTAGAGATTTCGTATAATAAAATATTATTGGTAATCATGGCACCGGAATTATAGGTCCATTTGGTCTTGTTTACATAATTGTCCCTTACCCGAATATCGTTCCAGAAAAGATTATCTACAGGATCTTTTGTATTGGCATTCAGCCACAAATACAATCTTTTGGCAAATTTCAGGTACTCTTCGTTTTTGGTATGTTGATAAAGTTTTAGAAGATAAGTAGTGGTAAAAGCAGTGGCACAGACGGCTTTGTTACAAAGGTCGCTTTCAGGTTTGTTTTTATATTGCTCTACCCAATACAATCCTCCGCCAGCTTTTGTGTCTTCGCCGGTTATACTAAAATCAACCTGTTTTATTGCTCTGTCTAGAGATGCCTGATTTTTGTTGATTTCATAATCTTCAATTAATTCCAATGCAATAATAGCATTGTCATCGTAAAAACGATCATCTAAACTGTATTGAAGTGGAAATGCGGCATAAGCACTTGGCAGCCGCTGTGAATCATAATATTTATCTAGCGCATTATAAGGATCACTCAATGCCTGATCTTTATATCCGATTGCTTTCAGCTGGTTTACACCAGTCAAAAGTGCATCAAGTGACCAGAGAAACGAACTTTGCCGGTCATCACTTTGTTTAGGAAAATTTTCAAGATAAAGGCCGGTGCTGTTGATTTTATAGTTTTGCTGAATCAAATCAAATGTCTGTTTTGCCTTTTCTTTATAACTAATGCTGACAACCGGATCAGTGGGATCCGGATGTGTTAATTCATTGTCCTGATTTTCCTGACAGGAAAAAAAAAGCATTGAAATTAACAATAAACTTAATCTTTGGATATTTTTCATACTATAAGTTTTTAGACAGGCTGTTTGATTCATTCAAACAGCCTATTATTTTTAATTAATTACAATGACAGAATGTTTATAGTTTTGACCCGGAGACATATCGATAACTACATTTGCATGTTTGTTTTCAGAATCTTTAGGCAGTTTGTACATTCCGGTCCAATCTTGATTTTGACCCGGACTTGGCAGATCTGCCAGATTATAGATGTTATAATATTGCACAGGCTGAGTTCCGTCTGGCGGGTTTCCAAATGCAGGCATTCCCGGAATATTTGAACCGTTCATTTGGTCATTATGGTAACTTCCCCAAATTTCTTTTCCTTCGTTGGTAGTAATCCAAAAACGATAGCGTTCTTCGGGATAACCCCAATCATGGTAAAATGGAAGCGCAATATTTTTTACTTCAAATTTGTGGTTTCCAATATATTTTAAATCTCCAAGATTATATTGCCATGTTCTAATCATTTGGATCGATTGAATTTCAGTGGTTTTAATGGTCAGTAAATTAAAATCGACAACAATCCTATATGCATTTCCTGTTCCTGTAATTGCAGTACCAGCTTCATTTTCAGACTCGATTAACTTTTTATCGGCACTTAATTTATAGTAGATTTTTGTATTCGAAAGTGAATTGCATAGGTTTATTTCGCCATTGTTAAGAGAAGCAAAGATTTCGAAAACACCATCGTCAACTTTTTTAAATTTCATTGCCGATTCCATAGTTGGTGCTTCAAATCCTTTTCCGTAAATATACAAGTCAGTTGGAATCTCTGCTATTCCTGCGGGGCGTTTCAATCTTAAAGCACGTGTTTCTTGTGTGTCTTTTTTCTCTCCTCCCTGAGAAGCTACCACTTTCCATTTTACAATTCCTTCAGAATCAATACCTATATTAGCATTTTTGGCTAGAATAATAAGCTGTTTTGGTGTCAGTGATAACCAGTTGTCGCCTCCTCCGCCATTAGAAACCATTTTATAAATGGGGCTGCTAAAATCCCCGTTTGCTTTATCAAACAGCACTTCATATAATACAACACCTCCATAGTAAGATGTTGCTTTTGTCCACTCGAATACAGTTGGGGATCCGTTTTCTAAATCAATTTCCAGAAGTTGATTTGGTGTAGGAGTAATTAATGATTCTGGTGCATCAAAACCTACTTCTAATTCATATTTTTCGGTACAGCTTCCTAAAACAAGGATGGCTAGCAGACTAAAAAGTCTAGTATATATCTTTTTCATACGATTAGATTTTACCAATTTGGATTTTGAGTTAAGTTTTTATTTAAATCTCTTTCTGATTGAGGTATGGGCCACAGATAGTTTTTGCCAGGGTCAAATATTCTTTTTTCGACACGGATATATCCATTGTCGATCAGTATTGCTTCGTTTGTTTTTATTCCGTGTACCCAGCCATTCAGAGCTGTTTCGGCTGTTCTCCAACGGCGTAAGTCCATTAATCTTAATCCTTCCATTGCAAGTTCTGAACGGCGTTCGCGGCGGATAATTTCTTCCATTTCAGCATTGGAAACAGTAGGATAATCCAAGGCATTTGCATTTGTAAGTCCTGCTCTTGTACGTAGTTTTTTAATTGTCAAATTCCAATCTGACTGACTGAAATCATTTAATTTGGCTTTTGCTTCAGCATACATTAATAATACTTCTGCATAACGGATCAAAATTAAATTTGAACCGGACTGCAGCATATTACGAGCTGTTTTATCATAAAATTTAGAGACATAATATCCTGTTGGAGTAGAATTTGATGAATTGTTGATGGAATTTTCTCCTGTTCCAAGAGCAGTGTTTATTGTAGTAAAACTGCCGTTTGGGTTTTCTAATTGAGAGCCATGCCTGATGAGCGTAGCGTCTAAACGGGGATCTCGATTGTTGTATGGTGTTAATTCATTATAACCCGGATCTGCAATGGTTTTGCCATTTAATAGCAAATAACTATCTGCCAGTTCCTGTGTTGGAGAAATCGCCGCAAAGCCGCCAAATGAAGGAGGAATTAAATAATATTGAGTGCCTTGTTCTCTATTGACAGGCATAAACTGAACGTCTAATAGAACCTCTATATTATTTTTATTCTGAGGTTTAAATAAATCAGAGTAAGAACCTGAAAATAAATCTAAAGATCCTGCTTCATGCTTATTTATAAGTGCATCGCAGATTGCGGCCACTTCCTGCCAGCGGTTTTCGCACAGTAAAACTCTGGCTTTTAACGCCATTACTGCACCTTTGGTAAAACGTCCTTTATCCTTTGCGCCATAAGAGCTGGGTAATATCTGAGCAGCATCCAATTCATCTAAAATAAATTGTAATACTTCGTTTTTAGGTGTTCTTGTAATTCGGGTCGATTCTTCGATACTTATCTCTTTTGTAACTAAAGGAACGTCGCCATAATTATTCATTAATATAAAATAATGGAAGGCGCGGATGGCTCTTGCTTCGGCGATGTATCTGTTTTTTAGTTCAGTATTTAAGCCGGCAATTTTATTAATATTATCTAATAAAATATTGCAATGTTTGATTCCTGCATATCTGGAATTCCAGACATCACGAATTAATGGCGATGACGCATCATAACTCCCATTTGCAACATCTCTGACCAGTGAACCGTTATTGCTTTTTGTATATGAATTGTCAGAAAGCGATTCATTGAATATAAATTGATCAGCATTGTACAGGTCAGGATAACAGCTGTTTAAAGCATTGAGTGCATCATCGGGCTTGTCCCAAAAAGATAAATCTGATTCTTTATCTAACAGAGGTGTGTCGAGACTTTCGCATCCCCAAAAAATACACATTATAAGGGCGGCTATTATATGTTTTGTTTTCATATCTAAATATTTTAGAAGTTAACACTTAGCCCAATGGCTAAAACTTTGGTTATTGGATACACTCGGCCGTTTGATGCTTCGCTGGAGTTTACTTCAGGGTCATATCCCGCTTTCAGTTTAGTTAATGTCAGGAGATTTTGACCGGTTATATAAGCTCTGAATTTGTTAACTCCTAACTGATCTGTAAATCGGGAAGGAATTGTATATCCGAGTTGAATGTTTTTTAAGCGCAGGTATGAGGCATCTTCTATCCAAAAATCTGATTTGGCGGCATTATTTGCTGATTCAGTGCCAATGGTTAATCGGGGATAAGAGGCGTCCGAATTTGCAGGTGTCCATCTGTCAATATGATAATCCATTACAGGACCTTCATTGCTGTTATGAAAAGCCTCAACACCTTCACCGCGAATCCACATGCTGCGTTTTCCAACACCTTGTAGAAAAATGCTAAAATCGAGTCCTTTCCAATTAGCTGTATACGTAAAACCATAGGTGTAACGAGGATAAGGATTTCCTAAAATAAATCGATCATCTTCTTCTTTAATTACGCCGTCTCCATTTCTGTCCACGTATCTTATATCTCCGGGTTTTGCTCCTGCGGCATTAAAGTTTTGTTTGGCACCAGCACTGACTTCATTTGCATTTTGAAAAAAGCCGTCACTTTTTAATCCGTAATAGGAATTTATAGGAAATCCTTTTTTCAAAATAGTAACAACATCAGTTCCTGAAATAAGAGTTCTGCCGCCATCATCCGTAACTTCATTTACATTGTCGGCAATATTTGCATTGATAGAATGTTTTACTTTTCCGGTATCGAACGCATAATTCACACTAAATTCCCAGCCTTTATTATTAACGGCGCCAATATTCTGCGTTGGCGATCCGCTCCCGTAAATACCCGGAACCGGAAGATTGTTTACTAATACATCTTTAGAGTCTTTACTATATAAATCAACCGTAAAGGATAATTGATTATTAAAAAAGCCGGCATCAATTCCAAAATCCAGCATTTGACTGGTTTCCCAGCTGAGGTTCTGATTTGCCTCACTAAAGTATGCACCGTTGGCCAGATTGTCATTAAATGAGTAGGCCTGCGTATTAATAGTTACTGTCCTTAAATATTTATAAAGTCCTATATCCTGATTACCAACCTGTCCCCAGGAAGCACGAACTTTTAAATTGCTGATGTAAGATGCCGATTTCATGAAATTTTCGTTGGAGATACGCCATGCTCCAGAGAATGATGGAAAAACTCCCCATCGTTTCTCGCTGTCAAAACGTGATGAACCATCGGCTCTAACATTCGCTTCAAGTAGGTAACGGTCTTTATAAGAATAGTTTACTCTTCCGAAATAAGATTGAATTCCCCATTCTTCTCCACTTCCAAAAGTGTTTTTTTCGTCAGTTAGCTCTCCATTACCCAGAACTCCAAATTCATTACCGGGAATTCCTATTTTCCTTGCCTGAAACCATCTTCTGTCACTGCTTTCTTCAGATATTCCTAACAAGCCGCTGAAAGAATGATCTTCGTCTATTTTCTTATTATAATTTAGTGTGAGAGTCGAATTAAGGAGCAGCGTCCTGTCAAAACGGTCCATAACCGAGCTTTCATTATCGCCGCCTCCGGTATAAGGAGCATAGTCAATTGATTTTCGGAACTCATGATTGTTGTTGTCGGCAAGGTTAGCTCCAAAAAAGCCTTTCAGTTTCAAGTCTTTTATGATAGACCACTCTGCTGTAAGGCCTCCTGAAAAACCATCATTTTGGTAAGTTCGCATACCGCCATTGGTTAAACGCGCCAATCCGTTGGAATTACTGCCGCTCGGAAGGGTGAAATTGCCATTTTCATCTTTGACCGGGTAGATGACCGGTATTCTGGTGGCCTGCTCTATAAGCCAGTTGGTCCAGTAGGCATGTTCTTTTATTGTGGAACCATTGTAGGCTCCACTTGCTGTTATATTTAATTTTTCAGATAATTTGGAGTGAATGTTTATCCTCACATTGTTTCTTTTAAGACCATAATCGTCATTCCCTTCAAACAAACTTTTTTGGTTAACATTACCGATAGAAACATGGTATGATATTTTTTCTCCGCCACCTTCTACAGAAAGGTTTTGTGTAGCTTGCGGCGCTTTATCTCTATAAATCTCATTTAGCCACACAGTTCCCTGTCCCATTTTTCTAAAATCACGAATCTCATCGGGTGTAAATTTTGCAGGTAATCCGGAATTAATCAAGGCTTCATTTCTTAGTTCGGCATATTCCCACGCCTGCGCATACTTAGGCATGTTGGTTGGTTGCTGCAAACCGTAGATGTAATCATACGATATTCTGGTTTTTCCTGATTTCCCCATCTTGGTTGTAATTAAGATTACCCCATTTGCGGCCCTGGAACCATATACTGCAGCAGAAGATGCGTCTTTAAGAACGGAAACGTTTTCAATGTCATTTGGATTGATATTGTCGATACTTCCTTCCAGACCATCTATTAATATTAAAGGATAAGTACCTGATTGAAAAGTACCAATACCACGTATGTTGATATTCGTTCCCTGACCCGGTTCACTTGAGCCTTGTTGTATTACTAATCCGGCGACTGTTCCTTGTAAAGCCTGTGATGCTGTGGTTACAGGTTTGTTTTCGAAAACGTCTGAACGTACATTACTAATTGCTGCACTTAGATTGGCTTTCTTTTGAGTGCCGTAGCCCACAACAATCACCTCTTTTAAAAGATTTTGCTCTTCCTTTAAAACAAAGTTTAGTGTAGTATTGCCATTAACTTGTTTTTCGGCACTTTCAAAACCAACGTAACTTACTACGATAACCGAATTTTCTGGTGCTTTTAATGTATAAATTCCGTCAGCATTTGTCATAGTTGCCGTTGTAGTCCCTTTAATAGCAACAGTTGCTCCAATTATAGTCTCGGCTGTTTTGCTGTCTGTGACGGTACCGGAAATTGAATTTTGAGCATGTACAAAGGCAAAATTAATCATCAAAAATAACGATAATATTAACCTTGTTTTTTGGGATATGTATATCCCAAAAAACGTACTGGGTGTTTTGTGGTTTTTCATAAATACATAATTTTTTTTATTTTTTTGTTTGGTTAATTAAAGCAGTAGAGTTAGTTACTTTACAAAAGACTTTATTAAAAGTGTTTTGTCATTTGGGTTTTCATTATATATCGTGTAGCTTTCAGCAGAAGCCGGAACAACAAATGTTTCAGCATAATTAAAACGTTGTTTAATTCCGTTTTTGGTTTCTATGACTATTGAAGTGCCTTCGATAAGCATCCAAACGTGACATTTATTATTAGTCGAAAGATGTATTTTGTTGTTTAAGGTATAGCGATGTACATCATAAAAATGCTCGGGATGCGTTGGTAAGTGTTCCCATTTGTAGTCTTCTGTTTCCAAAATTACATAAGGAACAGAAATTAATTCAGGAACTACAGAATCTCCTTTTCTTTCAAAATTTACATTATTCATACCGTGCTCGATATTAATAGGACGTGGTTTTCCATCTAAATCCAGGCGAAGCCAATCGTACATTTTGAAAGTGAAAATATAGGGAGCGCTGCTTATTTCCAGAACTAAATTGTTACTTCCGGAAGCGTGAATGGTACCATTTGGAATTAAAAAAAGATCATGCTTTTTTGCTGTAAATTTCTGGATGTATTTATCTACATCTAGTTCTTTCACAAGTTTTTGACTGTCGATCAATGCCTGATGAAATTCTTCCGGTTGTATATCGTCTTGAAATCCTAAATATACTAACGGTTCATTTTTACAATCAAGAATGTAGTAAGTCTCATCCTGTGTAAAGGGCATGCCGAAATTTTCTTTTATATATTGTGGGGTGGGGTGACACTGAATTGAAAGATTTCCCCCGTCAAAAGTGTCAAGAAAATCAAATCTGATGGGGAAGTCATATTTGAATTTTTCTGCTGAATCTCCCAGTACTTCTTTATAGCTGTTAAACATCAAAAAGTCAAAAGAAACCTCTAGTAAATAGTCGTTGCTTTCGAACATGATTCCGTTTTCCAAAACCATAAGTTCAAATGACCAGGCGAGATTGTCAACATCTTTGTTTAAGCCTTCCATTTTCTCTTTCATCCATGTTCCTCCCCATGCGCCGGGTTCGAACCAGGGTCTTGGCCTGAAAACATTTTTTGCCATTTGGCTCAAACCTTCACGAAGATCATTCCCTGACATAAATAAATAGTGGTCAGGTCTTTGTTCATCTACGATTAAATCGATGGCAGGCAGTATTTCATTTTTGTGTTTGTTTAAAACAATCCAGTCAACAAAATAAAAGCGCTTATAAGTTCTGCGATTATCAATATAATTTTTTGAGCCCAAATTTTTTGCCATTCCGGCACGAGCTCTAAATTGTAATTCATTCTTTGGCAAGTCAAAATACACTATTGGAGCTTTCCAGTCAGCCAGAGAAGCACCACAGCCAATGATAATATTTATATCTGCAGAAGTGTCTGGTTTAATTAATTGTAGTTTTTCGGCATCAAACCAATCAATTAAACTTTTATCTGTTATTTTACCAAAAAGAGGGTCGTCGCCTCCTAAATAAGGTTCTAACATTTGATCTAATTCATCTGATGACTTCATTGCCGCATCAACATGAAACCATCTTACGCTTTTGCCTCTTTTGGTTAGTTCTTTGTCTAAGCTCTCCACAAGATGCTGCCAAAAAACACCTGTGTAACCATCAATTGTAATGGTTTTATGCTGTTCAATCCATGTGGCGAATTCTTCTATTCCGGCTTTTATCTTGTCAGTTCCAAGAGGAAATGAAGGGTAGGCTTCGTAATTGTTTTTAATATTATTTTTCTTTTCCGGAGCTAAAAATTGCTGCGTTTTACGCCATTCGTTAGTCTTTTTCAAATCTTGCTTTTTTAAAGAGTTATTCGCATGTATGGCAGCTCCCATTATAGCCGCTTTGTCCCACAGCATGCATATATTAATTTCTGTTGTATTTGTTTTTTGAATTTCCTTTCTAATTGTATCCAGAAAATGATGAGATGCTTTTGCTATTCCTCCTCCCAAAACAAGACTTTCAGGTTGAAACTTATTTATCCATGGAGTCATAAACTCGATGAAGTTTTGGGCAAATTCATTAAAAAGATGAATAGCGTCTGGGTCGTTATCATCTGCAAAGGCTGTTATTTCTTTTACGGTAACGACTTGCTCCCGATTTAATTTATTCCATTTTTCGACAAACCAGCGAGTCGAAAAATAATCGTCGGCAATTCCTTTTTTAAATGGAATATTATATAAATAGCCATTTGGAGCAACGCCCTTCTTTTCATCCAGCTGAACTTCGCCATTGGCCAGATAGGTACTGCCAAAACCTGTTCCTAAGGTTAGTACCAAACTTCGGGATGTGTTCATAGCAGCTCCGGCACTATATTCTCCCATTGCAAAACTTTCGGCATCGTTTAAAAAGAATACAGGAATATCTTTTACAATCTTTTTTATTTCCTGCTTTACATTTAGTCCAAATAGTGAATCGTATTTTTTTACACCATTGATTTCTGAGATGCCTTCTTCATAGTTAAAAGGTCCAGGCATAGAAATGCCTACGGCGGCGATTTGATCTAAAGAAATATCTGAATTGTTATTGGTTATTTTTTCAATTAGATTCTCAAAGCATGTTATAAAAGCATCACAAGAACCATTAGAATCTAATAGGTTTTTTTGATATGAATCTGAAGTTAATAATCCGGTCTGAGAATTTAATAAGGCTGCTGATAAATGCGAGCCTCCAATGTCAATTCCTAAATAATAGATTTTCATGTGGTTTTAGGTTAAGATAATTGCGGTGTAAATCAGTATGTACATATGTATGTACAATATCGTTATAGCAAAGTAAATAAATTGTTATCAAACTGCAAAAGCAACCTGTTACTTTTGTCAAAAAAATAAAGTAACTTTGCTGTAATAATTTGAGTAAATTATCTTATTGCCTTATTATATTGCATTTTTAATCAAAAAACACTGATTTTTAATATTTTAAGAAAAATGCTTAATTCTCAAAGAATTTATTAAATACCTATGAAAATAACATTAAATCACGCAAGTCCAATTCCTCTCCATGTTCAGATAGAAGAGCAATTAAGGGTGGCGATTAAGTCTGAAGAGTATCAGAAGGGAGTTAAATTACCTAATGAAGTTGCTTTGTCTAAACAATTAGGTATTTCAAGAGCAACCTTACGTCAATCGATAAATAAGCTTGTTTACGAAGGATTATTAATGCGAAAAAAAGGAGTGGGTACATTTGTAAAGAAATCTTCCATTAGTTCAAAAGCACAAAATTGGCTCAGCTTTTCCCAAGAAATGAAAGCGCTGGGTATTGAAACCAAAAATTATGAATTGCATTTAAGCTGGGTAAAACCTACTGAAGAACTTTGCATATTTTTTGATATAAAAGAAGATGTGAGAATTTTGAAATTAGAACGTTTACGAGGCAAAGCAGAGTATCCTTTTGTATATTTTATATCCTATTTTAATCCACGAATTGGATTGACGGGGAACGAAGATTTTTCTCGTCCGTTGTATGAAATACTGGGGCAGGATTTTAATTCTATTGTTAAATTATCAAAAGAAGAAATTAGTGCAATAAGTGCAGATTCTAATTTAGCAGGAAAACTGGAAATAAAGGTGGGAGATCCGATATTGAAACGTAAAAGATTTGTATTTGATCCCGGCAGCAGACCTTTAGAATGGAATGTGGGATATTATAAAGCAGATAGTTTTACCTATACTCTTGAATTTGAACGTGAAATCTAATTTATAATTTATACTAATAAAGCAGTTGTATTTTTATTTTATGTATAAAAGAAAGCTCCAATTATAAATGATAATTGGAGTTTTTTGTTGCTGTTTTCCAAGTGTGAACGGCGGCAAACTATGCTAAAAGAATAAACCCGACAGATTTTTAAATCTGTCGGGTTTATAAGCATTAATTATAATTATTATTTAACTAAAACCCATTCGCCAGAAGCGATTAGAGTTTCTGCTTTTTTAAATTTCATTACTTCTGTTTTTCCAGTAGCAACTTCCTGAACTGTTACGGTGTCATTACGATTGATTTTTGGCATATCTCTCACAATGGTTTCTGTAACCTGACGTTGTTGTGTTTCTCCGGCTTCACGGTTAATGTCTTCGCTGTTTACAATTTCGTCTTTGCTTAATTTGAAGTTTTCTTTTTGGCGAACTTCTCTTGCTTCGTGAATTTCAGGAACGTTTTGAGCTGGTAAATCACCTTTGAACAAGAATGAAATTACTTCTTTATTAACGTTGTCTAACATTCCTCTAAACAAATTAAAAGCTTCTAATTTGTAAATAAGCAATGGATCTTTTTGTTCGTGAACGGCCAATTGAACAGATTGTTTC